>Ga0126383_10002716_pt1 | contig 11500 bp, 11 predicted proteins | sample PanSoiMetPlot_35_FD_96882 | JGI IMG/M metagenome (GOLD analysis project Ga0126383, IMG submission 96882) | Tropical forest soil microbial communities from Panama - MetaG Plot_35 | ecosystem: Environmental > Terrestrial > Soil > Tropical forest > Bulk soil | place: Panama | collected 2016-02-17
AACGGCGATCGCAGCGACCTGGACGAGTGGGAACGCCCAGCGCGCGATGCCAGCGCGACGGGTCGCAGGCTGCACTGGCGCAGGAAACAGGTCAGCGAGAACGGCGCGGGCGCCGTGGTCTTCCCCCGTGTGCGCCAGTCGGGTCCCGGGCCCGGCCTGGCCGGGCGTCCGGAGCCGAGGACCGGACACGGCTGGGAACCTATCACCAGCAGGGCATAGTGGCTGCACAGACGGCTGAGTCCGGGCCATTAGCGTACGCTGTCTTTGCCGAATCCTGGCAGCGTGACACCAGCCCGGCCCGCACCCGTGAATCCCTCATCCTCTGAGACTTCCCGGAGGACATCGAGCCACTCCGGCGGCTCTGCAGGGCGCGTGTCGCCACCGTCGATCTCGGCGACAAGCGAGCCATCCTCGAACTGATCAACGGCCAGCACCACGCCTGCGCGCTGCACGTGGTGGCGCCGCTTGCGCAGAGTCCGCGCGGGCAATCGGGACAGCAGTTCCCATTCGGCGTCGTCAAGATAGATCGACGTGTGGGCGATCCTTTCCGGGCCTTCGCCTAGCCGTACCTTCTGGCCGAGCTTGCGCGTGGTCACGCCGTCCGTTGTCACCTCGCGCAGCCGAAGCCGGGTGCCGTCGATATAGCGGTCGGTGATGTCGGACACGCCTGCTACACCGTCGGGAACGGACCGGACGAGAAACCGGCGCTCCGTTTCGAGATGCGCGTATTTCAGCGTGAGCTCGCCCATAGCAGCCCGTTCCCTGAGGAAGCCCAACCATCGACCACCGGAGCGCCTTGCAGCTGGCGTGCTGACGGTCGTGCCAGAAAATACCCAGGGAGCAGTCTGCTGCACCTCGGCATGGCGGACCAGGGCGGGAAGGGCGATCACATGGGCGGAGCAGGAATCGTGGCCGGCTGGCACGGAGAGATCAGGCCCGCCGAGGCCACCGACGCTGACGCCGTGGCCGCGCTCGCCGCCGAGCTGGCGCAGTCGTTCGCGTTCCGTATGGAATCGTTCCGCCTCAGCTACCCCGCCCTGCTCGCAGCGGACGGCGCGTGTCTTCTTCTGGCTGTCAACGGGCTCGAGAGCGTTGGCTACCTGCTGGGGTTCCGCCACCTGACGTTCTACGCCAACGGGCCCGTGGGGTGGGTTGAGGAGATTGTGGTTCGGGGTGAGGATCGCGGCCGAGGCATTGGCGCGGCGCTGATGAGCACCTTCGAAAGGTGGGCGGCTGACGAGGGCTGCGCGCTCGTCGCACTGGCCACCAGGCGGGCGGGCCCCTTCTACCGCAGCGTGGGATATGAGGAATCCGCCACCTATTTCCGCAAGGTACTTGGGGCGACGTGAACGAGACGGAACCGCTGGGCCAGGAGAAGGGTGTCATCGTTCACGGTGAAGCTGGGGTCGCCGAGCTCCGCACGTACCTCAGCGCTGTGCCAGAACCGTTCGTGCCCGGCCCGCCATTGCGCCACTGACTCATCGCCTTCACCCTCATCGAGAACGTGCTGCAGGTCTACATCGGCCAGTCGCACTACCCGCACGTCGGTGAGCTCGATCGCCGCGACGCGCCGGTCCTTCGAATCCACAACCGCCGCTCGCTGGCCGACGGTCGGGAGCGGCTCGTTCACGCGCTCGTATCCGAGCACGAGGGCAGACGTCGAGGTCTTGGCACCGGACAGAATCGCGGCTACCAGCTTGTCCCGCAGCGGCCCTGGGAACGCGAATTCGGCCCGAGGAAGATCGTCCAGATTCACACATCGAGAGTACGGGTTGCACTCTTCCGGACGCTTTGCAGTTCCTCTCGGCTGTGGAAGCCTGGTTGAGTGCTGTGGCTGTCTGTTGTCGTCGACAACGCGTGTACCGGGATCTGGGAGGCGTGGGGGAGCGGCGCGCGGCCGACGTCGCTGCGGGTTAACCCGCAGGTTTACGACGCTGTGGCAGCTGCCAGGCCTGGTGAGGTCGCCCGTGACCATCCCCTCATGCTGCTTGGCCTGCCGCTCATCGCGGACTCGGGGGTGGCGACCTACGAACCCATCGTCAGCTGAGGCCGGAGGCGTAAGCCAGGGCGGCCAACGGAAGAGGTAACGCATGCTGACCACCGAGGAAAACGAGGCGCTCTGCCGGGTTGGCCGGGGCACCCCGATGGGCAGGGTCCTGCGCAGGTACTGGACACCCGCGTTTCAGGCGGCCGACCTGCCCGAGGCGGACTGCGCGCCCATTCGCGTGACCGTCCTCGGCGAGAGCTTCGTCGCGTTCCGCGATTCCTCTGGACGCCTGGGCTTCCTCGACGAGCTGTGCTGCCACCGCGGTGCCTCCCTCGTACTCGGCCGCGTCGAGGAAGGCGGAATCCGGTGCCTGTACCACGGATGGAAGTACGCTGCGGACGGCACCATCGTGGAGACGCCGAACCTCGCGTCGTCCACGTTCCGCGAGCGGGTCAGGCATGGCGCGTATCCAGTCCGCGAGGCCGGGGGGCTGGGCTGGGTCTACCTGGGGCCGCCCGGCACCGAGCCGCCCTTCCCGGCCTTCTCATGGACCGACGCTGCCGCCGGCGAGCTGGCCATCAGCGAGATGATCATGGACTGCAACTGGATGCAGGTTCAGGAAGGATCGATCGACTCCTCGCACGTGGCGATCCTTCATCTCGACACCCTCGCCACCATGGGCGCCGGGCCGCGCAGGGTCGGGTCGCTCGACTTCCCTGGTGAACCCTGGGACTTGGACATGCCGACTCCTGGGACCAGGCGGGCCCCGGCTGCCGTCTGGCCGAGCGACGACAACGCGCCGAGGATTGAGGTCGAGAACACGCCCTTCGGCTTCCACTACGCGGCAATCAGGGACGTGACAGGCGAGCCGGGAAGGAAGTTTGTTCGCGTCACCGCCTTCGCCATGCCCTACACGGCGTTCATTGGCGGGGTCTCTGACGGCGCGGTGATCGTCGTTCCTCGCGATGACTACACCTGCTCATCGATCGGCGTGTTCAAGGTGCCGCGAGGCTCTGGCGGCAGCGCCGTCGCCCGGCGGGCATCAGGGATCGACCCGGCAGTCTGGGGGCCGGAGCCGGCAAACCGGCGGTTCCGTGTGCCTGCCCAGGACCGCGAGGCGATGGCGGCAGGCAAGAGCTTCGCCGGGTTCCGCGGCGGCAACAGGATTCAGGACGCCGCGGTCCAGCTGTCGGAGGGCAGGCTCTACGACCGTGCAAAGGAGCACCTTGTCCCTGCCGATCTAGCCATTATCCGGATGCGGCGGCTCTTCGCCGACTCAATCAGGCTGGTAGAGGCTGGCGGCGACCCGCTCGGGCTCGGCGACGGCTGCGACTTCTCGCAGATTCGCGCCGCCTCCCAGATCATCGACGCCGGCCAGCCCTGGCAGGACCTGGTACCAGCCAACCGGGGCGTAGGGGAGCCGGCGAGGCAAGCGTGAGGGTCTGGATCGAGATCGACAGGTGCACCGGCGCCGGCCTGTGCGAGATGCTCGAGCAGCGGGTATTCGCCATCGGCGAGGACGGCCTCAGCCGCGTCCGGCAAGAGGGCCGCACCCTGCCACCCGGCCCGGACAGCAAGGCCGAGGTGCCGGACGACTACGCGGACCGCGTCCGGGAGGCCAGCCGGGCATGCCCAGGGGACTGCATCAGGTTCGAGGTACCATCGGGCGGTGACCGCCGGACCTGAGTCAGCACAGGACCGGACTAAGCGGCACTACCAGCGGAGCCTTTTTGACGGCATCGCGGAACGGTATGAGGCGTTCCGCCCCGGCTACCCGGCGCAGCTCGTGGACTTCGTCACCGCGACCGCCGGGCTGGGCGCCGGATCTGCGGTCCTCGAGATTGGGTGCGGGACCGGCCAGCTCACCGAGCGGATCGCCGGCCTCGGTTACCGCCTCACAGCGATCGACATCGGACCGTCCATGATCGCAGCCGCGAGGCAGCGCATCACCGGAGCCGACGTTTCGTTTGAGGCGACGTCGTTCGAGAAGCTCGTCGCTGTCGACGCGTCCTTCGATCTGGTCGTCTCCGCTGCCGCGTTCCACTGGATTGATCCCGAGGTGGCGTTCAGCAAGTCCGCGCGCCTCCTGCGACCTGGCGGGTGGCTGGCCTTGCTCGGCACTGATGACCGCTATGAAGACTCCCTCGGCACAGCGCTGGCCGACCTGTGGATCACCCATGGTGATACTGGCGGTGCCTGGGACAGACGGCCCTCGGATCCCGAGGCCGTCAACGCCACCGGCCTGTTCGGGGTCCCAGTCAGCTGGTCGGTCAGCCAGGAGACAGTCCTGCCCGCGACCGACGTCATCGCCCTGGAAAGTACCAGGGGGACATTCCTGAGCTGGCCGCAAGAGAACCAGAGCCATTTCAGCGATGACTTCCGGCAGCTCCTCGATGCACAGCCAGCCGTGCCCCTGACCAGACGTACATCAGTGACGATGGCGCAGGTGCTGGGAACACGCGGACAGGAAAAGTGATATCTGAGCCGCATGCAGTTGCCACTGTTTCCGGCATGGCAGCCGTACCTGCGGGCACTCCCCGGCTCATCGCCAGCGACCTCGACGGGACGCTGCTCCGCACCGATGGTTCCGTCTCGGTGCGCACCCGACGCGCGCTGGCGGCACTGGACGAGGCGGGTATGCAGCTGATGCTCGTGACCGCCAGGCCGCCCCGCTGGGTGGATCATCTCGCCGACATCGTCGGCGCGCATGGAACGGTCATCTGCGCCAACGGCGCATTCGTCTACGACGTGCCCCGTCGAACCATCATCGAAGACCACGGCATCTCGCCGGCAACCGTTCGGGAAATCGCTGCGGACATGCGCAGGCTTCTGCCCGGCGTGGGGTTCGCCGCGGAGCTAACGGAGGGGGTGCACCTCGAGCCGGAATATCCGGAGTTGCATCCGGATTCGGTGCCGGTCGACGCCGCCTATGGCGCCATCGATGCAGTCGACCAGCCTGTCGGCAAGCTGCTGGCCAGGTCCCTGCTGGTCCCGGAGGCGGAGTTCGTACCGCGGGTCGCCGAAATCGTCGGCTCTCGTGCCCACGTCACCTATTCCGGCGCGGGCGCCCTGGCCGAGATCGGGCCGGCGGGGGTCACGAAGGCATCGACACTCATCGACTGGTGCACAGCCCGGGGAATCACGAGCGGCGACGTCTGGGCCTTCGGCGACATGCCGAACGACCTGCCGATGCTGGCGTGGGCGGGCGTCTCATTTGCCGTGGCCAACGCGCATCCAGATGTCCTCGCGGCCGCGAGCCACTCATGCCCGTCGAACACCGACGACGGTGTGGCCGTGGTCCTGGAATCTCTGATCACTCGAGGGTGAGAGGGCCCCTGGCAGGCCGTCGGCCAGGGGCCCTCTCCGCTCGATGAGAGTGCTATCCCGAGGTGTCCGACGCCGGAATGTAGGCGCCAGGGACCTGGTTCGGGGCGTAGATCTTGGACTCACCCGGGTAGGGCTTCGTCCACCCGGTGCTGGCGTACCAGTCGTAGTGGTCCATCTGCGCCGGGTTGGCATAGTCGGGAACCGCGGTCGGCCCGGTCACGTGCTGCTGCGACAGCCACTGCTGCCACTGCGCCGCAACCTGCTTCTCCGAGGCCGGCACTACGGTCGACGGCTGGGCAGCCGCGAACGTCGCCGGGGTCGCCGCGGTGGATGCCCGGGCGGCCGAGGACTGGCTGGCCGCCAGCGTCAGCGGGCCAGTGTCAAGGCCGCAGCTAGGCGGAGGTAGCTGCAGACCCAGGGTCAGCGACGTCTGGTTGGGCACGGCGTTGAACGGCGTGTTATCGGGCGTGCTGGTGAACGCGCCGAACATGGGCGTCGCGGCGCTGTCCATCTGGTTCATCGGGTGGATACCAAGGATCTGCTCGATCGTCCGGACCATCGTGATCTGCGAGTAGTAGGTGCTGTCGACCACGCCGTGCTGGGCCCACGGGCTAATGACCTGGAACGGGCCGCGGTGACCGTCCACGTGGTCGACGCCCGCCTGCGTGTCGTCCTCCATGACGAAGATCGCAGTCTGCGGCCAGTACTTGCTGTGTGAGATGGTGTCGACGATCTTGCCGAGCGCCAGGTCGTCGTCGGCGACCTGAGCGGACGGGTTGAGCGGGCCGCCGGTGTGGTCACTGGACAGCCACATCATGTTGAGGTTGGCCGGGCCGTTCTTCTCGAAGTCCTGCTTCCAGATCTCGTACCGATACAGGTCCGGGATGCCGGTGTCGAACTTCGGGTATGCGTGGTTGGTGACGTTGTTCAGGGACGGGATCGGCGAGGAGGTGACCTGGTTGATGGTCGTGGGCTGCCCCGTCGCGTCCATGTTCAGCGCGTCGCAGTAGAACGTGTCCCAGTTATTGCCGGCCGGGTACGACTCGAACTGGTTGAACTCGCCGAAGTCCCTGACGGTCTCGCCGACCGCCTGAGCCCCGCTCCAGATGAAGCCGGACCGCTGGTGGCCCAGCACGTCGTCCTCGGTGTCGTAGCTGCGGGTGTATTCGCCGGCCGACGACTCGGTGTAGAACGGGTCGTCGCCCTGCATCGCCCAGTTATGCCCCTCGGCCGAGTTCGTCGCGGGGTCATACATGTTGTCGTACAGGCCGAACTGCTCGGCCAGCGCGTGCTGGTTTGGCGTCACGGCCTGGCCGTACATCGTGAACGCAGGATCGCCGTTGGCGTTCGCGATGTCACCGAACTGCTGGTCGTAGGTGCGGTTCTCCTTGACGATCAGGTACACGTACTTGATCGTCGACGGGTCTCCGATGCGCACAGGGACGGCCACCGGCGGCACCTGCTTGCCAGTCGCCAGCTGCACCGACTTGTTCGTCCAGCCGTTGTTCTGGAACACCTGGGCGGTGTAGGTGGCCGCCGTGGACTGGTCGCTCGGCAGGGTGAACCGGGTCAGACTGCTGGTGGTGTCGTGGGTGTTGTGGGCGCCAGGAGCAAACGGGTCGGGCCGCTGGTCGTCGATACCGCGGGTGTTGCTGACCACGACCTGGCCGCCCGCGACGTTGACGGCCGACGGGACGTAGTCGGTCGGGAGCAAGCCGATGTAGCGGACCGGCGCCTGGGCATTGACGAACTGGTACACGCCGACCGCATTGGCCCTGGCGAGACTCACCAGCAGGTGGCCGTCGCCGGTCAGCGTGATGCTGTTGGGCTCGTAGCCGACCTTGGCCTCCGGCCAGGGCTGAGTGGAGATGGTCTGGACAACCTGGTCGTTGCTGGTATTGATCACGGACACCGTGTCGCTGAACGTGTTAGCGACGAACAGCGCGCCCTTCGCCGCGTACATCGCGGTCGGGTGGAGGCCGACGTTGATGCTCTGGACCGCGGCGCTGGGGTCGGCGAGGTCGATAACGCTGACCGTCCCCGTCGTGCTCGTGCCGAGCTCGGTGTTGGCAGGCACCTGCGTGCCGTAGGAGTTGATCGTGGCTTCGCCGGCGACCGGCATGCGCCCGCCCTCGTTGCTGACGTACAGCTTGTCGCCGATGCGAACGATGCCGCGCGGTGCGATGCCCACTGTCCAGCTCTGCCCGATGGCACCCGTCGCCGCGTTGATGGCAACGACGCGGTTCTGGCCGTTGATGTCGGCGTACACGGTCGATCCGTCAGCCGAGAAAACGGCCTGAGCCGATAGCGCCCGCTTGGAACCGCTGGCGGGGATGCTGATCACGGTCGGGGCACTGACCGTGCCATCAGCGTTGACGGGGTACCGGTCGTAGCCGTTGAGCACGGGAACCCACAGCGTTGACCCGTCAGGGGAGTAGGTTGGCCCCTGCTGCCCCACTGAGGAGTCGCTGATCTGCAGGTTATCCGCCGAGGAAGTCCCGACGAGCTGCTGCACCGCCCAGTTCTTCAGGTCCACTATGGTCAGCGAGGCGGCGCCGTCAGCGGTCAGCGCGGCCAGGTGGGTGCCGTCCGGGCTGACGGCCGACGTCATGATCTTGCCGCTGTTGATGACGAGCCGGTCACCTATCGGCTTGATGACCTGATCGTCGGGCAGGACGAGGCCCCCGTTGTAGGTGTGGTCGGCCTGCTCTGTCCCCAGACCGATCGTGGACGCAAACACGATCCCTGAACCGGTCCCGGCGATGGCCAGGGCAGCCGTACCGGCGATCACCAGACGGGCTCTGCGGCCGAGCCGGCCGTAGAGCCTCGCTAAGGCAATCGGGTCGCGCCGACGTCGTTGGCGTGTGACTTGCATCACTTATCCCTTCGTGGCGAGCAGGTCGACGGTCCCGTCGAACTGCCAGAGCGGGTTGGCGGCGCCCCCGGCCGGGGTACGCACGAGGAAGTAGCCGTTGACTTGCACCGGTCCGTCACCGTCGGCGATGTACCGGCCATCCGGGGTCACGGCGAGCTGGTAGATCGCCTGCCCGGTGGCGTCGACGCCGGGGATGTGCCAGGTCACCGTGCAGCGCCAGCCGTTGCCGGCGCCGCTCGGGGCGACCAGGCCGCCGCCGTTATCGCAGAAGGTGCTGGTCCGTAGCTGGGCTTCGGTGACGCTCGGCCGGTGCAGTTCCTGGGCCTGCAGCCGATACAGGTGCGCGAACACCGTCGACACCGAGCGCTGCAGCTTGCCCTGCTCGATGCTCGAGCCCGTTGTTGCGGGGACCGATAGGGCGAGGACGCCGATCGTGAGGGCATACACCACGGCCAGCGGAAGCACGCCGACAGTGAGCGTCCGTCGGACCAGGCCGTCGTCGCTGACGTTGGTGAAGTCACGCCGGAGGAACAGCCAGTACGCAAGCGCCGTCGCGGCGAATGCCCACACGAGGCTGACCGCGACGGCGACCAGCAGGGGGCTCAGCTGCATCGGGCTGGTGAACAACCCTCGCCAGGCGATGAAGCCATAGCTAGGCAGGCCAGCGCGTACCGCGACGGGTAGCGGCAGGATCTGTGCGCCAGCCATCGCGAGCCCGGCTAGTGCCGGCAGCAGCAGTCCCATGGGGGAGCGCCCCAGCGTCACCGATCCGAGGAGCCCGATCGCCGCGAGCGCCATCGTCGGGGCCAGCGCGCAGAGCCAGGCGAGCAGCACCTTGCCTGCCGCGTCAGCGGGGGCGAGCGTGTGTCCGTCCAGGCCGATGAGCGGCCGGTTACCTACGACGAGGACCGCGGCCATGCTGGAGCATGCCAGCCCGGCGACCATCAGCACGATGACGGTGAGACTGGCCAGTGCCTTGGCTGCGAAGATCCGCCGCGGCGACCGGATGGCTACGAGGAGGTGGCGCCACGTGCCGAGCCGGTCTTCGGCGGCGAACACGTCGCCGGCCACCACGGAGGTGAGCAGCGGCAGCGCATACGTGCCGACGAAGCCGAGTACGAGTAGTGATCCGGCCCATCCAGTGGCGTGCATCCAGCGGCCGAACACGGTATCAGCCGGCAGCGAGCTCTGCCGGCTTAGTTCGCTGACCAGTACAGCAGGGACGACCCATGCGGCGAGGATGAGCAGCCGCAGGCGCCACTGCGAGAGTAGCTTGACCAGCTCAAAGCGGTAGCCGCGCAGGACCGGGATGCGCCGGCCGGCCCGGGCTGGCGCGGCAGTCGTGGCGGTTACGGTCACCGCTCGTCCTCGGGCGGCTCGGTCAGGGCCAGGAATGCCGCCTCGAGCGGTGAGATGACCGGCGCCAGTTCGCGCAGCGCGATTCCTGCCTGCACCAGCCGCACGACCAGTGCGTCCAGGGCCGTCACCGTCGCGCGCACCACGAGTGTGTCGCCGCTCACGCGCCGCCCGTCGCCCGTTCCGTCTGGCCTGCCAGGTTGGTCTGGTCCGCCGGCCAGCTGTACACCGGCCGTCGCGAGGGCCACCTCGCGAGCGGCGGCGGGGTCGCTGGTGACCAGCCGGTAAGCGACGTCGCCGCTCTCAGCTCGCAGCTTGTCGACCGGCCCGGAGAAGGCCACCCGGCCTTTGCTCAGGATGGTGACCTCCGAGGAGAGCGCGTCGACGTCGTCCATGCGATGGCTGGACAGAACGACGGCGGTCCCGTCGGCGGCAAGGCGGGTGAGGACCCGGTGGACGTGGTTCTTGCCGGCCGGGTCCAGGCCGTTGACCGGCTCGTCCAGGACGAGCAGCCGGGGGCTTGTGAGCAGTGCGGCGGCCAGCCCCAGCCGCTGGCGCATCCCGAGCGAGAACCCCCGGACGCGGTCATCGGCGACGTCGGTGAGTCCGACCTCTGCCAGCACCTCGTCGATTCCCGCCATGCGAGCATCGCGGCCGCGAAGGGCAGCGAACGCAGCGAGGTTGCGCCGGGCAGTCAGGGAGGGATAAAGGCCCGGGCCGTCGACGAATCCAGCGACTCCGTCCGGCGCAGCCAGCGCGCGCCTGACGGGATCCCCTAAGATCTCCAGGCTGCCGCTGTCCGTGGTGGCCAGGCCCAGCAGTATGCCGAGCAGCGTGGTTTTCCCGGCACCATTGGGGCCGACGATGCCGTGGATCCGGCCTGCTGCTACGTCCAGGTCGACGCCGTCGAGTGCGATGACGTCACCGAAGGTCTTGGTGAGGCCGCGCGCACGGACGGCCAGGTCCGGATCAATGGATTCCTGCTTCTCCGTCGTTTTCCGCGTGCTCTTTCGAACAGCATCCGGCAAATGACGCAAGTCAGCACCAGGAGACGAAGGTAACGGCCGCACGATCCACGAACCTAGAACCCGGAACTCGCGCTCGACCGAAATGCAAATGAACATCGCATTAACCCGGGCGCACCTTCTTCACAATGCAGCGGCCCGCGGTACGCATTTGCGTCAGCGGCGGCAACCAGATTGCGATGAGCTGACCGCATACGGACACCAGGCCCACCAGACACTCGCCTGACGTAGAGCAACAACCGACCCAACATCGCGCCCCGACGGCCCAACGACGCACCAAGTGCCGTCCTCATGCAGCATCCGGGTTGCCGGATCGTCAATGACGAAGAAGGGAAGCCCTGAAGCGTTACGAGACAGTCCATCCATTGCGCGCAGCCCAGAACTCCTATTCTTCAGAATCACAAATGTGCGGCTGTCATTGCCACAATGTGATTAATCAGAGACAGCGGCCCTGAGCAGCTGAGCTGCTCATCCGTAGCGTGCCTGCTCGCCTGAATTGCGCTGTCCAGCGCGTCCGCGGCCATGTCTCGGGTCGAGCGGAGAGTCTCAATCTGTGGAATCGAGGTGCATTGTCTGCGTACCTTCTGTGGTTGAGCTTCGCGCTTCCTCGCCATTCGGTCCGAGCTGGTAGCGCAGTACGTCGCTGATGGCCTCGTACCCGAGCCGCTGATAGACCTTGTTCGCAGCTGCGTTGCTCACATTGGCGTTCAGCACGCAGCGGAGGCGCTCCGCGAGCACCCTGGCACTCAGCGATGACACCCCTGCACTCGCATAGCCGCGCCCACGCAGCTCCGGCGGAGTGTTGACCGCCTGGATTCGCGACACGCCGGCTACCGCCTCGGTGCGCGCGGCCATGGACACCGGGCCGCCGTCATCCCAGATCCAGACGTCACCCGCTGCCAGGCGCCGCGTGACGAACACTGCCGCCGG
>Ga0126383_10002717_pt1 | contig 11500 bp, 11 predicted proteins | sample PanSoiMetPlot_35_FD_96882 | JGI IMG/M metagenome (GOLD analysis project Ga0126383, IMG submission 96882) | Tropical forest soil microbial communities from Panama - MetaG Plot_35 | ecosystem: Environmental > Terrestrial > Soil > Tropical forest > Bulk soil | place: Panama | collected 2016-02-17
CGGCCGAGCGACGATTTGCGTGGGGCGATCGCGGAAGTGGAGGTGGTGGTCGATGCCGCCGACGCCAAGAAGGCCGAAGCGGGTCGCGCCCGCGGCGATGCGATCGCGGCGGGACATCTCCTGGCGCGCGAGCTGCAAATGCAGCCCGGCAACATCTGCACGCCGACCTATCTCGCCAACCAGGCGGAGGCCTTGGGCAAGGCGCACGGCTTTGCTGTGACGGTGTTCGGGCCGGAACAGATCCGCAAAGAAGGCATGGGTGGTCTGTTGGGGGTATCGCAGGGGAGCGCCGAGGAGCCGCGGTTCATCATTCTCGAGTGGCGCGGCGCGGGCGATGCGGCTCCGGCGGTGATCATCGGCAAGGGGATCACCTTCGATTCCGGGGGTATCTCGATCAAGCCCGCCGCGAACATGGAAGAGATGAAGTACGACATGTCCGGCGCCGCGGCCGTGCTCGGGACATTCGAAGTGCTGGGGCACCTTCGCCCCAAGCTCAACGCGATCGGTATCGTGGCCGCGAGCGAGAACCTCCCGTCGGGGACGGCGCTGAAGCCGGGCGACGTCATCAAGAGCCACTTCGGCAAGACGATCGAGATCGTGAATACCGACGCCGAGGGACGGCTGGTGCTGTGTGACGCGCTGTCGTATGCCCGGCGCTACAAGCCTGCCGCCGTCCTCGACGCCGCCACGCTGACGGGCGCGATCGTGATCGCGCTCGGCACCCAGGCCGCCGGTCTCATGGGCAACGACGACGCGCTGGTCGAAGAGGTGCGCGGCGCGGGAGAGCGCGCCGGCGAGCGCTGCTGGCCGCTGCCGCTGTGGGAGGAGTACCGCGACCTCGTGAAGTCCGACATCGCCGATGTGAAGAATTCCGGGGGACGCGGCGCCGGGTCCATTACCGCCGGCTGGTTCCTGCGCGAGTTCGTGGAGGGCTTCCCCTGGGTGCACATCGACATCGCCGGCACGGCGTACACCGAGAGCGAAGCCGCCTACCAGTCGAAGGGTCCGACGGCGTTCGGCGTGCGGCTGTTCACCGAGTTCCTGCTGCGGCGTACCGGGACGTGATGCGGCGGAGCCTCCTCCTCGTGGGGGCTCTCGTGTGTGCGGGCGGGCGCGCGGTGGCGCAGGTCGATACCACCGCGAAGCCCAAGCCCAAAGCGGCAGCCCCGGCGCCCGCCGGCGCCGACACCATCCCGGGCGCGGACACGACCGCGAAGCGGGATACCACACCGCCCGATACGATCGAGCACTTCCTCCCGGGCTTCGCGCCGGCAGTGCCGGTGGGTCCGCTGCCGCGCGGCGAGCGCTGGCGATTCACGGTGGACTCGCTCGTGCTTTCGAACATCACGACGCTCGGTGATCTGTTGGCGCACATTCCCGGCGTCTATGCCGTGCGCGGCGGCTGGTTCGGGGCGGCGGAGATCGACGTGTACGGCGGTCAGGGGCCGCTCGGACTCGAGCTCTACTGGGACGGCGTTCCGTACCTGCCGATCGGCCGCGACTCGGTCTGGCTCGACCCCGCCCGCGTTCCTCTCGCCCCAATCGAGCGGATCGACGTGCAGGTGTTGCCGTCGACGCTGCGCGTGTACCTCGTGTCCCGCCAGCCACGCTCCACCATTCCGCGCACCGAGGTCCGCATCAGCACCGGCCAAGCGTCGATCGCGCAATACCGCGGCGGCTTCGCCAAGCGGTGGGGCTCGGGGTTCGGTCTGTCGCTCAGCGCCGACTACCGCAATATCGACGGCTACGTCGAGTCGTCGACGACGGGGTTCAACGACGTCGACATCTGGGTGAAGCTCGAATACGAGCGCTCGCCGCACTTCGGGGTCTCGGTGCAGACGCTCAGCTCGCAGTGGACGCGCGGGGGAGCGACGGGACTCGTGATTCCCTGGAAGCAGCGCCGCATCGATCAGCTGTTCCGCGCGTTCGCCGCCGCCCGAGAGGACGGCCTGGGACCGCGCGCCACGCTGACGCTGTCGCGCGCCCAGCTGAGCGGGGACACCGTGGTCCCCGATCGAACGCGCTACCAGGCGCAGCTCGAGCTGTCCGAGACGCGCTCGCGCGCGACGCTCGGCGTGGTCGCGCGGCTCGGCGACGCCGCCCGCCCGTTCCGCGTCGACGGCTACGCGGCGTGGCATCCGCTGTCGTTCATCACCCTCTCGGCCGATGGCCGTCGCTCGTCCTACGGTGCCAAAGGCCACGGCAATCGCCTGCACGTCGCGGGCTCGCTGCACCTGCCGCTGGGATTCTCGGTGCGCGGCGAAGCCAGTCGCGTGGAGGATTTCGACGTCCCGGTCGATGCGGCCGACTCGTTCCAGGTCGCGAGCGACTACGCCGCGTATCTGCGGTGGGACACGAAGCCGATCACCCTCGAAGCAGGGGAGGTGCGACGCGATCCGTTCCGCCCACAAGGGTTCGCGGCCGGAATCCTGCCCGTCGCTGCCCTCGGGTCGCTGCCGCGGAGCACCTATCTGTCGGTGTTCGTCGGTCTGCGGCCCGTCCCCGGGGTGCAGCTCTCCGGATGGTACTTCGATCCGCGCATCGGTGGCGGCGACTTCGAGCCGCCGACGCACGCCCGGGTCTCCGCGACTTTCTTTTCCAAGTTCTGGCGGGTCTACAAGAGCGGCGTGTTCTCGTTGCGCGGTGAATACGCGGTCGAGAGCTGGAGTCGCGGTCTCGGCGGACGCGACTCGAGCGGCGCGCAGCTGGCGCTCGGGCCCGCGACGTTCGCCGAGACCAACATCCAGCTGCGCATCGCCGACTTCACGGCCTACTGGTTGACGCGCAACTACAACGGCATGCGGGCGAGTTACGTGAGCGGCCTGGGATATCCCAAGCGGGCGCAGTATTACGGAGTGCAGTGGTTCTTCAACAACTAGATACGAATGCTCCCCGCACCTCTGCTGCATCAACTATTCTGCTGCATCAACTATTCTGCATTCATCATTCTGCATTCATCGGTTCCCGGAGATTGACCTAAGTCTTTTGCCCGATTAACGTTAAAGTCTGTGCCGCGCAGCATGACGGGTTTCGGAGCCGCCGAAGGGAAGGTGGCAGGCGGGCGGCTGCGGATCGAAATCCGCACCGTCAATCATCGCTACTTCAATCCGCAGCTCAAGCTGCCGTACGATCTCGCGGGAGTCGAAGGAGAGCTGCGCGAGCGGCTGCGGGCGTTGCTCGAGCGGGGCCATGTGGCGGTCTCGGCGCGCTGGGTCGAGCAACCGGAAGCGCAGGCGGCGGTGATGCTCGATCTCGATCGCGCCAAGCAGGTGGTCAAGGCGCTGCGGGAGTTGAAGAAACAGCTGCGTCTGAAGGGTGATCCCGATCTCGCGTTCGTTGCCCGGCACCCCGACGTGCTGACGTATACGGGAGACGGTGCGGTCGTGACGTGGGCGGATGTGCAACCGGTCGCCGAGCGGGCCGCAGCGGAAGTGCTGGCGATGCGGGAGCGCGAGCGACGCGCGCTGGGAGCCGACTTGAGCGCCCGGCTCGACGCGCTGGAAGCCGGAGCCAACGTGATCGCCGCCCGGGCGCCGGAGCGCGTCAAGAACGAGCTGGCGCGGTTGCAGAAGCAGGTGGCCGAGCTGGCGGGCGCCGTGCAGATCGATCCGCAGCGGCTCGCGGTGGAAGTCGCGCTGCTCGCCGACCGCGTCGACATCGCCGAAGAGCTGGTGCGGTTTCAGACCCATCTGGCGGCGGTGCGCACGGCGCTCGCCGGCAGCGCCGCGGTGGGGAAGCAGCTCGGGTTTCTCGCGCAGGAGCTGCTGCGCGAGATCAATACGATGGGATCGAAAGCGAACGACGCCGCGATCACCCAGGCGGTCATCGCGATGAAAGGGGAGCTGGAGCGCTTCCGGGAGCAGCTGGAGAATCTGGAGTGACCCCGCGGATCGTTATTGTCTCCGCCCCATCGGGCGGCGGGAAGACCGTCGTCACAAAGGAGCTGCTCAAGCGATATCCGAAGGTGTTTGGGTACTCGGTGTCCGCGACGACTCGACGTCCGCGACCGGGGGAGAAGGACGGCGAGGCGTACCACTTTCTCCTACGCGCAGAATTCGAGCGTCGACGCCGGAGCGGTGCGTTTCTCGAGAGCGCTGAGTATGCCGGAGAGCTCTACGGGACCTTGCAGGCTGAGGTCGAAAAAGTACTGGCGCGAGGACTGAACGTTCTCCTTGACATCGAGGTGCAGGGAGCGCAACAAGTCCGTACGACATACCCGAACACGATCGCGATCTTCCTGTTGCCTCCCAGTGCGGCGGTCTTGCTCGATCGGTTGAGGGGACGACAAACGGAATCGCCGGAGGCGATGACGCGGCGAGTCGAGATCGCGGTGGGTGAGCTCCAAGCCGCAGTCGGGTATGATCATATCGTCGTGAACGAAGACCTCGGGCGGACGGTCGACGCGGTCTTGACCGCGGTGGAGCATCCCGAACGAGCGCTTCATCGAACAGGCGAGATGCTGGACCACTTGAAAACGTTGATGCTCGGGTTGCAGGCGGAAGCGCAAAAACTGCATGATGAACTGAAGGAGCCCCGATGAGAATCGTGACGCCGATCGAAGTGTCGAACCAGACCCAGAACAAGTACCTCGGGGTCCTCGTGGCCGCGCGGTTCGCGCGCTTCGTGAACGAGTTCCCGCGCGACCGTTCGGTCGAGTTCGAGCAGAAGCTCACCACCAGCGCCCTGCACGAGCTGGTCCGCGGCAATCTGAAGTACAAGCTCGTGCGGCGGCGGCGGCAGCAGGAGACGTGATGAGCCTCGCCGGCCGCCACGTCGTCCTGGGCGTGTCGGGCGGCATCGCCTGCTACAAGAGCTGTACCCTCGCTCGCAAGCTCACCGAGCACGGGCTGGTCGTCGACGTCGTCCTCACGGCGGCGGCGACGGAGTTCATCCGCCCGCTCACCTTCGAAGCGCTGACCGGACGTCCCGTGCTCACCTCGCTGTGGGAGCGGGATCGGGCATTGGCGCACATCGGCCTGGCGAAACAGCCGGAGCTGGTGATCGTGGCGCCGGCCACTGCGCAGCTGATCGCCCGGGCGGCCATGGGAATGGCCGATGATCTGCTCACCGCGATCCTGCTCGCCCGCTCGGGGCCGGTGCTCGCCGCTCCCGCCATGAACGACGCGATGTACGCCCATCCCGCGACGCAGACCAATCTGCAGACGCTCGCGGCGCGCGGCTGGGAGCTGATCGGTCCCGAGCGCGGCGCTCTCGCCGAAGGCCCGAGCGAGCGCCCCGGCCGCATGAGCGAGCCGGAAACGATCGTCGCCGCCGTGCTGCGGCGGCTCGGCGTCGACTCGCGCTGGACGGGGCGCAAGGTGGTCGTGAGTGCGGGGCCGACGCGCGAGCACCTCGATCCGGTGCGCGTGCTCACGAATCCGTCGAGCGGGCGCATGGGATTCGCGCTCGCTGAAGCGGCGCGCGATCGCGGCGCGCGTGTCACCCTGGTGCTCGGACCCACACCCCTCGTTCCGCCCGGCGGCGTCGACGTCGTGCGGGTCGAAACGACGGAGCAGATGCAGCAGGCGCTGCAGACCGCGCTCACCAGTGCGGACGCGCTCTTCATGGCGGCCGCGCCCGCCGACTTCCGGCCGGCGAAGACCGAGACCCGAAAACGCCCTCGTGGAAAAGGGCGCCTGTCGCTAGCATTGTTGCCGACGCCCGATATCTTGGCGTCGCTCAAGCGGCCCGCCAATTGCCTCACGGTGGGGTTCGCGCTGGAAACCGGGAACGGGGTCAGCCGGGCCCGGGAGAAGCTGCAGCAGAAGCGGCTCGATTACGTGGTTCTGAACGACGCGCTAGAGCCCGGCGCGGGGTTCGACGTGACCACGAACAAAGTCACGCTGCTCTCGCGGTCGGGGGCCGATGTCCCGCTCCCGCTGCTCGACAAACGTGACGTGGCGCAGCGAATCCTCGACGCAGTGGAGCACGATTTGTCGTGAGCGACGGGCGGGCACTGGCGCGCGCCTATCTGGAACAACAACGACTCCTCGGGACGGACGCGGTGATGGTGCCCGCGGACGGCCAGGAGGTGCGTCCTCCAGCCGCGACCCCGGGCTTACGCCCGGGGTCAGGTGATTCACCGTCAAATTTCTCCGATGTGGTTCCCCCAACCCCGGGCGTCAGCCCGGGGAACATGCATGTACCTGGATCATCGGACCTACCACCGAGCGGTCTCACCTTCGACCCCCCCGCCCAGGATCTCTTCAGCGCCGATCCCATCCAGCGCGCGGCGACCCTCGCCGAGATCGCCGATCTCGTGGGCGGATGCACCAAGTGCCGGTTGTGCGAAGCACGCACCAACACGGTCCCCGGTGAAGGAGCGGATCGCGCGCGGCTCGTGGTGGTCGGCGAGGGTCCCGGGAAGACGGAAGACGAGACTGGTCGCCCGTTCGTTGGCAAGGCCGGGGAGCTGCTCACCAAGATCCTCTCCGCCATCGGCCTCGAGCGGGAGCAGGTATATATCTGCAATGTGGTGAAGTGCCGGCCACCCGAGAATCGCACCCCGCAATACGACGAGATTGCCGCCTGCGTTCCGTACCTGTTTCGGCAGATCGAGCTCTTGGCGCCGAGCGTCATCCTCGCGATGGGGAACACCGCGGCGCAGACTCTCTTGAACACGAAGCAATCGCTCGGCGCGCTGCGGAGCAAAGTCCACCGCTTCCGGGGTATTCCGGTGATCGTGACCTACCACCCCGCGGCCCTGCTCAGAAACCCGAACTGGAAGAAACCGACCTGGGATGACGTCCGCATCGCCCACCGTCTCCTCGACGGCTGATCTCGAATTCCCGGGGCGCAAGGCGCCCTGGAGCAACGACGCCGAGCAGGCCGTGCTCGCCGCGATGCTGCTCGACCAGGACGCCGCCCTCAAGGCGGCCGAGCTTCTGGACGATTCGATGTTCTACAAGGAGGCGCATCGCATTCTGTTCCGCGCGATGGCCAGCCTCACCGAGAAGGGCGACGTCATCGACCCGGTCACGCTGCGCGAGGAGCTGGTGCGTCGCGGCGACCTCGACCGCGTGGGCGGGATGGAGTACATCGCGGCGCTGCTCGACGTCGTGCCCACGGCAGCGAACGTCGAGTCGCACACCCGCATCGTGCGCGATCAGGCGGTGCTGCGCCGTCTCGTCGAAGCCGCCACCGAAATCATCCAGGACGTGTACGAGCGGAAGGGCGAGTCGGGCGAAGTCCTCGACAACGCCGAACACCGCATCTTCCAGGTGGCGCAGTTCCGACGGTCGGAGGATTTCTCCCGGCTCAAGGAGCTGATCTGGCCGACGATGGAGCGGATCGAGCAGCTCCAGGGAAGCCACGGCGTCGTCACCGGCGTGGCGAGCGGCTTTCTCGACCTCGATCGGCTCACGGCGGGCTTTCAGCGCGGCGACCTCGTGATCATCGCCGCCCGCCCCTCGATGGGCAAAACGTCGTTCGTGCTCAACTGCGTCCAGCATGCCGCGATCGAGCACCACATCGGCGTCGCGGTGTTCTCACTCGAAATGTCGAAAGAGGCGCTGGTGCAGCGGCTGCTCTGCTCCGAGGGGCTGGTGGACGCCCAGCGGTTGCGGCGCGGCGCGCTGCGCGACGACGACTATCCCAAGCTCGCCCGAGCCGCCGGCCTCCTCGGGACCGCGCCGATCTGGATCGACGACTCAGCCGCGCTCACCCCGCTGCAGATGCGCTCCAAGGCCCGGCGCCTCAAGGCCGAGCACGACATCGGCATGGTCGTGGTCGACTATCTGCAGCTGATGCAGGGACCGTCGCAGTCGGAGAACCGCCAGCAGGAGATCTCCTACATCTCCCGCTCGCTCAAAGCGCTGGCCAAGGAGCTCGACGTGCCGGTCGTGGCCCTGTCGCAGCTGTCGCGCGCGCCCGAGCAGCGCACCGGGGAAGGCCGGCGCCCGCAGCTCTCCGACCTGCGCGAGTCGGGGGCGATCGAGCAGGACGCGGACCTCGTCTGTTTCATCTATCGGCAGGAGATGTACGAGGGCCCGCAGGACAAGGACGGCAACAGCATCGAAGGACTGGCGGAGCTGCTCATCGGCAAGCAGCGCAACGGACCGACGGGGATCGTGGAGCTGTACTTCAAGAAGGAGTACACGCGCTTCGACAACCGCACCAGTCGCGACGCCCCTCCTGGAGCGACCGTTGCCTAAGTCGTCCTCGGTGTTCCGGTGCACCGAGTGCGGGGCGGAGCAGCCGAAGTGGGCGGGGCGCTGCGACGCCTGCGGCGCGTGGAACACCATGATCGAGGAGGTTGTCGCCAAGGCGAGAGGGCGGTCAAGGCGGTCCGGCGGACGGGCGGGCACCGACATCATCCCGACCGGCCGACCGCCGGTCCGCCTGTCCGCGGTGGGTGGGGAGGTGGTGGAGCGGTGGCGCACCGGCATCGACGAATTCGACTTCGTCCTCGGCGGCGGCATCGTTCCCGCCTCGGTCGTCCTCGTCGGCGGTGAGCCGGGGATCGGCAAGTCGACGCTCTTGCTGCAGGTGGCCGCCCGGCTCGAAGCGGCCGGCGTCGCGACGCTCTACGTCTCGGGTGAAGAATCCCCGCAGCAGATGCGACTGCGCGCCGCACGCCTGCACGAGGATGCCGGGGCAGTCCGGGTCCTGGGCGAGACGCACCTCGAGAGCGTGCTGCACCACGCCGCCGCCGGCGGAGCGCGCGTCGTGTTCCTCGATTCCATTCAGACGACGTACACCGAGGAGCTCGAGGGCGCTCCCGGCAACGTCGGCCAGGTCCGCGAATGCGCCGCCCGCTTGATGCGCTTCGCCAAGGAATCGGGTCCGGCGGTGTTTCTGGTGGGTCATGTGACAAAGGGCGGCGGCATCGCGGGACCGCGCACCCTCGAGCACATCGTCGATACGGTGTTGTACTTCGAAGGGGAGCCGACGCTCGATCACCGTATCCTCCGCGCCGTGAAGAACCGGTTCGGGTCGGTGGACGAGATCGGCGTGTTCCGCATGACGGCGTCCGGGCTCGAGCCTGTCCCCGATCCCGCGGCGACGTTCCTCGCCGGGCGCCACACGGGAGTTTCGGGCTCGGCGGTCACCGCTCTGATGGAAGGCACGCGGCCGATGCTGGTCGAGGTGCAGGCGCTGGCGTCCAAAGCGGGGTTCGGGACGCCGCAGCGGGTGGCGACGGGTCTCGACCAGCGCCGTCTGGCGGTGCTGCTCGCGGTGCTGGAACGCCGTGGCGCGCTTCCCGTCGCCGCCCTCGACGTGTTCGTCAACGTGACCGGCGGCGTGCGTCTGCTCGAGCCGTCGAGCGATCTCGCGGTGCTGGCGGCCCTGGTGTCGAGCGTCCATGACCGTCCCGCCCCCGCCGACGCGCTGTTTCTCGGAGAAGTGGGTCTCGGCGGGGAGGTGCGGCCCGTCTCGGGGCTGGAGCGCCGCCTCGCCGAGGCCGAGCGCCAGGGGTTCACGCGTGTCTTTCTATCCGCCCGATCGAGAGTCGCTGCCGGGCTCCAGGTCGAGGCGATCGAGCATGTCGGTGAGCTCGCGCGCCGGCTCGTTGCCTGACGTCGGCGTCGTCGTGGTGGCGGCCGGTGCAGGCGTGCGCGCCGGTCCCGGGGAACCGAAGCAGTTCCGCTCGATCCGCGGCGTGCCGATGCTGCTGCGAGCGTTACGGCACTTTCTCGATCACCGCGACATTTGTCGAATCGTGGTGTCGCTGCCACCCGCAATGACCGAGCAGCCCCCGGACTGGTTGGAGGCGCTGGTCGGCGAGCGAGTAGCGGTAGTGACGGGCGGAGCGACCCGTGCCGATTCCGTGCGCGCCGGCCTGGACCTCCTGGACCCTCCGCCCGCGGTCGTATTGGTGCACGACGCGGCGCGGCCGTTCGTTTCGGCGACGACGATCGCGGCCGTGATCGAGCGGGCGCGCGCCGGCGTCGGCGCCGTGGCCGCGATTCCGGTCGCGGACACGATCAAGGACGTGGACGACGACGGCAAAGTGGCCCACACGGTATCGCGCGCCCGGTTGTGGCGCGCGCAGACGCCGCAGGGGTTCCCCGGTCGCATGCTGGTGGAGGCGTATCGACGCTGGCCGCAGGCCGGTGCGCCCCCGACCGACGACGCGGAGGTGGTGGAGCACGCGGGCTACACGGTGGAGGTCGTGCAGGGCGCCGCGCGCAATCTGAAGGTCACGTCGGAAGACGATTGGCGTATCGCCGAGCTGCTGGCCGGCGAGGAAGAGTGAAGGCGGTACCGTTCACGACGCCCGAGGAAGCTCGGGCGGCGATTCCAGGGGTTGTGCGGCATCTGCGCGCCGGCGGGTTGCTCGCCTATCCCACCGAAACGGTGTACGGTTTGGGATCGCGGCCCGATACGCCGGAGGTGCAGGCGCTGGCGTCGCTCAAGGGGCGGGCGGCGGGGAAACCGTTCCTGCTGCTCGTCTCCAGCCGCGAGATGGCCGAGGCGCAGGGGCTGGCGTTCAACGAATCGGCCCGGGCTCTGGCGCGGGTGTTCTGGCCGGGACCGCTGACGCTGGTGTTGCCAGGTGGCGGAGGCCGGCTCCCCGATCTCTTGCGGGGACCGGAAGGGGGCATTGCCGTGCGGTGGACGTCGCATCCACTCATCGTGAACCTGGTCGCGGAGCTCGGGGAGCCGCTGACATCGACGTCGGCGAACATCCCGGGATCGACGCCGGCACCAGGGGCGGAGGCCGTGTTGCGCGACTTTCGCGACGCCGTCACGAGCGGTCGCCTGCTGGTGCTCGACGGCGGTGTGCTCGGCAATCGTCCGCCCTCGACGGTGGTGGATTGCACCGGGGCGCTGCCGCGCGTCATTCGTCCCGGCGCGGTGTCCGTCGCCGAGCTGCGCGCGGGGGCGGGGATGCTCGCTCCATGAAACGGATCCTCTTCGTCTGTACCGGCAACATCTGCCGCAGCCCCCTCGCCGAGGCGTTGCTGAAGCGCGCTCTGCACGAGCGCGCGGTCGAGGACGTGTCCGTCGAATCGGCGGGGACTGGCGCGTGGGACGGGGCGCCCGCTTCCGAGGGCGCCTACCTCGTGGCGCTCGAGCGGGGGCTCGACCTCTCCGGCCACCGCGCCCGGTTGCTGACGCGGGAAATCGTCGAGGACTCGGACGTGATCCTCACGATGGCCCGCCACCACCGCGCGCGCGTGCACGAGCTGGGAGGAGAGGGGCGCGTGCACGTGCTGGGGGAATACGTGGGAAAGAACGGAGAGGATGCCGAGGTCGGCGACCCGTTCGGCGGAGACCTTGAAGTGTACCGGGACACCTGCGCCGAGCTGGAGGCGCTGATCGCCACGGTCGCCGACCGGTTGGCAGCCGAGGCGCGGCGTGAGGATCGGCGGTAGCACGCGGCTGCTCGCTGTCCTCGGCGATCCCGTCGCGCACTCCCTTTCTCCTGCGCTGCACAACGCCGGCATCACCGCCCTGGGGCTCGATGCCGTGTACGTGGCACTGCGCATACCGCCCGCCGCCGTCCCCGACACCCTCGCCACCCTCACCGGCCTCGGCGTCGCCGGCAACGTCA
>Ga0126383_10002718_pt1 | contig 11498 bp, 9 predicted proteins | sample PanSoiMetPlot_35_FD_96882 | JGI IMG/M metagenome (GOLD analysis project Ga0126383, IMG submission 96882) | Tropical forest soil microbial communities from Panama - MetaG Plot_35 | ecosystem: Environmental > Terrestrial > Soil > Tropical forest > Bulk soil | place: Panama | collected 2016-02-17
CAGATGGCTTAAGGGAAGGTTTAAGGGTGTATTTGGCCCGATTCCGGACGCGCGTTCGCGGTTTGTGGAGAAGTGGCAACCAAACGGAAAGTCACCCGTTATCAAGTCCATGGAGTTGGGCAGTACCAAAGCAGATCGTAAGCGTGTCGACAAGGCACCTGTCTCACGTGAAGCACAGCGTGCGCGCTTTACTCTCTCCGTCAGTGACCCTCAGCCGGTAATTGAAGTTGCGCGATTTTGGCGTACTGCTGCCCAGGCGGCGACCATTGGGATGTTTGTAATTCTCTTGATCGTAGCGTTGAGTCTGGCGCGACCGGTTTTGCTACCGGTAGCTTCGGCCTTTGTCGTGACGATGATGCTCGGTCCACTATCGGCACGGGCGGAGCGCTATCGCGTCCCATCGCTGATGTCGGCGATGGTTTTCTGGCTGCTGGTGATCGCAGTCTTCTACGGGGTAATTGTCCTTTTGGCTGCCCCCGTGGTGGATTGGATCGGCAAGGCACCGGAGATCGGCCGAAATATTCAGGAAAAGCTCCACGTCTTCGATCGTCCAATAGCTGCGTTGCAGGAGCTGCGCGATGCCCTTCTGCCATCAGATAAGAAAGGCAACCTTGGCGTCGACATTATGAGCTTCGTGCAGACAGCGCTACTGATCGTAACACCGGCGATTGGTCAGATCCTCATTTTTTTCGGCACGCTATTTTTCATGCTGCTGGGCCGCTCTCAGCTCCGGCGCGTTTTGGTGGTGTTCTTCGAAGAACGCGACGCACGGCTGCGCGCACTAAAAATCATGAACGATGTCGAGCACAATCTAACCGGCTACCTGAGTGTCGTGACTGTCATTAACATTGCGGTTGGTCTGTGCGGTGGTGCAGCAGCGTGGATTGCCGGCCTGCCAGATCCGGTCGCCTGGGCCGTGCTCGGATTCATTCTCAACTTCATTCCATATGTCGGGGCTCTGATGATGGAAGTCGGCTTGTTCATGGTCGGACTGGCGACGTTTCCATCGCCCACGCATGCGTTGGTCGCGCCATTGATTTTCCTGGCGCTTGCAACGTTGGAAGGTCATTTTATCACGCCCAGCATCATGGGCCGTAAACTCACTCTCAATCCGCTCACGGTGTTCTTGTCGCTGGTGTTCTGGACCTGGCTGTGGGGGCCCGTCGGCGCGTTTCTGGCAGTGCCACTCCTGATCGTGGCCTTGGTGGTGATTGATCATTTATTTCCGGAAGATGAACCGGAGCTCCCGGCCTAGAATACTGGCGCATAAGCCGCCGTCGGGCTAGACACGAGTGGCAACGCTCCGCCGATCCTTCCCGATGGACCTCCCAGCCATTGCCCAGCAAGTTGTCCAGTTCGTCCACGACAACGGCGCTTGGGCGGTACCCGTGGTTTTCGGCTTGGCGTTCGGTGAATCGCTGGCCTTCATCTCGCTGCTGATTCCGGCCTGGGGCGCGCTGGTCGCGATCGGCGCGTTGATCGGCCACAGTGGCATCAGCTTCTGGCCAGTCTGGGTTTCGGCATCGCTTGGCGCCGCGTTCGGCGATTGGCTGTCCTATTGGGTGGGACTCAAGCTTGAATATACGGTCGCACATATGTGGCCGTTGTCGCGTCACCCCGATCTCATTCCGCGTGGCGAGGCGTTCATGAAGAGGTGGGGTATCCCCGGAATTTTTATTGGACGGTTTTTTGGACCGTTGCGTGCGTCTGTGCCTTTGATCGCCGGCATTTTTGAAATGCCATTCTGGCAATTCCAGCTTGCCAATTTCACTTCCGCATTCGTCTGGGCGGCGACGTTGCTCACTATCGGCGACGTCATATCGAAAGCGATTATATGGCTCTGGTGATCATGCAAAGGCGGCGGCCGAGAAGATGATGGTGCAGGGCTATCATCTCGCGTTCCCTTCCATGGTGTACGTGGAGAAGAATGGAAGCGGCTATCGACTGGTGCCCGCACGATGGAGCTCGTCGATTTAACCGAGGCAGATTTGATACAGCGTGCTGTGTGTCCTTGACCGGAGGTTTGGTGCGGCCTATACGCTCCGGCAATGACGACGCTTGTTGTAGCAAGAAGGCTCCGTTGCCGTGCCACCCCGGCACGGGCGTAGCTTTGTCGTCACCCGTGCCGCCGGATGAAAGCCGCGGCACATCTCCCCAATCAAGACCGCGCTGTTGGCCTTCTTCCGGTAGATCGTTAAGACTTCTGGACAAGGATTGATTATGGCTACCAAAGCGAAGATCGGTGTGTTGGGTGCCTCAGGTTACACCGGAGGCGATCTGATACGCGTCTTGCTACGCCATCCGCGCGCAGAGATCGTTTTGCTCACCGCCGAACGCAGTGCCGGCAAGACGATGCGTGACGTATTTCCACAATTCTCGCCTTTCACGTTGCCGCAGCTCGTTGCCATCGATGGCCTTGACTGGGCGAAGGCGGCTCTCGATATCGCATTCTGTGCTCTGCCACATGCCACGACGCAGAAAGTGATCAAAAACCTTTTGGCTAGATCACCTACAACCAAGGTTGTCGATCTGTCGGCGGATTTTCGCCTAGCGGATACGTCGGCATACGCGAAATGGTACGGTCACGAACATTACGCGCCCGAGCTCCAGAAGGAGGCAGTCTACGGGCTCACTGAAATTCATCGGCGCGAGATCAAAAAAGCGCGGCTCATCGCTAATCCTGGCTGCTACACAACCTGCGCGCAGCTTCCCCTGATCCCGTTGATCGAAAACAAGGCGATCGAGCTCGATGAAATCGTGGTCGACGCCAAGTCGGGAATGACCGGGGCAGGGCGGGCAGCAAAAGAGGCGATGCTATTCTCGGAAGTCTCAGAAGGCTTCCATGCCTATGGCGTTGGGCATCACCGGCACATGGCCGAGCTCGACCAGGAATTTTCGCTTGCGGCCGGACGGGAAGTAATAATTACTTTCACACCCCATCTTGTGCCAATGAACAGGGGAATGCTCTCGACCATTTACATTCGGGGGCGGCGTGGTCGCACGCCTGAACATCTTCATGCATTACTTTTAAAGTTTTACTTGAAGGAGCCTTTTGTGCACATCCTGCCATTCGGCGAAACTCCGCAGACAAGGCATGTGCGCGGTTCCAACATGACATTCATCGGCGTAGCCAAGGATCGCATCCCGGGGCGGGCGATTGTCGTTTCGGCACTGGATAATCTGGTCAAAGGCGCTTCCGGCCAGGCGATCCAGAACATGAACCTGATTATGGGTTGGCCCGAAACCATGGGCCTGGAGCAGGTGGCGCTGTTTCCCTGAACTGGGGCCGGCCGCGGAATCTAGGTACACTAGCCAAGTCTGCAGCTGGATTCCGGATTTGCTCGCTGGCGCTCGCGCGCCGGAATGACGAGGGAGCCGATGTTCGAGGTTCAGAACCAGCCGCCCCCGCTTGAGCCGTATAATTTGTTTAGCAGCGATGCTGTGCTTCGCGATGCAACCCAGCGCGAAGGCGCGGGCTGGGCTAAAGGCGAGTTAACCGCGCTGGGTGCGACGCTGGGCAAGCCGGAGACGGTTCAGCTTGGTTTCGATGCCAATAGATTTCCGCCACAACTGCGCACGCTTGACCGCTACGGTCATCGCCTGGACGAGGTCGAATTCCATCCTGCGTGGCATGAGCTGCTTGGACTTGCTGTAAGAGCCGGTCTGCATTCGAGTCCATGGGCGGACCCCAGGCCCGGCGCGCACGTCGCACGTGCGGCCGGCACCTACATGCTCGGACAAATCGAAAGCGGCGTCTATTGCCCGCTGGCAATGACCTACGGTTCCGTGCCGACAGTGCGACACGCCCCGGCAATCGCGGCTGAATGGCTGCCGCGGATTTTTTCGCGCGACTATGACCGGAGTTTCCGTCCGGCAAGGCTGAAAAGCGCGGCGCTCGTCGGCATGGGCATGACAGAAAACCAGGGTGGCTCGGATCTACGCACGAATACGACGCGCGCGGACCCATCCGGCGACGGTAGTTTCCGCCTTCACGGCCATAAATGGTTCTTGTCGGCCCCGATGTGCGACGCTTTCCTCGTCCTCGCGCAATCGCCGAAGGGCCTGAGCTGTTTCCTGGTGCCACGTTGGACGCCGGGCGATGAACGCAACGCCATTCAGATAATTCGTCTAAAGGACAAGCTCGGCAATCGATCGAACGCGTCGAGCGAAGTGGAATTTCATGGCGCCTATGGGCAACTCGTCGGCGAGGAGGGTCGTGGCATCCCGACCATCATTGAGATGGGAAACTATACGCGACTGGATTGTTGCATCGGCTCGTCGGCGTTGATGCGGCAGTCCGTCGCACAGGCAATCCATCATGCTTGGCATCGAATCGCATTCCAGAAAAAACTGATTGATCAGCCGCTGATGACTAACGTGTTGACCGACCTGGCTCTCGAATCGGAGGCTGCAACCGTCATTACCATGCGGCTCGCGCGCGCTTATGACGAAAGCGACGAGGCTGCGCAGATAATCCGGCGTGTGATCACGCCAGCGGCAAAATTCTGGATATGCAAGCGGACGCCGTTTGTAACCTACGAGGCGATGGAGGTGCTGGGAGGGTCCGGCTATATCGAGGAATGCATCATGCCGCGGCTGTATCGCGAGGCACCGGTCAACTCGATCTGGGAAGGCTCGGGCAATATCATGTGCCTTGATGTGGTGCGCGCAATGGAACGAATGCCGAATGCGACTGACGTTCTGCGCCGCGAGTTGGGCGATGGCAAGGACTCGCGACTCAAAGCGTTTACCGAACAGCTTGAGAAGCGGTTGCTCGTCATGCGGGAACGCAATGACGAGTCGCAGGCGCGCGTGCTGACGCGCGAACTGGTGTTGGCGCTTCAGGCCGCGCTGCTGATCAGGCACGCGCCGTCCGCTGTGGCGGATGCATTTTGCGCGTCGCGGCTTGGCGCAAATAGCGGCTCAGCGTTTGGCCTCCTTCCCTCTGGGATAGATCTGCGCGCTATCGCTTGCCGCGCGGCGCCCGCAAACTAGAGCTTTCCGAACACGGCAAAGACAAGAGCGACTTGCGCCAGGAACCCGACGGTGAAAGCAAGCGAGCGTACCACGGGGATGCCCATCGTATAAACGATAACGTGGACCAGGCGCGACCAGAAATACACCGCGCATGCGATAACGGTGCTTTCAGTCGAGTGACCCTGTGCATCTAGAATAAGCACCAGCGGCGCAAAAATGATCAAATTTTCGACCGCATTGGTGTGTGCAAAATAGAGTCGCTGCGCCCACTGCGATTGCGGCTTGGCGTTCCGCGACGGGTTGGCCATTGTCCCCATCAGTCCGCGCACCATGGCGCGATCGATAATGTAAGGCACCCACATCAGGCCGGTCAGGATGATCGTTAGCGTCAGCCACAGCAGTTCCTTAGTCATTGCTGCTCCCCGTCTTGATGACTTTCAGCCGGAGCATAATCGATGCCGCGGCTGCTGTCCCGCCTCGGGCGCATCGAATTGGTCACGTCCAGCTTTTCACTTTAACGTACGAGCCGGGCGCATCTTCCGTTGGCTTGAGTTTGCCCCCGCCAATCTTTCGCGCAGGCACCGTTTGTGCGCCCTGCTCCCTAAGCCATTCCAGCCAATTCGGCCACCACGAGCCGGGATGCTCTGTTGCTTTCTTCAGCCAGGTTTCGACGTTTGAGCCGCTGGGCTTTTCGCCAGTCCAATATTGATATTTTGGCTTGTCGGGAGGGTTGATCACTCCAGCGATGTGACCTGATCCTGCGAGCACATACTTCACTGGTCCGCCGAAAAACTGCGAACCGTAGAGCACCGATTTTGCCGGCGCGATGTGGTCTTCGCGGGTGGCAAGATTATAGATTGGCACCGTCACCTTATGCAGATCAAGCGTGACGCCTGCGATTTTCATCTCGCCCTTTGTAAGCTTGTTGTCGAGGTAACAGTTGCGTAAATAATATGAATGATTTGCCGCGGGCATACGGGTGGCATCCGAATTCCAGTAAAGAATATCGAATGGCAACGGCTTCTTCCCGCGCATGTAGTTGTTGACAATGTAGGGCCAGATCAGGTCGTTCGAGCGCAGCATGTTGAAGGTATTAGCCATGCGAGACGCCTCCAAATAGCCTTGCTTCTGCATGTGCGTCTCTAGCTGTTTTATGCGCTCTTCGTCGACGAACACCATTAGGTCGCCGGCATAGGTGAAATCGACTTGTGCTGCGAACAACGTTGCCGATTTGACACGCTTGAGTTTTTTAGCCGCAAGATAGGCAAGGGTGATCGACAGGAGCGTGCCGCCCACGCAATAGCCGACAGCGTTGACCGTTTTTTCGCCGGTCGCGAGCATAACCTCGTCGAGGGCCGCGATGACACCTTCGCGCATGTACTGTTCAAAGCTTTTTTCCGCGAGCCTGGCGTCGGGATTGACCCAGGACAACACGAATACCGTAATGCCCTGATCGACACACCATTTGATGAAAGATTTATCCGGCGTGAGGTCGAGAATGTAAAATTTGTTTATCCATGGCGGCACGATAAAAAGGGGAGTCTTTAGTACCTCTTTCGTGGTCGCTTCATATTGGATCAACTGAATCAGATCGTTCTGAAACACGACTTTACCGGGTGTGACCGCGAGATTGCGACCCAGGTCGAATATGGAGGGATCGGATTGGCGGATTTTGAGAGTCCCTTGGCCCGCCTTGATGTCCTCTGAAAGCATGTGCATGCCTCGCACAAGGTTTTCGGCATTGGACGAGAATGTCTCTCGCAGCAACTCGGGATTGGTAAGCACAAAGTTTGACGGTGCGATTGCGTTGGCGATCTGCTTGACGTAGAACTCGGCTTTCTGGCGTGTGTGCTCGTCGACGCCGACGGCATCCTTGACCAGCCGCTCGCCCCATTGCGCGGTGAGCAAGTACGCCTGCTTGAGAAAATCGAAAAATTGGTTCTGCGACCATTCCGGATCGGCAAACCTTTTATCTCTTGAATCAGGGGAGACGACCGGTTCGGTCTGCTCACCGGCCATGCGCTTCACTGTGCTGGCCCATAGATCAAGATAGGCGCGACCGAGGCTGGTCTGCAGCTCAAGCGCGCGACGAGGATCGGACATCCAGTATTCCGCCACCCGTCCAATGGACTTGACTGCGTCGGCGATGTCCTCGGCGACTTCACCCTTGATCTTGCCTTCCTCACGCGGCTTCAAATACGCGGCCAGAGCCTTGCCGCCTTCCTCGATCAGGCGCGCAATGTTGCGCGACAATGCCTCGACATCGACATTGCCGACCTTGGCAGGATCCATGGTTGGCTTGTCCATCCGCGTTTCGCTCACGTCCCAACGACAAAAGTGACCGGACCGCGCCGCTCCTGCAAGCCGTGGCGCATGGTTTCACCGTCCTTGCGGTAGCAGAGGCGTAACCTTGCTGTGGCCATAATAGCCCTATAGCAGGATCATGTTATAATTCATTGAGTCCACACCAATTTCCCGTATGGCCAGCAAAACTTGCACATGGTACGTGCGTTTGAACGAGCTCTTTGGGCCGCGGGCCTCATCGCCGCCCTTACCGGCTGTTCGCCGGGCCCGGTGATCGACCGATTGCCAGCAGACATGGGGTTGCCCGCAGGCGCGCCGGCACGGCCAGAAAAGCCCTACGAGTACCCCGCCGTGCATGACATGCCGCCGGCCCGGACTTCGGTACCCATGACCGAAGAAGAGCAGGTCAAGCTCGAAAAGGAGCTGACCAACATACGAAATCGCCAGGAAGAGCGTTCACCGTCCGGCAAGAAGGCGGCCCCCGCGATCAAAAAGCCACCGGCTGAAAATGGCCAAACCGCTGGCGCTAAGCCAAACCCATGATAAAAGCCAGCCTGGATAGTACCCGCGGGCTGGAAAGGGCAGCCGACCTTAAGGTTTGAGCCGATGGAAGAGTTTTACCGCATTCTCCGGTTGCCGCCGTATGTGTTCGAAGAGGTGAATAAGGCAAAGGCGAAGGCCCGCAATGCGGGAGCGGACATCATTGATCTCGGCATGGGCAATCCAGATCTGCCCGCGCCGCCGCACGTGATCGAAAAACTCAAGGAGACTCTCGGCAAGCCGCGCACGGATCGTTATTCAGCCTCGCGCGGCATTCCCGGATTGCGGCGCGCACAGGCAGCCTATTACGAGCGCCGTTTCGGCGTGAAGCTCAATCCCGATACTCAAATCATCACCACACTCGGCTCCAAGGAAGGCTTTGCGAATGTCGCGCAGGCGATTACGGCGCCTGGGGACGTCGTCCTTGTTCCGAACCCGAGTTACCCCATCCATGCCTTTGGCTTCCTGATGGCTGGCGGCGCTATCCGTTCGGTACCGTCGGACCCGACCCCGAACTTTTTCCACACCCTGGAGCGGGCCGTCGTGCATTCCATTCCGAAGCCGACGGTAGTGGTGGTGTGCTATCCAGCCAATCCGACCGCCTACGTCGCGACGCTCGACTTCTACAAGGACCTGATCGCTTTTGCGAAAAAGTATGGCGTCTTGGTGCTGTCCGATCTCGCTTATGCCGAAGTCTATTTTGACGGCAATCCGCCGCCGTCGATTTTGCAGGTGCCGGGCGCAAATGACATCACGGTTGAATTCACTTCGATGTCGAAGACGTTCTCAATGCCGGGCTGGCGAATTGGTTTCGCTGTCGGCAATGAGCGCATCATCGCGGCGCTCAGCCGGGTGAAATCATACCTCGATTATGGCGCCTTCACGCCGGTGCAAGTGGCAGCGACCGCCGCGCTCAACGGTCCCGATGACTGCATCAAGGAGATGCGCCAGACTTACAAGCGCCGGCGGGATGTGTTGGTGGAAAGTTTTGACCGCGCCGGCTGGCATGTGCCGGCGCCGCGCGCTTCGATGTTCGCGTGGGCACCGATCCCCGAGCCGTTCAATAGCCTCGGCAGCGTGGAATTTTCCAAAGTGCTCATCGAGAAAGCTGATATCGCTGTATCGCCCGGTATCGGCTTTGGCGAATACGGCGAAGGCTTTGTGCGCATTGCACTGGTGGAAAACGAGCAGCGCATTCGCCAGGCCGCACGCAATATCCGGCGCTTTCTGGAGAACGCACCGGAGCAGCTGCACAACGTCGTCCCGCTCGCTACGCGGCGCTAACTACGGGCAAACACCTTCATGGCTCCAGCCCGAGCGCATGATGCGGAAAATCATGTCCTCGACCCCGTTCGGGGATGGCAACTGGCTTTCGGGTAAAATCATGCGCAATCAACCTCTAAGAGTGGGCGTCGCCGGTTTGGGCACGGTCGGTGCTGCGCTGGTTTCCCAGGTTGCGCATCAGCGGGACGCGCTGGCGGTGCGTTGTGGCCGGGCAATCGAAATCGTCGCGGTATGCGCGCGCTCGCGCAAAAAAGATCGCGGTATCGATCTCAAGAAAATGAAATGGTTCGCTGACCCGCACTCGCTCGCGCGTGAGCCCAGCATCGACGTGTTTGTCGAACTGATGGGCGGTGGTGGTGAGCCGGCCAAGAGCACGGTCGAAGCGGCTCTTGCATCCGGCAAGTCGGTAGTGACTGCCAATAAAGCCATGTTGGCCCGGCACGGGGTCAAGCTTGCGGCGATAGCCGAAAGCAAGCATGTGGCACTGAATTTTGAGGCGGCAGTCGGCGGTGCAATCCCGATTGTCAAAACATTGCGAGAGGGAATGGCTGGCAATTCGTTTGAGCGAATCTACGGCATCCTGAACGGCACCTGCAACTACATCCTTACGCGGATGGAGCAGGACAAAATGACGTTCGCCGAGTGCCTGAAAGAAGCGCAGCGGCTTGGTTATGCCGAGGCCGATCCCAGCTTTGATATCGACGGACACGACACCGCGCAGAAGCTCGCTATTCTGGCGAGCCTCGCATTCGGCACCAAACTCGACCAAAACTCGATCTACGTAGAAGGCATTTCCTCGATCACGCCGGCCGATCTTTCTGCCGCCGATGAGCTTGGCTATCGCGTGAAGCTTCTGGGCGTAGCAGTGAAGACACCAAAGGGTATCGAGCAGCGTGTGCATCCAACCATGGTGCGCAAGGAATCCGCGATTGCTCAAGTGATGGGCGTGACCAATGCGGTGACGGTCGATGCTTCGGACATTAATCCGCTAACGTTAGTCGGACCTGGTGCTGGCGGCGCGGCTACCGCCTCGGCAGTACTTTCCGACATTGGCGACATAGCTCGGGGCGTTCGCACGGCGCCTTTCGGCCGGCCGACGACGCGGCTCGCGGGGGTACGAAAGGCGCCGATGCAGCGCCATGAAGGCGGCTACTACATTCGGCTGGTCGCTCGCGACAAGCCGGGCACCGCAGCGACTATTGCCAAACGGCTTGCTGAGCAGGAAATTTCATTGGAATCCATTGTGCAGCGTCATGACCCGGCACATCTCGGCCGTGACACCAAGGCGGGCTTCGTCCCGGTCATTCTCATTACTTATGCAACCACCGAGGATGCTGTTCGTAAGGCTCTTGCAGCGGTCGGGCGCGATAGGGTGATCTCAGGCCGGCCACAAGTCATCCGAATCGAAAAGAACTAAGCGACCTGCGGCGAAGTTCGCGTTTCTGAGGGGAGCGTCAAATGGCGAGTATTACCGTCCAGCCGGAATTATTGCTGGAACGCATTCTCACGCTCGAAATCGTCCGCGTCACCGAACGTGCCGCCGTGTCCTCAGCGCGCCTGCGCGGCCACGGCAAGGACAAAGCCTCTGACCAGGCTGCGGTCGATGCCATGCGGCGCGAACTCAACAAGTTACCGATCGACGGCACGGTGGTGATCGGCGAGGGCGAGATCGACGAAGCCCCGATGCTCTTCATCGGTGAAAAAGTCGGCACCAAGCATGGCCCGAAGGTCGACATTGCGGTTGATCCGCTGGAAGGGACAACGCTCTGCGCCAAGAACATGCCAGGGGCGATCGCGACCATCGCAATGGCCGATTCCGGTACGCTGTTGCACGCGCCTGACTGCTACATGCAAAAGATCGCAATCGGCCCCGGCTATCCAAAAGGCACCATCGATCTCGACGCTCCAGCCGACGAAAACATCATGCACCTGGCGAGGGCCAAAGGCGTCAAGCCTTCCGAAATTACCGCCATCTTGCTCGACCGGCCACGCCACGCCGACATGATCGCGGCGGTCCGGAAGACCGGCGCTGCGGTCAGCTTGATCAGCGACGGCGACGTGGCCGGCGTGATCCATTGCGCCGACCCCAAAACCGGCATCGACATATACCTCGGAATCGGCGGGGCGCCTGAAGGCGTTCTGGCGGCGGCGGCGCTGCGTTGTATTGGCGGTCAGATGCAGACAAGGCTGATCATCGATACTGAACAATTGCGCGAACGCACGCTGAAGATGGGCATCAAGGACGCCAGGCGTAAATACGACATCGAGGACATGGTAAAAGGCGATTGCCTTTTTGCCGCCACCGGTGTCACCAGTGGCGCAATGTTGAGCGGGGTAAAATTTGGGAAGGACGTGATCGAGACAGAAACGGTCGTTATGCGCTCGGTCACCGG
>Ga0126383_10002720_pt1 | contig 11489 bp, 16 predicted proteins | sample PanSoiMetPlot_35_FD_96882 | JGI IMG/M metagenome (GOLD analysis project Ga0126383, IMG submission 96882) | Tropical forest soil microbial communities from Panama - MetaG Plot_35 | ecosystem: Environmental > Terrestrial > Soil > Tropical forest > Bulk soil | place: Panama | collected 2016-02-17
CGATGCTACGGCCAAAACGAATACGGTAATCGAATCGGGATCTTACACGAAGGCACGAGCGACAGGCCTGCGGTGTTAGTCCTTGATGGCCGCGCAGGCCGCGACCGCCGGCAGGATTGCCCGGCCGAAACGGGTTCTCGGCAAAAAGCCGGCAAACAATCGTGCCGATACATCGGAACGATCTACCACCCGGCACGCTTGGCGCGATACTGCGGCAAGCGCGCCTCAGCCGAGCCAGTTCCTCGACCTTCTCTGAGCAAACGGCGAAAGCGGGGTCAGGCAGCTCGTCGAGCAGTGCCTTTGCCTCTTTGAGGTCTGGGGTATCAAAGCCTTCGGTGAACCACTCGTAGACTGGGACCAGAAGGGCACGGGCTTCGACGCGGCGGCCCTGGTCGCCGCCATCTTCTGGGCGTGCAACAAGCTGGCTTGCGCCGCCTGCAATTCCTGCAAGGCGCGTTCGGCGGTGTCCCGCGCAACGTGGATCTCGGCCTCGGCGCGCTTCCTCTCAATCTCGCCCTTCGGCGCCAAAGGCCTGTGACCGACCCGACGGGCTGTCGCTTTAGGCGGGCCGGCTTGTAATGGGCACCGCGATCGACCGGTTGGCTACGAGGCGGACCGATACCGCCAGTCGGCTCATCACTAGTAAGCCCACGAAAGCCGCGGCGTTGATCGCAAAGATCCGGCCTTGGATCGCCATCGTATAAATTTCCGTTCCGCCGAGCAACGTTGCCGAGACCGCGAATAATGCGGCCTCGTAGACCACGAACGCTATCAGAAACGTCACCGCAAAGCGGACCGAGCGGCCTGCATGTGCAAAGAGCGTCGCCATCCACTGGCCGGCCACGGTCGCGAAAACGGCTACGATGCCGAGTGTTACCCCCCAAGCAAAGGTGCTTGCGGTCCAAGGATAGTCGAGCCAGGCGAAACCGATGAGCTGGTTGGCTAGCCACACCAGAAGGATCAGCAGCAAAGCATCGCGGCGCGACAAGCTCAGGGCCGCCGCCGCTGCGAATGCCGCCAGTGGCACGGCACAGGCGAGGCCTAGGCTGAAGACGACGCTGGCCACCACCAGCGAGGCCAGCCAAAGCGGATGACGCCAATCTCGAAATGCCGATGTATCGCCGATCGCCCGAGCGGCCGCCGGCTCGAGAGCAGGTTGTCTCATGATCATGTATCTCCTTCTTCTATCCGTGGCTGAACCCGCGGCCAGAGCGGTCGAGGGGATCGGGGTGGGTCAATCCGAGCCAGCGTGCTCGAAGCCGATCCCAGAGATCCAGTCGAGACCAATCGGGGGTCTTCAGAATTTTATCGGTGTCGGGCGCCAGGAACGGGTTCGGCAGCAGAATTGTCGTTTGCTGCTCGCCGTGGCCGTTAAACAGGCGCAGCCCCCAGGAGACCGGTGCGCCCGATTTGTCGAGCCGCCGATAGAGCTCCGCTCGCGCCGTTCGGCGGTGATGGGCAAGCGCCTCGGGCGCGGGATCGATGGGCGGTCCCTTGTGCGGGCCGATGCAGAGGTGGAAATGCGACACGCCAAAGGCTACCGTCAGGTAGCCGTCCAGCATCCCGATATGAGTTGGCGGATGCGGCGCGCGGATTTCCCAGGCCGCTCCCTGGATGAGCGGCCCAAAGGTGATTTTGTTCCAATGTTGCTCGAAGAGATCCCGCAACAATTGCTCCAGGCTGGCTTCGTCTGTCGGCAACGAAAAGACCTCGACGGTTGCGCCATCGGGATCGGTGATGGTCGTCGCGCGAGCCGCAGCGGTCACTCTGCCTCTCCTTCATGGTTTGCCGATCCCGCTCGTCGTGTCGAAGGCAAGCCGGATCCCGGCATATACGCCCAGCCCCGGCTGGAGAAAGCCGATCGGATTTTGGTAGCGCCGATCGAATAGATTGTTGGTTCGCGCATAGGCGGTCAAACCATTACCCAGATCGTAGGAGCCCGCCGAGTTTACCAGAGTGTAGCCATTTGCCCTAAGACCGGTGACGGTTCCAGAGCGGCGCGCCGACGTGGTCGGGATCTTCCCCAGCGAAGCCGCGATCGTTCGGCTGATCGGCGCGGTGCTGCTCGAGCAAAACGACGAATGGCAGTTGCAGCACCGCTACATGCAGGTCGAAGCGATGGCCGAACTGGTTGCTCCGATCTTGGTCAGACGCGATTGTTTCTCGGTCAACCGGAGGCGGGCATTCCGCCACTTGAACAGGCGATCCGGCTTGGTCGCGATGGTCCAAACATTGCCATTACCTATTGGGCATTTGGTGCGTGTCAGCTTTTGCTGGGTCGAGTGGATGAAGCGATTAATCTGCTGCAAACCGCGCGTGCCGCGAATGCGCGATTGTGGGTGCTATATTTGTATCTGGCCGCGGCCTATGGTCTGAGGGGCGATCTCGACAGAGCGAGATCAGCCCTCGGAGAGTCACTACGCTTGAAACCGGCCCTGCGATCAGTCGCCCGGATGCGGGCCGAGAAGGCTCAGCAATCCGCAATATTGGGCGTTGCAGGAGAGCACGCTGAACCTCGGATTACGCCGGGCCGGATTACCCGATCAGTGATCGGCAGTGGCGTCGTGGTAAGCGACGATCACTCGGTGGGTCTTCTGATACTGCGCGAAGTCGCGAAACAACGCCTCGCGCTGCTTCGGATCAAGGCGGGCTGTTGCCTTGTTGGGCTCCAAGGTTCTCTGGTAATCGGCGAATTCCCGGAACAGCGCTTCGCGCTCTTTGGGATCAAGGTGGGCTGCTGCTTTCGCAGCCTGTGGGGTTCTCTGGTAATCGGCGAACTCCCGGAATAGGACTTCGCGCTCTTTCGGATCGAGAGGGACTTGCTCTTGCGCGGTCGCTTTGTCGGGCTGGAAACTTAGTCCGGCCTTTTTTAACCATTGCTCGGCAGCCGGAAACCGGGTCCATCCTGAGACTGAGGAAGTGATATCAAAGTCCGGCCATTTTGGACGGCGGGCTTTTATATCCTTGAGGTGTACAAAAAAAGCTTGCACGAAGCGATTTATTCGCTGATACCGCTCCGAGTTGGTGGGCCAATTATAGGCCACCAGAACGGTTCCCACTGCGACAGTGTTGACCGGGGCATCTTTTGAAACTAGTTCGGGATAGTCGTCGCAGGTTATCGTTGTTGTCGTATAATTTGAGGACAGATCACCCCTGATCGGCAGGAAGTGTAGGTTTTCGTCCGGTCTAATGTCTTGGAACAGCCGCGACGGCTTTGTTGCGACATAAACCAAAGCGGAAATTTCGCCCCGCCGCAACTTATCGAGGGCGAGCGCATGCGATAAGGTTGTAGCATCAGGCTCGAGACCGAGGGCGTTGAAGATTGTCGTCGCCGTCGTATAGGTTCCGCTGTCACGTAGCCCGAAATTGACCTTTTTCCCTCTCAGATCGCCGATCGACTGGATGTCTGGTCCAGCGAGCACATGCAAGTCTTGGTCATAGAGCTTCGTGACGTATTGCAGGTACTTTTCGACGCCGAGAAAGGGGGGATTGCGTTTGATTTCATCGAGCACGTCCGTCTGCACGATGCCAAAATCGATGCCGCGAGCGAACATGACATCCTTGGCATTTTGCAGTGCTCCGGCCCCGGCGATCGGCAGAAGCCGCAAGCGGTTCTGCTCGCCAGCAACACTCAATGCTAGATCGACCGTGTAGTCGGTCGCTTCAGACACGATACCGAGAAGTCCGGTGTTTATCTCGTCGCGCATTGTGTGGCGTAACATTGCTTCGCGGTCCTCGCGAGCCGCCATCGGTTTTGCTTTGTGCTCAGAATCAGCATAGACGGGGGTAGCGGCAAGCAGACCGTAGAATGCCATTAATGCGGCTCGGTTTGCGCTCGCACATCTGTCCATTATCACACCTCCGAGAAAGTTCGCCTTATGGTTAGACAACGATGCTGTGGCGAAAAGTTCCCGCTCGCTATCGGTGTGATTGTAACCCGCGACTGAAGCGAGATTTATGGTTAATGGCTGAACGGAATCCGGGCCAATGTTCTACGCAAGGGGATCACAAGAGACAGCGTCACCCTGTCTCACAATGCCCGGCGGCTTTCGCGCTGTTCAGCTCTTGCGGCGCGCGGCACGGATGCCGTTCCAGACGCGCTCGGGCGTGGCTGGCAATTCGATATGCTCGACGCCGAACTCGGCGAGCATATCGACGACCGCGTTCGCGACCGCCGCCAGCCCCGGTGTGATCCCGCCCTCGCTGCCGCCGCGCATGCCGAGCGGGTTCTGGGCGAAGAATTAAAACAGGACGGAGGGCGTGCGCCGGTGCGCCGGCGATACACTCGCTTGTCATCCCAATCCGGAGACGTCATGTACGCGCCCGACCCGGCCGAAGCCGTCGAAGTCCTCGATCGGTTGCTAAAGTTCTTTGGCGACGGCGAGCGCTGGGTCAAGGGCCGCTTGAGCGATCAACCGCTGCCTCCGTCGGCGCGCTCGATTTCGTCAGCAGCCATCACGCGATCCGAAGCGAGGGGGCCGAGCGGTATCTGGCGGACGAAATTTCCGCAACAGGGGATTGCCATGACGCAGGCGGGGACTGCGCCAGGTTCCGAGCCAGCCTTCGCCGAGCTTTGTCCGGGGGACGGTATCGGGTCAGCGAAACTGTCCTCCGCAGGGACAGCCTTTCCGATTTTAACGATGGGTGTAAGGACTTTGCTAAGTTGCGGACGCTCATCCTTCAGGCGCGCGCGGCGGCGATAAATGACGCGGATGCCGTACCGGCGCCGAGCCGGCGTCTGGACATCGAGTCGGATGAATTCGTGATGGCTTGAATCGACTGCGGCGGCGGCAAAAAAGTCCAGCAAGAAAGCCGTCAGGAACAGAACCGGCTTTAACAATCCACTTGAAAGAGTTTCCCTAGTTACCGACATTGCGTCGCACGGTCGCCGCTTCGGGGCTGTGCATCAAAGACTGGCATCGTCCTTGTTGGAGATGCCGATATCCATGTTGCTCAATGGAGGATGTGGTCATGGATGGTTTCGATTTCTCGCCGCTGTTCCGTTCGACGATCGGCTTCGATCGTCTGTTCCGCCTGGTCGATGCGACAAGCCGCGTCGACGGCGCATCCCCCGGCTACCCGCCTTACAACATCGAGAAGACCGGTGAACACGCCTACCGGCCGACTATGGCCGTGGCTGGGTTCTCGCCGCCGGAGCTCGATGTCACCGTTCACGAGAACACGCTCCTGGTGACCGGCAAGGCGCAGACGGAGGAGGAGAAGAAGAACGGCAACGGCTACCTGCACCGCGGCATCGCGCGGCGCGCGTTTGAGCGGCGCTTCAGCCTTGCCGACCACATGAAGGTGACCGGCGCCAAGCTCGACAATGGCATGCTCCATGTCGACCTGGTGCACGAGGTGCCGGAGGCGGCCAAGCCGCGCAAGATCGCGATCGGCACAAACGGCGAGCCCGTACAGCCGCAGGTGACGCAGCAAAAGGCGGCCTAACGGCGAAACAGTAGTAGTGACAGGACGCCCCCAATCGGGGGGCGTTCTGGTTTCAGCCGTGCCGATGTCAGCGGCGGCGGGTTACTGATTTGGCGGAGCGTGGCCCACGGTTTGTAGTGTCATGAGCTGGAAATCTTGGCCACTTCCTGCAACCAGTTGCCGATTTCGGCCGTACGGCGGACCGGATCCAGTATTTCGGGGCCGATGCCATAGCGCCAGGCGAGGTCGCGGCGTTCCGGCTCCGAGTGCAACGCTCGGAAATCGCGGGCCATAGTGACCAGCTCGGCACAATCGCGACCGAACCCCTCCGCGACGAGAGTTGCGGACCGCATCTCGATCAACCCGGCTGCAACCGATAGCGTAAACTCGGGGTGGTATTGCGTCCCGAATAAGATGCTTCCCGACGGCAGTTCCGCCGCCAGCGCCTGAATTGGACAAAGCTCGTTCTGAGCCAGCACCTCCGCGCCTGGCGGCAGCTGTTCGAGCTCGTCGATATGAGAGCAGAGCGCGTCGAAAACGGAAGGCCGCGTAGCCAGAAGCGGGTGAGAGCGGCCGGGCGTGGTGGCGGTAATCGCTCTCGCGACTCCGAGCTCGCGACCACGGGGATTGTGGCGGACGGTTCCCCCAAGTGCCACGGTCGCCAGCTGCAGGCCCCAGCAGCTTGCCCATACGGGCAGGCCCGTCGTAAACGCTGCCCGCGCAAAATCGATTTGCCGCCTCACCTCGGGCGTCCGGTCGTAAATATGCAGCGGCGAACCACTGAACATTAAGCCGTCGAAATCTCCAAGCGACACGCCGTCCGGCAGGTCTTGGCCATCGGCAACATTAATCGACGAGCACTGGATATCAGGCTGTTGCGACCTGAGCGCGGCTTCGAAGAGCCAAGCGTTCGCGGGAATCCCGAACGTCTCCCGCTCCGCCTGCATCGCGGCCGGCGTGCCATCGGCAATTAAGATGCGCAGCATGAAATGCCCTCACCGGATTTGTCACCGGGAATACGTGGTAATGGAGGGACCGGGCAAGACCGGGGATAATCGAATGGTCGGGGCAACCTGCTGAAACCGTTCGCTATCGTTCGTGGGATTGCCGTCGATCAACTCTGGTGGCCCTAACCCTTCCGGCTTTGTGCTCTCGTCAGCGCGTCTATTGTGGATAGCTATGGTGAGGGATGCGGCACTTCACGTCGCACCTCAGCCGCCGGCTTGTCCTCGCGTAACCCTTCATAGACCACCTGCCGCAGCAGATTGTCGGCGGTCCAGGCGAGATACTTGACTTCGGCGACGAGTTCCGGCCGACCCAGTGGACGCGACTCAACACGAGGGGCGATCCGAAGCGGCTGTCACGCGGCGGCGGCACCGCGAGCGGCATCTCGGAGGTCGCGAGGGGCTGCAGCCGGCGCCACAATCGCGCCAGCTCCGCCTGTTTGATACCGGTGCCGGCGCAGCCGGCATAGAGAAGGCGTCTGTCGGGATCATAGTAGGCGAGCAGCAGGGCGCCAAGATAGGGCCGGCTTCCTTCGGGATCGGTCCAGCCGACCACCAGAAACTCCTCGCGGTCGAGGCACTTGACCTTGAGCCAGATGCCGCGATTGCCAGGCGCGTAAGGTAAATCGGCGCGTTTCGAGACGATGCACTCGAGCTCAAGGGGAAAGCCGGTCAGCGGAAACGAAAGCCGTTATTTTTCGGCCGCTCTCGCGTACGGCGCCGAATTCGGAGCGGGGCAAGGGCTGCGGCCGCATATCCGCGTCGAGATGTCGTTCGAGGCGCCGGCGCTGTGTTGCGCGGCCTATCCGTTGACTGATCGCGTCGACGCAAAGGCAGCCGCCGGAAGTGCCGTCATACCCTTGCGTGGATCCGGTTGAAACGGCGGCCGACAAGCTGAGCGCACTCGCGTGGCGTGTCCTCGCACGCGATCGGACCCGGGCCGGCGACGACCCGACGATCATCCGGCACCTGCACGACCTGGCTGCGCTCGAACGGCACGTCGTTTCGGCGCCACGCTTTGCCGAGCTGGTCCTCGCGGCCGCGCCGGCGATGCCGGCGGGGGAGGGGAAACAGCGAGTGGCAGCGACCCGCCGAAGATCTTCGCCGAGATGCTGCAGCGGCTGGAAAGCGATCCTTTATGGGCAAGGGAGTATGAGGAATTCGTGCGACAGGTATCGTTCGCCGGCGCCGGCGCTGATGCGAGCGCTGCATGCGCACGCCTAGTAACGCACTGCGCGCCATTGATATTGCCAATAAGCCGAAACTGAGGCAGAGAACAGACATGGCTGCCGAACCCACTTTTGATGCAACCCAAGACACACTTGAAAATCTACTGCGAGAGATCAGCCAGGGTAAATTCAGCTGCCTGATTTCCAGAGGGGGTGGATATGGGATGACGAGCACATCCGCAGCGTCATTACGAGCGTCTCGCGGTCATTTTCGATCGGCGCAGTGATGACACGACTGACGGTGGTGACGTTAAATTTCAGCCGCGGGCTGTTGAGGAGGTCGAGTTTGAAGGATCAGCACTCGCGCCCGAGAGATTGATCCTCGACGGGCAACAGCGACTCACTTCCCTATACCAAGCCTTGATGCTTCCACGTGCCGTTACTACACGCGACGAAAAGAACAGGCAGGTCGAGCGATGGTACTATGTCGACATTCAAAAGGCTCTTGGGACGAGTGAGAAACGGGAAGAAGCTGTGATCACTGTGATCAGTGTTCCTGGCAGCAAGGTCATCACGGGTGTTTTTGGGCGAGAAATATTGCTTGACCTCTCCGAAAGAGACAAAGAATACGAAAACCAACTGTTTCCCTTGCATCTGATTTTTCGAAGCGACGAATGGTGTCGTAATCGAACCGGTCATGGCCCGCGTCGACCGGAGTATGGGTCGTAAACACACAGCGCTCGCGCACCGGCTGCAGGTCGTAAGGGAAGGTGCCCTCGGGGCTGGCGGCCGCCTGAGGATAGCGGCGGAGGAGGGCCAGCGGGAGCAGCGCCGCATGGCCCTCATTGAGGTGATATGTGGCGATCTCGAAACCGAGCGCCCGCAGCAGCATTTCCCCGCCGATGCCGAGCACGATTTCCTGCTTGAGCCGCAGAGTTGCATCGCCGCTGTAAAGCCGGCTAGTAATGCCGCGGTCATCCGGATCGTTCTCGGAGACATCCGTATCGAGCAGGAGGATCGGCACAGCGCCACCCGTCGGACACTGCAGAATGTGCAACCAGGGGCGGACCCAGACCGCCCGCTCTGCGATCGGCACGGCCACCATGGCGGGCAGGGGGCGAGCCCAAAGCTGCGGGTCCCATGGATCGGGCACATCAGCCTGGTGACCCGCCGCGTCGAGTTCCTGCCGGAGATAGCCTGCGCGGCTGATCAGGGTGACGAAAGCAATTGGCAAATCGAGATCGGCCGCAGCGCGAGCCGTGTCCCCGGCGAGGATGCCGAGCCCGCCGCTATAGGTCGGCATTTCCGGAGAGATCGCGAGTTCCATCCGGTTCGGAGAGGTTCTGGCGGAGGGCCATGACATAGAGGCCGGCGACGAGCGCCAGGACAAGGCCTCCCTGCAGCAGGGTCCGGATGACAAAGCCAGCCGTGAAGAGGGGTGCTGATGGATGACGCGGCGGCCGGCGCATGGTGTCGGCCTCCTCGGCCTCGGCTTCGAAGACGATCTTACAGCTTGTTCCTGTTCATACGGGATGTCGCCAGCGGCGATTTCGTCGGCTGGATCGACCAGCGACTCGCCGCTGCGGACGTGACCTCGGCATCATTGGCAATGACGGGATCACGCTGTGCCGCGAGGCGCCGGCCGCGATCGGCGAGGGCGAAATTGTCGTCGCCTCAAGGGAGGAGTTGCATGCCGCCCCGCTCAGCGGCAGGCGGCTGCTGGAGCGCGCAGATCGCGCTCGCCCAAATTCTGCTCTCGGCGGAGGCCCCGTGCAGCGCGCGGAGATCGAGGCCGCTCTCGATCGCGCCGAGGAACTGGTCGCCGTCACCGAGGGCCGCTCGCTGTCGCCGCGCATCCTGAAACTCCGCGGCCGCCTCGCCGCCGCCTTGGGTGACACGCCAGCCGCCGATCGGGCGCTTCGCGAGGCGCTCGACCTCTACCGCACCATTGGCGCCACCGGCGACGGCGCGCGCCTGGGAACGGAGATCGGGGCGTGACTGTGGGCGGGAAAGTTCGGCAACGGTCCATTGGCCCGCGTGGCGCGTGGCCGGACCTCTAACGGACACTCCGCGCCGGAGAGACCGCGATCGGCGTTCGCTGCGGCAGGAGATTATGTTGATGCTGATGGGCGCGGTCGCGATCTCCGTCGTGGCTGTGGTTCGAGGCAATGTCCTCCGCGGCTGCAAGGTCCACCGGATGCCCGTGCGGCGTAGCAAGATATGCCAGCCGCCACGCGAGCTTGCGCGCCTGCATTGCTTCAGGCGTGGTCAAGCCACGCGTCGCAACAATTCTCTCCAACGCCGTCAGGAACTGACGGTGGTAAGCAAGCTCTGCGTCCTCGTCGGCACGCTGAGGGGATGCGGCGATCTCGTCGGCAAGCGTGCGCACCCAGTCGTCCCAGGTAAAGTGGCCTTCGCGGTGCAACAGAACCACGAACGCAAAGGCCTTAGCCTGCCAAGGCTCCCTGAACGCTGGGGCTTTGTCCAGATCGGCAGGGATGGATCCACTCACACGACGAGGTCCAGGTAGTCGTCCCACAGGTCGAGCCGCAGCGTGTCGCGTTCCGAGGCCTCCGGTCCCCATAATTCGCGTGCGGTGAAGCGCACACTATAGACGTGCTGCGGCTTCTCGCCCTGCTGATGGGCTGAGGTATCAGGAAAGACAAAGACGCCGTGGTCGTGTTCCACGATACCGCGCTTGCCACGGGCGTAGCGTGGCAGCCGGGTGTGGTGCTCGGGGTGTATGTTGCGCACCAGAACATGGTCGCCGACGCGGAAGCGCGGAGCCACCGCTTTGTGCACGCGCGTAGAGCCGCCGGTCCTGACCAGCTCCGGCACGAAATCCTTCGTGACGACGACCGGCATCACCTGGCTTCCCTGCCGAGTTGCTCGCGCCTAGCGTCGAGTTCCTGCTTTGTGATGGCGCCGCGTTCTATCAACAGCGTTTCTAGCATTGCCAGCCAGTGCTCGTAGTAGCTGGTCGACAGATACTCCACCGCGCCCATCCGTTCGATGGCATGACGGAACTGGTCGGTATTGTAGTATCCACCCCCAAATCCGGCGATCGCCACGCCAAACACGCGGCGCTCCCAGTCATGGTGGAAGACCGGTTCATTCGCCTCAGGGTTGATGGGTCCGAACCCGTGCATCCCGCCGAGATCGTGCACGCCGTTCATGACGCGGTTCCTTGTGCTGGCACGATAGCGGTACCGATCATGGCGTCGCGCGAAACCAACTCGGCAAGTTGCTCCTCGGTCCAGCCTTCGGTGCCGGCCGGACGTTGCGGCAACACCAGGTACCGCAGTTCGGCGTTGCTGTCCCAGACGCGTACTTCCACGTCCTCGGTGAGCCGCGTGCCGAACTCGAGCAGTACGCCGCGCGGATCCCTCACGACTCGGGCGCGATAGGGCGCAGCCTTGTACCAGACTGGCGGCAACCCGAGTGTCGGCCAGGGATAGCAGGAACATAGCGTGCAGACGACCACGTTGTGCACTTCGTCCGTATTCTCGACCACCACCATGTCTTCACCCTGCACCCCGGTGAAGCCGAGTTCTGCGATCGCCTTGGTGCCGTCGGCCAACAGGCGGGCCTTGTACTCCGGATCGACCCAGGCGCGAGCGACCACCCTGGCGCCGTTCCGGGGGCCAATCTTGGTCTCGTAAGTTTCAATAATGGCGTCGACCGCGTCAGGGTCGATCAGTTGCTTTTCCACCAGCAGCGATTCCAACGCTTTGATCCGTAGTTCGGGGTCGCTGGGCGGAGCGGTGTGCGAAGGATCGGACATATCCTTGTCTGCCTCCAAGGTTAGTTGATGACGAAGGCCTTGCGGAGCCGTCGAATTTGGGCGGCATGATATCACTAGAGGCGCGGCGCGTCAGCTGGTGGCCGA
>Ga0126383_10002721_pt1 | contig 11488 bp, 10 predicted proteins | sample PanSoiMetPlot_35_FD_96882 | JGI IMG/M metagenome (GOLD analysis project Ga0126383, IMG submission 96882) | Tropical forest soil microbial communities from Panama - MetaG Plot_35 | ecosystem: Environmental > Terrestrial > Soil > Tropical forest > Bulk soil | place: Panama | collected 2016-02-17
CTTGTTTTCCAACTCGGAAAGGAGCTCGACTCGTTCGAGAGAGGACATCGCGCTGAGGTCAGGCAGTTTCGTAGAAGTCGCACTCGACGTTTTCGTGTTGAGCCGCCGAGCGACTTCGTGTCGTCTGATTTTTAATGTCGATGGTGTTCGCGGAAACTCATCCTCCGGCCAGATAGACCAGTTGCGGATGCGCTGATGCGACTCCAATTTTGCATTGGCTCGGCGGATCAACTCATCAGCGTCTACATCGGCTTCGTTCAGTATCAATACAGCATGAACGTGATCGGCGCCCACAACGGCGCTTTGACGGATTTCCGGGAAGCCGTTAAGGACGGACTCGACGTCTTCGGGATACACGTTCAGCCCTTCGGGCGTGACGATTACATCTTTCTTGCGGCCGCGAAAGTACAGCCGGCCTTCTGCGTCGATCTCTCCAAGATCGCCCGTATGAAGCCAGCCGCCACGGGGGAGTGTCACACTCTCGCCTCGCACGAGGATCTCGCCATCAGCCGCGATCATCACATCTTGACCTTCCACCACTTTCCCAAGTGAACCGGTCCGCGCATTAAACGGATGATTGACGGCGACGACGGGACTGGCTTCCGTCAGGCCGTATCCTTGAATGACGGCAAATCCCCGCTGTTTCCAGAATTCCTCGAGCTGTGGATCGACGCGTGCACCTCCTACAACAAAAGCCCAAAATTTCCATCCGAACCGCCGATGAATGCTCCGATGTCGCCACATCCGCCAGAGAATTTCGGGAGGGAGGAAGAGCTTTCCTCTTTGCTTTTGCTCCTTCGAGAAATGACTCTTCAGGTTTTCGAGAATCCGAGGAACACATACGACGACAGAGACGCGATTTTCTCGCACCAACTGCACGATCCTGAGAGGATGAATCTCGTTTGTGAAGACCGCGGAGCCCTCGAGGAACAGTGGGATGAACAGTCCTTGCGATTGGCCGAACATGTGGCTGAGCGGTAGTAGGTCGAGAATCCGGATCGGCTGGAAGATTCGCGCCCATTTTTTGTATTTCGCAATTTCGTTCCTGAACGGGCGCAGATTCGAGCAGATGTTGCGGTGGCGGTGAATCACGCCCTTCGGCTCGCCTGTCGTGCCCGACGTATAAACGATTTCGACAACATCATCGGGAGAAACGTCGCTTGACGTAAAGGAAGGCACCGGCGACCACGCGGCAATCGCATCCAGCATGGCGTCGTCAATCACGATTTTCGGCTTCGATTCTGCGCGAATGCGCTCGACGAGATCCGTTGAGAACCGGACATCGACGGGAACAGCTTCGACACCACGGGCAATGCATGCCCAAAAGACCGCAATCCACTCCACGCGATTTTCTGCCCAGATCAATACACGATCGCCTTTGCGAATATTGCATTCGTCGAAATGGCGGACGACCGCGCCAATCTTTCCGTACAAATCGGTATACGTAGCAACCCACATGCGAAATCCATTACAGGTACGGACGGCTTCGCGCATGCCGAGTCGCTGGATTTCGGGGAGAAGTTCTACGAGAGTGTTCATGGGGCTCTGATTCGGACTCACTACCCTTTATATATAGGCGCCGTCTACAGTTTGGAGGTTTTCTATGAGCAAATTTTCTAAAACACCCCACGTGTGGGCGATTTTAGGGCTCATTTTTGTGATTGCTCTGACTGCGGATGCAGCGGACAGCCGCTCAAAATTGAAGCCCGGATGGAATTTGTTCTCACCGCAGCAGGACGTTGAGATGGGACGAGAAGTATCGAGACAGGCGGAGAGAGAACTGCCAATGCTCAACGACCGCCGGGCCAATGCATACATCGACACGCTGGGAAAACGCCTCGCCGCACATGCTCCTGGTGAAAAATATCCTTATCAATTCAGAATTGTGAACGACAGTGCGATTAACGCGTTCGCATTACCGGGCGGTTTCGTGTACGTCAACCGCGGAGCACTCGAGGCCGCAGACACCGAAGCACAGATTGCCGGAGTGATTGCCCACGAAATCGGCCATGTTGCGCTGCGGCACGGCACACACCAGGCATCTACTGCTTATCTCGCTCAAGCGCCTTTGGCAATTCTCGGCGGTGTCCTTGGAAGCAACTCTGTCGGCGGCGTACTGACTCAACTCGGCGTTTCATTCGCCACGAGCTCGCTTCTGTTGAAGTATTCTCGGGACGCTGAAAGCCAGGCAGACCTGATGGGCACTCAAATACTTCATGACTCCGGTTACGACCCCAGGGCAATGGTTGAGTTTTTCGAAAAGATTCAGGCCCAGAGCAAAGGGCGCGCGATTCAGTTTTTAAGCGACCATCCGAATCCGGAAAACCGCATAGGCAATGTCCAGCGTGAGATTCAGAGGCTTGGCGGGATGCCTACGAACGCTCGCGCGGACTCACCCGAGTTCCATACTGTCAAAAGCAGCATCGCATCGTTACCGGCGGCTCGAAAGTCTGCAAGTGCGGGCTCCCGTCCAACGGACAGTCGCAGTGGCCGACCGGCCGCGCCGTCGGGTCGCATGACGACGTCCAACTTCCAGGATATTCAGTTCCGATATCCGGATAACTGGCGCCAGTATGGACAGGGCAGTGTGATGACGATCACGCCGGATGGCGGCATCATTAATGACGCGCTAGCGTACGGCATGATGATGTCGATTTTCGAATCCGATTATCACGGCCAAGGCCGCATTTCGCTCGAAGAAGCAACAGACCAGTTACTGAACGATCTGCAGCGATCGAATCCAGGCATGCGCATTACTCGCAGTCACACGCCGGACCGTGTGGGCGGCCGGGCAGGCTACTTGACTGAGGCTTCCAATCAGTCACCCGCTGGAGGACGTGAAATAGACTGGGTGTACACGACTCTCTCGCCCGATGGTCAGCTCTACTACTTCGTAGGTGTCGCACCACAGAACGAGTTCAATCGATACAGCAATGTTTTCGAGGACGTCATCGACAGCGTGAGATTCAGATAAAACCAAGACCTCTTTTGTGTCTCTGTGATTTTTGTGATAAACATTCCCCCCACAAACTCAACCTACAACATTTGCTCCGGAGGGATTGTATGGATTGGAAAGATCTGGAGAAGATGACCGTTCTCAAGTTGCGCGAGGAAGCGCTGAAATATCCCGAGATCGAAGCCGTTCACGGCAAAAACAAAGAACAACTGATGGACGAGATCGCACAAATTCTCGGCATCGAGAAGCCCCACCTGCGTTTCACCGAGAATATCGTTCACACCAAGTCCGATTTGAAAAACAAAATCCAAGAGCTGAAGATCGAGCGAGAGAAACTACTTCAGCTGCACGACCACAAAAAGCTGCACGATGTCCGCCGCGAGTTACATGAGCTCAAGCACACGATTCGAAAAATCGAAGCCAAGGCAGCTAAAGCGGCGCACGGCTAGAGCTTTTTGAAGCTTCACAATATGGCTCTCCGAGTGGGGTTGATGAATCCTGCCTGATCCCTCTGTCCTGCTAAGATACCCTTATGTCTACCGAACAAATCCGCATCATGGTGTATCGCCATTCGGTGTTTTATAGCCCGCTGATCGCGACAATAGCCGGCGGATTCTTGAAGGAAGAAGGTCTTGAGGCGACGTACTTCAAAAAGCCCCCGCAGCGAAACCTATATGAGATGTTCCGGCAGGGCGAGATTGAAATCATGCAAGCGGCAGTCTCCACGAGTTGGGATCCGCTGTCGAAGGGCATACGCGACATACCGGTTCATTTCGCACAAATTAATCAACGCGATGGATTCTTCATCACAGCACGCCACGACCGTCCTGCTTTCGATTGGAAAGAACTCGAGGGCGCCGAGGTCGTTGCAGACCATGCACAGCAGCCGCTCGCAATGCTCAAATACGCATTGCATCTGAAGGGCGTGGACGTGAGTCGCATCCGTATGATCGATGCCGGCGGCCCCGATGCGATGGAGAAGGCCTTCCGTCAAGGACAAGGCGAATTCGTCCACCTTCAGGGTCCGGCGCCCCAACAATTGGAAAAGGACGGGATCGGAAGAATTGTCGCCGCCGTGGGCGAGGTCATTCCCCCGGTTGCATTCAGCAGCCTAATGGCGATGCGTGACTTCCTGGTAACCGAGAAAGCACGCGCTTTCATGCGAGCGTACTTGCGTGGACTTCGCTTCGTCATTCAATCATCTGCGAGAGAGATTGCTGAAATCGAGTCCGCTTACTTTCCAGCTATTTCCGTCGAGGCTTTGACTGCCGCGATTTCCAGCTATCAGCAGCTCGGGACATGGCGATCCGATCCGCGAATTACTCGGGAGCAATACGACGTAGCAATGGATGTCTTTATTTTTTCGGGATCTTTCAAAGAGCGCTACCCGTATGAAGACGTGGTAGTCTCGACTTTTCAGACGTAAGGCGTACAGGGAGGAACAGGAATGGGAAAAGGTGCAAAAATCGCTCTGGCGGTGCTTGGTGCGGTAGTCCTTGTCCTTATCATTTTCGGCGGGGCGATCGCTTCCACGTACAACTCGCTCGTGCGGCTCGATCAGGCAACGCAAACGCAGTGGGCCCAGGTTGAAAACCAATATCAGCGGCGGACGGATCTCGTGCCGAATTTAGTCGGCACGGTAAAGGGTGCAGCAAATTTCGAGCAGTCGACGCTGACAGCTGTCACGGAAGCACGATCCAGAGTCGGCCAGGTTACATCCGGCGCAGTTGAAAACATTGCTCGGGACCCTCAAGCGTTCGCAAGATTCCAGCAAGCCCAGGATCAATTGTCGTCGGCATTATCGCGATTGATGGTCGTCGCAGAGCGTTATCCTGAATTGAAGGCCACTCAAAATTTCCGCGACCTCCAGGTACAGCTTGAAGGAACCGAGAACCGCATTGCCGTCGAACGCATGAGATTTAACGAGGCGGCGATGGCGTTCAACACCAAACGCGACACATTTCCGACGGTTCTGATTGCCGGCCTGTTTGGATCCAGGTTTCAAGAGAAGCCGTACTTCAAGTCACAGACCGGAGCTGAAAAAGCACCCGAGGTGAAGTTCTAGCTCGTGCGTCTCGCGCGCCTCTGTGCCTTTGCGTGTCTGTTTATTTGTGTTTTTTCGCTCTACGCAGCCGAAACCCCAATCCCGCCGGCCCCAAGCGACTGGGTCACCGATACCGCTAATTTCATGTCGCCTGGCGCTGCGCACGCGTTAAACGGGCGACTGGAAGACTACGAGCGTTCAACAGGTCATCAACTCATCGTCTATATCGGCCAGACGACAGGTGACGCACCCATCGAAGACTGGGCGGTGCGGGCATTTGCGAAATGGAAAGTAGGGCGGAAAGGTATCGATGATGGGCTGGTACTGTTTGTCATGTCGGCTGACCGGAAACTCCGCTTCGAAGTGGGTTACGGCCTCGAACCCGTAGTTCCGGACGCAATTGCCGGGCGCATCATCAACGACGTGATCGTCCCGCGAATTCAGGCAGGCGATCGCGACGGCGCTGTGAACGCAGGAATGGATGCAGTGATGACCGTCATCGGAGGCGGCGGTCTCGCTGGGCAACCCGGGCGAGATAGGGATCGCAATGAACGGCCAATGACACTTGGCCAGTTGATTGTATTCGGGATCATCGGTTTGATTGTTCTGTCAATCCTTGCGACGCATCCGACACTCGCACTCTATCTCCTGGCGAGCATCCTTTCTGGAGGGCGTGGACGTGGCGGGGATTGGGGCGGCGGTGGTTGGGGCGGTGGTGGCGGCTTTGGCGGTGGCGGTGGGCGATCGGGCGGAGGAGGAGCCAGCGGATCATGGTAATGACTCGCAAGCAGCTGCTGCAGACTGTTGACCGCGAAAGAATCAAAAACGCAATTAAGGCTGCAGAGCACCGGACTTCGGGCGAGATTTGCGTCTCCGTGTCGCGGCTTTTCTGGGGCAATATCGCGACGGCCGCAGATAAGGCTTTCGTACGCCTCGGAATGACGCGCACAAAGGACCGCAATGGAGTGCTTTTGTTTGTCGTGCCGTCCCGTCGAAAGTTCGTTGTGCTCGGCGATCAGGGAATTCACGAGCGTGTGGGTCAGGAGTTTTGGAAAAGCGTCGCTGCGGTTATTTCGGCGAGGTTTCGGGAAGGTGATTTTACAGGTGGTCTGCTGAACGCAATAGAGAAGGTGGGTGAGGAACTCGCGACGCACTTTCCATATGATCCAGCGACTGATAAAAATGAACTTCCTGATGATGTCGACTTCGGTGGGCGATAGCGGAGCTGGTCAATAGGTTATTCGAGATGATGTGTGAGCGACCCCCTGCCGCCTCCGGCGGCTCTCCCCCTCACGGAGGGGGAGAATCGCGCGAAGCGAGCGAGGGAGTCGCTCACACTATCTCGATGAATGAGCTCCGCGGCTAAGATTTGGAGGAAGGATGGTCCGCCTTATTTCAGTCCTCATTGTTCTCGCCGTTCTCGCGGACGATAGCGCAGACAACCAGCTTGCACGGGACATTTTTCGGGAACTCATCGAGATCAATACTTCCGATTCCATCGGCGACACGACCAAGGCCGCGCAAGCAATGGCTGTTCGGCTGAAAGATGCCGGCTTTCCCGACGCGGACGTCCAGGTCCTAGGTCCACACGACCGTAAGGGAAATCTTGTCGCCCGTTATCGTGGAGCGGGCCGGCGAAAGCCGCTGTTGCTCGTCGCGCATTTGGATGTCGTTGAGGCTTTGCGAGACGACTGGTCGGTCGACCCATTCAAGTTTCTAGAGAAGGATGGCTTTTTTTGGGGACGTGGAACGACGGATGACAAAGCGATGGCCGCAGTCTGGGTCGCTACATTCATACGATATCGGCAGCAGCAGTTCGTACCTGATCGTGATCTGATCATCGCCCTTACCGCCGATGAAGAAGGCGGCGATTACAACGGCGTTCAATGGCTTCTAGCGAATCACCGTGAATTGATCGACGCGGAATACGCTTTGAATGAAGGTGGCGAAAGTCAGATAAAGGAGGGCAAGTATGTCCTCAACGCCGTCCAGTCGAGCGAAAAGATCTATCAAAGCTTTCGGCTCGAAACCCGCAACTCCGGCGGCCACAGCTCACGGCCCGTAAAAGACAACGCCATTTATCGTCTTGCCGAAGGCTTGACCCGTCTGTCGAAATATCAATTTCCCATCAAGCTGAATGAGGTGACCACCGAATATTACAAGCGTATGGCAACGCTCTACTCCGGCCAGACCGCGGCAGATATGAGGGCTGTTGCTAAAAACCCTTACGATCGTGCCGCTGCCGAGCGGCTTTCCAAGTCACCTTACGACAATGCGCTCTTGAGAACGACCTGCGTGGCGACGCGCCTGGAAGCGGGCCACGCGGATAACGCGCTGCCACAAACAGCGCGAGCCATTGTGAATTGCCGCATTCTTCCGGGAGATTCTTCTTCTGAAGTGCGGTCTACGCTGATACGCGTTTTGCAGGATCCAAAAATCTCAGTATCTGCGATCGACGACGCGACGCCGAGCGAGCCATCGCCGCTGAAGCCCGAAGTCTTTCGTGCGATCGAGAAAATCACCACAGAAATTTGGCCCGGAGTTCCCGTCGTTCCCTCAATGTCCACGGGCGCCACGGATGGTTTGTTTCTGCGAAATGCGGGGATACCGACCTACGGCGTTTCGGGTTTTTTCGAAGATGTCGAGGATACGCGTGCGCACGGTCGTGATGAACGCCTCGGCGTGAAGCAGTTCTACGAAGGCCGCGAGTTTCTATATCGATTGGTGAAGGCCTTATCGTCGTGACGGACGCGGAGCAGGAATGATTCACGTCATGGATGGTGTTCTTATTCCGGAGAACGAGATCCGGATTACCGCCTCTCGCAGCGGTGGACCCGGCGGGCAAAACGTCAATAAGGTGAGCAGCAAGGTGACTCTGTCGTTTGATGTCCGTAGTTCAGCGGTTCTCTCCGAAGAGCAAAAACGCAAAATTATAGGCAAGCTCGCCACTCGCATCAGCAAAGAGGGGATTCTGCAAGTCGTCTCCCAGCGGACGCGTAGCCAGGAATTGAACCGTCTTGATGCGCTGGCACGATTTTCGGAGCTGCTCCGGCGTGTGCTTACGCCACAGCTGCCGCGAATCAAAACACGAGTTTCGGAAGCGGCCAAACAACGACGAGTCGATGAAAAGAGAAAGCACAGCCTGACGAAGCAAAAACGATCGAAGCAAGGATGGGATACATGATTCGTCTGCTATTTACGCTCGCGCTAATTCTGTTCGGGCCACTGCAGCCGCAGACGCAGACGCAATACGGCATCAGCTATCGACTGACAATGCCACGTCCGGCGTCGCACCTGTTCGAAGTGACGATCAATGTTGTTATTCCCGCCAATGACTCCGCAGGTTTCATTGATCTCCAAATGCCGAAATGGCAGCCCGGGCGCTATTCGATCGCAGATTTTGCAGCGAATGTACAGGAGTTCAGCGCTCGATCGCAGGATCGCACGCTTGCCTGGACCAAAATCGATGATCAGACGTGGCGGGTCCAAAGGCAGGGAAGCCGCAATCTCACGGCCACATACAAGGTATTCGGTGATGACTTGTCCGGAACATTCGCGCAGCTGGATACGGGGCATGCGAACTACACAGGAGGTGAGATCTTTATGTACGTCACCGGCCACAAGCCTGATCCTGTGGAACTGCACGTCGAACCGCCGTCAGGTTGGCGAGTTATCAATGGCCGGACCGAGCGACCCAGCCAACAGGATTGGAAATACCCGAATTACGAAACACTGATCGACAATCCAACGGAAATTGGGCCTGATTGGACTGTCGATGATTTCAGTGTCGACGGAAAGACGTACCATATCGTCGTTCACTCACGCGGCGACGAGGGAGGCCGCCGGCCCGCCTTCGTGCGGGATCTCGAAAAAATTGTGCGTGCGGAAGTTGCAATGTGGGGCCCGCCGGAGTTTGATAGTTACACATTCGTTTTTCACTTCGCGGCTGACGATCGTTCCAGCGATGGTATGGAACACCTGTTCTCCACCCAGATCATAGAACCGGGTATCCTGGCCGATCGAACGGCGTACTACGGCGCTCTCGCCACTGCCGCCCACGAGTTTTTTCATGCGTGGAATGTGAAGCGGTTGCGGCCGGTTGAACTTGGCCCATGGGATTGGACCAGGCCTGCGGCAACGCGCGCGCTGTGGATCGCTGAAGGATTTACGCAGTACTACGGGATCGAGATGTACCATCGCGCCGGTCTTGAAAATTCCGAGGGATTCCTGCGCAGCCTTGCCGACACGATTGGGACAATTGAGAATTCTCCCGCGGCAAGACTGATGAGCGCCGAGGCTTCATCAATGGCAGCGCCGTTTATCGATTCTGCCGTACAGCGTCAACGCACGAACCTGCCTAACACATCTCTGAGCTATTACCTCAAAGGCGAATTGATTGCACTCAACCTCGACCTGCTGATCCGGGGCTGGACCGGCGGCCAACGCTCGCTCGATGACGTCATGCGCCGTGCCTATGACGAGTTCTACGTCAAGAGTCCGAAAGCTTCGTATTACCTGAAAGGCCGTGGCTATTCCATAGAGGACTTCACCCGAATCACTTCCGAAGTTGCCGGAAGAGACATGACGTATTGGTTCGACAAGTACGTCCGAGGGGTCGATCAGCTTCCCTATGACGAAGCTCTTGCTGCTGTGGGTCTGCGTGTTGTGAAATCACCGGCAAGCCAGCCATACACGGCCGGTATAGTTGTCGATCGAGATGATCGACAATCGCTTCGTCTCGGAGCTTTACAGAACGATTCGCCGACCGAACGAGGCGGCCTACAGCAGGGGGATGTCTTGCTGTCGATTGGAGGAACTAGTGTCTCACGCGAGAACTGGATGTCTGTGCTGAACCGGTACAAGCAAAGCGATCGCATCAGTGTGACGGTGCGCCGATTTCGGCGGATGGTCGAATTGAGCATTGAACTGGGAGCGCCTGATTTGTTTGATTATCGGATTGAAGAAATGCCGAATGCGTCGGCGCAAATGAAAGTGCTGCGTGCAGGATGGCTGGGTGTGAAGTAAGCTACGTTGTTGTAGCAACGCTTGTTCGAATTGTATAACGCGGAAAGCGGTGGTATAAGTTTGGGATTCCTAGGTCGCGGTAGTGTGCTGGAGCATGGTGCTCATGTCCTCCGCGTCTTCAGAGGAGGTACATGGGTAAGAAACTATACGTCGGTAATCTCCCCTTCAGTGCAACGGACGAGTCACTGCAGGAAATCTTCTCTCAAGCGGGCAACGTCCAATCCGCAAAGATCATCACGGATCGCGACACCGGCCGGAGTAAAGGTTTCGGTTTTGTAGAAATGTCATCGGACCAGGAAGCAGCCGATGCCATTCAGAAATTCAACGGTGCTGAATACGGCGGGAGAAATATGACCGTCGCGGAAGCCCGGCCAATGGCGCCGCGCGAAGATCGTGGTCCTCGCGGAGGACGTCGCGGTTGGTAGTGATTTTCTCCTGTAGGGGCGGTCTATGACCGCCGACGATGTGAAAATTGCGCGATCGTGGGCGGTCATAGACCGCCCGTACCGCGCGCATTATTGATTCCCCTTCAACGCCCGCGCCTTCCTAACGAGCTGCACAAATTCATCACGATACCCGCTCTTGTCCGCACCTCTGCTTTTCTCCGCGATCTCAATGACCGAATCCATTGTGGACTGTCCCTTGTGCGCTGAGTCGCGGAGGACCATGCCGAATGATGCCACTGCCGCTGCGAACCGAAAATCAGTGCTGGCGTTGTTGAATGCTGTGCGGCGATCGATTACGGGCGTCTCCATCAGTTGGCTTGTGTTGCCATCCGGGTCCTTGTAACGGATGCGGACGTTCAGTATTTCCCCGTTAGCTGCGCGCCGCGTGTCCAGAACCCGTTCCTGATACTTGAGCTGATCGACAGCTGAAATCGCGACTTCGACTCCCCGTGGTACAACCTCAAAAAGCGCGGTGACAGTTTGGCCCGCGCCCATGTCACCGGCATCTTTCTTGTCATCGTTAAAATCCTGATGCTGAAGAGCGCGGTTTTCATAGCCGATCAATCGATATGCATTAACTTCAGCAGGATTGAACTCGACTTGAATCTTCACATCTTTGGCGATGGTCAATAGCGTACCGGTCATTTCCTCGACAAGGACTTTGCGAGCTTCGTTCATCGTGTCGATGTACGCGTAATTGCCGTTGCCTTTGTCAGCCAGCTTCTCGAGCGTGGAGTCTTTGTAATTACCCATACCAAAACCAAGCACGCTCAAAAATACGCCGCTCTTTGCTTTCTCTTCGATGAGCCGAATCAAGTCACCCTGGTTGGTAATGCCGACATTGAAATCCCCATCGGTCGCGAGAATGACGCGGTTCGTCCCGCCTCGAATGAAATTCGACGTTGCCGTTTCATACGCCAGAAGAATGCCTGCACCGCCATTCGTCGAGCCGCCGCTGTTCAGTGAATCGATTGCTGAATTGATGACTTCTTTCTTGTCGCCGCTCGTCGAACGCAA
>Ga0126383_10002722_pt1 | contig 11484 bp, 10 predicted proteins | sample PanSoiMetPlot_35_FD_96882 | JGI IMG/M metagenome (GOLD analysis project Ga0126383, IMG submission 96882) | Tropical forest soil microbial communities from Panama - MetaG Plot_35 | ecosystem: Environmental > Terrestrial > Soil > Tropical forest > Bulk soil | place: Panama | collected 2016-02-17
GATCAGGTCGTCAGGGTCGCCGGCACGCATCCGCGTCCGCGGGACCTGGGCAGTTCTCGGCGCTTTTGGCGTCGCCCTGCACATGGGGCGGCTCTCGTTGATCAAGGCCTTCTCGAGGTTGATGACGAGTTCAAGCTTTGCGACGTGGCGCACTGGGAGGTCGTTGGGCTTTTCTCCGTTCAGCACCCGGCCAAGATAGTCACCGACCCCTTCGTTAGCCGCGGAGTAATTCGTTCCCTAGCTCGCCAATCCGCCACCCAGCGGCAAATTCTCGAATTGGATAGACTGTCTGTATCCGCGCAAGCAGCTCGCCATCCTCGGCGTGGCGTTGCGTCTCAACGATGATCTCTCGAGCCCACTAATGATCTCGGCGTGACCGTCCACCGATCCGGCAAGTGCTCACGCAAATTCGTGAAGTAGATGAAGACGAATGGCGGCCCACACCCGCTGATCGGGCGTAACGCGGCTGGGTGTCGTCAGGGCTCGGGCTCGGCCAGTGCAGGTTCGTGGTCCACGGGCACCGGGTCACCGCGAGTTCAGTCTTCGGATCATGAACACGCCGGGCGGCCGACCGCCAGACATTCGCTCACTCTTCCGCCTTCTCGTACGTCGCGGCGAATACCTCTGGCTTACAGGGATAGTGCTCACCTGCCACGCCGCGGATGATCCAGTCACGGGGCGTCAGATCAAGCCACCCCTCAATCGTGCGGATTTGCCAGCCGGACGACGTCTGTCGTAACACGTTTGCGGGAGCGGGCGGCACCGGCAGCTCGCCGTTGCGGTTCGGCAACCATTGCTCCGCTTCGACGACGACGGGCTTTTTTCGGTAGCGAGCCATGGGACTCCAATGACACAATCGCGTCAACCCTGAGCGGGGAATCGGGGGGTATTATGGCGTCATGGCAAGCACGGTCACTACGGAACCTGCTGGTATTAGTTGGTACGCTTTTCTGCATCATTTTATCGTCGGTGAGCCATCAACTCAAGGCGCAGCCTGCGCCCCCGATCGCGGCGCAGGTCGATAGTTGCTCTGCTGCTGGTAAGGAGCCCATTGACATCCCGGTGGCGGGTTCGGGGCGCATCGCCCTCATAATCACCAACCAGGATTATCCCGTGGAGGTCGGCCGACTCGAGGCTACGCATAGCGACGGCGAGACCGTCTGCAGGGCGCTCGTTGCCCTCGGCTTTAGCGTCCGGCATGTCAAGGATGCCGATCTCGAAGCGTTCCAGCGAGAGATCCAGGGATACAAGCACCGGCTCTCAAGGCTGGAAGGCATCCCCGGCGAGCGCGCTAGCTTCTTCTATTTTTCAGGCCATGGGGCCGCCGCCGAGGAAGGCGGGGCCAACTACCTGATCCCGGTCGCAGCCACCATCCGCCGCCGCGCCGAGCTCGTCGTGCAAGGTGTCAATCTCGACGAGTTGATCAAGCAGATCCAGGAGACGGCTCGACAGTTCCAAGTCGTCAGCAATTTCGTTGTCATCGATGCCTGCCGCAATCCTGCCTTCGCGGCGGGATCGAGGAGCGCGGCACGCGGCTTCACGCCCGTCGCCGAGCAGAGCGGCGTGATGGTTGCGTTCTCGACGGCCCCTGGGCGCACCGCCGTCGATGCCGATTTCTACTCCAAGGCATTGGCGAGGGAACTCCAGGTCCCCAACCGTGACGCATTCCTGGCCTTCCGTGAGGTGCGACGCGTGGTCCTAAATGCCACAAACGGACATCAGTTCCCCTGGACCCACGACGGCCTCATCAATGAGTTCATCTTCTTGAAGGATGCCAACGCGCCCATCAAGCAGGCCGCTTCCGCTCCGAATCCCAGACCCATCTTGATCGAAGACGACAAGCCGGTTCTCGTGGACTGCGACGTCTGTCCGCGTTTGCGGCGTATCGACCCGCCACCACCCGCATCCGGGTCCAAGGAGCCGCTCATCAGGTCCTTTGCGCTCGGGATGAACGAGATCACGTTCGAGGACTGGCAGGCATGCGTCGACGACCGCGGTTGCGCTGGCACGACGCCGTCGGACTCCGGGTTCGGGCGCGGCAAGCATCCCGTCATCAATGTGTCGCGCGCCGATCTCCAGCTCTATCTGGACTGGCTCAGCAAACGAAGCGGCCAACCCTACCCCTATCGGCTGCCGACGGAGGCCGAGTGGGATTACGCTGCTCGGGACGGAAAACCGGTGGAGCTGATAAACAATGCTGACGCCAAGACCCTCTGTGCGTTCGCACACGCGAGGCTTCCAGTCGTTGCAGGTTCGGCAGCGTGCGCCGAGCGCCCGCTGCGCGGCACTCTGGAGGTCGGCCGGCTGAAACCCAATCCTGCCGGTCTTTACGACATGGCCGGCAATGTATGGGAGTGGGCAGAGACCTGCTTTGCCGATCGCAGTACCCCGAAATCCGCCGGCGACCCGTGCGACCGCGTCTTGCGCGGTGGGTCGTGGCACAGCGGCGTCGACGAGCTCAAGATCGCCGCGCGCAAGCGTGCCCCGGTCGCCCTATCGGGCCGGACCATCGGGTTCCGCGTTGCCCGCGACGTCGACTAGGAGGTTTCACAAAAGTGAGTGAGAGAGCGTGGCCCACCCCGCCAGCCCCGAGTGCCGCTGAGGCTGCCATCGGCGGCGATGACCCGCATAACGACTGGGAATTGCGACCCGAGACCCACGCAAACACCCTGCCACCCGAGGCTGGAGCGCTAAAGCGCATTCTCCAGTCGCCAGACATTAAGCGCATTATGGAGCGCTACACCGAACGCGATCGCGAGGCCGTCCATCAGCAGGCGCGCTACCGTCGCGGGCGCCGCAACCTGGTCATCCTGGCGTATTGCGCGGCCCTGACCGGCCTCTTTGCCCTCTCTGTACACCTCATTCTCGCCTATGTTCCCGACACCCAGCCACTGCTTGTCTTGGCTCATGTCGTTTTCCTGTCGGGACTCCTAATTGTGGCAGCATGGCTCAACCATGCGGATCCGCGATCAAGGTGGTTGGCCGCGCGCGGCGAGGCAGAGCAGCTCCGCGTGGCACTGTTTGATCGTGTGCTTGCCACTGACCAAGCGGTCCGAGATGCCGAGTTGGCGTTGTTGCCCCTCAAGCTCGCCTATTTCCGCCGATATCAACTCGATGTCCAGCTTCGCTATTTCGGTGGACGTGGAAAGCAGCTGGAGCGCACGGTCGGACTTCCGCTCTCGCTGACCCTGCCCACAGTTGCGATTGCGCTCCTCGTCCTTGGATTCGGACTTGCCTTCCTCGCCCATGTCGCTGATGAATATGGCTTTCCGGTCCCCGATTGGGCCTTGCTCGCGATCCGCATGGAGCGCGCCGAGCGCATCGCCAGCTGGACCTTTCCACTGCTCGCTCTCTCGACCCTCTACGCATTCTTGTCACAGAGAAGCGTTTCGGAGGATGCGCGAGCCGGTACCCGTTACCTCGCGATTTTCAAGAACCTGAGCTTTCTCAAAGAAGCGGCGTATGAGCAGGTCAGAAAAAAGGCAGAGGGCGGAGAAGGGGCATCGGTTGCGCGCTTTGCTGGCCTCGTGCATGGCCTCATGATCGCCGAGCAGAGCCAGTGGATCTCGTTCCAGGGGCTCGTCGATCACAAGGACACGCTACTGGCGGATCGGTCTGCCGCTGGGCTTGCGGAGCTCTTCGCAGGTCAATTTGCCAAAAACCCTGAAGCTCGCGGCCAAAATCAAGAGCCGGCGGAAGTGCCAGCACGAAGCTGAGATCAACGCGTCATGGTCAGCATCACGACGCGAAATTTGAAATTCGGAATTTCTTGATATGGTCAACCCGCTCACCGTTCGACCGCTCGCGGCGGTGCGGGGGTTTCAAAGACTAGTCGGATGGCAATGGCGATGACCGCCTTCGCTGAGTGGCCTCATCCGGGCCTCATAGTGGATTTCTCCCCGCCAAATGCTGGCCTGGACTATGCGACGTGGCTCACGCGTCTTGTTGGCGGTCAATTAGTCAGACCCTCCGTATTTGTGAGTGCGGCGTGTCGAGCTCCCATTAGCTTGCTCGCCCTCCAGGCCACCATTGCATCCGTCAATCTTCCGCTCTAGTCTTGTTGTGAGGGGATCTGAGATGGCTGCCGCGGCTTGCACGCGTCTGTTTGCTCTTGGAGCGGATCGCTCGTCACATTGGTATAAGTCACCACAACTAATCGCTCGGGGACGAAAGAACCGCCCGGTGATGCGCGGTGCCGTTGAAGGGGGTCGAACGACTTGGAATGTCACAGTCGAAATCTCTCCCGTTCAACTGGAAGGCCGTATTGACGATCTCCGAGCGTTTTGCGCGCGGCAGAATATCCATCGGCGAAACCGTGTTGCTGTTCATCGATTTATTTGAGCAGAATTTCGATTGGCTGGTGGGCAATGCAGCGAACGCGGCTTGAGTTCAGCGTCGCCTCCGCATCTTCCCGAGGCGCGAGGGAATATCAGGAAGACGACACCCGAGTCTGGTCTCCCGACGGGGCGGAAGCTGCCGATCCGCACCGGCCAGTTGTTCTTGCAGTCCTTTCGGATGGTATGGGTGGGCATGTCTCGGGAGAGGTGGCGAGCAAGCTGGTATGCGACCAGTCTTTGCAGCACTTCTTGACGATGTCTGGCGAGCCCGAGGAAAAGATCAAGACCGTGCTCGACGCATCCAACGAGTCCATCGAGCGGGCCGTTCGATCGAACTCGAAACTTTCGGGAATGGGATGCACGCTGGTAGTGGCCTATCTCAATAGCGAGGGCGTCATATGGGCGAGCGTCGGAGACAGCTCGCTGCTGCTGTTCCGAGGTGGCCAGCTGTATCGCCTCAACCAGAACCATTCGCTCGGTGCACTCCTCGACAAGCAGGCGGCTGCGGGCCTGATCACCTACGAGGAAGCCCACAACAGCCCCAATCGTCATAGCCTGCGTTCGGCCCTGATCGGCGGCCCGATCGCGATTTCCGATATCACGCTCACTCCGCAGTCGGTGCTGCCCGGCGACTGGGTGATCGTCGCCAGTGACGGCCTTGAGACTTTGACGGGTGACGAGATTGCGGCCACCGTCGGCAAGGCGAGCGCAGCGACGCCTGGTGATCTCACGCGAGGGCTGCTCGACCAGGTCGATCGAAAGGCCGTCTCCAACCAGGACAACACGTCCGTCATCGCAGTTAAGGTCCACACCGCCAAAGCGGACGTGCCGAGAGGCGATCGGCACCACTACGTGAGCATCGCTACTGGCACACCCTCCAACCGCAACCGCGACAGCGAGGCCATCCCCTCGGTGATCCACGGAACGCTGATTGGACAGAACAGGACCAAGAAACTTCTTCGCCGCCCGCGATCGGCTCGGAGATCCTGGACTGCAAAACTGGCGGTGCTTTTTGTCGTGTTCATGCTGGCATCCGCTCTGTTCTTCGCCTTTTTCTTCGAGATGCTCGCGTCTCGATTTGGACCAAATGGCGACGGGACCGAACACGCGCCTTTGGTGAAGCCGCGCACCAAGAGCCGTTAGAAGCGTGATTTAGCGGCAGGGAAAGGATTGCATATGTTTGATGCGCGCAGGCGCACACCAAGCCGCTTGTGTCGGCGCTTGAGGACCTCTTTGCCATGATCAGATCACTTATTGCCCTATTGGCATTTGCACTTCTGGCCTCGGCGGCAAGAGCGGAGAAGCGCATTGCGCTCCTCATCGGCAATAAAGATTACGTTCAGGCGGTAGGCCCGCTCAAAAACCCACACAAAGACATTGCAGTCGTCGCAAAGGCCCTCACCAAAGTTGGATTTTCTGTAATGCCCGAGGTCAAGAATGCCACGCGTGAGCAGCTTCTGATTGCGGTGCACGAGTTTGCCGACAATCTCAAAACAGCGGGAGCAGATGCAATTGGCTTTATCTACTATTCAGGCCACGGTCTCGCATTGGCCGGTCAGAATTATTTGGTTCCAGTCGACGTGGATGAACCTAATGCACGGATGCTCAGCGTTCGAGGGGTCACTCAAGGAGAGGTGATCAGCATCATCGAGGATGCGGCGCCCCTAGCCGTGCACTACCTCGTGTTCGACGCCTGCCGTAGCAACCTGGGCGGTTGGCGTGGCGCAAAGGGCTTCATTCCCGAGCGGCAGCGCAATGGCATCATGATCGCGTTTTCGACGGCACCGGGCATGACGGCATCTGACGAAGGTCCATCTGGTGGACCCTATGCAACCGCCCTTGCTGTCGAACTGGTAAAGCCTGGCCAGAGCGACCTCTACATGTTCCACAAGGTACGGGTAGCCGTTGATCACAAGACCAACGGAGATCAGGTGCCCTGGATCGAGGACGGTATACGGCGCCGCGACCGCATAATGTTCGGTGGCAAGAGCACGATCGTGCCGCCCGACGAAGCAAAGATTGCCTGGAGCATTGCAAAGGACACCACCGACGTAGCACTGCTCGAAAGTTTCACGGCGCGTTACCCAAATTCTTCGTATACGGCCCTGGCGCGCGCTCGGATCGAGGACCTGAAGAAACAAAACAGCGTGCGCCTCTTGCCGAAAATCCAAAGTTCTCCAGATAGACCGTTCGATGGCTACTGGATTGTCAAAGCGAGCGCGGTCTCGGGTTGTGAACAAAAAGCGTGGGAAAACCGCATCGCCATCCAAAATTTCGCAATACTGTTTGCCGACAAGAAGCGCGGTCAGGTTCAGAAGGATGGATCCTTCACGTACACGCGCGCCAACCACAATTTCCCCGATTTGCTGATATCCATGACCGGCCGACTCGAGGAGAAGGCCGGCAAAGGTACCTATGAGACAGGACCGTGTAAGGGTACGCTTACCTTGGTGAGGGAGTAGGCAAGATCAAGAGCGCTTTGCCCTTTGTCTCGCCTTTGCAGATTAGTGAACTCTTCTTTACCGCCTTCCAAGATTACTTGGTAATCTCGTAATCAGCGGTGCCAAGAGCCCATTGGTCCAGCTTTTTATCGGTACCACTGCGTCCACCGACGGATGCTTGAACCTGCTGTACCAAGTTCATTATGTAGTTGGTCGGCGTGTTCACCGCAACAAAGCCTCTGGAGCGCTGTTCCGGACTATTGACTAAGGTATCCGCCGGAAACGAATCAGGCACCACCATTGCAATGAGCTGACCCTTGCCCGTTGGTTCAGTCACGCGAAAACCAGTAAAGCCGTAACCTGGTCCGGGAATGGTGAGAGTTGTGCCCTTCGAAACGCGAGCCAACTGCTCGGCCACGGTGAACTTGTTGGGATAGACCTGGACCACCTCACCCGACGCGTTGATATCAATTACGATCAGTCGACCGCTCACGTCCGAGCGGACGGCAAACACAATTTCTTCACCCAGCTTGACCCGATTGCCCTTTTGGATGCTGATTTGCACGCGGCCTTTAGCGGGTGAGAGTGTATCTTCGAGCTGCCCTATCGCTTGTTGCGCAAACGCGTTGGCGACGGTCGGTGTGGCGCTCGGTGCCTCGAGGTCGGCAGGTGTTACACCCTTTAGGGATGCGAATCCTCCAAGCCACGTGGCGTGATCGGACACACGCGTGTAGACGCCGTAGTCCTTGGCCCCGCCACACCCCGCTCCCCAGCTCACCACGCCGATTTGATACGGACAGCCACGACGGTCGAGGGCAACGAGTGGTCCGCCGCTGTCCCCTTGGCAGGAGTCCTTGCCACCCTGCTCCAACCCGGCACATATCTGCCCAACGCCGATCTTGGACGTCGGATAACGCGCTTTGCACTGCTCCGTGGAAACCGTCGGCATGGCCGTCTCTAAGAGCCGCTTTGAGCCGGCATAGTATTCTTGGCCATCGGCAAGCTTGTACGTATTGGTGGCGGCCAAATACTGCAGTGAACCGAAACCCGCGACGCGAACCTGTGCGCCCGGAGGCGTCTGTGGGTCGGTGCTGGTTTGGAGCGATAGCCGGGCCACCGGTCCGTTGTAGGACCGCTTGAGCTGAATGAGCGCAAGGTCTTGTCCGGATACGGAAGCATCGGTGTATCCCTCGCGTACGACAATTTTCTCCACTTCGTAGACGTCTTCGTTGCGGACCTTATCGAGGTTATCGACCCCGATCACCACCTGGATCGTCCCAACCATCGGTTTGCCGGTACGATCGTTGAAGCCAAAGCTTTTTTGCAAATCCGAAACGATATCGTTGACGCAATGTGCGGCCGTGAGCACCCATCGATCGCTGATGGCGGTGGCCCCACAAAAATAGAGCGCGCTCTTTCCTCCCTTAGTGGTCGTGCGCAAGGTGGCCTGACCCGGCCATTCCGCGATGCGCGTTTCCTTACCGCCGACGATCCGAGTTCGCCCTGTGCGACAGTCCTGTGCCGAGCTCGGTATCGCAAGGGAGCATGTGAATGCACCCAAGATGATCACGCCGGCAAGCCGAGCGGACTGCATCCCCGTCCTCCCCAGTTCTCCAGATTGCCCCACGCCGGCCTTGGGCGGACAACAGGACCGCTCCGGTGGCTATCGATGGCCGGCGCTGGATGCTGCTAACGGAGAGCCAGAAAGTCAACCGGTGAGTCTCAGCCCCACCAGCCGCAAAGGCACTGACACCTGCGTGGTTGGTACGCTGTGGGCACGCGTTTGTGACGTCTGTGTGCTACGTGGCGCCGGGACGCCTTCACGGCCCGGGCATTGCGGTGCTTGCGCGCCGGTTTGGCCTTAGTAACACGCTCAAACTGCCGGTTCGGCTGGCTGGCAAGCGGTGGCACCATACCCGCCCGGATCGAACCGTCGCGCTCGGCAGCCTTCTTTGCCGGCTTCCACACGAGCAGCGTCTCACGCGACCCAGAGAGAAACGTTAGCGTGTCAGCCCCCTCCTCAATGAATTCGGTCTTGTTGAACGCTTGAACGATGGCGCGCTCGTTGTCGCTGGCAGGCGGCGCGCAAAGTTTGCGCGTCAAGGCGACGTCGTTGATGGCGACACGCTTCTCCGCGCGTTCGCTGAGCGTTGCCCTGAAGCTGTTACAGCCCGTCGAGCCCGATAGCTGTTTGTCGTTGAGCGTCAGGGACGCCGGGCTGTTCTTGAGAGTTGTAATGCCCTGCCCCTTCTCAAGCACCCAGGAACGCTCACTCGTCTGAGCGGCCGCAGTTGATGCAACCAGGCCCAGAATGACAAATGCGATCAGTCCGACGCGGTAAGTTGCAGTTCTGGTGGCCATGGTCCGTCCCGTGAAGGTCGCCTCAAGAGGCAAGTTACGCCCAATTTGTTGCCAAAGTGCATGATACCCGGCCCTACAGTTGGCGCCACAGTCGCCGCGGTTGTCATCCAGCAAACTAATTTCGGCTTGCGCATGCTTGCACAACCGAGCCAACATGGCCCATGCACCTTGATCGGGCTTCCAACCTTTTGGGTTGCGAAGCGCCGGGCGGGTGTATGCGCCGTGGAGGGGCCTGATGGGGACGGGTTTGTCGCGCCGCCGCGTGGTTGCGATGCTTGGGGGCGTTGTTGCGGGGCAGGGGGGCGCACTACCCGCAGTTGCCAAAAAGCGCAGCGACAACCACATCAGCGACAACCAAATAAGCGACAAGCAGGCGATCGAAATTCTTATCGAGGAAAGCGAGGCCGAAAAGCACCCCGTTGAGCGAACATTAATAAAGCCTTTCTGGTTCACGCAACCAGTGGGCGAGAGGCCTTCCCCGACATGGCCTCAGGACAACATTTCCTTCGATTACGCCCATCTCAACGGCGAGCCAAACTCTACAAGTGCTTTCGAGTTTACGGCCTCCACGCTTGCGCAGCTGCTGGAGCTCAACTCCTTCGCACGCGACAGCCAATTGCCGAAGGTGCTGTTTGGGCTACGCGGATGCATGTTGGCTGGTAATCAGGACCGCGCCGACTTTGCTGCCAGCCATCGCTTGACCGCGACACGCCCCAACCACATCGATCCGAAATGCGTCATCGGGGTGTGGGATACGAGCGCCAAAACCATCGCTGTGTTCAAGGCCTCCACGGTCCCCTGTGCGGACCTGATGGAAAAGCAGATCGAAGGTTCGCTCGCGTGCAATATGATGCCGACTGGTTTGCACCACTACAGGGTCGGCCCACATCGCGCCCCGAGGCAACCCGGTGCGTTCCGACAACAAACGCCTCTGTGGGTGATGCGCAGCAAGAAGCGGCTGCAATTCGCCAGCAACGATCCCGACAGTCTCTGGGACGATCTCAACGGCGAGCTCCCGGCCGACAACATCCACGCTGCGATGCTGAGTTCGCGCACCAAGCCACCGTTCTTCTCATCGGCGGGCTGCCAAGTCGTGTCTGGCGCCTATGATGGCAATCACAATCCGACCGGTGCGTGGGCGGACTTCCGCAAGGCCGCCGGCTTGCACCACCCCATCAAGTTCACGAGCGGAAGTGTCAGCGACCAAGACGGCCAACCTTTCGATTATGTTCTACTGACTGGCAAGGATGCGCAATTGCTTGCTGGCGGGAAGGGACAAGCAGTGCGGGCGTTGCGGTTCGGGTCATCAGGGCCGCCGGTCTCCAGGTTGCAGGAGAAGCTCGCCGGCGAGCTCGGCGCCGCCGTCGACAAGAGTGGAATCTTCGACCGCAATACATTGGGTGCCGTCATCCGCTGGCAGGTCAGCAAAAAGATTGCTCCAACCGGGATCATCGCAGCTGAAACTGCCCGCCTGTTGGAATTGAATTGGACGTGAGAAGTTTTTGGGGGAAGTGGGGAATGATCAATCGGCGTCAGCTCATCGTGTGCACGACAAGTGCCCTCATGGGTGGGCTCGGATCACCACATCTGAGCCTGGCACAGGAACGCGCTCAACAGCGCCCGTCGCAATCGCTGGCAGGGCTGGAGGCGCGTGCGCGGCAACTTGGCATTTCCACGCCCATTGGCGATGCGATGGCAAAGCGCAGTGCGATCGATCAGGACGCCTATAGCGAGCTCCTGCCGCGACTGGTCGATCTCATCCGGCGTTCCGACGAAGCCGGCGGCCCCGCTAAAGACATTGCGGACGCGGCGGCCGAACTGCTCGGTCGAATTCACCGCGCGGAACGCAGTCGTGCTCTCGACCTGCTGCGCAAGGCTCCAGCTTACGAGACGGTGCGCGAAGAATACCGTCAGCTGTTCGACCAGTGCCAGATCCTCGATCGCTATAAAAGCAAGGTCGACCAGCACGTCGACACGTTAAAGGCTTATAAGAGCCGCTACGAGACGGTCGGCGCTAAGCTCAGTATCCCCTGGTACTTTATTGGCGTCATTCACGCACTGGAGGCCGGCTTCAACTTCCGGACCCATTTGCATAACGGTGACTCGCTAAAGGCGCGCACCGTACAAGTGCCCAAAGGACGGCCGGTCGTTTGGAATCCACCAACGGATTGGGAATCCAGTGCCGAGGACGCCCTTACCTTGGAAAATTTCCAGGGGCAAACCGATTGGAGTCTAGAGCGCACCCTTTATCGTTGGGAACTCTATAACGGGTTCGGTTACCGGAGCAAAAAGGACGCAAGTGGCAAGCCTGTTTACACGCCCTACCTCTGGAGCTTCTCCAACCA
>Ga0126383_10002723_pt1 | contig 11482 bp, 20 predicted proteins | sample PanSoiMetPlot_35_FD_96882 | JGI IMG/M metagenome (GOLD analysis project Ga0126383, IMG submission 96882) | Tropical forest soil microbial communities from Panama - MetaG Plot_35 | ecosystem: Environmental > Terrestrial > Soil > Tropical forest > Bulk soil | place: Panama | collected 2016-02-17
AACGGCAAGACCAAACGTCGAAGCCGTGCCTTTGCGCCCGTGAAGATGATGGGCGTCACTCCGGCAACGATGTTCTTCGGGGGAGGTCGGGCCAGGCCCGATGGCGAGGGAGCGCGGCGCCTGCATGCTCTGAAGGGCGTCTCCATAGAGCTGAAGCAGGGTGAGGTCGTCGCGCTGGTTGGGGAAAATGGGTCAGGCAAGACCACGCTCGCCAAGCTGATCTGCGGCCTCTACCCGCCGGACAAGGGCGCGGTGCTCTGGGACGGCATTGACGTCTCCAGGGTCGATCAGGACCAGTTGCGCGATCAGGTCACCGTTATCTTCCAGGACTTCGTGCGCTACTGGTTGAGCGCACGCGAGAACATCGGCATCGGACGCGTGGCGCGGATGGGCGACGAAGAGGCGATAGAAACGGCTGCGAGGCGCGCCGGCGCTGACACATTCATCGAGGCATGGCCGGAGCGGTACGACGCCCTCATGGGGCCGATGTTCGAGGGCGGCAAGGACCTTTCGGTCGGCCAGTGGCAGCGGATGGCCCTCGCGCGGGCGTTCTTCCGGGATGCGCCACTGATAATCCTCGACGAGCCGACGGCCTCCCTGGACGCACGTGCCGAGGCGGAGCTGTTTGAGCGGATACGCACTCTATTCAAGGGGCGGTCGGTCCTGCTGATCTCGCACAGGTTTTCGAGTGTGCGGTCCGCCGACCGGATCTACGTGATGAACGAAGGCGAGATCATCGAACATGGATCACACGAAGAGCTGATTCTGGCGGACGGGCTCTACGCCGAGTTGTTCAATCTGCAGGCGGCGGCTTACCTGGACTCCAGGAAACCGAGCTAGGCGGGCTGGCAGCCTCTCGGTCGCGCCGATGCCGGCTCTCAAGCGTGCCAGGCGATTGTCGAGGTGGCGTCGAAGTCAAGGTCCGACGTCAGCTGGATGGGCTGTGGCAGTGGCGAAGGGGCGGTGGTCGGCGTTGGTGGGGCGGTTGGCGTTGATCTGGCCGCCTGGGAGCCCCGTGTCGAGCTTGGCGTAGGCGCGGTGGAGGCGAGAGGTGCCGGCGGGGGCACTGGCTGCAGCCAGAGCTGGAAGTGGCCGTGGAGGCCCTGCGGCGCGAGGTACACAAGGCCGGTTCCGTCGGGCGACCACGTCGGCTGCGCAGCAAGCTGTCCAGACGCCAACACCTGAGCCGGGCCCAGGTTGCTGCCGTCGAAGTGCGCGATCTCGAGGCTTGCGAACTGTTTGCCCCCCGTGCAGATCATGGCCAGGCGCTGGCCGTCTGGGGAAAGTGCCGGCTGCAAGCAGCCGTCCTCGATCGCTGTCAGCGCCTTGCCCTGCGCACCTGCCCTGGGTGTCAGATAGATCTGGCTCAGGATTTTGTTCGTTTTGTTGTCGAATGAGTACTTCGTGTAGATGACGGCACCGGAGGGCAGTGGCACGGGTTGGATATCACCGCCGGTGAAGCTCGTCGGGGCTGTCCACTTCTTAGCCTGGTTAAAGCTGGTGCCGGCTGACATCGGCATCGCATAGACGGAGAGGACCACGTTGTAGAAGTTGCTCGGGTCCTTGCGGTCGTAGCTGAAGAAGAGTGAGCTGCCGTCCGGCGCCAGGCGCGGATAGAACGCCCAGTGGTTGGCCTCCACTGTCCGGCTGGCATTGTGCGTGAGCGGGTTCAGGTTGTGCCCAGAGGTGTCGACGAGGTAGAGGTCCGAGGACGCATAGTCCCTGCGGACAACCACCAGGCTCTGGCCGTTCGGTGTGAACACCGGCTGCGTCCATCTGGAGGCGCCACCCGGGGCGTTTAGGACCGGGCTGAAGCTGCCGCGCTCCAGCCGGTAGAGCGTCCCGCCCTGGACGAGGTAGAGCGTACCCGGCAGGTGACTGATCGGTCCCTGCCTGAGCCTGGCTTCCGTCGGCTTCTCGGCGTCGCCGGCGAGCATCGTTCTGTGTGCGCCGAGGTACAGGTAGGCGGCGACGCCGGACGCGATCCACACGGCGGCCATCAGAAGCACCGCCGCAGCGCGTCCAGCCGTCCAGCGTGGGCGGATCATGTGAACTTCTGCTGGACCAACGGGCGGATCAAGCTCCAGTTGGGTGTCACGACGTCTGCGCCGTTTATGACATCCGAGCCCGTGTACGGCGGAACCAGAACTATCTGCTCGATCTGCGATGGATCGGAGATCTGCGAGGCCAGTGAGAGTAGGGAACGCAGCCGCCCAAAGTCGGTGAGGTTGAAGCTGGTCTTGAACTCGTCATGGAAGCTGGCCACGATGCCTGGCAGGTCGGCAGCGTTGACGTTCCTGGCCTTCGTGCGCAGCGCCAGGAGTACCTGTTGCTGACGTTGGGAACGGCCGAAGTCTTCCTGGATGTCGCCATGGCGGGAGCGCACGTATTCGAGAGCGTGGATTCCGTCCAGGTGCTGGGGACCTGGAAGCACCGCCACTCTCTTGTACGAGTATGGGTTTGTGCTCTCGAGATCGGCCGGGTAGAAGTCGTCGAGCACCGGGTTGCCTGTGGTCAGGTCCACGCCTCCCATCAGATCGATCAGCTTGACGAGCCCCTTGAGGCCTACCCAGGCCCATTCATCGATGTGGATGTTGAAGTTGCGCTCGACAGTTGCGACGGACGCGGCGTCGCCGTGCTGGTGGACCTCATCGATCTTGCCACGACCGCCAGTCGACCACGGAACATAGAGGTCGCGGGGAATAGACAGCATGGTCACGTGCCGTGCGGCCGGGTCGATCCGAATCAGGATCATCGACTGGGTCAAGTAGACGCCTTGGGCGAACTTGGTGTCGTCGTCCGAGCCCATCAACAGCACGGTGAAGGCTGAGCCTCCCGCCGGCGCTGCCGCGGGGACCGGGCTAGCCTGCCCTGGCGCTGGCGCTGCGGGGCGGGCCTGGCCGGTCTGGGCGTAGGCTGCGACTACGACGGGAAGAAAGTAGGCTGCGGCGCCGGCAAGACCAGACGTCAGCAGACCGACGAAGAACAGAGCCAGCATTCCGCGCCAGCCCAACCCTCCCCGGCCACGTCTAGCCCTTCGGCGTACGACTCTGGAAGACACAAGCGACTGGCAGATATTAGCGGGGGACTCCTGGTGAGATCTGGGAACGCACTCGTTACCTGCCCGGGCTCGCCGGCCTTTTATGATTAGCGCTTCGGCGCTCGCCTCGCGCGCGGCTGAGCGTGGCCCCGTCGTCTAGTGGACTAGGACGCAGCCCTCTCAAGGCTGAGATCGCGGGTTCGAATCCCGCCGGGGCTACCAATATCACTATCACATCTGGTGATAGCTGATGAGGCAGCGACACAAACCCGCCAGGCTGGTCAACCCGCCCTCTCGACGTCGAATCCGAGTCCTGGCACCGCCGGTCCGCCGGCTCAGCCAGTCGTGTAGACGGCCACCTGCAGGATCGGGAGGGCGACGGCTCAGGTCACTGCCTCGTCGGCGTAGTAAGCTTTGCTCATGCCGATGCAAGCAAGGGTACGGCGACGGGGGTACACCCGGCTATCCCGCAAGCTCCAGGCCAACTTTCCCAAGGAGGCCGTCGAGGCGGCCGGCCTGCGCCCGGGCGACGAGCTGCGGGCCGAGGCAGTCGGCCCGGGCGAGATCCGCTTCGTCCGGGTTACGGATCCCCTGGAAGCGCTCGATGAGCTGGCTCACGAGTTCGCGGGCATGTACCCGCCCGGCTACCTCGATGAGCTGAGGAACGAGTGGGACGACCGCTGAGCGTGCTGGACGCCAGCGTCCTCATCGCTCTGCTGGACGAGAAAGACGCGGGCCGGCCCGTCGCACGGGCCGCCGTGGACGAGTCGAAGCGCGACCACGAACTGCTGATCCCGGTCACCGCGTTCTCGGAGTCGATCGTGGCGCCGTACCGGCGGAGCCGCCGGGACGGCCAGCGAGCCGAGGCGGCGCTGGCCGCGCTCGGCAACCTGGTGGACGTGACGCGGGAAATCGCCAGTCGGGCGGCCCAACTCCGTGCGAGCAGGCAGATCAAGCTCCCGGATGCCCTCATCCTGGCCACGGCGATGCAGGTGTCCGCAGATCAGATCCTGACGCTGGACCGGCGCTGGCGCGGCGTGGATTCGTACGTCCGGCTCCTGGAGCCCTGACGATAGCGCCGCCGGCGGCGCGGAGGTCGGCAAACCGAGGATCGCCCATGTGCGGTCTTCGTTCGCTCTGGGCTCAGGTGGGAAACTGCGACCGACCGAAAGGAAGGACCGGCTCCTCGGGGCCACACAGACGTGCGCGGCGCCACAGCCACGGCCTGCTCGACCCCGCGATGCTCATGCTCCGCCCATGTCGATCAGGCCAGGTACCGCGTCAGGAATCTCTCGGCGGTGGCGTAGAAGGCCGAGCGGTGCTCCGCGAGCCCGAGGAAATGGTGGCCTTGTTCTCGAAGAGCAGGAGCTCCGGGTCGGCGCCGCCAGCACGCATCGCCTCGTCGAGGGCTCCGGCCTGTCCGCTGGGCACCCTGGCGTCGTTGGTGCCGTGAGCGATCAGGACCGGGATCGAGATCTGGCCCGCGCGCGAGAGCGGCGAGCGGGCCCAGAGCAGCTCCCGGTCGCTGCCCGGGTCGCCAACGCGGTGCAGGAAGAGCGCCCGCGCGGCCAGCCAGTAGGGCGGCAGCGAGTCGATGGTGCTGGCCTCGTCGACGGGCGCCACGCCGGCGATCGCGCACCGGAACACCTCGGGCGTGAAGGCTGCGCCGACCAGCGCCGCGTAGCCGCCGTACGAAACGCCGAAGATCGCGACCCTGCGCGGATCGACGTAATCCTGACGCGCGCACCAGCGCACCGCGTCCACCAGGTCGTCATGCATAGGGCCGCCCCACTCGCGATCGCCGGAGTTCATGTGTTGGCTGCCGTAGCCTGCCGAACCGCGGTAGTTGACCTGGATGCAGAGGTAGCCGCGAGTGGCCAGGAACTGCGTCATCGGGTCGAAGCCCCAGTGGTCCCGGGTCCAGGGCCCGCCGTGCACGCTCGCCACCGCCGGGAGCGCCACGCGGCCTCGCCCGGGCGGGAAGGAGAGGTACCCGTGTAGCTCCAGGCCGTCGCGGGCGAGGAACTGGAAGGGCTCCATCCGGGCCAGCTCGACCGCGGCAGGCGGTCGGTGCGGCGGAACAGGAATCGGATCTCGCCCGTGGCCCGGTCGTACAGGTGATGGGAGACCGGCTCGACGTCCCGCAAGTAGCCCACGGTCCAGAACCGGTCCGCGGCGTCACGGCTGAGCACGAACAGGTCGCCGGAGTGGGCGTCTCCGAGACGCTCGAGGTCGGTGGCGCAGGCGGGGTCGAGCACCTGGTACTCGAGCCGCTGGCCGTTAATGGCGGCGACCTGCGGGCGGCCGGTGGCCGGGTCCGCGAGGTACGGTGCCGAGAGGCGGTCGGGCGGCACCCGCGTGCCCCCGACGTCGTACCGCTCGTGCTCGGCCAGCACGCGCACCGCCGTCGACGTCGTATCCACCTCGAGCAGCCGCCGGGTCCTCGCGCCGAGGGCGCTGCACAGGAAGAGCCGCCCGCCGTCGGTGCTGAGCGACATTTGGCAGGTGTTCGGGCCAATGAGCACGTCCCCGCTCGTGACGTCGCTGCGTCGAGCAGCGTCAGGAGGTTGTTGCGGCGACGTTCCACCTTCAGGTCTCTGAGCGCTCGCAGGTCGGCGAGATCCTGGAGGCGGCTCTCAAATGTTGCCGGTCCAGCTCGCGCAGTGCAACCTCTTGCAGTCTGTCCACGTCGCGCAGCTCGGCCTCGTGCTTCCGATCCGCGTCGCGCAGCTCGACCTGGTGGTCCTCCTGCATCCGTTGGAGCTTGATTCTGGAGACCCGGTCGCGCCAGCCGTTCCAGGCCACCGCCCCGCTCGAAACGATAGCCGCCACGGCGGCAGACGAGATGATGGTGGTCAGTACGTCAGTCATGGCCTTCTTGTCTCAGCGAGCTAGCGGCATGCAACCACACCGCGCTCAGGGCTCCTCTAAACGTTCCAACCGATTAAGCTCGTCTCGGATAGAGGCGATGATCCGGTCACCTGTATCGCTGACGACGTCCTACTGCAGTTGTGCCGCGTCAATGGCGGTTTGCATCCCAGTTCGATCTTCTTGGTCCTTCAGCCGTCTCCACTCGTTTTTGTGGTTCGCGGGGATCACGATCTGCCGCCACAGGTCGTCCAACTCATCCGTTAAGCGCGCCATCAACGGATCGATGAGTAAATGAGCGCGACCTCGGTTGAATTTGCGGAAAATCGTCACTGCGTTGCTCAACGCCTTGTCTGGGACGAAGCTTGCGCCAGTTGCTTCCGACTGAAGTTCGAGAACGATGCCCACCATCTCGACGGCGCCTTCACGCAATCGCGCTAATCGCGCCTGTTGAAGGGTGTGCCTGGTTTCGAGGACGCGCAGTTCTCGTTCGTGGCGTTGCTGATGCTCCCGCGCGGCCAGTCATGCTTCCGCTGCTCAACGGAGATGCGCAGCGTCACGAGCGCGTTCACGATCGCGGACGTCACGGTTCCCAAACCGAGAGCTGCGGCCAGACTTACAAACAGCGTGAACCCGCTCACACGACCCGGGTCTCGGTTCCGTTGGCATGGCCGCGACCCTAGCCAGGCTCAGCAGGTTGTGTCAAGTACTCGCGGCGGTCCGCCTCACTCATCTCCGTTGTCAGCCTTGGCCTCCGGTTTCGCATCGAGTCGTGCTCTGAGTGGGCGCTGTGCGTCTGCTGCTCGGAGTTCTCTCGGCGCCGGCATACCGGCGCTCCCATCAGCTCAGCTCGTGACCGTGGACCGACGCCAAGCCGATCCCATAGGGCCAGAAGGAGTCGGTGAAGCTTGACGTAGAGGTTGTAGTCCTTCGCGGCGTGGCGGAGGCTGCCTACTCCAGGGACCAGGACGTCCATGAGCTGCTCGACTCCCGACACGGGTCCACCAAGCGGCGGGCGGCGGAATGCGGTGACGGTCAGCCGGACGTCGTCTCCGTCGTTGCGGTGCACGACGAACGCCTCCTCGCCGCACTCCCGGTGGCCTTGGAGGGAGCCGTACGCCCACCCTGCGCGGCGCTCGGTCTCCGCGGTCCAAACGATCCGGCAGGGGGCGCGAATCGTGTGGGCCAGAACGACGGTTATCTCGACGCCAGGCGCGGCGCGGGCGGCGCTCGCCTGGTGATTGCGCAGCCCGACAGCAAACCGACGAAATGCGCAGAGCATGAACTTAGGCAGCATCATCACCTGCCAAGGCACGAGCTACGAGACAGCGGGACAGTTGCGGCGTCGTCCTCCGAGGCTTGTTCCGTGCCGTCGCGCCGAATCCCGCCGGAGCTATCTTCTACAACATTGTTCGCAATGTAGTAGAATGTGGTCGTGAACTCGGATGAGCTGACGATCAATGCCGCCGCCGCGCTCGTCGAACGTTCGCCGGAGACTGTCCGACGTTGGGTCTGGAGCGGCCGGCTGAAGGCCCGCAAGAGCGGCCGTCATCTTCTCCTGCCGCGGGCTGAAGTCGAGGCGCTGCGGGCATCTGCACCTTCGAACAAGCGCCTGACTCTGCCAGAGTGGGGTGCCCTCGCGGAACGAGTCCTCAACCGGCGCGGGGAGGGCGGTCGGTCTGCCAGTGATCTGGTTTTGGAGGAGCGCAGCAGAAGGACGGAGTGGCTGGATGCCGGTCGTTGACGCCAGCGTGGTCATCGACTGGATCTCGCCTGAAGCCTCAGCCGGATTACCAGCAGTCCGCCTATTCAACCGCCTGGCGACTGAGGGAGCCAGGTTGCTTGGGCCCCGGCTGCTGCTGGAGGAGGTTTCGAACGCTCTGGTCAGTGGCATTCGGCGGAAGCGATGGTCAGGTGCGGCGGCGGATGCGTCCCACACCTTGCTGCTCCAACTTCCCGTCCGGATTGCCGACGATTATCGCGATCTCGTCCGGGCTTGGGAGCTTGCCCGTCGGTATGACAATCATCCGCTGTACGACATGGTCTATGTGGCGCTGGCGGAGCGGACTCGCACTGAGCTGATCACGGGGGATGAAGCACTGCGGCGCCGCCTGGCACATCTTGGCTGGGTAATCGGGCTAGAGGTGGAGGGGATCACTACTCCTTAATCTCCCGGACGCCGACTCAGCTGCTGGAGAAGACGGCGACCACGCACCGGGCAAATGCCGAGTTCGGTGTGCGGATTCCCCGCTCATGTAAGTCGCTATCCGTGTAAGAGCATGTCGCTGGACCTTGGGCCTGGGAGAATCGCGTCATGGCCAGGGGTGTCGGGCGGCTTCAGCTGGAGAAGTTCGACGAAGGTGCGCGCGAGCGCGGTTGCGACCTGGAGACGTGCTGCCTCCGATGGCATCCTACCGCCAGCAAGTCAAGAACGGAGGCTGGTCAAGTCTCAGAGCATGCCGATCGGTAGAAGCAAAGCCGTGTCTTGGGTGATCTTCATGATCCTTTGCTCGGTGGCGGCTCTTGTGTGGTTCATGGACGACGAGACGTTGCTTCGGTCTACCCAGCCCCAGACGGCATGGATCACGCTGGCGTTCATGTGGATCGAGATCGCTGCGCTGATGGCAGCTCTCATCCTTCGTTTCCGACGAGGCCAGACGGGTCTTGGGCTCGCAATTGGAGTCGCATGCGCGGCGCTCAGCGTGAACGTGGCTGGTGCAGCGCTCCTCTGGCCTGCAATCGTCCTGCCGTGAGCAAACCCGGTGGGATCATCGGCGTCGTCCTTCCTGGAATCGTTCTTCTGGCTTGGGGCGTCGGTGGAACAGCGAGCGTCGTCGGTGAGCTCTACTTGCACGGACCGCCCTATGCGGAATCAGCCCTGCAATGGGCGACACCCGATCCTCGAGAGCAACGCGATCCATCCGCCGGACTGGTCGAGTTCACGGCTGCCCGGCTTCAGCAGCTGAAACACGGTAGTGGGTGGGGTCCGATCGACTACGTCCCTGCGGATGTTCCGTCGACTCGCCCCCACATCGTGTCCGTCAACCCCATCGACAAGTACACCTGGGGCGCAGCTGCCTACTCGGTTCGAGCCGGTAGGTGTTACTTGATCCTCGTCGCCGAGGATCCAAGGAACCCGGAGTACGGGGCCACCTACTATGGCCGCCTTCCAGCTCGAGAGTCCTGCGTCGGCTCTGCTGCGACGCGGGCCTCAGTTACCTCGACAACGGAACTGCCCGAATGAGCTCCCGAACGCGCGCAGACGCCTGCGTCACTGACGACGCTTGAGCTAGCCCGTCCACAAGGGCTCAGGGATCAGGCGTGGCGCCTCAGATGGCCGCTCGCGGGCTGACCTGACCCGTTGGCACGACTCGTTACGCGAACCGACCGCCAGAGGAGTCTTGGCCACCTGGGTTTCCCCTCCCCATCTCGGGGTATACCGGTATACTGCCGGCATGCCAGGCGACCGGACCGTAAAGACTGCAGTCTCGCTCCCTCAGCGGCTGTTCGAGGCGACGGAGCGTGCCGCTCGTCGGAGAGGTGTGCCCCGCAGCAGGATCTTCGTCGAGGCGCTGGAGCACCATCTCGCCGAGGAAGAGGAGAGCGACATTACGGCTCAGATCAACGCCTCCCTTGCGCAGCCCATAACCGAGGAAGAGGCGGCGGAGGAGGCTGATTCGGAGGCGTTCGTCGCCGAGGCGGCGCGTCGCTTGCTCCCGCAATGGGAGTGGAAGGGTGATCGGTCGGGGTGACGTGTGGTGGGCTGACTTCGGACCGGCACACGGCTCGGCTCCGGCTTTCCACCGTCCTGCGCTCGTGATCTCAGCGGACAGCTTCAATCGGTCCGCCATTCGAACCGTCCTCGTGGCTGCGATCACAACGAGTCAGCGTCTCGCCCGTCGGCCCGGGAACGTTATCTTGCCGGCCGGGACCGGTGGTCTCGATCGAGAATCGGTAGTCAATGTGTCCCAGGTGGCCACCGTGGATAAGGAGCAGCTCGTCGAGCGATTGGGCACACTCGGAGCCGGCTTCATGCGTCAGGTCGACTCTGGTTTGAGCCTGGTGCTGGGTCTCTGAACCGTCACCTGGCGCTCCTCGCTGGGAAGGGCCTGCCAGTCTGGGAGGGCTTCGAGGTCTCGTCGGTTCAGGATCCTGCGGCCGATCGCCTTACTGACCGTCCGCAGACGATGACGCTCTTGCACAACAGGTTCCTGGCCTTGATGAGGCGGCCGCGCCGGGGCTGTTTCGGCCGAAGCGACTCGAATTTACCGCCATCGCCTTCGAGGACCGCTGAGCGCGAGGGTGATCAAGCCGATCGCAACCAGGCCGGCCACGGCGAACGTCTCCTGGGTGTCCAGCCAGCCAAGAGCCGCCGCCGTCAGGAGCAGCAGCACTGCCGCCAGCCATAACGCCGCTGCCAGTTCTTTGCGTCCCAGCTGGTCGTTGCGTGGCAGCATTGACAGCCCCCTGGGGGTGGGTCTCTCGTCGAGGAGCTCTCGTGCCAATCGGACGTTGGCATCCAGAGGGGCAAAGATCGAGTACATGTTCTTCCGATTCAAGCTGCGTAGGTCGGATTCATGCAGCGGTTTGTGTGCCATCGAAGGTCACCTCCTCTCCCGGCTCGACCATTCACCAACCAGCCACACGACTGACCACCCAAACAGCCACCTGCTGGGACGTGTCCATAGGGCCAGTCCTCGATGAACTTGACCCTGGTGGTAGCAACAGTCCGGCGCTGTGGGCGGCTGGCTCATCTACCACCACAACGTCCGGCGTCAGCGACCGGGTCGCTGACCATCCTTGGCGCCAGGGGCACGTCCAGACCAGCAGAGCCACCTCGCAGAGCCCTCGCGAGTGAAAAAGGTGTCCACAGCTGGGCGAACGGGAGTCACGGAAGATCCGCCCCGCGCCCGCTGCTACGGGGTAATGACGATTCCTCCTCGAACCGGTCCCTCTTGCAAGTAACGGATAGCTGCGGCGACCTGGCTGAGCGGAAACGTCCTGGCGATGATCGGCGTAAGCTGGCCCGATTCGAGGAGCGTCTTCAACATGGCGATGGCGTCTTGCTTGCTGGGTGCCCTGCCATTGAAGCTCGGCAAGTGACCATCGAATCGTGCGCGTGCGACAAGGCCAAAAAAGCGGGCACGCTCGCGAGAAAGTCTTGGGTGAAGTCGATGACGTGATCCGTCCCCTGAAGGGCTGCTGCACTCCGCAGGTCGGTCCGAGGCGCACGCGGCTGTAGTGTGGGGAGGTGGCAACCCCGGACGACGTCCGGCGCATCGCTCTGTCGCTGCCGGAGACGAGCGAGGCCGAGGGCCGCTTCGCCTTCTCGGTCTTGAGCAGGGGCAAGCAGAAAGGGTTCGCCTGGGTCTGGGCGGAGCGCGTCCATCCGAAGAAGGCGCGCGTCCCTAACCCCGCCGTCCTCGCGGTCCGCGTCGGCGACGAGATCGAGAAGGACATCCTCCTCCGCTCGGACGAGGACAAGTTCTTCACGGAGCCGCACTACAAGGGCTTTCCCGCGGTGCTCGTCAGGCTCGCGGCGATAGACGCCGGCGAGCTGGAGGAGCTGATCAC
>Ga0126383_10002724_pt1 | contig 11480 bp, 11 predicted proteins | sample PanSoiMetPlot_35_FD_96882 | JGI IMG/M metagenome (GOLD analysis project Ga0126383, IMG submission 96882) | Tropical forest soil microbial communities from Panama - MetaG Plot_35 | ecosystem: Environmental > Terrestrial > Soil > Tropical forest > Bulk soil | place: Panama | collected 2016-02-17
ACGTTGGGGGCAATCACTGCCGCAGACGCAGCCCAGCGAGTGTCGCGATCTTTTGGATCGCTACCGCTGTCGTCGTGCTGCTGATCCTCTTTCCTCAGATTGTCGCAAGCATTCTCGCAGGGTGAAGTATGGGAACGCTCAGAACAAAAACTCTATCGTTGGTTGCAGTGATAGTTCTGATCGTGCTCGGCGGATGGTATCTGTATGGCCCATCGGGTGGCCATTTGACCTCTCTGAAAGAGGCCAATTTTGTTCAGTTCACCGCGCAATTTGACGGCGCGGCGAATGACGACCGGGTGCTCGTGCTGGTTTCGCCGACTTGACCCGTTTGCTTGCGGGGGGCCTCCGCAATCGAGGAAATGCTAAGGGAGAATGACTCGGATCATCTGAGAGTGTTCGTCGTGTGGGAGCCGATCCTGCCCTCCGACTGGTTTCCACCCAGCCGTTTTGTTCAGCATCGAATCCGTGACCCACGAGCAATTCAGTTCTGGGACAAAAATCATCTGGTCGCAAAACAACTGCGAGCCGATCTTTCGGAGTCGCAGGCTGCACGCCGCTCGCACAGCAAAATTCTCTGGGATGTAGTGGCGGTTTTCCCCAAGGATGCCAAGTGGGGCTCCGCTCCCATTTTCTTTGACGGGCCTGTGGTTCGCGTCACTCCAGAGGCAGAGAAACAGCTGATGCCTTCGCGAGCGCAGCAGTGAATCAAAGGCTGATCTGTGAGTCCAGCAACGTCCCGGCAATACAAGTCGAACATCCAAAACGCTGTAGCGCGCTGAGTTGCTCGCACCAAACCCGCCTGCTCCACTACCGTTTGCATACGGTCACGCGGGTGGGCAAAGGCGCGAAACGAGCTGCCTCCTAGCCGCTGCCAAACGTTTTCAAGCTTAACGAAAGCTCGCACGTACCAGCGGTTCCGCGGACAAGTTAAGGCGACAAATCGGCGTGCTTGTTGAGCCGCACCGCGAAGCAAATCTTCGGCATTCGGGTAACAACAGACACCACGATCAAGGGTGACAACGTCGGCCGAATAAGGCAGGCCCTAGAGATTGCAGCCAGAGATCGTGCGTGCTAACGTTTTCGCCTCGTGTCCACGCCAGAACTCAAACGCCTGAAAGAAAGAATTAGCGAACTGTCCCAGCTTGTCACTACCGCGAATGGCGAGAAGTTTGAAGAAGCAATCCGCGAATTACAGCGCGTCCTGCATGAACATGCCGAAGAGACTCGCCGCGTCATGTTGTCAGAGGGACTGAATCGCAACGGAGAGGCTAACGGCTGAGTGGAGAGCAGCCGTCTCTTCACTCATGATTTTTCCATTGTTATCTGCGACTAAATACCACGTGAAAAAGTGGATGGGCTCTTTTGTCGTCCGCGCACGTTGATCGCGATCTGGACTTCGGTGCCTTCTTCGATCTGAACACTTTTCCCGTCTCGATCGTGGAAGATGTTGGAGACGCGAATCTCTCGGTATAGTTCGTCGGCCTCCTCGATAGTAATTTGAGCCACAACTGAGCCTTTCGATGTCGTGATGATTTTCTCCACACTCCCGCGAAGGGTTATCGAGAACTCTTCAGGGGGTTGTTCAGGTTTTGATTGTACTTCGCGATCCAGTGGCATAGGCCCTCGATGAAGTACGGTCAAAAATGAATGCGAAAGAGAGTCGGGAGAGATAATTAGCAGAGGATTGTACCGCCGTCCGAGCTGCCGTAAAGCGCCAACATGCGCCAAACCGCGCTACTCGCGTCCTTGGTCGGTCGGTGCTTTCTTTGCTTGAGTATAGGACTTCAGAATGCTCTGAACTTGTTTCAATGTCAGCGGCTCTGGATTGCCCTTGCCTATGGCTAATCGCTCACGGTTCACGGTCCGGGCGATCTGGCGGGGAGTCATGCCTTGAGCTGCGAGTTCCTTGATCCTTGCAGCGATCACGGCCAAACCTTCAATTCCAACGAGCGGATAGCGGATGATGGATGAGCAACCCGGTAATCGGGTTGTTCGCGCTGCCCAACCGGTGAAAAAATCGGATGCTGGCGAAAAATTGCCGCTACATCAATGACGCCAGTTCACACTCCAGGAGGGGCAAGAAATTCTACTGCTATTGACTGGCATTATTGGGAGTTTTCAGCGCCCCGTCGCCTTCTTCCCAGGCCAAATTGCAAACTCCGAAATGCACCGCCCCAAGTAGTCTCCAGTTGGTGCGGTTTTTTCCTGATAACAACGCAGCCTGCAAACAAAAGCGGTCTGTGGAAGGCGTTCCAATCCTTATTTCTCGACCGCATCTCCGCTTTCAGGCATTGGCGGTGGGTTAAGTAGAAGACAAGATCGTTCCGAATCTTGCGATGGAGATTTGGGCTTTCTTCGGCGTTCCACAATTAAGTGATGAGCGATCCGGGACCGCAGACGCGCGGCATGTTTGCGCAACAAGGATCGAATTTCTTCTGCGATCTCGTGAGCCTTCTCAATGTCTGTCTCAACGACAAACTCGCGGCAAAGCTTGCGAATATGGTCGTCCATGCGGCGGTGCATTGGCTCGCGGAGGAACGAGCAGCGCAGCCATAGAATATCGGCTCGGATGGGTAATTCGCCCTACGGTAGATACTGTACGTCACTCGGTTCTTGCCCTTGCGCGACTGTTTCACCCGCCGCAATACCGCAACACTCTGCTCTTTTGGAAAGATTCAACTAGGTGGAGGCCTAACTTTGGCAATTTCTGCTCGAAGCGTTTTTGCCAATTGCTCCGCAGCTGCCTTATTTCCCACTGCGCACCAGTGCTCATACCACCTGAGCGCTCTCTGGACTTTGTGAATGTTTGCGCCAATAGGCGTGCTTTGGGCAGCGAGAACGAGGTCACGGTCAGGAACTATTCGCGGCACGACAAAAAAGCATACATCTGGCCAGCACAATTAACTACATTGTGAGTCCATCCCTTTACCGCCGTGGCGCATCTCAACGTTACCGTCGAGAAATGTGAAAGAGCGCTGGATGGGGGATAGTGTAGATCTTCTCTAGTGTAGATCTTCTCTATTGATGCGCGTACCTCCCAAGCCCGTGGGTTTGTTGTCATGAAAAAGAAGCGCAAGAAGCTGAGCGGCAGAGTAGAGAAGGTCATCAAACCGTCGCATCCGAACGAAAAAGAGAAAGCACAGATCGGCATCGACGATGCCGAACATCTCTATCGTGAGATTCGAGTCGAGAATGAATTGACAGATGAAAGCGGTGAGAAAGCCAGCCTTAAACCAGGGGCGGAAGTCGATGTGATTGTGGAAGCGGACTCAGATTCAACGACGAAGAAGAAACCTGAGTAGGCGAGGCAACGCTTCTCCCACAGAGGCCACCGGAGTCCACCAAGTGAGATTGCAGTCTTGGGTGAGGGCACCGCAATAGTAGTTCAGGGTTTTCCTTCTGTATGTAGGGCTTGCAACGTGGCGCATGCGGTATTTTGCTCGATAGACCCCGGCATGGAAAACTCACCCAATGTCGGCTTTGGGAGGCGGCCCCGCGTCACGATTCTCCAGTCCTAGTTAGCCCCGCGCGGGAGCAACACGCAGAGCTGTCTCTTTTCCGATCAAATGTTTACGCTGAGCAGCCAAGAACGACTCGATAGCCCGAATCTTTTTTGTTGTTTCGCGAACCAATGCAAGGTCCTCAGGTGTCATCTTCAGGATCGGGGTGTTTAGCAAGTACTCGCGATAGTGCTTTAGGGTTCGCAACAGTTCTTCGGCATGCCTGGCAGCCTCGTCCAACAGTTCTCTCAACTCCTCTTCTTCCACGAACCGAGATTAGGCGAAAGCCCGTGGCGACCGAATGGCACATTCGAACCGAGCCATAGCGCTAGGGTAATGGAGAGTAACCAGCGATACCGGCAAAAGGCACTCGCCCGCTTGACCTGGATATTTTCATGTCTCAATCCGGTAATGAGAACCTTCCCAACATAGGAATCCGGTCTTTCCTACTTCGTATTTACCTGCTCCGACACCCTTGAAAAGCGGGAAGATTGGAATGCAAAACTCCCTTGCCGCTGCAAACGATTTTCAAGGAGTGCCGCAACTCCTAGCGGGGAGTTTCCAAAGGCATCCGCTTCTCCTGGCGATTCGAGCTTCTCTCGACAGAAAGTGTGTTGCCATGATCTCAAAGAAGCAGAGCGAGGTAACGATTATGAGTATCTTGTTATCCAGGTGTTTCGTATCATCAATTCTGCTGGTTTTCAGTTGGTCCTGTGCGGCCCAAACAGTGGAGATCAAGCGAATCCCGATTAAGTACGTTTCTGCCGCTTCGGGCAAGAAGATGTACGTAGCGTATTGTGCAGCCTGCCATGCAAAGGATGGAAAAGGGAACGGGCCTGCTGCAAGAGCGCTGAGTGCCCATCCCGCAGATCTTACAGTTCTCGCTCAGCGCAATAGTGGAAAATTCCCTGAAAGTCATGTTCACTACAAGATCCTTGGCGATCTGAGGATGTCGGCGCACAACGAGAAAGACATGCCAGTTTGGGGTGACCTGTTCCTCGCCCTGTCGGACACGCCCTGGGGTTCAACCGAAGTTCATCAACGCGCATTCGTTCTCACAAAGTACCTAGCATCGCTTCAACAATGACTCGAATGTGAGGTGGCGCACCGCTTGAAGTCGCTGCATGGCGGAGCGACATCGAATGCAGTTGCCGGACAACCGGTGGAGTGCCCGACACTCCATTTCATGAAAATAGGGCCGCCAGCTTGAGGAGAAGAGAGGCGGCCCAAATGAAGAAATGACTGCTATTCGGATGACTCTAAAGATAGCAACCCAACGTCCGACAGCGCAGCGGTGCGCTACGAGAGACGTGATGAGAGCCGTGGGAGTGGCAACGATTGCTGCGGTGTATTGGTCGCTTATTTCATGCCAAATGGTCGCTTTGCAATAGCGTCGCGACGTGCAGACCGGATACGCCGGGCTTAGGGGAAGGGCCCGGCGTGTTCGGCTCGGCAGTCACAAACATGGACTTGCGGGGTCTAGAGAAGACTGTAGGCGGGGTGAATTAATACTAAGAATGAAGTTTCGGTGTAACATGTCGAGGCTTTACTCTCGCACCAATCTGTTAACGAATCAATATTGGTTACATCGCGAATGGAATTGGACATCTACAAATGAAACGACAGCCAAAGAATATGCTTGCGCAAATTGCTTTCGCGCTTGTGTTTCTACTTCCACCCAGGCTGGCAGGTCAGATACCTGATTCGTGGCAACCAGTCCCAAAAGACGATCTCGTTCTCAAAGACAATCCATCCGATCCCGGATCTTCAGCCATGATTTTGGAACGGCAAGTCTACACCGACGACGAGAAACGTCTTCAACAGGAATTGGTACGGATTAAGATCTTCACTGAAGCGGGCAGATCTCACGCCGACGTGGAGATTCCGTACATCGTAAAGAATACATCTCTTGAAGATATCCGCGGACGTACGGTGCGGCCGGACGGAACAGTAATTCCTTTTAGCGGCACGGTTTTCGATAAAGTCATCGCGAAGTACAAGAAATTCCGCTACAACGCAAAGACTTTTACCCTGCCTGGCGTCGAGGTCGGCTCAGTTATCGAGTACGGATATACGCTCCACTGGAAGGATCGATTGCCCGACTATGTGCGAAATCCGCAAAATTACGTCATTCAGGATGGATGGACCATTCCTACTGCCACCTGGACCGTCCAGCAGGGCCTGTTTACTCGCCACGCCGTGTTTGTACTCCGACCGGTGAAGGGCGGTCAATTGAACTTTGCAAGGGTTCGACTTCCAGACAACTTTCCTTCTTCCCAGCCGGATGGCACGATGCGCATGGAAGCCAACAACGTGAATGCCATTGAGGAAGAGGAGCGGATGCCACCCGAGTCCTTTCTCAACAGCAGAGTGCACTTTTACTATTCAGTCGGGTTCGTGGGCAATTATTGGGGAACGATCGGCAAAGTTCGGGCGGAAATGGCGCAGAAGTTTATCGAGAGAACACATTTTCTGGAGCAAGAGGCAAACAGTATTGCTCCTGCCAGTGACCCTCCGGAGACAAGGCTGCGCAAACTCTACGCGCGCGTACAACAACTACGCTATGTGAGTTACGAAGCCTCGAAGACTGAAATCGAAATCAAACGTGAACACTTATCAGAAAACAAGAGTGCCGACGACATACTTCGTCATGGGTACGCCTATTCGAACGAGATCAATTTCCTATTTACTGCCCTGGCACGATCTGCAGGTTTTGACGCTTCGATCGTGGAGGTGGTTGACCGCGCCTCGGCGATTTTCGAACAGGATGTTTTTGATGCTTCGCAGCTCAATGCCATTGTTGTGCTCGTCCGCTTAAACGGACAAGACTTGTACTTTGATCCGGCCAGTCGCTTCTGCCCGTTCGGAGTGCTGCCGTGGTTCGAATCCGACACTTCAGGAGTTCGATGGGACAAGCATGGCGGCGAGATTCTACGGGTTCATCGATCGGCCAATGAATCTTCCTCGATTGAACGGACTGCCGACTTGAAGTTGCAGGAGGATGGCAGACTGGAAGGGACACTGGAAATTACGTTCACAGGACAGGAGGCATTGGATCGGCGGCTGTCCGCCTCCAATGAGGATGAACCCGGGCGTCGCAAGCTGATGGAAGACGAAGTCAAAGGGTGGGCACCTGCGGGTGCAACAATTGACCTCGAAGGAATATCAGGATGGCAGGATTCTGAACAACCGTTGCGCGTTAAATGTAAGTTTCATGCCGAACGCTTTGCGGTGCTGACTCAACACCGCATGTTGTTTCCGATTGCTCCGCTCCAGGCAAACGGCCAAAATCCATTTGCCCAGTTCTACCGGACCGAACCAGTCTACTTCCGACATGGCTATCGTGAAGTGGACAAAGTAACAATCTCGTTGCCAGGAGGGTACAACTTGGAAGTCTTACCTTCCGAAACCAACGAAAAAACGCAGTTTGCCGAGTTCCATGCACAACGATCGAGTGACGCGGGCAGCGTGCGGCTCGAACGTCAAATGCAAATGGCAGGATATTACTTCACGGTCCAATCCTATGATGGTTTACGGCAATATTTTCGGAAGGTGAGGCAAAGTGATGCTCAAAACGTGGTGCTTTACAAAGCGGCCTCCACGCAGGCTCACTGACATTTGCAAATACGCCATCATCCTCAGCCTTGTTTGGACGAGCACCGCGCTATTCGCGGGAACGCCGGAGTGGCTGAAACAGGCTGCACAAGTGCAACTGCCGGCAGCTGCCGACGACACCGATGCCGTGGTGTTGCTGGACGAGCGATTGACGAATGTTTCTCCTGACGGAGAAGTTCGAACGACTTATCGAAAGGCATACAAAATCCTCCGCCCGACCGGCCGCAGCAAGGGGACCTTGTATGTCTATTTCGATAGCGACACCCAGCTCACATTCCTGAAAGCGTGGAGCATCACTTCACAGAATCTTGAATTCGAAGTGAAGGAGTCCGATGCTATAGAGACGGCTGCATTCTCCGAAGGTCTCTATGCAGACACGCGATGCAAAATCCTTCAGATTCCAGCGGCTCAGCCGGGAAGTGTAATCGGCTACGAGTACCAGCAAAAACAAAGAAAGTTCGTGCAGCAAGCAATTTGGTATTTCCAAGATGAGATCCCCGTGCATCGTGCACGGTTTGCTCTGGAACTGCCGTCTCGCTGGAACTATACGGCTCACTGGCGCAACCATTCGGCTGTAAATCCCCAATCCACAGGCGAAAACCGTTGGACGTGGGACCTCGCCGACATCGAACCGGTCGCGTCAGAACCGATGATGCCTGGCTGGAGAGCAGTCGCTGGAGAGTTCGAAGTTTCCTTCGCAGCACAAAAGCCTATCGCGTCCGGTCAAAGCTATGCCACCTGGGCCGATATTGGTCGATGGTATGAGGAATTGACGAAAGGTAGCCGTGATACTAGTCAGACGATACGTGACAAGACTCGGGAAATTGTCGCGGACGCAACTGATCCATTCGAAAAGATCCGCCGACTAGCCTCGTATGTGCAGCATAGCATTCGATACGTAGCTATCGAGATTGGGATCGGCGGATACCGGCCGCACGCCGCTGCCGATGTCCTAACTAGCGGCTATGGTGACTGCAAAGACAAAGCAACGCTGCTTTCGGCAATGTTGCGAGCGGCCGGAATCGATTCCTACTACATTCTGATCAACAGCGAACGTGATTATCTGGCTACGGATTTTCCCAGCCCCCTGGGCTTCGATCATGTGATCTTGGCAATAAGACCGCCTAACGATGCCAAACTCTCGGGAACAATGGCGATTATCACCCACGACAAGCTCGGAAGTCTCATACTCTTCGATCCGACTGACAGTGGTACGCCATTTGGTTATCTGCCACCAAGTCTGCAATCGAATCATGGTTTGTTGGTCACGGATGGATGGGGGGAGTTGGTGGAACTTCCTCTCTTACCCGCAGCTGCAAATCGGATTGCGCGTGTGGCCATGCTGACTCTAGACCAGTCCGGCAACCTGAAAGGGACTGTTGAGGAGACACGCTCCGGGCCTGCTGCCACGTCAATGCGGGAGCGCTTGCTGAACGTGCCGAGCAAGAGGCGGCAGACGGTCATCCAAGGTCTGCTAGCAGACCTTATCGACGGGGCAATCCTAACGGGCGCGCGGATTTCTTCTTTGCACGAGCTCGAGGCGCCACTCGTTCTCAGCTATGACTTTACGGCTCTCGGGTACGCTCAGCACGAGGGTAATCTTTTTCTGTTTCGCACAAGTGTCCTGGGGGAGAAGGGCCACGATCTGCTCGAGGGCAAACCACGCAAGCAGCCCGTCGTATTCTCATACAGAACTTCTGAGAGCGATGTCATCAACGTCTCCTTGCCTGCGGTTTACACAATCGATGAAGTGCCTCAATCAGTCGCGTACGATAGTCCATTTGCATCCTACAAGAGCGAAACTCACGTTGCGGAGAACTTACTACATTACACCCGTACCTACGAAATCAAGGATGTTCGTGTGCCGATGGAACAAATGGGCGATCTAAAGACTTTCTTTCGGAATGTCGGTAATGACGAACGTGGCTATGCAATCATGAAAGCGCCGGGCGATAGTACAAAACCGAAGTGAGTCATCGTGTTTGTCATGAAAGCGGATCGCCTCATGCGGCTAACCTGTCCTGATAGGTGACAAGTCGCTATTCGTCATGCTTAGAGCATTGGCCCCTTCAACCAAATGGTCTGGGAACTCTCTCGAGAGGAACTATCGATGAACGGGCGAATCTGGTGGTGAGCTACGCTCTTGGTGGGCGTCGTTTCTCTTTCTGTGTATGGACAGTCAGTGCAGCCCTTTTACGTTGATAAGGATGTTGTGTTCAAGCCTGAGCTGGTTGGTAAGTGGGGCTTTGGGAGTGATTCGGCGTTCGAGTTTAGGGATGTGGGAGACAATCTCTATGGAATTGACTTAAAAGATCTCGGTTCGGTCATGCACTTCCGCGGCCGCCTTATACATCTCGGCAGACACTTTTTCCTCGACGTGCAGATATCTGGATTTGAGGGTCCGGAGACCACCGAAAAGAGAACGGAAAAGGTTCAGATCGGATCAGTCACAAATGGTGGGTTTAAGCTTGACAGAGAAGACATCTTCTTAAACCGTCATCATGGATTGATCCTGCTTGAATTTACCAAGAACCGTGACGAATTTATTGGACACGTTTGGAAGGACAGCTGGCTTCCCGAAGTGGCTGAAAAGAAGAAACTGACCTGTCCGTACGTAAGGGACGAGCTAGGTCGGATTCTTCTGACTGGAGACCGCTTGCAATTGCGTAAGTTTGCAGAAGGATTGCCACTCGATGCATTTGGGGAGCCACATGTTTTGTCTCGCGACTCCTAGCACTCCTACCAGTTCTCAGCGGATCCGATCTGGTCAATCATGGTGGCAATCATCGAAACATGAACTACTAGTGTGGGAGTTTGGCCGCCCCAGGGGAGGAGCGGCCTAATTTTTTGTCTGGCCTTTAGCCCCAGTTCCCGTTCCCCCTCTGTTGTCGGGCAGAAGTCGGGCAGAGCGGTCAATAAGTTAATAAGTCCATGATAGATGCAACCGCGCATCAGATAGCTAATCTGACAAATTGCTCTGATAGCAGCAAACAAAGCAGAGGAGCAGTGCGCTTTAACGTCTTCGAGCGACTCCTTTACGAATTGTCACATTGCGATGCAACCAGAAATTTCTTAACTTGGAACATCATGACGGGAAAACAGTGTCGCGAACTTCGCCAAGCGATCGGTGTTCGACAGACGAAACTCGCGTGGGATTGCAATGTCGATCCGAGCCTGCTTTCTCGCTAGGGAAGCAGGGCGCCAAGAATCGGGGCCGCACTCGGGGGAGGACGATCCCGATTCTTATTAAGTCATCAGAGTAAGGCAGGGATCGTAATCCTCCCTACAGTAAGCACTGTATCGACACCGCAACCGAAGAGATCATAGAGTTTACCGGCTGCGCGGAGTCGCTTTAGCGCACAACAAATTCGTGGCAGCGTGTGGGAGCCGGGTGTGAACTCTGACGAGAGCGACACGCGGGTATGCCCATAATCAAAGGAAGGCTCCAGCGGATCGGCATGTGGGCGATGCTGGAGCCTCTCTCCTTACACTATTGGTTGCGAACCGTACGGACGGGTACGGTGGCGGGCAATGGCACAAAAGTGCCAGTTTCTATCCGAGCTCTGCTAGAACACCGCAGTCAAGACGGGAGAGCTCGAGGCCAGGCAAGGATTTGTGATTGAAAACGATGTTCCGAAGAAACCCAAGCCACTCAGTGAAGCCGCCGAAGAAGTAATAACGCTTTCGTTTTTTGGGAATCGTCGCCAGGGGTGAACTTCCACGTGGTTTCCTATTTGTAACCTATCGACGAATCGAACGTTAGTGTGCGAGACTCCTCCGCGATGAAAACCAGCCCACCCGTCCCCATTCGCCTTGAAGACAAAAAGGCGCAAAAGTTAATTGAGCGCATTCAGATGATGAAGGCAAGAAAAGCACGGCAAGCGCTAAAGAGCGCTTAAGAGTGTCAACTATCGATTTGAAGTTGACTACTGTCGCCTTCCTAACATAACGTTCTCGGACACAAGAACCCTAACGACCTGGGCCGCATCGTTGCCTTTTCCCAAGAAGGCAGCACTCGGATGTGGCCCGATTTTTTGTTTTTCGCTTTCCATTCGCCAACAGTTACAATCCCGCGATGCCACCGCTGGGCATGGCTTGGCTGCCCTTGCTTTAGCGGGAATACTCGAAGCATTTGGAAGTGAAGCGAACTTTTCGGAAGGGCACCACCCTTCGCGAGTTTTGGGATATTTCCTACTGGCCGCTGCTGCCGTCATTTTCCTCACAACAGCGGAACGATGGAAAAGAGTCTTTCCAGGAATTATGCTTGCGGCTACCCTCGGTGCCTTATCGGTGCTGGAGCAGGGACATGCTCTAAACAATCCCGCCTTGCTTGTCCCCGTTCGATAGGGTTCGTACAGCTTGTGA
>Ga0126383_10002727_pt1 | contig 11478 bp, 7 predicted proteins | sample PanSoiMetPlot_35_FD_96882 | JGI IMG/M metagenome (GOLD analysis project Ga0126383, IMG submission 96882) | Tropical forest soil microbial communities from Panama - MetaG Plot_35 | ecosystem: Environmental > Terrestrial > Soil > Tropical forest > Bulk soil | place: Panama | collected 2016-02-17
CGGTCTCGTCGAATGGCCGGTAGTGCTGGTGGGTGCGTTCGACGAGGCATTCCTGCAGATCCCGGAAGAAGTCGTCCGCGCCACGATCCGCAACAACCAGAAATGCTTCGTGCTGCGCGACGCCGCGCACGCCAAGCTCGTCAACAAGTTTCTGCTTGTTGCCAATCTCGAGGCTGCGGACGGCGGCAAGGCCCTCGTCGCCGGCAACGAGCGGGTGATCCGCGCGCGATTGTCGGATGCGAGGTTTTTCTACCAAACTGATTTGAAGACCAAGCTTGAAGATCGCCTGCCAAGCTTCAAGGACATCATCTTCCACGAGAAGTTGGGCACGCAAAGCGAGCGCATTGATCGCATTGAGCGGTTGGCCGCGGTGCTGGCGCCGCTGGTCGGCGCCGACGTGAAAAAAGCAAAACGCGCCGCGCGACTGTGTAAAGCGGACTTGCTCACGGAAATGGTCGGTGAGTTTCCCGAGCTGCAAGGCGCCATGGGCAAGTACTACGCGGAAGCACAGGGTGAGGACGAAGCGGTGGCGCACGCCGTCGAGGACCACTACCGGCCGAAGGGCCCGGATGATCTCGTGCCGAGCGATCCGGTCTCGATCGCGGTGGCGCTCGCCGACAAGCTCGACACACTGGTCGGCTTCTGGGCCGTCGGCGAGAAGTCAACCGGCAGCAAGGATCCGTTTGCGCTGAGAAGAGCCGCGCTCGGAATTATCCGGCTGGTGCTCGACAACAAAGTCCGGCTCTCATTGATCGAGACGATCAAGTCGGCAGCCGGCGGCCTTATCAAAGCGATTCCCCGCAATGCAGTCACGAACCGAAATCAATTACCGGCCGACCTGCTCGGGTTCTTCGCCGAGCGCCTGAAATTACAGCTGCGCGAGCAAGGCGCCCGGCATGATCTCGTCGACGCCGTCTTTGCTTTGAAGGATCAGGACAATCTCTTACTGATCGTGCGCCGGGTCGAGGCGCTGGGGCAATTTCTCGACAGCGAGGACGGCAAGAACCTGCTCGCCGGCTACAAGCGCGCCACCAACATCATTCGCATCGAAGAGAAGAAGGACAACCGGCACTATACCGGCGCGCCGCAAGCCAAGCTCTACCGCCAGCCGGAAGAGACGGCGCTGGCGAAAGTTATTGAGACCACCGAGACCGAGGCGGCGCGCGCGGTCAAAAAAGAGGATTTCGTCGCTGCCATGCGCGCCATGGCCAGGCTGCGGCTGCCGGTCGATGCCTTCTTCGACAAGGTCACCGTCAACGTCGATGACAAAGCCTTGCGCGAGAATCGGCTCAGGCTTCTCAACCAGATTCGGGAAGCGACCCGCGCGGTGGCGGATTTTTCTAAGATCGAAGGTTAAGGTCCGTCGTTCCGGGCCCGTTGGCGGCGCTCCAGAATGACGGTGGAATGTCGCGAATTCGCGGTTCCCAAATGCCCGCGCCATGCTAGAACCGAACGGCGCTTTGGGCGTTGAAAGTCTGTCGATTTCCGCTCGCACCTACGCTTTTGCGCTTAGACCCATCCATCTTCGAGGCAAATCATGATCATCACCGCCACTGAAATCTCGCCCATTGTTGCACTCATCGCCGGCGTTCTCATCCTGATTGTGCCACGGCTTCTTAACATCATCGTCGCCATCTATCTGATCGTCGAAGGGCTGGTCGGCCTAAACGCCGTCCATCATTTCTTCCCTTGAACGGAGCGTCGGTGCCGCCGGTTGCATGAGCCGTCCAGAATTGCAATCTAGGTCCTTCGCATGCATGACGTCATGGCCAAGCCGTTGACCAAATTGCGCTCAAAAATTTCGCGGCAGGCGATCAAAAAATCGTCAGCGCCTAACACGCGCGAAACCTCGGCGCGCAAAGCCAGCAGCAAAACGGCCGGCGGTAAAGCGGCCAAGAAAGCGGCCAAGGGCAAATGGGTCTATGCATTCGGCGGCGGCAAGGCCGAAGGCCGCGCCGCGATGCGCAATCTACTCGGCGGCAAGGGCGCTGGTCTTGCGGAAATGGCGCAGCTCGGATTGCCGGTGCCGCCCGGCTTCACCATTACCACCGAGGTCTGCACGTATTTTTATCAGCACGGCAAAACTTATCCAAAAGAATTGAAACACCGGGTCGATGCGGCGCTGGCGGAGATCGGCCGGGGCACCGGCAAGAAATTCGGCGACCGCGACAATCCACTGTTGGTTTCGGTGCGCTCCGGCGCGCGGGCGTCGATGCCCGGCATGATGGACACCGTGCTCAATCTCGGCCTTAACGATGTGACAGTGAAAGCCTTGGCCGCCAAATCCGGCGACCGCCGCTTTGCGCTCGATAGCTACCGCCGCTTCATCACCATGTATTCCGATGTCGTGCTCGGCATCGATCATCATCATTTCGAAGAGATTCTCGACGATCACAAGGACCGCAACGGCTACTCGCTCGATACCGATCTTAATGCCGACGATCTCGAAGAGCTGGTGGCCCGCTATAAAGAACGCGTCGAAGAAGAACGCGGCCAACCGTTCCCGCAGGACCCGAGCGCGCAATTGTGGGGCGCGATCGGCGCGGTGTTTGGCTCATGGATGAACCAGCGCGCCATCACCTATCGGCGCCTTCACAACATTCCCGAAAGCTGGGGCACTGCAGTCAACGTGCAGGCGATGGTTTTCGGCAATATGGGCGAGAGCTCGGCGACGGGCGTCGCGTTTACCCGCAATCCGTCCACCGGCGAGAAAAAACTCTACGGCGAATATCTGATCAATGCCCAGGGCGAGGATGTCGTTGCCGGCATCCGCACGCCGCAGGAAATCACCGAAGCCGCGCGCAAGGAAGTCGGCTCCGACAAGCCGTCGATGGAGAAGGCATTGCCGCAGGCCTTCGCCGCGCTCAAGCGCATCCAAGGCACGCTCGAACGTCATTACCGCGACATGCAGGATCTCGAATTCACCGTCGAGCAAGGCAAGCTGTGGATGCTGCAGACGCGCAGCGGCAAGCGCACGGCCCAGGCTGCGCTGCGCATTGCGGTCGACTTGGCGCAGGAGAAGCTGATCGACAAGAGCGAGGCGGTCAAACGCATCGATCCAACAGCGCTCGATCAGCTCCTGCATCCGACCATCGATCCGAAAGCCGAACGCAAGGTCATCGCCACCGGCTTGCCGGCCTCGCCCGGCGCCGCGTCCGGCGAGATCGTGTTCTCGCCTGATGAAGCCGAGGTGCTTAAGAGCCAGGGACGCAAGGTCATCCTGGTGCGGGTCGAAACCTCGCCGGAAGACATTCACGGCATGCATGCGGCCGAAGGAATCTTGACGACGCGCGGCGGCATGACTTCGCATGCCGCGGTGGTCGCGCGCGGCATGGGCAAGCCCTGCGTTTCCGGCGCCGGCTCGCTGCGGGTCGATTACCGGACCCAGACGCTGACCGCCGGCGGCGTAGTTCTCAAAAAAGGCGACACGCTTACCATCGACGGCGCGACCGGGCAGGTCCTCGCCGGCGCAGTGCCGATGCTCGAGCCGGTATTGGCCGGCGAATTCGCAACCGTGATGAAATGGGCCGACGAGTTGCGCAGCCTCAAAGTGCGCGCCAATGCCGATACGCCGGCGGATGCGCGCGCCGCCATCAAATTCGGCGCTGAAGGCATCGGGCTTTGCCGCACCGAGCACATGTTCTTCGATGAGGACCGCATCCGCGCGGTGCGCGAAATGATCCTCGCCGAGGACGAAACGGCGCGCCGTGCCGCGCTCGCCAAGCTTTTGCCGATGCAGCGCGGCGACTTCCTGGCGCTGTTCAAGATCATGGGCGCCTTGCCGGTGACGATCCGGCTCCTTGATCCACCGCTGCACGAATTTCTGCCGCACACGGATGAGGAGATCGCCGAAGTGGCGGAAGCGATGGGCGCCGACGCGCAACGGCTCGCCGATCGCGCCCGCGAGTTGCACGAATTCAATCCCATGCTCGGCTTCCGTGGCTGCCGATTAGCCATTGCCTATCCGGAAATCGCGGAAATGCAGGCGCGCGCCATTTTCGAAGCGGCCGCCGAAGCCGGCCGCCAGACCGGCAAGCCAGTCGCGCCGGAAATCATGGTGCCGCTGATCGCGAGCAAGCGCGAGCTCGATCTCGTCAAGGAGCGCATCGACTCAACCGCGCAAAAGGTCGCCGCCGAAATGGGCGCCAAGCTGAAATATCAGGTCGGCACCATGATCGAACTGCCGCGCGCGGCGCTCAAGGCCGACGAGATCGCCGAAAGTGCGGAATTCTTCTCGTTCGGCACCAACGATCTGACCCAGACCGCGTTCGGTATCAGCCGAGACGATGCCGCGAGCTTTTTGGGCATTTACACAGCCAAGGGCATTTTACCGAGCGATCCGTTCGTCTCGCTCGATCGCGACGGCGTCGGCGAATTAATCCGCATTGCCAGCGAGCGCGGCCGCAAAGCGCGCGGCAAGCTCAAGCTCGGCATTTGCGGCGAACACGGCGGCGATCCGCACTCAGTGGCATTCTGTCACGAGGTCGGACTCGACTACGTGTCGTGCTCGCCATTCCGCGTACCGATCGCGCGGCTTGCTGCGGCGCAAGCCGCGCTCGGCGCGCTCACTCCCCCGGACGCATGACTTCGTGCCGCATGTCGCGCGGCCATCGTGGTTAACAGACTATCAACAAGTTCACGCGCAGCGACCGAACAGTGTATCGTGCGCGCGCGGCGTGCAACCATCATTGCGGCTCGATCGGCCGTGAAACCGCGGAAATCCGGCGGTTAACGCCTTCGCAACGTTAACCCGACAATAAATAGAGCTGTCGCATTCGCGCCACCGCGGTGGCGCTTCCATAACTATGGGCGCGGGGCAAGGCGCGGTTTGGGCGCGTGTTGGCGTGAGGGGTAATGTCTGCGTCGCGTATCGGTGTAACGGGCGTGTGTTGTTACGCCCGTTTCTGGTTGAGTGCGTTCGGCGCCGCGTTGATGCCGACTTCGATCGGTTATCAGGACATCGCCGGGTTGATCGCGCGCGAGCGTGCCGCGCCCTCGCATTGGCATTTGATCATATCGCCGGTCCAGGCGGCCACGTTCAGCTATTCGCGCCCGATCGGGAGCGCGATCCCGCAGCCCCTCGGCTTTCAGACCGTCAATTTCGATCCGCGTTCGCTCGACGCTTTTTCCTGGAAAATCGACGAGCCGATCCATGCACGGCCGGCGCGCCAGATCGAATATCCGGCTGTCGAGCGCAGTCACAAAGCCGATCGGCTGCCGGCGAGCATCGCCGCGCCAGCTGCGACAACGCTGACGCCGCAAGCGTCGCCATCAGCGCGCCCGGCGCCGGTCGCCGCAACCCCGCCTGAGGCGCACGTCGAACACGCCGCACCAGCGAATAGGGATTTGCCAACCAGTGCGCTGGCGGCGCCCGCCATTGCAGCGATGGACGCACACCATGAGGAAAAGGCGCCCGCGCCCGCCGGGCCGGTTGCCGATTCTGCTGCGCCAGCGGTAGAGGTCGCCACCGCGCCGCAAGTTACGCAGCGGCCGGCGCCGCCGGCGCGGCCACAAACCAAGATGGCGAGCGCCGCCGATGAAGAGGATGCTGCTTTGGCCGACAAGCCGCCGGAAATTCCGGCGCCGGGCGAAACCGAATATGGGTCCGCGCCTTCGCTCAGCGGGATGTCATTCCTCGATGCGGATGCCGCCGACCGCAGCAGCACGATCTATTTCGGCGCCGGCGCCATCGGCTCGCCGAGCAAGCTGCAAAGCTGGGCGCCGGGCGCCGAGCCGATCCTGATACCGCCAGCGGCTGAACTTGCCGCGCAATCGGCCGACTCCAACATCAAGCTGTCGGCGCTCGAGGGCACCGACAACGACACCGGTGCCGGCGAGTCGGTTGCCGGCAAGGACGACGCGAGCCGCCTGCAGACCCCGGCGCAGCGGCTCGGCCTCGAGGGCAAGGCCCGCGCCAAGGCCGAGAAGTGTCTTGCCGATGCCATCTATTTCGAGGCCCGCGGCGAGGTACGCAAAGGCCAGGAAGCGGTCGCGCAAGTCGTCATGAACCGGGTTTTCTCAACGTACTATCCGCATGACGTCTGTGGTGTCGTTTATCAGAACGCGCATCGGCATCTGGCCTGCCAGTTCACCTTCGCTTGTGAGGGCAAGGATCTAAGCCGCATCGACGAGCCCGACATGTGGGAGCAGGCGAAAAACATCGCCAAAGACACGCTCGACGGAAAAATCTGGCTGCCCGAGGTCGGCCACGCCACGCATTACCACGCCTATTGGGTGCACCCGAGCTGGGTGCATGAAATGACCCGCTTATTCAAACTCGGCGTTCATACATTTTATCGGCCGCGCAATTGGGGCGACGGCGAGGACGAACCGGTCTGGGGCAAAAATGCGCCAGCCGCGCCGAGCGCGAGCACTGGTGAAACGCCGACGGGCAAGCCGGAAGCCACTAAATCCAACGCGAAGTCGCCGCAGGCGGCCGCCCCCGCGGCGGGCGCGCGGACGTAACGGCGAAGCTTCAGGGATCGTAGACCGCTCACTCCCGCGAAGGCGGGAATCCAGATGGTAGCTGCGCTGGGTCCCCGCTGCCGCAGGGACGAGCGGACTGCAAGCCTCACATCGCAATATCCAGCCCGATGTCGAGATTCTGCACCGAATGTGTCAGCGCGCCGGAGGACAAATAATCGACGCCGGTCTCGGCGATCGCCGCCGCGCTTTCGAGCGTGATGCCGCCGGAGGCTTCGATCACAAGCCGCCCCGCCACCATCTCCACCGCTTTGCGCATCGCGGCGAGATCGAAGTTGTCGATCAGCACGACGTCGGCGAGACCGACATCGAGCACCTCCTTGAGCTGAGCGAGCGAGTCGACCTCGATCTCGATTTTGACCAGATGGCCGGCCGCGCCCTTGGCGCGCTCGAGCACCGGCCGAATGCCGCCGGCGACGGCGATATGATTGTCCTTGATCAGGATCGCGTCATCGAGACCGAAACGATGATTGTAACCGCCGCCGCAGCGCACCGCGTATTTTTCCAGCGCGCGTAGACCGGGCGTGGTCTTGCGCGTGCAGACGATGCGCGCCTTGGTATGGGCAATGCGGGCGACAAAAGCCGCCGTCGCGGTGGCAATACCGGAGAGATGGCCAAGAAAATTGAGTGCTACGCGCTCGGCGCCGAGGATTGCCCGCGCATTGCCTGAAATCGTCATCAGCTTGGCGCTGCGCTGCACCGGCGCGCCGTCGCGCGCATGCGGGGTGATCGCGATCTGCGGGGCGAGACGCCCGAACGCCGCCGCGACCAGTGGCAACCCAGCGATGACGCCGGCCTCGCGTGCCACCAGCGCGGCGCGGCCGTCGACATCCTCAGGAATGGTCGCGATCGAGGTGATGTCGCCGGCGCGGCCAAGGTCCTCTTCGAGCGCGCGCGTTACCGCCGCCTCGATTTCGAGCGGGGAGAGGAAAGCATCGGCGCGTAACAGCGATCCAGAAGCCGTCGGGTCGGGCGGCATGATGTTCGGGCGGTCCTTACCGCGAAATCCATAGTCACTGCCGCCGATTATGGCAAACCGCACCGGGACGACTCGGCGGCTGCGCTCCGCAGCGCGGGCGGAACAGCCATGCACCGAACGGCCCGGCATCTGGCAATTTTCATTTTGGCCATCGAGATTGAGCTCTTATGCTGCGCGGCTTTCGATTCGTAGGTTTCGCCGGGGCGACATGACGGATGTATCCAAAACCAATGCCAGCAAGTCTCTCGCCAGCTGGCGTACGCCGACGCTGGTGATCGGCTTCGGCTGCCTTATCGCGGTGCTGTCGTTCGGTCCGCGATCGACGCTGGGTTTTTTTCTCACGCCAATGTCGACTGCCAATCATTGGGGCCGTGACGTCTTTGCGCTCGCGCTGGCGCTGCAGAACTTGCTGTGGGGCGCCGGCCAGCCGTTTGCTGGCATAATCGCCGACCGGTTTGGCACCGCGCGCGTGCTTTGCGGCGGCGCGCTGATGTATGCCGCAGGCTTGGCGCTGATGGCGCATGCGGATAGCGCACCGCTGCTCGATCTCTCGGCTGGCGCCTTGATCGGCTTTGGTCTCTCCGGCGCCTCCTTCATGGTGGTGCTTGCGGCATTCGGGAAGATTCTGCCGCCTGAGTGGCGCTCGCGCGCTTTCGGTTTTGGCACGGCAGCAGGCTCGTTCGGACAATTTCTCTATTCGCCCGTGGCTGTCGCACTGATGGATGCGGTTGGGTGGCAACAGACGCTAGTGATCTTTGCCGTGAGCATGCTTGCCGTACTGCCGCTGTCACTGCCTTTGGCGACGCCGCCGTCGCAAGCTCAGTATACGGGCAGCTCGCAGTCGCTGCGCCAAGCCTTGAGGGAGGCGTTCGTGCAGCGCTCTTATGTGCTGCTTGTGCTTGGTTTTTTTACATGCGGCTTCCAGATTGCATTCATCACAGTCCACATGCCCGCATATCTGGTCGATCGCGGGCTGTCCGCCCAAGTCGGCGGCTGGACCATCGCCACCATCGGACTTTTCAATATCATTGGCTCGGTCACTGCGGGCTGGCTCGGCGACCGCATGCCCAAGCGCTACCTGCTGTCATTTATTTATTTCATCCGCGCCGTGGCGATCCTGGCGTTCATTTCATTCCCGATCACGCCGGTCACGTGTCTCATCTTCGGCGCCACGATGGGCTTGATGTGGCTCTCAACGGTGCCGCCGACCAACGGCATCATTGCTTTGATGTTCGGCACGCAGTGGCTGGCGACGCTCGCTGGCTTCGCCTTTTTCAGCCACCAGGTCGGCGGCTTTCTCGGCGTCTGGCTCGGCGGCCTCGTGTTCGACCGCACCGGCTCTTATGATATGGTGTGGTGGCTGGCGATCCTGTTTGGCGTGCTCTCGGCAGTGATCAATATGCCGATCGTGGAGAAACCGGTCGCGCGCGTCGCCGCGGTGCCAGCCTGAGCGCGCTGTCGCACCATCCAATCTGATTCTGCCGAGTTGTTTTCTACGCGCGCCCGCGCGTAAGATCGTCGCATGGCGAACTTCAAAGCGATCGTCATCGACAAAGCCGAGAGCGGCCAGTCGGTGCAGCTCACCGATTTCGATGAAAAAGATCTGATGGACGGCGACGTCACCGTCCGGGTCGAATGGTCGACGGTGAATTACAAAGACGGTCTCGCCGTCACCGGCAAGGCGCCGGTGGTGCGGCGCTTCCCGATGATCGCCGGGGTCGATTTCGCCGGCACCGTGGAATCCTCCACTCATCCAAAATGGAAAGCCGGCGACCAAGTCATCCTCAACGGCTGGGGGCTCGGCGAAACCCATCTCGGCGCCTATGCCGAAAAGGCGCGGGTCAAAGGCGACTGGCTCATCCGGCGTCCGGCCGGCATCAGCGCACGCGACGCCATGGCGATCGGCACCGCCGGCTATACCGCCATGCTTGCGGTGATGGCGCTGGAGCGCGCCGGCATCGCTCCTTCGCGCGGGCCGGTGATCGTGACCGGCGCCGCCGGCGGTGTCGGCTCGGTCGCGATCGCGCTTCTGGCTAAGCTCGGCTATGCCGTCGCCGCTTCCACCGGACGGCCGAAAGAGGCGGCTTATCTGAAAGAGCTTGGCGCCAGCGAAATCATCGAGCGCAATGAGCTGACCGGGCCGGCGCGGCCGCTCGCCAAGGAGCGCTGGGCCGGCGGCATCGACGCGGTGGGCTCAACCACGCTCGCCAACGTGCTGTCGATGACCCGCTATGGCGGCGCCGTCGCGGCCTGTGGGCTTGCCGGCGGCATGGATCTGCCAACCAGCGTCGCGCCCTTCATTTTGCGCGGGGTTTCGCTGATCGGCATCGATTCTGTCATGTGTCCGCTGCCGCACCGCGAAGCGGCGTGGCGCCGGCTTGGGGCCGGCCTCGACCACCAAAAGATCGCGGCCATGGCGAACGAAATTAACCTTGATGAAGTTATTGCCGCGGGCCGGCGCATTGTTGAGGGCGCGGTGCGCGGGCGTATTGTGGTAAAAATCAGGTAAATGGTGCCGCCGGGTTGCTCATTTCGGCCATGATGCGGGGCTCTGCTATGGTAAGGAGACGGTTAAGGAATACTGTTAATATAGTATTGACCGTTGGGGTGGAGTGCTCAATGTCGGTGCGCTGGTCGCTTGTATGTGCGTCGGTTTTGACGGCCGGCTTGTTGGGTGTGGGGCAGGGGATCGCCGAAGAGCTCGGACCCGAGCAGGCGCGCGCCTTCGTCGTCGGCAAGCTGTTCGCCTATACCTGTTTCGAGGGCACGTCCGGGATGGGCCGGATCTATTCCGACGGCTCCGTGGTCGGCACCATCAAAATTCGCGGACAGGGCCAGACCCGCTTTGCGGCGCTGCCGGCGGGCACGATCCGTGTCGACGGCGGCTCGATGTGTGCGCATCTGGCGGGAATGCCGTTCACGCCGTGCTTCCGGGTCGAGCGGATCGATTACCGCAGCTTCCGCGGCTCGCTTTCCGGCTTGAGCTTCGCCTATTGCGATTTCTACCAGCGCAATCCGCGCAGCCACCTGATCAGCAGCAGTGTTGAGCAATCGACGGCCGCGACTCCCGTTGCCAATGTGCGGCCGGCGCTGCGCCCGTCACTGCCGCAATAGCGGTCTTCCGAACCAGCGATGATCAAGTGCCGTCCGCGGGCACCGCGGCGTGCGGATACAGCACGCGCTGGTACAGCCAGCCGATGCCGAGCAGCACGACGCCAAGTCCGGTCACCGATAGCGCGCGGTATATGCCCGCGATATTGGCGGTGTCGAACAAGAATACTTTGGCGATAGTTAGCGCAATGACGCCAAGCGCCAGAAAGCGCGCCGGTTGCGAGCGCAGTACGAAGCCAACCGCCAGCAGCACGATGCCGAAGGCGAGCCAGACGGTCGAATAAGCATATTGCTCGGCATCGCTTGTCAGTCCCGACATTATCGGGCCATGAAACAGCCGCCGCACTTCGAGCGTGAGATAAAACAACGCCAAGATCGCCGACGTCGCTGCCGCAAGCACGCGATAGGGCATGGGCAGCGTCGCGCGCGCAATCATCGCAAGAACAATAGCAAGCAGTGCCGGCAAGCCGTAGCCGAGCAGTATAAGATTGAAGAAAGCGCCTCCGCCAAGCGGCGTGGCACTGAACTGCAAGTCCGGCGCGCCGATCAGGTTTGCGAGCACGGCCAGCAAGGTCAGGGCAGCGAGGATCAGCGCTCCGATATTGTGAACGACATTGTGCGTTCGTACCCGCACATGCTCCAGTCCAATGGTCATCGCCAGTCCGGCATTGGCGAAGAGCATGATTTCCAAGTGACCCCGGAGCGGCCGGTAGATTTGGCCACGGGTGACGTAGTGGCGGATTTGCCAGGTCACCAGCAGTACCGAAAACAAGATGGCAGCGACGTCGACAATGCGCGCGGGCAAATCATCTGCGCGCTTTCGACGCCACCAGCATTGGCGCCAGGTAAGCGCCGATGATGCCGAGCCCGCCGAGCGCCGGTCCGTGAAGCAGCGCCGCGGCCAA
>Ga0126383_10002730_pt1 | contig 11475 bp, 3 predicted proteins | sample PanSoiMetPlot_35_FD_96882 | JGI IMG/M metagenome (GOLD analysis project Ga0126383, IMG submission 96882) | Tropical forest soil microbial communities from Panama - MetaG Plot_35 | ecosystem: Environmental > Terrestrial > Soil > Tropical forest > Bulk soil | place: Panama | collected 2016-02-17
CATCTCGTCGCCCTCGCCCGGCCGCTCCACCTTGATCACGCGCGCGCCCATGTCGGCGAGGAGGCGCGTGCAGTACGGGCCGGCGAGGACGCGCGTCAGATCGAGGATGACGAGACCGGCAAGCGGCAGGGAGTCGTCGCGCACCGGCGAAGTATACCAGGGGCGCGGAGGCGGGCGGCGCTCCGCCAATGCCCGAGAGATCGGATTTCGCGCCGTGTGGTCGTGGCCTGACTTCGGCGCGTTACCGCAGCACGTCCGACCTCGGCGGGCCGGAGCGCTGTCCTTCGGGCCTGACGGCGTCCGGCTGCGGCGCGTCGAATCTCGGCACGTCGGGTCTCGATCCGTCGGGGCGGGTCCCATCGAGGCGCGGGGCATCGACTCTCGGCGCATCCGATCTCGATCCGTCGGGCCGCAGGGCGTCCGCTCGTGAACCGTCGGATTTCGGGGCATCTGGTCGCGACGCCTCTGGCCGGGCCGCATCGGGGCGCGGAGCGTCGACTCTCGGGGCGTCCGGTCGTGGTGCGTCGGGCCTGACGGCGTCGGACCGCGGCCCGTCCGCTCTCGGCGCGTCGGCCTCGATGGCAGCGGGGCGCGGGGCGTCGACTCTCGGCGCGCCCGGCACTTCAGGAGTTGCTCTCGAGCCAGGGCCGGGCGCCGCGGCTCGAGCGGTGTCGGGGCTCGGCCCTCCGGGCCGCGGGAGCGCGGCCTTTGTGATCACCGGCTTCGGGATGACCTTCTCAGCCTCCGCGATCTGATCGGTGGCGCACGACCACAGCACGGGCAGCACCCCGTCGGAGATCTGAAGGAAGCTCCGCGTCCGCTCGCTGTAGTACGCGTCGCCCTTCGTCTGCATCTCCTCCGCAAACGCGAGATAGGCGGGGCAGCGGGTGAGCGCGTCGTCTCGCTGGAGCCACACGCGGCCGGATGTGAGGCTCTGATTCCGCCACGCGAACTCTGCGAGCTGGTAGTAGCGCATGGCCTCGCCCAGCGCCGCCCCGGCGACCTTGGTCTCACCGGACGCGGAGGCCACGAACTGATCAACGACGGCGCGAGCCTGGGTCACGCGGGGCGAGTAGTCCGTGGCGCTGGTGCCCGCATCGACCGTGGCGCGAAGCGCCTTGACGGTCTCCAGCGCTTCTGCAGCGTCGGGCATATGCGTCTCGGGGGCGGGGCCCGGTGTCGCGGCGGCAGGGGCCGCGCCGGGCGGCGACCCGGGGGGAAGCGTCGCTGTTGAGCCGGGCGGGAGCACCGCACCGGGCGGACCTATTGCTTCCGCGCCGGTGAAGTAGATCGCCCTGACCTCGGCGGCCTCGAACACCACGACCTGGCCGCCGACCTCGGCTTGTATCCGCGATGAGGACGCCTGCCGGAGCGTCGCTTCGAGGCGCTGGCCGTTCGCCAGCTCGATCACGACGGCTGCGGCGGGCTCCGCGGAGGCGATCAGCACGAGCGCCAGCGCGCCCGCGGCGAGCGGCCGGAGCCTGCGGTGCGGCACGCGAAACGCGCGATCGAACGGCGAAATTGCACAAATGCTCATTCGATCTCCCAGGCAGGGTGAGCGTACCCTCGCCCACGCGGTGCGGTCAAGCCAGGGCAGCCACCGCGGCCCCTGGTCGAGACCGTCGGCACTTCGGCGCGCGCGAGGCAACCGCGGCGCCGGCATCCTGACGCCGTGCGCCTGCGGCCCGCACAGGACGGCATCAGGTCGTGTGCCGAACCAGCTCGTCGGCCCCCCAGACGACGAACCCGGCCGTGATGAAGAACGCCGCTGTGCCGTAGCACATGTAGGCGTCCTGCGTGGAGGCGGCGGTCTGGATCTTGTCGATGGCCGTCGAGATGCTCTGGACGTTGTCCTCGCCGATCCTCGCCTTCAGCTCGTTCACGATCGTGGTGCCGTTGCTGATCCCTTCCGTGATGCCCCCGATCGCCACGGCCTCGCCGAAGCCGATCGCCGTCGACTCGAGCAGCCCGTTGTACCAGGGCTGATGCGCCGCCACGTTCGACAGGATCGTGGTGACGTCCGAGGCGGCCGCCCCGGCGATGCCCTGGACCAGGACGTTGATGCCGGACTTGGCGAGCTGCGACAGAGCGCTCATCGGGCCTTCGAGCAAAGGCATGCCCGGGATTCCGCCCAGCACGCCACCGAGCGCCCCGCTGGCCATGCCCCAGCCGACCGACTCGAAGAATCCGGCGGCGGTGAAGGTCCGTCCGTTTTGGATGTCGTACTGCAGACCGGACGTGCCCATGCCCTCGTCGGCGCCGGCCAGGGCCTGAATGCCGAGGTAGCCCGCGTTGCTCGCCAGCGTCGACGTCGTCGTCGCCGCCGTGGCGGACCCGCCTTCCGCCGCGCTCGACGCGGCTCCAGCACCTGCGCTCACCTCGCTCGCCGCGGTCGAGCCTCCCTCGGCCGCGGCGGCGCCCCCCTCGGCTGCGGCAGCTCCACTTTCGGCCGCAGCGGCCCCGCCCTCGGCGGCAGCGGCCCCCGCGGCGGCGCCGCCCTCCGCCGCGGCTGCTGCACCCGTTTCCGCTGCGGCAGCCCCTGCAACGGCTCCCGCTTCCGCGCCGGCGAGCGCCCCTTCCGCGGCCGCCGTGGGCGCGGCCGCGGCGCCTGCCGTCGCCACCGTCAAGGCGATGCCGAGGACCAGCACCGCTGCCATCCCGAGGCCAATCCCGATCCGCGCCCAGAGCGACAGATCTCCGGTGGGATCCGTCACCGTCAGCGGGTTGTTCGCCGCGAACACGTACGGGCTGGGGAACTGCTGCGCGGGATCGGGCGAGAGATACCGCCGCAAGACCGGGTCGTACATCCTTCCGCCGAAGCTGTAGAGCGACAGCTCGGCGTCCCACTCCTGCCCCATGAAGCGATACGCCAGCACGTTCGGATTTGGCCCGGCGGCCGCGGTCATCGCCCCGAACGGCAGGTAGGTGTATTGCGCCACGAGGCCGTTGGCGTCGACCACCGCCCACACCGAGCGCTCGTTGTCCTTGATCGGGTAGTAGGCCTGGTCCGCGTGGACCGCGACCAGGCCCGTTGGACCGTACACCAGCGCCGACCACGTCGAGCCGTCCATCCGTGCGATGGGCAGCTTCGACGATCCGGTGAAGTAGATCGTCGGGGATTGACTGGCCACTTGCTTCAGCACCCGCTGCTGATGCCCGCCGTACCCGAACTGGATCGACGCTGCGCCGCTGGTCGCGCCGATCGTCAGGTTCGTGGCGTTGTCATAGCTGAGCGTCCGGCCGAGGGAGGCGCTCATGCGACCGCGGGCGTCGTAGGCGCACGCGCTCGTCTGGCCGCCGATGGTGGCCTGGGCGGCCTGGTCGGTGCCGGGCGCCAGGGCGAAGCTCTGCGCGTCGCCGTTCTGCGTGACGGCCCAGATGTTGCCATTGGGATCGTACGACGTGATCTGATCGGCCGACGTCGGCTGCGCGCTCACCAGCCGGCCCTGGCCGTCGTAGCCGAAGGAGTCGTCGAGCGTCGCCGCAGAGGAGGCGAAGACGAACGCGATCTGCCGCGTCTTCACCGTGCTGTCGGGATTGTACGTGTACGCCATCGTGAGACTCTGCTGCCCGTTCGCCGATGTGGCGACGGCCTGGGCCACCCACCCGGGAGACAGGTATTGCACGGCGCGCACCCACGCGCCGCCTCCCAGCGTCTCCGTCTCCACCGTGCCATCCATCGTGTAGGTGTATGCGGCGATGTCCGAGGCCGACGCCGGCGACGATCCGATGGCGGTGATCCAGCCCTGGTCGTTCTGCGTGTACACCACCTGGGCGAGGGGCGCCCCGGCGGGCAGTGTCAGCTGCGTGAGCTCGCCGAGATTGTTGTACGCGTATTCAGTCGCGCCCTGGGCCGACGCGGCGCCGCTCACCGTCAGGGAGACGTTCACGAGACGCCCCGACGCGTCGTACGTGAACGTCTCGCTGGCGGTGCACGGTGTGCCGCCCGACGGGGGGGCCGGCGTGGTGGTCACGCAAGTGGTCTTCTGGCCGATCTGCGTCGGGTCGCTGCCGTTCCCGTCGTAGCTCCACCCGAGGGCCACCGCGTGCGGCACGTCTGTGGTGGGCCAATCCGCCTGCGCCGCGTACCCGGCGAGAGTCGCCGGATCCCACGCGAGCGCGACGGTGCCCTGCTCGACGACGCGACCGATCGCGTCGTACGTCGTGTAGAAGAAGTACTGCTCGCCAGCGTCGAGCGCGGGCTGGACGAAGCGGACCCGGCCGCACGGATCGTAGAGGAACTGAGTCGTCCCCGCATCCGGCCCGCTCGTCGTCTGCGCCCTGCCGGTGGCGTCGGCCACAACGGCCCGCACGAAGGAGCCGTTGCCGGACTGCGGACCGTCGATCAGGGCGTTCGGCAGCAGAAGGCCGAGTGTCGTCTGCGGCCCGGACGCGGACTGCGCGTAGGTGCGCTGCCCCGCCGATGACGCCGACAGCGAGCCTCCCGCATCGTCCTGCACCGCCGCCACGCTCTGGCCCAGCTTGTCGTTCACCCGATACGACAACGTCTTCATCGGTGTGGTGACGGCGGTCTGGGAATATTGCCCGGCGGGCAGAGTGGGATCGCTGCCGCTGTTGGCGCCGTATGCGAACTGCGTCGTGGTTCGCTGGGCGGGGGTGGTCGTGGAGGGATTCGCGATGGCATACGCCTCGCCGGGAAGCCCCAGCTCGATCTGTCGGTGTCGGGGTGACGATTCCCACGCTGTCCCCCGGTACGGATAGCCACCGTCGTTCGACCGCGCGATCCCGTTCTCCACCTGTCCCTGGTAGTAGTCGGACACGTCGCCGGACATCGCGCCGGTCGTGGACAGCGAGGCGAGGAAGGCCGAGACCTCGAGGAACCCCGGCCGGTACTGCATCGCCGGCTGCGCGGCCCCGCTGCCGAAGCTGCCCGGCGCCACGCGCGTCGTCGCGACCTGGCGGCCGAGGGGATCGAAGACCACCTCCGACACGCGGCTGTCGGCGCCGTACAGCTGATGGACCTGCCGCTTGCGGCTGGACCCGTCGTGGTACGAGAGCCCGATGCGCGGCAGGGCGAGGAATGCGAGATGGGTGAACGTCAGATCGGCGCCCGTCGTGATCGTCGGCGCGCCTGGGCCCAGGTTGCCGCTCTGGGAGAAGATGAGCTGTCCGTCGCCGAAGAAGAGAATCACGCCGTCGCCCGCGACGAACAGCCAGTGCCGCGCCATTTCGGGCGGCGCGACGAGCGGCGTCATCGCGGTGGAAGCGACAGAGCCGGAGTAGGTCGAGCCCGCCCAGCCCACGGTCGCGCCGCCCGCCGACACCGAGAGCGCGGGCGGGTCACTTCCGACCGAGACCTCGAAGTAGACGGCCCACGTCGGCGACAGCGCGCCCTGGTAGGTGAGCGAGTCCGTTCCGCTCCCGACGTGGGCGAGCGCGCCGCCGGATGCCGACCAGGCAGCCGCGTTCGACGGCGCCCAGTTCTGCTGCCATGCGCCACCGTCGAGGAACGTCTCCATCACCCCACCGGCGGCCGGATGCAGCGTGAGCTCCGCATTGGGGCTCGCAGGGTCGAACGCGTCCGCCGCGCTGGCCTGGCGTGAGAGGAAGCGCTGTGCGAGCTCTTTCGGCTGGCCGTTCGGGCCCACCTGGAGCGTGGGGCGGCGGAAGCTGTCGTAGTACGTCCACCGCGTTCGCCCGCCGGCGTCCATCGCGCTGGCCAGGTTCTGCGTGGACGGATCGTAGGTTCTCGCGATGAGCCCGCCCACCAGCGGCACCACGTAGGCGCAGTCGAGCCGCACGTCCTGGGCGGTGGGGTTGGCGATCGTCACCTGGATGGCCGGCGCGCTGCCGCCGGGAATGACAGCGACGCCGATCGTCTGCAGTGCCCACTGGCCGCCCGTGTCCTCGAACGGCGCTGCCGTCGTCACACCGTTCACGTTGACCGTGGCGCCCGCGTTCGAAGCGGGCGCGAAGCCCGGAGGAGTCTGGTACCAGTAGCCCACCACGTAGGTCTCCGCGGTGTTCGCCGGCGTCACGCCGACCGCGAGCGCCGCGCCCGCCCCTCCGGGCAACAGCAGGCTCACCGTCCCGGTCCGGGCCGTGGACGGATCCGTCTGCGTGTTCGTGAGGGTCCAGCCCGACGTGTCCTCGTACGGCTCGAAGCCGAGGTACGCGGCGGCGCCCGGGCCGGCATTCGACACATGGGCCACCGCGAAGGTCAGATCGGTGCTGAAGATGACCGATGTCGCCGTCCCGCATCCGTCCTCGCTGGCCTGGATCTGGCCTCGGATCGTTCGCGCCATCACCCGCCCGGACAGGAGCCAGCCGGCGGGGGTCGATCCCGGTGTATAGGAGGCGTACGGAAAGGCCGGAGTGCCTGCGTCGAGCAGATCGAACGAGGCCTCCTTGGCCGGGGCCATCACGTTCGCGCCGGACGCGCTCGGCCACGGCGCGAACGCGGAGGCCCGGGCCTTCACGACCACCGGCGCGTTCGAGCCGAGCTGCTCGATGGTCGTGGTCTGGGCCTTCGTGGAGAGCATGTTGAGCGCGCGCAGAGCGGAGTTCACCTCGACGCCGTACTGGATCGCCCGGGTGAAGGTCTCGGCCGCGCCCGAGCCGTTGCACGATTGCGTGACGATCGCTGCGGGTCGACCGGTGTAGGGGGCGGCCAGACCGGGCGGCACGAAGCTCATCGTTCGCGTCCGGCTCACGCCGTCGCTCATCGAGGTGATCGCCGTCTGGGCGATCCAGCCGCCGCGAAGCTGGATGGCGGGCGCGCTCGCGTCGACCGGGTCCGAGGCCACTTGCTGGATGACATTCCACGTGCTCTGCTGCGACTCGAGGAGCGTGCCGCTCGCGTCGTACGTCTGGGTGCCGGTCAGCAGGCCGTCCAGCATGTCGTAGTAGTTCGGTCCCGTGACGTCGCCGCCGAGGCCGTTCAGGTACTGGCTCACCGTCGAGCCGTAGGTGGGCGTGCCGGGGTCCGCCGTGCCGGGATAGACGGTATTCGTGTAGTACTTGATCACTTGCCCGGTCGGATCACAGCCGGCCGTGGACGGATCCGGCACGTAGCTCGTGCTCGCCGCGTCCTGGTACTGATCCGCGATGTCCACCCGGGTCACCGGGTAGTGCGCGAGCGGCCCGCTCACCGCGTTGCCCGCATACTGGTGCAGCGCGATCGCAGTGGCCTGGTCGAAATCGCTCGTGGACGTGTAGGTCACGAAGAGCCCGGGCCCCTGCGGCGAGACGCCGGGTCCGGCCACCGATCCCTCGATCGACGGGGTGTACATCTTCTCCGGGCCGAACGTCACGGGCGTGTCGCTGCTCACCTGGCCGTTCCACAGGACCAGCGACTGCGCGCTCACCTGCGACGGCTGTCCGGACGGGAATCCGCTGAAGCTCAGGAATCCGGGAGCCTCGTTGACGAGCGATTGCGAGTTGAAACCTCCCCCGATCGCGAGATCCGCGATGTTCGTGGGCGTGGCCTGCCCGACGACCGCGCCCCAGTCCGTTCCCGTGCCCCGGAAGTAAAGGTATGGCCCCAGCACCGCGTAGTCGGCACTGCCTCCCGCCGGCCAGTTGTCCCACGCGAAGTTCGACGAGGGCAGGGACGGGGCCGATGGGGTACTCCAGGCCCCGGCATCGGGATCGAAGCCGATCACGGTGGCGGCCACGCTACCGTACCGGGCGAGGACCAGGAGCGCGTAGTCAGGCCCGTATGCATAGCGCTGCGCCTCGTTCATCAACGGCGTGGTCGCGGGGCCGATGGTCGTGACGCGCCACTGGCTGCCGTCGAAGCGGAGGAGGTTCCCATTGATGGCGACGAGGCTCGGGCTCACGATCGCTGGCGTCCACGGCATCGCCGGCACGCCTTCGCCCACGAGGTCGACGAAGGTGAAGCCCGTCGCGGGCGGCTGCAGTATGTGGTTCGCGTCCCACTGGAGGATGGTGACGTCGTAGGCCCGCCTCTGCGGCAGGCTCTCCGTGAGCACGCTCAGCGCCGCGCATCCCGAACCGGCGACGAGGGCCACGTTCTGGTAGTTCCCGACGGGAGCCGACACGGCGCCCGTGCCGGTCGACTGCTGCCAGGTCAGCGTGCCGTCCAGGTAGGACAGGACGACGTTGCCCTGCGAGTCCACGGCCAGCAGGTACTCGCCCGCCGCGGCGAGAAAGGTCGGGTTGGCGGTCGGCGGCACCGTCTGCGCAGTCCAGCTCTGCGTGGTCCATCGCCACGTCAAGAGTTGATAAGGCTCGGGCGTGTTCGCGAGCTGACCGATGGCGAAGAAGGTGGTGCCGCCGACCACTGTCACCGTCCCGAGCGAGAACGGCACGGTGAGGCTCGGGACGTTCTTCGCCGTCGTGACGTCGCCGATGACGGCCGGGACGAACTGGCCCGGGCGCGCGCTGTCCTTGTTGAAGACGTAGGCGACCGCCGAGCCGGAACGGAGGAAATAGACGACAAAGAAGTCCGGGTTTGCGAGCACGTCGAGCGTCGACAGCTCGAGGCCGCCGGTGTCGAGCACCGTGCTCGCGGGGTCGAGCTGCCAGCCGATCCACCCGCCCATCCACGTGAACACCTGGACCGACAGAATACCGTCCGGGGCGTCGTACCAGACCGAGACCACGTAGTCGTCGCCGTAGAACACGCGCGGCACGCCACCGCCGGGAAGATCGCCGCTCGGCAGGGGGATCGGCTGGTCGCGATCGCACACGGCCAGCGACTGCAGCGTGTACGTGTAGGTCGCGCTTCCGCCCTGCTGAGCCGTCACCGTCGCGAGCGCGCCCGGCTGGGCTCCGGGCGCCGATGCGTTCAAATAGTAGTCGTAGCGATAGCCCGGCAGGGCGTCGCCGTCGGCGTTCTGAATGGTGATGCTGGTGAGGTAGCGTTTGTACGTGTCGCCCTCCAGCGCTCCCGTGAACGACGTGACGTTGGCCACGGCCTGTGCCGGACCCGATGCGGACGGGCTCGGGACGTAGCCGAGCTGCACGGTCAAGAGGAGCGCACCGGTCGAATCCGCCACGGCGATGTTGTCGAGATACTTCGTCTCGTAGCAGTCCTGATACGCGTTGGGCTCGTTGCTCGGAATCGGTCGGTGCGGATCGGCGTACTCGCGGGGCGCGGCGTCGGTGGGATCGCCGTCGCCGATCAGCTTTTCGCCGTAATTGAGCGTGGCCGTGCGGCCGAACAGGTCGGTCACCTGCGTGAGGTAGACGGCCTTGGTGTAGGGCAGACCGCCGACGGCCACCTGCTGTTCCACCTCGGGGAGAAGGCCGGCCGAGTTGCGCGACCACCCGTTGTAGACATAGGTGACGGTGTCGCCGAAGGCGTTCGACGTCGACGCCAGGTACCACGCGCGCGGCACCTGCATCTGCCCGGCGGCCACCATGCTCGGCCCCGTCCAGATGGGCGTCCCGGCACGCCCCCACCAGACCTGCCACGCGATGCTGTTGCCGACGGCGGTCTTGTAGCCCTGCGAAGTATCTGGACCCACGCCGCCCAGCGACCGGCGGATGCCGTGATCGTCGACGATCAGCCAGCGGCAGTACTCGGGGAAGTAGACGATCTGCCAGAAATGATAGTTCTGGAGCTGGAACGCCTTGCCGCCCCAGGAGACGTCGAGCGCGGAGCCGGCGGTCTCGATCGTGAACACCTGCTGGAGCGACGGGTCGTCCACCGTCCATGTCCCCGGGCCCCCGCTGACCATGGCCCCTGCGCCCAGCGGCAGTCCCGAGAGCTGGAACTGCGTTTGGACGTCCGCGGGCACGGGCTGCCCGCTGGCGAGGCCGCCCGCGAGTGTCCCGGGCATCGGGAAGAGAAACGGCGCGGCGGGCTGGGGGATCAGCGCGTTCGGGTTGCCGTTGTCGTAGAGCACGTACGTCCACGTGTCGGGATCCGGCGAGCCGTTGTCCGTGGCCGTGATGCAGGTGAGGGGCAGGCTCCACCCGAGGCCGAGGACACCCGTCGGCGCATCGCGATTCCACGTGGACGCGTCGCGATAGACATTGCTCTGATAGATGGCCGTGACGTCGACGTCCAGGCCGCTGCCGCGGTGCCGGCCCGGCATGCTGAAGAGGCTCTGCGGCAGGTTCACGTCGCCGCGGAAGAGATTGACGGCGCTCGACAGCCGCCCGATGGCGCTGCCGTCGAGCTGAAACGTCCGGATCGCCGGAATGCCCGCTGCGTCCGCGGCGGAGGATGAGCTGGGAGAAGTCGACATGGCACCCTCCAGCGAGATGGCGCGGCGCCTACGGCCGACCGGCCGTCGAGGACGACTGCGGCACCGCCACGACGAGCAGGTTCACGTACGACAGGCCATCGTTCGAATCGTTGCCGTCGTCGTCCGTGGTCGTGGCAACGGCCCCCAGGTTGACAGTCGAGCCACTCGAACTGAGGTTGGGGCACCCCACGGTGATCACCGCCACGCCGTGGTCCCCGGACGCGTACTGGACATTGAAGCTCTGGATCATCGCGACGGCTCGCTCGACTGCCGAGGGAAACGTCAACGCCGGGACGTTCGCGCCGTTGTAGGCGTTGACCTGCTGGACCATGAACGGTGAGGGATTGTCGACCGTCGCCAGCACGCCGGCGTCGATCGATGCCGTGACGGCCTGGTTGCCGCTGCTGTCCCAGATATTGGCCGTGGCGTTGAGCAGACCCTCACCCGACGCCTGCGGATTGATCCCGCAGCCCCCGGTGGCGCCCTGGAACATGTGATCGGTCGTGTCGTAGCTCAGGTCGAGACCGGACAGGCAGGTGGTGAGCACGGTGTACGATCCCGCCTGCGCCCCCGGAAGCTGGACCTCCTGGGGTTGCCGCGGCGTGACCCCTGTCACGTTGGCCAACACGGTGTTCGAATCGCTGCTGCCCGTCACGGCGACACACACCACCCAGATTCTCGAGGCGGTGGCGTCGACGGTGTGCCCACTGTGGTCCATCAGCTGGGCCTGGACGATCACCTCGAGCACATTCGACGCGGCCGCCGGCGCGGGCAGGTTCGTCTGAAGGCTGATGCTCAGGGTCTCGACCCAGTGGTTGCTCCCCGTGGCATAGCTCAGGCTGAAGTACCCGAGACCGACCACCCAGTTCTGGAGCGCGTTCTGGAACGTGAACTGGAGTGTCTGCCCGGGCTGGCAAGGCTGAGAAAGGACCTCGATTCCCATTGGTGTGCCTCCATTTCTCAGAAGGAGAAGACCGCGCGTCACCCATGGCGCGAAGGGCGTGAGAGAGCGCTTCGGCCGTCGGCGCGGCCGGGCTCGACCGCTGCTCGATGGCGCTCCTCCCGCGCAAGCGTCCGATCCTCTGATCGCCCGCCCGATCGGAACGGGCGCCGAGCACTGACTGGTGGACACGCGCCGCTTGTGGGCGGCGGCCACGACCGGCCGGCCGTCGTGGAAGCCGGCACCGCCGCGACTAGGACGTTCACGTACGACAGGGCATTGTCCTGATAGCGGTTGTGGTTGTCGGTGATGTAGGCATGACCATCCAATGCTGAAGCGGCTCCCGGAAGGCCA
>Ga0126383_10002732_pt1 | contig 11472 bp, 9 predicted proteins | sample PanSoiMetPlot_35_FD_96882 | JGI IMG/M metagenome (GOLD analysis project Ga0126383, IMG submission 96882) | Tropical forest soil microbial communities from Panama - MetaG Plot_35 | ecosystem: Environmental > Terrestrial > Soil > Tropical forest > Bulk soil | place: Panama | collected 2016-02-17
CCGGCGGCGGCAGTTGCCGGATCGCAAACGGGAGGGATGACGGATAACGTAGCCGGGATGCTGGCTTACATCACGATCATTCCGGCGATTGTGTTTCTCCTGGTTGAGCCGTACAACAAAAGCCGGTTTGTCCGTTTCCACTCCTTCCAATGCATTTTCCTGACGGTTGCGTGGGTTGCCTTGGGATTTGCCCTCAGCATTGTGGGCATGATCCCGGTGCTTGGCTGGCTGACGGTCGTGATCTGGCCGCTCATCGGCCTGGCGGGCTTGGCTCTTTGGGTGATCCTGCTGATCAAGGCGAACCAGGGTCTGATGTGGAAGCTGCCCTTCATCGGTGATCTGGCCGAGAAGCAGGCCGCCGCGTTCTGATCGCGGAGGCGCGAACAGGCAGTATCAGGCGGCAATGGCTGCGAGCTTTTCGCTGCGAGGCATTTTTGTCTTTCCTGCCCGCCCCGCTTGACAGAAATCTCTCAAGATGTCATTCCTAAATGCTTTTAGTTTGCCGCCCGGACGCGAGGGAAGGCCGGGCGCAAGGGGATGAGCTTGAACGTTCGGGTGTTTTATCACGATCGGTGCTTCGACGGAGCTTGTTCGGCGGCGCTTTTCTCACGCTTTTATAAGGAACGCATTCGCGACGATGTGAAGTTCGTCTACTCGGGGCTGTTGCACCGCGCTGGAGCGCTTTTTAACGAGAACGACTTCACCGGCGACGAGAATGCCATCGTCGATTTCAAGTATTCGAGCTCCCCCAAAATCACCTGGTGGTTTGACCATCACGAGAGCGCGTTTCTGACCCCCGGGGATGCGGCGCATTTCGAGCAGGACCAGAGCAATCGCAAGTTTTACGATCCCGGCTTCAAGTCCTGCACCAGTTTCATTGCCATGATTGCCGAGCAGCGCTTTGGTTTCAACGCCCAGCCGGTCGCCGATCTGGTGCACTGGACGGACCTGATTGACGGCGCGCTCTATCCGGATGCGCGCACCGCGGTCGAGATGAAGGCTCCCGCCATGAAGCTGACCATGGTGATCGAGTCCACTCAGGATCCGACGTTTGTTCCCCAACTGATTCCCGTGCTGGCCTACAAGTCGCTGGCCGAGGTTCTTGAAGAGCCGTTCGTGGCGCCGTTGCTGACGCCGCTCCTCGAACGGCATCAGCGCTCGCTGGCCATTATGAAAGAGAGGACCGAGTGCAAGGATGGAACCATTTTCTTTGACGTCACCGACCATGACCTTGAAGGCTACAACAAGTTTGTTCCCTACTACCTGCATCCCGAGAGCATTTACAGCGTGGGTCTGAGCCAGAGCACGTTCCGGGTAAAGGTGTCAGTGGGGTCGAATCCCTGGGCTCCGGTCGAACCGGCAGTGAACCTGGCCAAGATCTGCGAACGCTGGGGGGGCGGCGGACACGCGCGCGTAGGGGCGATCTCGTTCGAACCCGACCAGCACGAGGCCGCCCGTGAGGCGGCGCGCGAGATCGTTGACGAGTTGCGGGCCAGCGTGCGCGCGCAGGGTCATCAGAACCGGTTGTGAATACCCCTCCGACTGCCGCTCCCCCGGTCTTACGCGCAGAAAACCTGACGCGCAGGGTCCATGACAAAATCCTCGTGGAAAACGCCACGTTCGCGGTGCGAAGCGGGGAAGTTCTGGCGATCGTGGGACCGAGCGGGGCGGGAAAGAGCTCCCTGCTGCGGCTGCTGAACCGTCTGGATGAGCCGACGAGCGGCACGGTGTTCGTGGAGGGAATCGACTACCGGGAGATGGCTCCGCAGGAGTTGCGGCGGAAACTCGGCATGGTGATGCAGCGGCCGTTTCTGTTTCCCGGCACCGTTGCCGGGAATCTGGACTTCGGTCCGAAACAGCGTGGTGAAAATCTTTCCGATGAGGCGGTGGCCGCGTTGCTCGAGCGCGTCGGGCTGAAGGGCTATGCGGCGCGCAATGTGGCCAATCTGTCGGGAGGAGAAGCGCAGCGAGTCTCGGTGGCGCGGACGCTGGCCAATTCTCCCCTGGTGCTGCTGCTGGATGAGCCGACCTCGGCGCTCGACGAGACCTCGAAGCGGGAGGTGGAAGCATTGCTGCAGGAGATCGTGCACGATCACCAGCTGACCTGTGTGATGGTGACCCACGACTCAGCTCAGGCCATGCGTCTGGCCGGGCGCGCGCTGATGATGGAAGGCGGCCGAATTGTGCGGGAAGGCGGGATTCGCGAGGTGTTGCATGCTTAAGTGGCTCTTTCACAATCAACAGCAGCTGGGATTGGCGCAATCGGCGGCAGCGGCCCTGGCGGCGATGGTGGTCATCCTGCTGGCGCGGCGGCGGGGAATTCACCTGGAAAGCGATGCCCTCATCGCGATGGCGCGCGGACTGGTGCAGATCGTCGCCGTCGGGTCGGTTCTCCTGATCTTGTTGCGCGGCCCGAAATGGACGAGCGTCTTCCTGCTCATCGCCATGATCGTGGCCGCGGGCGCTACCTCAGCGCGCAGGGCCAAGGGCATGCCTGGCGCATTTCAGGTTTCGGCGTGGGCGATTGCCTGCGGCGCCGGATCGGTGATCGCACTGATGACCTGGCTGGGCGTCATCGATACCGAAATTACCGCGCTGGTGCCCGTGGGAAGCATGCTGATCGCCAACGCCATGAATACCAATGGGCTGGCGCTCAACCGCTTGCGCGCCGATGTGCTGGCGCATGGAGGAGAAATTGAAACCGCGCTGGCGCTGGGAGCCGAGGCCAGGACCAGCGTCGGCCCCTACGTGCAGGACTCGTGTGAGGCGAGCCTGATCCCGGCAATTGATTCGCTGCGCTCGCTGGGCATTGTGTGGATCCCGGGACTGATGGCGGGCATGTTGCTCTCCGGCGCGCGCCCCGTATACGCGGCCATCTATCAGTTCGTGGTGCTGGCCATGATCTTTGCGGCCTCGGGGATCACGTCGCTGGTGAGCACGCTGTTGATTCGAGCGCGCCTGTTCACACCCGCAGCACAGCTGATTCTGCGGCCCGGGCGATGAAAAAGTCCCACAGATCGCGAACCAGGACACAAGGGCCGCAAAGCTGACCGTGAAGACAGTCACGAATTCGGGATTGGCACGACGCCATGATCGGGAACTCAAGGCGTTACGCGCGGTCGCCTCGCTTGAATTGAGCAAGGGGCTTATCGTCATGCTGGCAGGCTTCGGAGTTCTCAGTCTGCGTCATCACGACGTGTGGGGTATCGCCGACAGCCTGCTGTCCGTGTTGCACATCAGTCCCGATCGCCACTTTGCCAAGCTGTTCCTCGACTGGGCCGACAAGGTGACTGACGCCAGGTTGTTGACGATCGCCGTGGTGGCCATGGCCTATTCCCTATTGCGCCTTGTCGAGGCCTACGGATTGTGGCGTGAACTGACCTGGGCTGAATGGCTGGCCCTCATATCGGGAGCCCTGTACGTGCCATTTGAAGTGTGGGACCTGGTTCACAAGCCGACCTGGATCCGAGCCGCAATCCTGACAGTGAACCTTCTGGTCGTCGCCTACATGGCATATCTGCGAGTCGTGGCGCGCAAGCGCCGCCTCCACCCGGCCGGCCGAACTCTGGCGTAGGTTATGTACTCGAGCGCACTCGTTCCGCAGAATTGTAAAACTCCGTAAACATTGCCTTGATTTGTGAAGTCGATGCTTCCGTAGCATCTTTCGAGGGCCAGCCCGGCATCCATTCCCAAGGGGTCAATCGCACCGGACTGATACCACCTCCTGTGACCGGGGAGAGGTCCTCTTGGAAGGGATTGCGGTTGTGCGCGGAATGCTTGCGATCATGCTCGCCCTGGGAACCTTCTCCCTGCCGGTGAAAGCGCAGAGAGTTTCCCTCAAGATACCTCCGGTAAAAACCTCAGTTGAAATTGAGAATCAGCCGGTGACCATTACAACGTCCGGCAATATCACCCAGGTTCGGGCGCCACGCGGGCAGAACGTATTCCAGCTTGAACTGCTGGCCGATCTTTCCGACCTGCAGCATAGCATCACCATGATTCTGCGCACGGCACTGAACCGCGAGGACCGCTGCGGAGACCACATCGACATTCAACATGCCACGCTCAGCCCGCAGGAACCTGCGAGTGTCGTAGTTTCGCAATTGCACTTCGAACGCTGGAAGTGCGTCAAGATGTTCGGCAGGGAGCGGCCCAACAAGCTGATTGGCGGAAACGGCGTAATCGAGGTCAAACTCACTCCCGCCGTGGATCAGGGAACAACGCTACGTCTGGTGCCGACGGTAGGGCGTATTGAGGCCGAGGGAGCGTTAGGAGAACTTCTGCGCTCCGGCTCGTTGGGCGAGCAGCTGCGGGAGAAGGTTCGCGACTCGTTGCTCCATGCAATGCAGAAGAGGACTGATTTCAAGGCCACCCTGCCGCCGGTGGTGCAGGATTACGTTGTCCTCGAAAGCGCACAATTCAACGACGCCGGTGGCGGCGACCAGGATGTCGATTTGCAGGGACGATTTCAGGTTTCCGACGAGCAGATCCGGGAACTTACTAACCAGGTGAAGCAACGCCTCGCCTCCGCCCAAAGCTCCGCGCAGCCCTGACCCTGATCCCCGCTACCGTTCCAACCTGGAACACTTTAATTTCGTAACTGTGCAGCAGTGTGCACTGCCCGAAGGGTGGAAATCTCAGGGGAGCGATGGCTGACGGCTTCGTCATGCTCCGAAGCCACTGAACCGGCACTGTTTATGCCGCCGGTAGGGAAAAAAGTACTATCCCGGCAGGCGTTGGCCGCCGGCGTGCAGGGTCAGCGCCGATCTCTGTTTGCCTTGAGGCTGGCAGCAGCGATCTCGTAACACCTAGCAGGGCAATCGCAAAATTCGGTCGATCGGAGGATCGACAAAAGGAGCGCCGCAAGATGAATAGGACCCCCCAAGCAGTACAGGGCGTAGGTGTGTCTTCCACAGGTTCCGCCGCAAAAACCCCTGATTCCCAAAAAGTTTCCCAGAGCCGCCGCAAGTTCCTCGGCAAAGTCGGTATCGCTACAGCTGCCGCGGGCGTACTCGGCAGCGTTCCCAAGGCACTCGCTCAGCCAGTCAGGGTCGCGACGTCCCTGCCGGGCCGCATTCAGGCCCTTACCGGCAGTCAGGGCAACCGCGTGGCCACGGCAACGAATCTGCGGATTGCGCAAGCCAACGCGGACGCCGCTCTCGGCGTTCCGCCTCACACCACCAACGGCGACGAGGGACGTTATTCCGACCATTCGGCCAGCTACAGCAAGGGCCTCCTTCAGGATAGCATCGGTGTAGTTAATAATGCTGCCTGGCTGTCCTTCAAGAAGGCCTGCAATAGCGGCCTGAACAGCGACTGGGAAGCCGTTATCAACGGCGGTACTCGAACGCACAACGGTCCCCAGTCCTCTTATGCCTTTGAACTGGAGGGATTGGATTCGTCCCAGTACGGCAATGCCCCGTCAGCGGGCGATCCCACAGGGTTCCCCATTGTTGCACCGTTCTACGTGATCCAGGGACGGGAATACGCGGCCCAACTGGTGGAGCAATACTGGGCTTCCTTCTTGCGCGACGTTGCCTTCACCGACTACGCCACTAACGCCACTGCACAAGCCGCCGCTGCCGAACTGGACAAGCTTCCCGGCTATCGCGGCCCACGCGACAGCACTGGCCACGTTACTACAGACACGCTGTTCCGCGGCGTTTTCCCTGGTGAACTGATTGGGCCGTACATGTCGCAGTTCATGATTACGCCCACCAGTTTCGGCCAACAGCCCCTGGACCAATTGATGACGACGTACCTGCCCGGAATCGATTACATGACGGACACGACGACGTTCTTCGAAGTCCAGAACGGCAACCTTAGCGGTCTGGCTCTTCAGACCGACTCGGTGCGCCGCTACCTGCACGATGGACGCGGCCTGGGCGCCTGGACGCATGCCGATGTGCTCTACCAAGGCTACCTGATCGCGATGTTGGTCATGGGTACCCTGAAGGTTCCCCTCAACCCCGGTAATCCCTATATCGGATCGAAAACCCAGAACGGATTTGGCACCTTTGGAGGTCCGGACTTTGCGGCTTGCATGGGAGAGTGTGCCGCCAAGGCTCTGAACCGGGTGTGGTATCAGAAGTGGCTGGTGCATCTCACTCATCGTCCAGAAGCGGGCGGCGGTGTACTGCACTCAAACCTGACGGGCGGGGCGGCTCAAGCCAAGATTCACAGCGATGCAGTGAACTCTCAGGCTGTGGCGCTAAGCTTCAGCAAGTACGGCACGTACTTGCTCTCGCAGGCCTTCCCCGAAGGTTCCCCGATGCACCCCTGCTACCCAACCGGTCATGGAACGGTCGGCGGAGCAGCCATTACGTTCCTGAAATTCTTCTTCGACGAGAACTACGTGATTCCGAATCCGCTGGTGCCCTCGAGTGATGGATTGTCGCTCGACCCCTACACCGGTAAGGACGCGGGTCAGATCACCGTCGGCGGCGAACTCAACAAATTGGCGAGCAACATCAGCTTCGGACATGGTGTCCATCCTGGAATCCACTGGCGCGCCAGCACCTACGCTTCAAACCTTCTGGGCGAAGCCATGGCGATCGGCATGCTGCAGGACAAAGCAAAGTGCTACAACGAGAAGTTCTCCGTCACGTTCACCAAACTGGACGGGAACAAGGTCACCGTCACGAACGAGTAAGCGGACCGATCGTAAGTTCGGTACAAAACTCGATTGAAATATTCGCCGGACTTCACCGTGGTGAGGTCCGGCGAGTACTCAATCTCGACGCGGACCCGCGGCGGTAGCGCTGAATCTCTAATGCTGGACCGCACGGCTCGTTTTGCGTGCCGTGCGTGCTGGATACGTGGAGACCAGGTGATCTGATCTCACTTGGAAAAAGGACTACCAGGAAGCGAAGCACCGTGCGGCGTGACTCACCGCGCGGTGTTTTTGTTTTCTTCGCCGGAGTACGAATCTGAATGCGTGCGCCTTTGGCCACTACTAGCTCAACACCAGGTGTTGTATACACTGTTCGGTATTCGTCCTGCTCTCTTGCTCTCGAGCATTCCGGTCACCTGAACTTTTTGTCCTGAGCAGCCCTGGATTCCGGTCTGCTTCTTCAGACGATAGACGTCGCTTCTCTAGAGCGCAGAACCCACTCACCGACGTACGCAGGCTTTTGGCGCAGGACGTTGCGACCGTTTCCGTGGTGTTTTTCGCGATCTCTGGACGTGCGAGCGGCTGAGCGACTGCACGTTCATGTCGCGCGCGTATCCAAGATTCGACGCAGGAGACCTGCGCAGCCAACTCCCGGCTTCGACACAAGGGCTAGGGAATACGCGTCGTGCTCGCAAAATTTGTGAAGCGAACCCGGCAGAGCCAGAAAATCAGCAGAACTAGTGGGAGTATGCTGAGAACCAAGTAGAAATCTGTGCGGAACAGAGCTGGAGACAGGTGTTGGTTGATTCCCAGCGCAGAAATCAATCTCAGCGGGCGGTTTGAGGGTCCGAGGAAAAAGGATCCAGCCGCGATAAACAGCCCAAAACACATGCGCCAAAGATGCCGGGCGACCCGCCTTGCTCCAAGAACCCCACGCTTCAAAAGCATGCGAACGTCCCCGATGGCTGCGAGTAGACACACGGACCCCATGAAAAACGTCATTCCCACGGGGACTCCGTCCTGGGAGGTCGCTCCGCTGCGCAACACTCTGACACCATTCATCCAGCTGAGGATACCGATCGTCAAGGGAATGAGCAGCGCAAACCGATCAGAACCGCTCGTTTCGCCGTCTCTGCGCCTGGCGGTCAGCCATCCTGTTCCGATCAGATAAAAGGTTATAAACCCGCCGCCGACATTGTTTGGTTGGTGCTTCACTATGGCCAGGTATACCGCCGCAGCCGCCATTGTTAGCATCGAGGCAACGAACACCCTTCCTGCCAAGACATGGCCCCGCGAGCCTTTGCGAAAAATCATTGCAATCGCCCCGGAAAGCAACCCCAAGGTTCCCGCGCAAATATGAGCAACCAAAATGGGCGAATAGGGCATTGCGGTTCCCCCTCTTGAGAACAGTAACTAATGTGGATACGGAGGCGGGCGTCGAATTGTTTCGAAGCTTCCTGGCGAACCGTCTGGGTTACCTCCCATGTCCCCATGACGTCGTCCGCCGGATCCCGGCTTTCCCATAAACATCAGAGCATCACCGTGTGAAGCGAAACGGGCCGGCCGACAGCCTTGAGATTGAGCATTGGTTTGCGAAGGCAAATATTTACTACAGACCAACCCAGAGCAACCGACTAAACCCTGGAAAAGAATAGGAAATCAGGCTTGTCTCGTTGTAGCGTTTGGGCGGATTTTGGCGCGTGTTCGCGGACAGAACACGGACAACTAGGCCAAAACTCAATCCGGATTGGGGAGCCGCATGTTGGCTCTCTTTGGTTTGCCCCAGCATGGGTTCCCCGTTTGGCCTTGGCCTTCTTGCTGCGGCGCCACTGCCACCGCAAAGATGGGCGCCCAAACGGCGCGAGCTCGTCAAAACGCTCGGACGTGCAATTAATCGAAAAAACCGAAACTTGAGTGTAAACGCCGTTGAACAGTTGACGGGAAGATGGTGCTGGTTCGTGTGGCAATACCGACGCCTGGGTTTATGATTCCCGCTCACGTAAGAGGTGGACCATGGCCTCCTCGCAAGGGGCTCCCGCAGCCCCGGCGGCGGTTGCTCACGTCGCTCCTGCAGGGCTTGGCCGTAGGGTGGCAGCCTATCTCGCTGACCTTGCGACATCTGTTTTTGCCAGCCACCGTCAACTACAATCGCAAAAGCTCGTGGAAGCTCGATAGTGTTTGCCGGTTGACTGAAGGAGAAATGTCGTGCAGTGGAAGGGTTTCTGGATTGTAGTTACCATCGGGCTTGCGTCACTGAGTACACTGGCCGGCGCCTCCCCTACATCCACCGATTCCGATGTGTTTGCCGATGCCTTGCGAGACGATCTCAACCCCGACCAAACCATTCGCGAGGCTCGCCAGACCCTCGATCAGATCGGCGACCAATTCGATTCCGGCGAATATGACCGGCTCACACCCTCTGCTTTCTCCGCGATGACTCTGGTGGCCCTGGCGTGGTCCCGCATCGGCTGGGGAAAATTTTTGCAAGGGGAGATGCTGGACGCCATCCAGTTCCTGAATTCAGCCTGGCTGTTGAGTCAGTCTGGCGTTGTGGCCGATCGCTTGGGCCGAGTGTATGAGAAAGAAGGGCAGAAGGAAAAGGCGCGGCATTTTTATGCTTTGGCCACAGCAGCGGGAGGACCCGACACGCAGTCCGCACGCGAGCAGATGACACGGTTATCTACCAGCCCCGATGCCGCCGCTCAGGAAATCGCCAAGGCGTCCGCCGAGTTGCCCGAAATGCGGACCGTGAAGATGCCAGCCTCTACGGGAAATCCAGGCTCCGCACAATTTGCCCTGGTCTTTGAAACTTCCGGCAAGCCCTCGCGGACGGAATTCCTGGAGGGCGACGGCACCCTCCGCTCCGCGGCCGACAAAATTCGTGAAAAGGAGTTCCTGGTTCGGTTCCCGGAAATTTCATCGATCAAGGTCGTGCGTCACGCCCAGTTGTCGTGTGCACAAACTGGTTGCTCGGTTGTCCTGCAACCCCTCGAGAAGCTGTTGGGATCGTCTGCGCCCGAAGCGGCGAAGACTACTGACCCGCCGCCGTCCGCGTCGCCCACGCGTTCGCTGACTCCCACCGAATCCTTGATCGAAAGGGCCAGAGAGGCAGCGTTGCAGTTTTCACAAAGGCTTCCCAACTTTGTTTGCCAGGAGTTCATGTCGCGGTTTACCCAGCGTGGTCGCCAGGAGAAAATGCCCCTGGACTTGGTTTCGGCGGAAATCGTTTACGAGGACGGGCAGGAAAGTTATCGTAACGTAAAGATCGATAACCGCGCCACGGACAAGCCCTTGCAGGAGATCGACGGGTCCTGGTCCACCGGAGAATTTGCAACCATACTGCTGGAACTTTTTCACCCCGACACGCACACGCAGTTCCGGTCTGGCGGTGCGTCTACTATTTCGGGTTTTAGTGCCCAGATTTACGACTTTCAAGTGCAGAGTGAAAATTCACGCTGGATGTTGCACGCCGGTTCTCAAAATCTGACTACAGCTTACGTAGGCTCCGTATGGGTGGATCCGAACACCGCGCGCGTCCTGCGAATCGAGATGCAGGCCCGCAACCTACCCTCAGATTTCCCGATGGCTACGGTCGAGACCGCAGTGGACTATTCAGACGTGAGGATTGGCGAGACATCATTTCTGCTTCCGGTCCATGCCGAGGCCTTGGGTTGTGAACGGAGTACCGGCTACTGCAGCCACAACATCATTGACTTCCGCAACTATCACGAATTCAAATCCCAGGTCAAGATTCTTCCCCATTGATTTCCTCGGACCTCTCATCAGTGCGCGATTCGCCGTGCCGGCCCAAAACTTCGGAGCGGTGAAAGGTCTTCGACAGTCAGGATCAACCGTGTTATCGCATGGGCACGCCCAGCGCCTAACCCAGCCCGACTCAGGGACGAGAGGAAATGGCATAACATCGCCAACAATGCTCTTCAGCAGGCAAGACGGCGAAGAAACAGCGCCTGTTCGTGGTTTGCGAACCCAATGCTCGGCGTAACTTGGTGAAGACAAAGGTGAAAACCGGCGCGTGCACGCGCGGCGCACGATAAGCCTTCGATTCGGCTTACGCCAAGAAGCGTAAAAGCCTCGGCCTTCTTCAGGCTCGCGGGGACCGCGTGCGGGGCGTAGGGCGAAGGTATTGCGGCCCCCGCGTCGTGCTCAGGGAGATTGCTCCTTCGAACCTTAAGCCAGGCTGAAGTGGCCTCTCTGTTTTCGCCGGCCGGTCATGCGAACTGCTAGTCAACGCAATGCCGGCGAACGCGCCGTCCTCCCTCATGTTTTTCTGCTGGAGCTTGTGGTCGCGCGGGCTAGTCTTCGAAAATACATCTGTGGCGTCGTTCCCAGCATCTTGCGGAACATTTCAATAAACGCGCTCACGCTGTCGTAACCAACTGTAACAGCCGCCTCCGTCACAGATTTGCCCTGAGCAAGCATTTCAAGCGCTGCGAATAGGCGTGCCTGCTGCCGCCAACGGCCAAACGACACTCCTACCTCAGCGGAAAATGCGCGCATGAAAGTGCGGCGGGACATGCCAGCAAAATGCGCCCAGTCGTTCAACCCGCGGTCGTCCCCAACATCATCCAGCAGAGCATGAGCAGCTCTGGCCAGCCTCTCATCCCTGGGCAGGCGTAAACACAAAGGCTGTTGTTCAGGCTGCGCAATCTCATCACGAAGAACTGTGATTAGACGCCTCCGTGCTGGATTGAGCGGGTGCCGAGGATTCCATGCGAGAACACGCTGAACGATCGCAAACAATAACCCTGATGAGCTAAACAGACACGGCGTCCTGGGCAGTCCACGGCACATCTCCGCAGACAGGTAAACCATGGAGCCCGCCGCGCCTCCCACGGAAC
>Ga0126383_10002733_pt1 | contig 11472 bp, 9 predicted proteins | sample PanSoiMetPlot_35_FD_96882 | JGI IMG/M metagenome (GOLD analysis project Ga0126383, IMG submission 96882) | Tropical forest soil microbial communities from Panama - MetaG Plot_35 | ecosystem: Environmental > Terrestrial > Soil > Tropical forest > Bulk soil | place: Panama | collected 2016-02-17
CGGTTCGAGGAATTCGATGTCGCGACGGCGGGCACGACGATCCACGGCCGCCGGGGCGGGCAGGGGCCGCCGGTCCTGCTGCTGCACGGCATCCCGGAAACGCATCTGATGTGGCACCGGGTAGCGCCGCAGCTCGCCGAGCGGTTCACCGTGGTCGCCACCGACCTGCGCGGCTTCGGCGCCAGCGGCGCGCCGCCCAGCACCCCCGATCATGCGCCCTACAGCATGCGCGAGCTCGCCCGCGACCAGGTCGAGGTCATGAACGCGCTCGGCTATGGCGAATTCGCCGTGGCCGGGCACGACCGCGGGGCACGGTGCGCCTACCGGATGGCCCTGGACCACCCGGCCGCCGTGGCCCGCCTCGCGGTGCTCGACATCGTCCCCACCGGCGAGGCGTTCGGCCGTGCGGACATGGGCTTCAGCCTCGGGTTCTGGGTCTGGTCGTTCCTCGCGGCCCCCGACCCGGTGCCCGAGCAGCTGATCGCCGGGGCGCCGGAGGTCCTCGTGGGCCACATGCTCGACGCGTGGTCGGACGGGGCCGAGATCTTCCCCGCGGACGTCCGCGCCGCTTACATCAGCCAGTTCCGCGATCCCGGCCGGGTCCACGCCATCTGCGAGCAGTACCGCGCCGCCGCCACCCTCGATTACCAGCATGACCGGGCCGACCGCGGACGGCGCCGGATCACCTGCCCGACGCTGGTGCTCTGGAGTGAGACCGGCCCGGTCGCCGGCTGGTACCGGCCGCTGGAGGTATGGAAAGCCTGGTCCCGCGAGGTGCGCGGCGGACCCGTCGCGGCCGGGCACTTCATCCCCGAAGAAGCCCCCGACCTGACCGCCCGCTACCTCACCGAATTCCTCACCCAACCCCTCCGGGGGAACTACCGCAGGTCGAGCCGCCACGACGACTGAGTTCCGGACCAGGCGGCGATTTCCCAAACTGCGGACCTGGTCTAGCTGCAGCCTTCAGCAGGGAAACCCGGTACAAGCTACTGACCGGGGGGGCCAGCCCTGCGCAGAACACCCCTGTTATGGGCGATACACCGACAGCGTGGGGTCGGCGCCTCCCGCCGCACAGAACGAGTCCTCTTCGCGCGCCCTCCATCCGACTGCCGATCACGCTCCGCGATCGGCTCGGGCGGGGCGCAGACCCATCAAACCGCAGCAGGTGGACCGCAAAGACGGGTGCCAGGCCTTCCGCTGGGCGCTCTGGAGCATCGGGATGCGACGGACCTCAACGCGGCATGTGCGCGCGTTCCCTGGACACGATGCCCCGCATAAATATCCAGTGGCACGCTCGCTAACGTGCCGCGGACGTACACGATGGCCGGAGGTCACCTGGCGAGACGTCCTGGGCTGCCACTCGCTGGAGGTCCCGATCTCCGACGTCAGGGTCGGTGACCCAGATGCGGATCCGCTGGGCATGGGCGGCCGGCGGACTGGGTGGCGGCGGATGGCGTGATGCCACCGGCCACAACCCCTGGCCCAGGCCCCGTCCAGCCCGGGTCCAGCAACCCTTCAGAGTCTTCCCATTTCGTTACTTCAGGTATGACAAATGGTCACATCCTGATAACGACAGGTTCAACTCTTATACAGGATGTCATCATGACAAAAGGGGCGCAGCCTTCCCGCTGGGCATGGCGCATTCGTTGGCTCCTGCATGGGGGGACTTGCGATGACATCGCTCGGGAAATGGGGCATTTCCGCGCGCGGCCGCACCATGCGGGGCGCGCGCGCGTCATTCTCGGTCCTGGCGGTGGCGGCTGTCGCCGCCGGGCTCACCGCGGTCGCCGGGGCGGCCGCCGCCGGCGCGGCAGCCACTAACGCCAGCCGACATCACCACGCGGCAGCCGTGGCGCCCGTGTCCGGGCCGGCCGGCGATGAGACCACGGTGTCCCAGAACAACCTGCGCAACGGCTGGGATCCCAACGAGCCGACGCTGACCCCGGCCGCGGTGCAGGGCGGTCAGTTCGGCCGGATCTTCAAGACCTCGGTCAACGGCCAGGTGTACGCGCAGCCGCTGATCATCGGCAACACCCTGGTCGTGGCCACCGAGAACGACTGGGTCTACGGGCTGAACGCGACCACCGGCGCGATCCTCTGGAAGACCTCGCTCGGCACCCCGTACCACATCACCACGTGCGTCAACCTCACCCCCAACATCGGAGTCACCTCCACCGGGGTCTACGACCCGTCGACCAACACCGTGTACGAGATGGGCCTGGTCCACGAGATCAGCTGGCAATGGCACCTGTTCGGGCTGAACGTCGGCACCGGGGCGATCACGTTCAAGAAGCGGATCGTCGGCCACCCCACCAACGACTCGCACCTGTCGTTTAGTGCGCTGCCCGAGTTCCAGCGGGCCGGCCTGCTGTTGATGAACGGGTGGGTGTACGCGGCGTTCGCGTCGCACTGTGACCACGACTCCTACGACGGCTACGTGGCCGGGGTGAACACCTCCACCAAGGCCACGACCCTGTGGGCGGACGATATCGGGGTGGCCAACAAGAAGGGCGGCATCTGGCAGAGCGGCGGCGGGATCATGTCCGACGGGGCCGGGCGGATCTTCGTCGCCTCGGGGAACGGCATCTCCCCGCCGAAGGGCCCGGGCAGCAACCCGCCGGGCCAGCTTGCCGAGTCCGTGATCCGGCTGCAGCCGCAGTCGGACGGGTCGCTGAAGGCACAGGACTTCTTCAGCCCGAGCAACGCGCCCAGCCTTGACTCCAGCGACTCCGACTTCGGGGCCGGTGGGCCGACCGGGCTGCCATTCGGCACCAGCACCTACCCGGACATCGTGATGCAGGCGGGCAAGGGCGGCGTGATCTACCTGCTGAACCGCGACAACCTGGGCGGCCGTGCCAGCTCCGACAGCGGCGCCCTCGCCAGCGTCAGCCCGATCGCCAAGCAGTGGAACAGTCCCGCGTTTTTCGCCGACACCCAGACGCTGACCACCAGCAACGCCCCTGGCTCCAACGACTACATGATCTATGTCGGCAAGTCCGACTACATGCGGGAGTTCAAGGCTGGGGTCAGCAGCAGCGGCAAGCCGACCCTGAAGGACGTGAACAACAGCACGTTCACCCTCGGCTACAGCTCCGGAGCCCCGGCGATCACCTCCAACGGCACCGACCCGGCCACCGGGCTCATCTGGGAGGAGCACCACAACGACAGCACCGGGTCCGGCGGCACCCTCGGAGCGTGGGAATTGCTTGGCGTGCCGCGCTCGGGCGGTGGGACGAAGCTGAGCGAGATCTGGGCCGCGCCGATCGGGACGGGCTCCGAGTTCGCCAAGGTCGCCACGAACAACGGCATGGTGTACGTGGGCACCAGGGACGGCAACGTGTACGGGTTCGGCATCACCGGCGCCGCCGCGCTCAAGAGCAGCGGGTCCGCGCAGTTCGGCGACACTGCGGTGGGCGCGGCGGCCACCAGGCACGTCTCGCTCACCGCGGCCAAGACGGTCACCGTGACCGGCGCCACCGTGACCGCGGGCGGCACATCCGTCCCGTTCAGCCTCGGCGAGGTGACGCTGACGCACCCGGGCGGCAAGCCGGCCAGCGTGACGTTCCCGGTCACGGTGCGCAACGGTGACGTCCTTCACGCCGCGGTGAAGTTCGCACCGGGGACGCCCGGCGGTGCCGAGGGCGATGTGACGTTCACCACCGGCGCCGGATCGGCGGCCGGTGTCTCCGTCCCGCTGATCGGTAACGGGACTCAGACCGGGCTGTTCGCGACCAGCACCGCCCTGTCGTTCGTCATCAACGAGCAAAACGGCATGCTGATCACTAACGTGCCGGTCGGGATCTCCGACCCGGAGCAGACCGTCATCGTCAACGGCGGCACCAAGCCGGTGAAGGTGAAGTCGGTCACCCCGCCGGTCGGCACCTACCAGGCGATCGGCCTGCCCAAGCCGGGTACGGTGATCAGGCCGGGTGAAGCGATCCCGGTGAAGGTCATCTTCACGCCGCAGCACGCCGTGACCTCCAACGGCTCGTTCACCATCACCCCAAGCCGGGGGGCCAGCGCCACGGTGAGCCTGACCGGCAGCGGGCTGCCGCCGGTCACCAAGTTCACCGCCTCACCGGGGGTGGTGCACTTCGGGCCTGTGCCGGTGGGACACACCGCCACGAAGATGATCGAGGTCGTCAACGCCGGCAACCAGCCCTCCCTTATGGGGCGGACCGGGCTGCCGGGCGGCCCGTTCGGCGCCCCGCTGCGGGCCGCCCAAGGGCTGCCGGTCAACGGGGACTACAACCTGGAACTGCCGGTGACCTTCCACCCGACGAAGGCCGGGGCCTTCAGCGGGACCTACACGGTCACGTGGACGGACGAGTTCGGGCAGCACTCGCTTAACGTGCCGATCACCGGCACCGGCGTAGGCTGACCGGTTAGCACGTGCGATGGGGCCGCGGGGGTTCCGGGGGTCGCTTCCCCCGGGCTAGCACCGCAACATGGGGATCGCCCGCCTCAAGTGCGGGTGATCCCCCCGTTGCGTTACGTCAGGTCAGGCCGGACCCGTTGGTGTCGCCCAGGCCCTGCTCGGCCTCCTGCTGCAGGGCATTCACCAGCCGCACTGCGCCCTCACGGAAGTCCCGATCGAACTTCCTGCGCGTCTCTGCCATCGCCTGCCTCCTTAACCCAATGTGTCCACGCTATGAGGGGAACCCACACGCCGGTCGTGTGGCTCTGATCTGGCCTGCGCAGGCCGGGGTGGTGACCGATGCATCGGGCGAGGCGGTCGGCGAGTACGAAGCTGGGTGCCGTCGCAGCGATGAGTCCGCCGGCGCCCACGGGTCTACCTGCCGACCGAGGCAACCAACTCATCGGGAGTAAGGCCATGGGCCTCATCCACATCGAGCTGTTCGCAACCCTCGACCTCGTCGGGCAGGCGCCCGGCGGCCCCGACGAGGACCCGGCGGGGTTCCCGTTCGGCGGCTGGCAGGCGCCCCTGCTGGACGAGACCGCCGGGGCGCAGGTCGGTGCCGCGTACGAGGGCACCGACGCCCTCCTGCTCGGCCGGCGGACCTATGACATCTTCGCCGCCTACTGGCCCTACCAGGAGGGCGGCGCGGACAACGAGATCGCCTCGCTGTTCAACAGCGTCCCGAAGTACGTGGCCTCCCGCGGCAGGCCCGACCTGTCGTGGGCCGGATCCACCCAGCTCGGCCCGGATCTGCCCGGCGCGGTGCGCGAGGTCCGGGACCGGCACGAGCACGTGGCCGTCGTCGGGAGCCTGAACCTGGTGCAGACCCTCCTGAGCCAGAAGCTCTTCGACCGTCTCGACCTGTGGGTGCACCCGGTCGTGCTCGGCGTCGGGAAGAAGGTGTTCGACGGTGGCGCGGTGCCCACGAACGTCACCCTGCTCGAACCGCCGGTAGCCGGTCCGAAGGGCACCGTGTACCTGCGCTACGGGCTCGCCGAGGGCACGCCCGGGACGGGGGACATGAGCGCACCCGATCGCGGTGCCGGGCGCGACGGCTGAAGCCGCCCCGCGCCGGGTAGGTCCATGTTGTCGGTGGTGGATCCGCCAGGTCGGCATTCCGTCACGGCGTCGGCAGTTCGAGGCGCCCGTGGCAGGCTCCGGAGTCACATGCGGTTCGGGACAACGGGGTTGCTACCACGTTGTCCCGCTGTAATCCTTGGCCAGGACGACCACCGAATCCCCTCAGTTCCACCAGGGAAACGGTCGGACAGTGAACATGACCGAGACCCCCGCGTGCCAGTAGCGTCGGCGGCAGCAGTCAGTCCGATGGGGAGGTGTGGGCAGGGCCTAGCCTACAAATTACAGGCGTGCTCTAGATGACCCAGTCGACCGGGTAGTTGACGATCGGGATGAAGCTGACCCCTGCCTTCTCTGCGTCGTTGCGGGCGTCGACGATCATCTCCTTGAGCTGCCCCATCTGGCCGGCGTGCTCCTCGGAGTCCCAGATGCTGACATGCACCATCGAACCGTCCGGCGAGGCCCCAACGTAGTAGCTGAGGAGACCGGGCAGCCTGGAGATGGCTGGAATCAGGTAGCGGCCCGTGGCGGCAGTCATCGCTTGGACCTCGGGGAACCGCGCGGGTCGAAGTTGCCGCGTGAGACGCGCACGACGGCGCCTTCGGGCAGGGACGCTGGTGTCACGCCGCCACCTCCTGCGGATATTTATATTACGATGACATATCGGAACATAATATCACGCCGTGGCGGGAGGCTCGCGGTGACAGCCACCAGCACCCGGCCCGTGGGGCGGCCCAGGAACCCCGAACTGGACCGGGCCATCCTGGCCGCCGCTGAGCAACAACTCGGCGAGCTTGGCTACGCCCGGATGTCCCTGGAGTCGGTCGCGGCCGCCGCGGGCACGACGGTACCGAGCGTGCGCCGCAGATTCGGCAGCAAAGCCGCCCTCGCCGAGGCGGTCATCAAGTCGCTGCGCGTCGCGGACTTGCCCACTCCCGCCGGGCCGCCCAGGGCACGTGCCCTGGCGATCCTCGAGAACTTCCACCGCAACCTGCTCAGAGACAACGCCATGGCAGTGCTCGGAACGCTGCTCGCCGAAGAGCGCCGCCACCCAGGCCTGCTAGAGACATTCCGCACCCGCCTGGCCGGGCCCCGCCGCACCCTGCTGCACCAGGCGCTCGCTGATGGCATCACCGCCGGCGAACTCCCGGGTTCAGCTGACCCAGACGTTCTGGCCAACCTGCTCATCGGCTCGTTCTACGCGCGCTACATCGCCACCTCCGAGCTCCCACAGAACTGGCCGAACCGAGCTCTCGGCTCAGTCTGGCCGGACCAGCCTCCAGGCACCCCACGCCAGCCCTTATCCGGCGCGTCCGGCGATACCGTCTTAACCGGGGCGCCGCCATTCGCGCGACATGAATAGATCCGCTGGATGCACTATGCCGCCGCACCTCCCGGCCAAGGTTCGAGGTCAGAAATGACAAATCTGCACGTTCGCAGGTCACACGGCACTCACGAACCGGCAGATATCAGATTCGGTTTGCCCTCATAACGAATTGACGCAGTCAAGTCCGCGATCATCGTGGCCATCGAGCCTCGATCGAATGTAAACATTCACCTCCTCCCGGCGCGTCGCCTGTGAGGCTGGCGGCTGTGGGTGAACGATGCCGGTATGTCTGTTGCGACGGTGGCCGTGGAGGCCGCGCCTGATCGCCATGCCCTGGTGGTGCCGGATTGTGAGTGCGGGACGTGCCCGCCGACGTGGGCGCGGCGGCGGGGGAAGTCTCGCCGGTTCACCGAGCCGGTGACGCTGGTGGCCGCGCTGGAGCGATAGGACGCTGCCGCCTGGCGGGGCATGGTGGAGCAGCACCGGGAAAGCCTGGAGGAGCTGACGGCCGCGGCGGATGCGGTGATCGCGGTAACGGGGCGGGATGACCCGGGCCGGCCGGGGGTGGGGCTGGCGTTGCTGATGTGGTCCGCTGAGCTGGCGTCGGCGGTGCGGCCGGATGAGTACCGCAGCGATCTGCTGGCGGGGCTGGTGGCCTCTTGCGAGCAGGCGGTGACGGCGGCGGCGCTGGCAGCGGCGGCGTGCCTGAGCGGGTTCGCCGAGACGGTGGAGATGCTGGCGGCGCTGCTGGGGTAGCTCAGCCTGCTGGTGCCGGGGCAGGTAGCGGCGGCTTCCAGGGGCGGCCGGTCACCGCGCCGCGCAGGGCGGCCAGGACGTTGATGCCGTGCTTGCGGGCGGTGTCGATGTAGCTGCGGATGTCCAGCCGGTCTTGGGTGATGTTCTCGCTGGTGAGCCGGCCGGAGATCTTCTGCTGGGTTTTGGCGGGCCGAAGATCCCGCTCGCTGATGTTGTTGGTGGGCCAGACCGCCGTGTCGTAGCAGAACCGGGTCACGTCGCCGGGCCGGTCGCGGCAGAACTCCAGCAGGTCCCGGCCGGGGTGCTGGGCGGTGGAGGACTTCGGCCCAGGGATGCGGGGGACGTCGGAACACCCCGCCAGCACGGCGTGGCGGAACTCGTTGAGCAGCGGGTCCCGCACGCGGGCAGGAATCTCTGGCCGGCCCTGGCGGCGGGCGGCGTGCCAGGCGCGGATCGGCCCGCGCAAAGCGCGCTGCGCCTGGGCGGGCCAGATGGCACCCGGCCAGGACTCGGCGGCGTCCTCAAAGCCGCGAACCAAATGCGCCAGGCAAACCTGGTGCCCGGCCAGGTTCGCCCAGCCATCGTGGAAGTAGCAGGCATACCGGTCGTGCACCGCGATCCCGGCGAACGCCGGGAGGATCCCGAACGCGGTGAACGAGCCCAGGTCCCGGCCGCCCAGGTGGTAGACGACCGCGGCCTCGGTGGAGCCGGACAGGATGTATTTCTTGCTCCCGGCGGGGCCGCAGCGGATCACCGTCTCGTCGAACCCGGCGACCGCAGCCAGCGTCACCGCGGTCTTGATCAGCTCGGCCACCTCGGCCAGCACCGCCGCGCACCGTGCCAGCATCCCGTGCGCGAATCCCGCCGAGGGTGCCCGGCCGCCGGTCAGGTCCGCGATCAGCCGCACGCACCGTTCCACCGGCACATGCTGGTAGACGATGAGGTAGACGACCAGCGCCTTCAGGCCCGGCCCGTAACTGGACGGGGCAGCGGGCACGCCAGCCGGCAGCACGCCAACGTGTTCCCGGCCGCAGCCGCAGCGGACCCGCCACACGTCATGCTGGGTCACCTTGATGGCGATCTCCGGCAGGTCGTGCACCTGGTGCGAACAATCCACCCGCATGTCCGTGGCGGCAGCCAGATCCGCGCCGCACGCGCAACGGCCGGCCGGGCGGTAGCACCTGGTCTCATCCGGCACATCCGCCCAGCCCAGCCAGCGGCCCTCAGCACCAGGCTGCTTGCCCCGGCTGCTGCGGGCCGCGCCACCCCCGCGCCTTCGCGGCGCCCGCCGGCCAGGCAGCACCTCGTCGCTGGACGGCGGCATCGACGAGTTCCCCGAATTGCGGGAGACGATCCGCTCCAGGCGGGCCAGGCGGCAAGCCAGCTCGGCGTTCTCACCCCGCAGCGCCGCGATCTCCCGGTCCCGGGCAGCGCACGAGGCGCATCCAGCGGCAGGCGGCGGCAGACCGGGCACAACCCGCCATGATCAGGACATCCTGATCGTGATCAAGCCGACACGCTGGGCCAGCTCCGCAAAGATCGGCCACACCCCTCCGCTCCGGCCACACCACGATTACCGTCAGCCCCCCTCCTCACAGGAGCTGAATGTTTACGATCGAATATGCCAAGCAACGCATGCGTATGCGCTTGGGCAACGCCCGCTATTCGGCAATGCCGTGCGACCCATGGGCTTGGGCCGTGGGCCCTACGGCTCGGTCAGGTGCCGGAGGCCATGTAGGCGGCCAGGACATAGTTCGGGTGGCGGTCGAGGTTTTTGCGGGCCCGGTCGTAGCGCATCGTGGTGCGCGGATCGGCGTGGCGGGCCGCGATCTGGACGTCGCGGAGGTCCACGCCCGCGTCGAGCATGGTCGTGACGAAAGTATGGCGGAGCATGTGCGGGTGGGGCCTGGTGATCCGCACTCCCGCGGTTTCGGCCAGGCGCCGCAGGCGGCGGGTGGCGGCGTGGCGGTCCATCCGGGCACCCCTGGTGTTGAGCAGGATCGGCCCGCTGGTTCGGGTGCCGATCGCGCGGTCGATGGCCCGCCCGACGGCTGGCGGCAGCGGGATTAGGACGATCTTGGTGCCTTTGCCGCACACGCGCAGCACCCGGTGACCGTGCTCGTCGCACAGATCGCTGATGTCCGCGCCGGTGGCTTCGAAGATCCGCAAGCCGAGCAGCCCGAGCATGGCCACGAGCGCGAAATCACACGGGTTCGAGGAGTCCCGTGCCGCGGTGAGCAGGGCTTCGAATTGCAGGTGGGTGAATCCCAGCGTCGGTGACTCCGGCGGGACCGCGGGCCGGCGGACGTGTTCGGCGGGTGAGTGCTCTAGCAGTCCGTCGATGACGCAGGTCCGGTAGAAGCCGGTTACCACAGAAAAGCGCCGTGACACGGTGGAGGGCTTGAACCGGCGGATCTCCTGCATCCACCGGATGTACAGTTCCAGGTGCGGGCGCCGCGCGACCAGCGGATCCAGGCTACGTTCGGCGCACCAGGCCAGGTAGCAGCGCAAATCGGAGTCGGTGTGGGAGCGGGAGGAGCCCTTGAAACGGGCCAGGTAGGCCGCCACCGCCAGCCGCAGCTGATCAGTGAACGGCACCAGGTGATTGGGCGGGGCGGACGGCAGTTCGGTGAGCTCCATCATGCCCAGACACTGCGCCTGCATCTACCCCGAGTTGGCTCAAGTTAGCCATCTCATCTGGGGATGGTCGCGCAGCGTGAAAATGCGTGGCGGTGCGGGTCGTGGCAGGCTGGGGCTGCTGCCGCGTGCGGGCTGGGGCTGGTGCGGGTGTGCGGGCGGGGGGACAGTAGGGCGGGCTGCCCGTGACGTCGGCGCACTATGGGCTACGAACCCGTAAATTAGCCTGGCGCTGGGGTCTTGACCTGAGGGTCGCGCAATGTTGCCTTGGGCAGTGCCGGTCAGTATTCCGGGCCTGGTGCCCGCCTGCTGGGGCCCCCGGGCAGCTCGCCGTTATCCATCACTCCCAAGTAGGAGGAAGCGGTGAGCAGACCGCAGGTGATCGACGATGAGGAACACGAGCGGGTCCATGACCGGGTGGCCGCGATCGACGTGGCCAAGGACACCGGGATGGTGTGCACCCGCACCCCGCACCCGTCCCGGCCGGGCGCTCGGCGGGCCGCGGTGTGGACGGTGAAGGCCCGGATGAACGCTATCCGCGTGCTGGGACGGCAGTTGCGCAGGGACGGCATCGAGATCGTCACCCTGGAGCCGACCAGCGACTACTGGCGGATCTGGTTCTTCGTGTTGGAGGCGTGCGGGCTGGCGGTGCAGCTGGTCAGCGCGACCCAGGCCAAGAACCTGCCCGGCCGGCCCAAGACCGACAGGCTGGATGCGATGTGGCTGGCCCGGCTGACCGAAAACGGGCTGCTGCGCGCCTCGTTCGTGCCGCCGAAGGCGGTCCGGGACCTGCGGGATTACACGCGGGCCCGGGCCCGGCTCATCCGCGAGCGCAGCCGCTGCTGGCAGCGGCTGGAAAAGCTCCGGGAAGGCGCGCTGATCAAGCTATCGAGCGTGGCGTCCAAGCTGACCACGCTGTCAGCGCAGGACATGATCAAGGCGATGATCGCCGGCCAGCGCGACCCCGAGGCCCTGGCCGGCCTGGCCCGGCGCACCATGAAGGCCAAACACGATGCCCTCGTCCAGGCGCTGGATGGCATGTTCGACGACCACCACGGTGAGCTCGCCGCCCTGCTGCTAGACCAGATCGCCGCCCTGGACGCCAAGATCGCCCAGCTGGGCGCCCGGGCCGCCGAGCTGACCGCCGCCATGCCCGCAGCCTGGGGCATCGACGCCGACGGCACCACCGGCCCCGGCGCCGGGACCAGCCAGATGCCCCGGCGGCGAACGCAGCCGCCCGGCTGACCGAGATCCC
>Ga0126383_10002735_pt1 | contig 11467 bp, 8 predicted proteins | sample PanSoiMetPlot_35_FD_96882 | JGI IMG/M metagenome (GOLD analysis project Ga0126383, IMG submission 96882) | Tropical forest soil microbial communities from Panama - MetaG Plot_35 | ecosystem: Environmental > Terrestrial > Soil > Tropical forest > Bulk soil | place: Panama | collected 2016-02-17
AGGCGATGCGCGCCGTGCCCGAGCTCGCCTTCATCAACTGCTGCTACCTGGGACGCATGGACCCGGGCTCCGCAGTGAAGGAGAGTCCGCTCGCCGGCAGCCGCGCGCGATTCGCTGCCAACGTCGCCGAGCAGCTGATCCGCATCGGCGTGCGCTGCGTGGTCGCGGCGGGTTGGGCGGTCGACGATGGGCCGGCGAAGCTGTTCGCCACGCACTTTTACCGCGCGCTGAAGCGCGGCCGGCGTTTCGTCGAAGCGGTAGGCCTAGCGCGCGAGGAGACCTGGCGCAGCTACCCGAGCAGTAATACATGGGCGGCCTATCAGTGCTATGGCGATCCAGACTGGCGGTACGAGGACAAGGAGGACGATGCCAGCAGCGGAGCCAAGGTTCCCGTGATCCTCTCGCCTTCCGGGCTCGAGCTCGAGCTCGAGGCACTGGCGGTGCAGTCCAAGTACGACGACATCAAGCGCGACCAGGTGCGCACGCGGCTCGAACAGCTCGAGGCAGCGTACGCGGACCTCTGGGGGAACCGAGGAGCCGTCGCCCAAGCGTTCGGTGCCGCGTACGGCGAAATCGAGGATTTCGACCGCGCGGTACGCTGGTACTCGCAGGCCGTGGCCGCTGCCGACGGCAACGCGTCGCTGCATGCGTGCCAGCAGCTCGCGAACATGCGTGCCCGAGCCGGCGAGAAGCTGAAAAGCGCCGGAAAAGGCCGCGCCGAGATCAACGCTGCGATCAAGATGCTGGAGCAGATCGACGCGATCGCCCCGATCAAGCCGACCAGCGAACGCGAGAACTTGCTCGGTTCGGCGTTCAAGCTCCTCGCGATGATGGACGGGGGCACGCGCCAGGCGCGAGACGCGGCACTCAAGCGAATGGCCGAGCATTACCGCAAGGCGGAGCAGCTCACTCGCGAACACGATGGCGACACCCTGTACTACCCGACCATGAACCGCATGAGCGTGGACTTGATTCTGTCCTACGACCGGCGCGATTGGCCCGGCTTCAATCCGGGTGACGTCGCCGCGGTGCGCCAGTCGTTGGAGAAGAAAGCCGCGGAGGATCCTGACTTCTTCTCCGTCGCCGGGCAGACCGAGCTGCTGATGTACGAAGCGCTGGCGCGGCGGCAGCTCGCCAGGGACCTGAGCGGAATCCTGGCGCAGCTCAAGGATCTGAGGGCGCGAGTCAACCCCGGTCGCAGCTGGGATTCCCTCCACAAGCAGGCACGGTTCCTACTGAGGCCCTACATCGCGGAGCGCACGGTCTCGACTGCCGAGCGCGAGGCCGCGCGGGAGCTCTTGGAGCAGATCCATGGCTTCGCTAGCGAGAAAGAAGGCCGCGTAGCGGAGATGGCGGACACGTCGAAACGTGGGAAACGGACAGCGAGCCGCCGGCGGCGCGGCGGCCTTGCGAAGTCGCTGAAAGAGGCGAAGTAGGGCAAACGGCGGCCCCCTAAGCGTTCCACTGCTCCACGACCTGGTCGAGCCCCTTGCGGTAATCGGCGAACACCGGCCTCCATCCCGGCACCCGTGGACCGGGCGCCCGTGCCGGCATCGCGAGCGCCGCTTGCTGCATGTGCTCTTCCCGCACGATCAGCTTAATCAGCGGCGTCGCGATCCGCGGCACATGGAGCGGAAACCGGTTACCGACGCGCCGCGCGAAATCGTCCATGAACTGCATGAACGAGAGCGGCTTCCCGTCCGTCGCGTAGAGAATCCTTCCCGCGTTGCGCCGCTTCGCTCCCGCGAGCAATGCGCTCACAGCATCGTACTGGTGCAGGTGATACTGCAATGCCTCCCGTGGACCTGCCCAGTACGGCCGCCCGATGCGAAACGCCGTGCGGTAGGCGCGCAGATCGCGGCTCTCGGGACCGTAAAGATAGCCGATGCGCACCACGCACGCGGGCACCGGCCCAGCTAGGACGAGCTGTTCGCATTCCAGAATGGTCGCGGCGATCGAGCGCAGCGGATCCTTCCGCGGCTCTCCGAGCACGAACGCGAAGCTCGCGTGCACGAGCATGTTCGCGTCGGTCCGCAGCGCGCGCCGGACGCCAGCCAGCGCCGCGCGCGCAAACCCCTTCCACGCGTGCCCATCGTGCAGCAGCGTGTTGGCCTGCTGCCCCGCGATATTGATGTGAACCTTGCCGGGCGTACGCCGCTGTACGAGAAGGCGGCCGAGCTCGGAACGCGGGTCGGTAAGCAACAGGCTCATCGCCTCGGGCGCATCGTCCACCACGCGATGAGAGCGCTGCACGCGGCGCACGCCGCGCCAACCAGCGCGACCGCCCGAAACGCCGCGAAAAGCGCCGCACGCCCGGCTTCGCCAAGCGGACCCGCCGGCAACGGCGCGCCCGACAGCGGCTCCAAGAGCCCCGCAGGCAGCATCCCCGACGCGCTCACTGCCGCGCGCAGCGCGCAGTCGTACACGCCGACAAAGAGCAGCCCGAGGACGGCGATCGCGAGCACGGCGGCGACGCGCGCGACCGCGTTGTTGACGCCGGACGCAATGCCCACGTTGTCGCTATCGACGGCGCTCATCACCGTCGTCGTCAGCGGCGTCACCGTGATCACCATGCCAAACGCGAGCACGAGCAGCGGCGGCAGGAGCGATCCCCAGTAGCTCGCGCCAGGCAGCGGCACCGCGAAAAGCAGGAAGCCGAGGGCGGCGACGAGCGGCCCGACCGTGAGCGGGAGCCGGCTACCGAACCGGTCCGCGAACGTGCCGGCCCGGCCGGATGCGAGGCCCATCACGACCGGGAACGGCAGTAACGCCGTGCCAGCGGCGGCCGCCGAGTAGTCGCGTCCCCGGATCAGCTCGAACGGGAGGAAGAACAGCACGCCCGACAGCGCGAAATAGAGCAACAGCGTGACGAGGTTGGTACCCATGAACACCCGCGAGCGAAACAGCGCGAGCGGCAGCATCGGCGACCGCACGCGCGCTTCGACCAGGACAAACGCCGCCGTCGCGACGAGCCCGCCGAGAAGCGCACCGAGGACGTCCGGAGATCGAAACCCGAGCTCGGCAGCGGCCGTGAGGCCCCACGCTACCCCGCCGAGCCCCGCGGTGCCCAGGGTCGCCCCGAGCCAGTCGAGACCGGGCGGGTGGTCGCTGTGGCTATCGGGCGCGCCGCCGAGCGCGAGCCAGATCGCAGCAGCGGCGAACGGCACGTTGAGAAAGAAGATCGCGCGCCAGGACGCGTGGTCGGTCAGAAATCCACCGAGCATCGGGCCCACGGCGATCGCGAGCGCGCCGTAGCCGGCCCAAGCGCCGATCGCGCGCGCCCGCTTGCCCGCCGGGAACGTCGCGCTCAGCAATGCCAGGCTCGCGGGGATGAGGAGCGCGGCGCCGGCGCCCTGGAGCGCGCGGGCGGCGACGAGCGCGGAAGGTCCGGGAGCAACCCCGCAGACCACCGAGGCACCAGTGAAAGCGAGCACGCCGACGACGAACACGCGACGGCGTCCGAACCGGTCCGCGCTCGCGCCGCCGATGAGGACGAGCGCGCCGAGGACCAGCAGGTAGGCGTTCATCACCCATTGCGTTGCGGCGGCACCCACCGCGAGGTCCCGCTGGATCGCGGGCAGGGCGACGTTCACGACCGAGCCGTCGATGAGCGCGAGGCTCGAACCGAGCACCGTCGCGGCGAGCGTTCGCGTCCGAGCCGCCGGAGCGCACTCGACGGGCGCGGCGGGCGCGGCCTGCAGCACGCCGACATCGCACGGGCATCTGGAAACACCGATCACTTCGGCGAATCGGGGAGCTACGTCAGCGTGGTCGCGATCGGGATCCCGCCCTTGAGCGCGAGCGTCACCGGCGTCTTCTCGCAGATCTCGGCGAGCCGCCCGCGCTGCTCGGCGCTCAGCGCGCCGCCGATCTCCACCTCGCGATCGATGCGGATGCCGGCTTCCTCGCGCAGAAAGCGAAGCCGCACCGTAACTGTGGCGAGGTCCCAGCCCTTGCGCTCGGCGTACATCCGTAGCGTGATCGACGTGCACGCGCCGAGCCCCGAGAGCACGTACGCGAACGGCCTGAGCCCTGCGTCCGCCCCGCCCAGCGCGGCGGGCTCGTCGGCGAGCAGCTCGTGCTTGCCGGACTGGATCTGTTGCACGTACTTCGGAGCGCCCGCCTTCCCGACGACGGTGACGGCGGCGACCAGTTTTCCCTGCTCCATTTCCACACTCCTCGCGTAGCTATGCCCCTGCAAAGTAGCATCGAATGACGCTGCGCCGATTCCCCTTGCGGCGAGGTACCCTTGCCTTGGCGGCAAGCGCCCCGATTTAGCCCCCGGCGGCCCGGAAGCTCCTCGGACGCTTCACCAAGGAAACCTGCCCGGAATGTTCAGACTGTTCGGCTTCGTCTTCCTGCTGCACGCGTACGTCGGCTGGCGCGTACTTTCTGACATCCCTTTCGGCGCGCTCGCGGCCGTCCCGACGGCGCTGTGGCTGGTCGGCTCCGCAATCGCGATCCCGCTCGGCCTGCTCGCGTGGCGGATCGAGCGCCATCCGCTCGCCGACCGACTCAAATGGGCCGGCCTGCTCGCGATTGGCTCGTTCTCGTCGCTTTTCGTCCTGACTTTCCTGCGCGACGTCGGCCTGCTCGTCGGCGCCGCGTCGCTGGCGGGGTTCCGCGGCTACAGTGCGCTCGCGGTGCCGATCCTCGCCGCGCTCCTCACGCTCGTGGGTTTCGTCAACGCCCGCCGCCGGGCGAGGGTCCGGCGCGTCGACGTGCCGATCGCCGGCCTGCCGGCACCGCTGCACGGCTTCAGCATCGCGCAGATCAGCGACATCCACGTCGGCGCGACGATCAAGCGCGAGTACCTGGACGGCATCGTCGATGCCGTCAACGATCTCGGCGCAGACATGATCGCCGTCACCGGTGACCTGGTGGACGGAAGCGTGACGCAGCTCGCGCCGCACACGGCGCCCCTCGCTCGGCTCTCGGCGCGGCACGGCGCCTTCTTCGTCACCGGAAATCACGAGTACTACTCGGGCGCGAACGCGTGGGTGACCGAGTTTCGCCGCCTTGGCCTCTCGGTGCTCATGAACGAACACGTCGTGATCCGGCACAAGGGTGCGGCCGTGGTCGTCGCGGGGGTCACCGACTACAGCGCCGGCCACTTCGATGCCGCGCAGCGCAGCGACCCTGCCGCCGCGATCGCCGGCGCTCCGTCCGATGCCGGAGTCCGATTGCTGCTTGCGCACCAACCGCGGTCGGCGTTCGCCGCGGCGCCTGCGGGCTTCGACCTCCAGCTCTCTGGCCATACGCACGGCGGGCAGTTCTTCCCGTGGATCTTTCTCGTGCGCCTCCAGCAGCCCTTCACGGCCGGGCTGCACCGCCTAGGAAAGCTCTGGGTCTATATCAGCCGCGGGACCGGTTACTGGGGACCGCCGAAGCGGCTCGGCGCTCCTTCCGAAATCACATACCTCCGGCTCGTGCCGGCGTAGCATCGCGGGTTGGCGGCCGTGACCGTCGCCTTGCGGCCTTCGGCAACACGTAGACGCTCCTCGATGTTCAGCTATCTCCAATCGCGCATCCGTGGCACCGCGAGCCCGGGCCCGGGCGCGCCGCCGCCGGGCCTCGTCGCCTTCTACTGGCACTTCGCACGGCAGACCAAGGGCTGGTACGCGCTCATGTTCGTCACCAGCCTCGCGGTGGCGCTGATCGACACGGTGATTCCGGTGTTCATCGGCAGGCTCGTGTCGCTGATGCAAGCGACCGACCGCCAAGCGGCGCTTCAGCAACAGCTGCCCCTCCTCCTCGGCATGGTGGCGCTCGTGCTCGTCGTGCGGCCGCTCGTAATGCTGACCGACGTCGCGATCCGCCACAACGCGATCATCCCGGGCGCGACCAGCCTGATCCGCTGGCAGAGCCACTGGCACGTGATCCGCCAGAGCTGGCCGTTCTTCCAGAACGACTTCGCAGGGCGGATCGCCAACCGCGTGATGACGACCGCGAACGCCTTGCGCGAGAGCGTGATGGCGAGCATCCGGGCCGTGTGGTACATCCTCGCGTACGGCCTGAGCGCGCTGGCGCTCATGGCCATGGCCGACTGGCGTCTGGGTCTTCCCACGCTGCTGTGGTTCATCGGCTACATCGCGTTCCTCCGCTACTTCGTGCCGCGCATGCGCGATCTCGCGCGCGCGAGCTCGGAGGTGCGCTCGCACGTGATGGCGCGGGTGGTGGACAGCTACACGAACATTCTGACCGTGAAGCTCTTCGCGCGGCTCGCCGACGAGGACGCCTACGTGCGCGAGGTGATCGACGAACACCAGGCTGCGATCGCCGCGCACATGCGGCTGATCTCGCAGTTCATGTTCGCCCTCGCGGTGATGAACGCGGCGCTGCTCACCGGGACTGCCGCCATCGGGATCTCGCTCTGGGCGCAAGGTACGGTGAGCGCGGGCGTCGTGGCCACCGCCTTGCCGCTCGCCTGGCAGATCGCCAACGTCGCCGGCTGGGTGAGCTGGGAGGTCACCGGGATCTTCGAGAACATCGGCGTGGTGCAGGAGGGCATGCAGACGATCGCCGTTCCGCACGACGGACTCGATCACCCCGACGCGCGCGCACTCGCCGTGCCACGTGGGGAAATCCGCTTCGAAGACGTGAGCTTCAATTACTCCCGGCGCGATGCACCGCCCGTGCTCGACCGCTTGAACCTCACGATCCGGCCCGGCGAGCGCGTCGGTCTGGTGGGACGCTCGGGCGCCGGCAAGTCCACGCTCGTCAATCTACTGTTGCGCTTTCACGAGCTGGAGCAGGGCGCGATCTGCATCGACGGGCAGGACATCGGGCGCGTCACACAGGAGAGCCTGCGCGCGGCGATCGGCATGGTGACGCAGGATACCTCGCTCCTGCATCGCTCGATCGCCGAGAACATCCGCTACGGCCGTCCGGGCGCGAGCGACGACGAAGTGGAGGCGGCGGCGCGCAAGGCGCATGCGCACGAGTTCATCATCGACCTGCAGGACTGGCACGGCCGCAAGGGCTACGAGGCGCACGTGGGCGAGCGCGGTGTCAAGCTCTCCGGCGGGCAGCGGCAGCGGGTGGCGATCGCCCGCGTCGTGCTGAAGGATGCGCCGATCCTCGTGCTCGACGAGGCCACCTCGGCGCTCGATAGCGAGGTCGAGCTCGCCATCCAGGAACAGCTGCTCGGTCTGATGGAAGGCAAGACGGTGATCGCGATCGCGCACCGTCTGTCCACGATCGCGCGCATGGACCGGCTGGTCGTCCTCGACGCAGGGCGCATCGTCGAGCACGGCACGCACGACGAGCTGCTGCGCCTCCGCGGTCACTACGAGCGCCTCTGGCGGCACCAGTCGGGCGGCTTCCTCCCGCACGACATTCCCGCGACCGAGACGGAGACCGAGCTGCCGGAAGAGCCGCCGGTCGACGAGCTGCGCGCCGAGACGAAGCCCGAACCCTCTGTCGACGACGCGCCGGTAGTGAGCCGCGCCTGAGCGCAGCGCGTTGCAAGCGGCGATGAGCGACTGGCTCGACGAACCCCGCATCCTGAAGGTTCCTGTGATCCGGATGGCGTTCGCGCTATCGATCGCGCTGCACGCCGCTGCGCTATGGGAGTGGCTGCCGCGAGTGCGTGAACTGTCGTTCACGCACTCGGAGCAGGACAAGGCGAGCGGCCCACTGGTCGTCGAGCTCGCTCCCGAGCCGAGCCGGGCAGTGACCCCGCCCACCGCACCGCCCGCCGCACCGCCCGCTGCGCCGCCCGCTGCGCCGAGCCAGGCGCAGCCGGCGCCAGCGAGGCGCGCGCCGCAGCCCAAGGCGACGCCGCGCCCGCCGCCTCCGCCGCCCGTCATCACGCAAGACCGCCCGGCGCCTCCTCTTGCACCGCCGCCTGAAACGCCGTCCGTAGCCGCCCCAGCGCCCCCGCCAGGCGCGGCCGACTTCTACGCCGCCCTGGAGGCGAGGCGGCGAGCTCGCGGCGCGGCGGCCGACGGCGAGGTGCACGCACCGACCGCCGAGGACGAACGGCAACGCCACAACCGCGAGGTCGCCGCGAACCTCGGACTGGATCGCACGCCGACCTACGGCACCGATCAGACGGGCGGCGGCGTCTTCCGGATCCAGCGCATGAGCTCCGACTACGCCGAGTTCCTCTTCTTCGGCTGGAACAAGGACATTCGCCGCAACTCGCAGCAGCGGATCGAGGTCCGCAGAGGCGGCAACCCCGATATCCAGACCGCGGTGATCCGCAGCATGATCGCAATCATCCGTGACCGGGAACCTGGAGACTTCGTGTGGATTTCGTCGCGGTTAGGCCACAACGTCACGCTGTCGGCTCGCCCGAGCGACAACGCGGAGCTCGAGGCGTTCATGATGCAGGAGTTCTTCGGGGCGCCGCGCAGTCAGTAGGCATCGTGCCCGTGGAGCAATTCTTGCCTTCGAGCTCGTTGTTCCGGATTGAACAGCGGGCGGGCGTGGCGTAAGCTAATCGCGCCTGGCAGACCCCCAAGCACTCCCCCAACCAAGGTGCACACGCTCGGTCGTTACGAGATTCTCGGCGAGCTCGGCCGGGGGGCAATCAGCGTCGTGTACGATGCGCGCGATCTGCTCACCGACGGCCCCGTCGCACTGAAGCTCATCGAGCCGTCGCTCTGGGGGCGGCCGACTTCAGCCGTGGAGCGGCTCGCGTTTCTGACCGAGGCGATGCCGGGATGGCGCCTCAAGCACCCGAACATCGTCACCGTCTGCGATGCCGGCGACGGCGATGGCAGGGTGTACCTCGCCATGGAGCGGGTCGCGGGGTCCAGCCTCCGGCGGATGATCGATGAATCGCCGTCGCTCGGGGTCGGTCGCTCCATCCGGATCGCCGCGGAGATCGCGTCCGGCCTCGCTCACGCGCACGAGCGAGGCGTCGTGCATCGCGGCGTGACCCCCTCGAACATCCTGATGCAAGCGAGCGACCGCCCGAAGATCACGGACTTCGGCTTGGCGGCCCTGCAGGAAGCGGCGCTCGCCGCGCCGAACCACGCCGCGCGGTTGGCCTACCTATCGCCGGAGCAGATCCGCTGCGACGAGACGATCGACGGGCGGTCCGATCTCTTCTCGCTCGGCGTCATGCTCTACGAGATGCTCACCGGGAGGCTGCCGTTCGCCGGCGGTTCGCCGGCCGAGATCATGCGGCAAGTGCTGGAGGCCGAGCCGCCGCGACCGAGCGATCGAAATCCGCACGTGCCGCCCGCGGTGGATGGGGTCGTGATGAGCATGCTCGCGAAGAATCCCGACGACCGAGCCCCGAGCGCCGAGGGCATCGCGCACAGCCTGCGGCGCCTGGAGGAGGACCTCGACGGCGAGCTCGCGGCGGACGGCCGCTACGACGAGCCTCTGCTCGAGACGGTGACGGTCGGTGCGCACGGCTCCGATGAGCGGCGCGAAGCGCCGCCCCTACCGGCCTGGAGCCAGCCGTGGCGGCCGGCACCGCGTCCTTCGACTTCCGCTCTGGTTGCTTTGATCATTGCGGCCGCAGGGGTCGTCGCGCTGTGGGAGTGGCGACAATCCACGGATTCGAACGAGACACGGATCGCGGCGATCGGCGCCGAGCCAGCGACGGCGAGCAGCGCCAAGCCGGCGACCGCGATCGCGCCCGAAACGCCGCTCTCGCGCGAGCCGCCCCTCGCGACGCCCGAGCCGCCCAAGAATAAGAAGCACGCGAGCAAGGTGCCGGCACGGAAGCCTTCTGCAGGGGCCGCTGCACATGGCCCTGCTCCGGCGCCGGAAAAGCCGCCGTCGGTTGTGGCGTTCACTGCACCGCCGGAAGCGACAATGACCCCGCTCGCGAGCGTCCCGGCAGCGAGCGAGGCGCCGCCGAGGATGCAGCGGACGTCCATTTCCGCCTCTAGCGAGGCGCCGCCGAAAACGAGCGGCCGCCCACCGGCCAAGACGGCGACCGTTGTGGTCGACGTTTCTCCCTGGGGCGAAATCTACGTCGACGGCAAGCCGCGCGGAACGACGCCGCCCCTCAAGGCGTTCGACCTGCCACCTGGAAGGCATCGCATCGAAGTGCGCAATCCGGTTCAGCCCCCTCATATCACTTTCGCGACGCTGCAAGCCGGCGAAGTTCGGCGTATCCAGCACGAATTCGACTAGAAGGCAGGTCGCGCGCGCATGACCGGGCTGCCCCAGGCAATCCTGGTGACTAGCCGCCGCTTCGCGATCCCACGCTTGTCCGCGGCAAGCCGGACGCCCAAGCGCTGCTCGCGTCCGCGATCTCGCTTAAGACATCGCCGTCTGTTGTGCCGGAGCTCTTGAGGACGTGAAAGCCGTGGTCGGCGCCCTCCAGCCAGTGCATGGTCCATGCGGGGAGGCGGCCGACCGCGCGTTCCATCAGCTCGCGCCGGCATAGCGCATCGCGGGTGCCGTTCAAGCAGAGCACGGGCACCGCGATCTGCGCGAGATGCGCGTCGCGCAGCTTCTCCGGCTGACCCGCCGGATGTAGCGGATAGGCGAGAAGCAGGAGGCCGTCGCACGGAAAGCGATCCGCGGCGAGCATCGAAGCGGCCCGTCCGCCCATCGAGCGCCCGCCGAGGACGAGCGCCTCCGGCGCGATTTCCCGTCGCGCGCGCGATGCCACCGCGGCGATGCACGCCTTGAGCCGGGGCATCGGGTCCGGGCGGTTGGCGCGCTTCTCCCGATAGGGGAAGTTGAAGCGCACAACGTGGAACCCGCGTCGGCGAAGGTGCCCGGCCAGCGCAAGCATGCCCGGATCGGCCATGTGGCCGCCGGCGCCGTGGGCGCAGACGAAGAGCGCGCCCGTCGGCGATGCCAGGGCGGGTTCGAAGACGGCAGAGGTCTCCTCGCCAACCTCGACCTCGATCCGCCACGCGGCACCGGCTCCACCAGGGCGCATCGCCCTCCTCGAACGAAACAGGAAGCGCAACCGCGCAAGTGTAGGCGTCGGCGCCATGAGGCGCCGTGGCGCATGCTCGGCGGGCGAAATCGCTCTGGAGCTGGTTTATACTGATTCGAGGGAGGTCACTATGAGCAATTCCGCCGGCGCCGCGGTCGACGAGCGCAAGTCCGTCGTCAGCCCGGTGCTGCTCTCGCACGGCACGCTGATGTCGAAGAACCTCGCTGCGTCGCGCCGCTTCTACGAGGAGTTTCTCGGCCTCGAGGTCGTGCGCCACGCCCGCCCGGCCATGATGCTGCGTCTGCGCTCGGGCATGTACGTGGTGTGCGTGTGCATCGGCGAGAAGGTCCCGAACCAGCACGTGCTCACCCACTGGGGCCTGAACGTCGCGTCCCGCGAGGAGGTGGACCGTGCGCACGCCGACGCGCATCGGCTGAAGGAAACCTACGGGATCCAGAAGATCCAGAACGTGCGCGAGCGGCACGGCGCGTACGGTTTCTACCTCCAGGACCTCGACAACAACTGGTGGGAAATCCAATGCGAGCCGCGCACGAGCGACGCGTTCTTCGCGCGCGGCGACGTGATCGACATGAGCGTGCACGCCAC
>Ga0126383_10002736_pt1 | contig 11466 bp, 10 predicted proteins | sample PanSoiMetPlot_35_FD_96882 | JGI IMG/M metagenome (GOLD analysis project Ga0126383, IMG submission 96882) | Tropical forest soil microbial communities from Panama - MetaG Plot_35 | ecosystem: Environmental > Terrestrial > Soil > Tropical forest > Bulk soil | place: Panama | collected 2016-02-17
ATCCGCAGAGCGCAGGCGGGATCGTCGGCGTGCGCGACGACGGCTCGCCCGTCCTCGCGTACCCGCTGACGTCCTTCATCTGGGACGGCGTACGGCGCGCGCTGCTCGCCATGGCCGAAATCCAGTTCGCGGCCGGCGCCAAGAGCGTCCTGCCGATCCATGAGCGCGCGCGACCGTACGCGTCGTGGGCGCAGGCACGAGACGCCATCGCCGCGCTGCCGCTCGAACCGCTGCTCACCCGGGTCGTCTCGGCGCACGTGATGGGCGGGTGCGGTATGGCCGATGCGCCCGCCCGCGGGGTGGTCGATATCCGCGGGCGGCATTTCCACCTCGAGAACGTCTCGGTGCACGACGGCTCGGTGTTCCCGACGAGCCTCGGGGTCAATCCTCAGCTCTCGATCTACGCGCTGGCGGCGCGCAACGCGACGGCGCTCGCGGAAGCGCTGACGGGCAAGGCGCCGCCCAGCGAGTGACGCCGGCCCGCGCCCGGTTCGAAGGCCAGGGCGTGCTCGCTCGCGCGCTGGTGCGGCTCTACCTGTTTGAGGTCGCCATCTACGCAGTCCTCGCATGGTGGCTCGTCGGCATTCGCGGTTGGACGTCGGCAGCTGCGCTGACGGGGGCCGCCGTCATTGCCGTCTGCTGGCGCGTGACCATGACGCTTGCGAGTTACGCGGTGGCGTGGCGCTACCGCGACCGGGCGCCGCCCGAGTTTCAGCGCTCGTCCTTTGCGCTGCTTGGCTATTTGCTGATGGAAGCAGCGGCGACCATCGCGGTGTACGGCGTGCTTCAGCCTCTCGAACGACTCGTGATCGGCAATGCGCGTCCCACGTCCCCCTCCAGGGCGAGGTTGCCGGTGCTGCTCCTGCCCGGGTATGTCTGCAACCGCGCGCTCTGGTGGGTGCTTGCGCGCGCGCTCCGCGGCGGGAGCGAGGACTGCTGGGCAGTCACGCTCGAACCGGTGTACGGACGGATCGACGATCTCGTCGCACCGCTCGCTGCCGCGCTCGACGAGCTGCTTTCGGAGACCGGCCACCCGCAAGCCGTCATCGTCGCGCACAGCATGGGGGGGCTGGTCGCACGCGCCTATCTCCGCGACTATGGCGCGCGGAAGGTGGCACGCCTGATCACGCTCGGGTCACCGCATCACGGCAGCATGCACGCCTGCCTGGGCGCCGGGCTCAACGCGCGGCAGATGGAACCCGGTTCGGCGTGGCTGGACGCGCTCGCCGCGGCCGAGGGCGGCGGATTTCCGGTGCCGTTCACGTCGATCTTCAGCTACCACGACAACTTCGTGGCGCCGCAGACGAGCAGTCGCCATCCGGCGGCGAGGAACATCGCGCTCGCGGGCGTCGGGCACCTCTCGCTGGTGTTCTCGCCGAGAGTGCGTAGGCTCGTCGCCGCTGAGCTCGATGCGGCGAGCACGGCCCATCGCGAGCGGGCGGTTTGACCCGCGACCGCGTCCGGCTCGCGCGCTAGCGCAGAGCGATCGGCCCGATCACTGTTCGGCGCGGTTGCGATCCGGTACCGCCAAGCGATCGGCGCGATGCATCAAGCGTTCGCCCACGCCGCGTGCTTGACCGTGTAGCTGCCGATCAGGCGCAGCTGGCTCGGGTCGACGGCGACGAGTTGAAAACGCGCGGTCGACAGTGGCAGCTTGCGGAGGCGCTCCACGTTTGGTGCGACGAAGACCGTCGCACGGCTGAATGGGATGTTCTGCAAGTGGTCGTGGCGCTTGCCTCCGACATCGAACAGCAGGAGATCAAGCCGCTTGATCCCTTCGAGCAGCGCTTTCAGGCGGACGATCACGAGGTCATCGTAGGGCGCGACGGTGCAAAACACGCTCCCGCTTGGCGCGACCCGGTATTCGCGCAGGCGTAGCCCGGCGGCGGCGATGTGCTCGACCAATTCGCCGGTGATCACGGCACACAAGTCACCGCTCTGAGCGGGCGTGCTCGTTCGCGTTCTCGAGTCGAAGGTGGCGGTGCCGATCGGAGCAGGGCAGTGCGGAGGGTGCATCGGCCAATCTCCCGTGAAAACTCAGCAAGTCAGCGGCGTGCGGACCCGAAAGGGTCAGCGACAGGGCAGCGATCGCTCTCCGTCGATGGTCAGCTCGTAGGACTCGCTCGCCGCGACGCATTGCGGCAGCGACGCCCCGCCTGGCTGGATCAAGGTGGTCGCGTTTTCTGCCAACGCGATGCGCAAACCCGACGGCTTGATCATGGCGCTGAATCCCCAGTCCTCCCTGACCACCGTCAGCTGGACGCGTCCGTCGAGCCGCGGCCCGTGGGCGCCGAACGGGCGGCAGCCGTCCGCCTGCCACTCAAGCTCGAACGGCGTGTCGGGCACCAATGCGCCGGCAAGAAGCGGCTCCCCGTTCACGCGCACCGCGGTTTCCGGTCCGCATTGCGATATCGGTCGCGGATCGGTCCAACGCAGCGGCATGGCATCGCCGTCGAGGGCCGGCACGAGGAGCGCATTGAGAATGAATCGGTCCAAGGCCGGAGCCGGTGCGGCAGTGATCGACGGCCGGCCCGCTCGCACGCCGCTCGCCGTCGGCATGACGGCCACCCCGAGCGCGACCGCGAGCCCGAGCGCGATGACCAGGCCGAGGACGCGCGTATGGCCGAAGGTTCTACCTCGCTCGCGTCTTGAGTAAAAAGTAGCCATCAGGAAACCGTTCCGTAGGTTGTGGGGCTGGCAATGTAGCCCTGACCCGCGCGGTAGCAGCGGCTTCTCGCATGGTCGTGGCCAGCATGCCGTAGACCGTTGCCCAGGCGTCTTTCACGCTCGGCGTGAATTCGGCGCCCAGGCTCTTGCCGAGCGTCCAAAGCAGCGCGGCGCCCACCAGGCCGTAGTGATGGTCTTTGACGCCGTAATCGGCGTGGCGCCTCCCGAGCTCCTCGATCGAGGGGCGAATGCGCTCCAACTGGCTGAGCCCGTTCACCGCGGCATCCATGACTTGCATGAGCTTCGCGCCTTGCTGCCGGATGTCGCGTTGGAAGAGTCCCTTGAGGGACGGATCTACTTCAAAGAGCCTCTGATAGAAGAGCTGCGCCGCGGTGTCTTTGATCGGCAGCACTCGCCTCCAGGTGGCTTGGACGAGTCGAACGTGTTCGGGTGTCACGGGATCGCCCCTCATGGCATTTCCTCCTCATCATGAGCCTCCCGAATAGCGGCAATTTCACTGGACTCTAGTGAGCGCGCGCGTTAGCGAGATTTCGCCGCGCGGCCTTTTTGTTTCGTTTGTTTCAGTCACGTATCAGAGAGCAGCGCTCCTATTGACAAGGCCGCAACCGTTGGGGTAATTCGTACCGCTTTTATGTGCGCGCCGTAGGTGCCCAGTGGAGCGGGCAACGTCCATGAATGCAAAGCCCACGATCCTAATCGTCGATGACGAGGCGGAGATGCGTGCGGTCCTGGACGAATATTTTGCTGCCCAGGGCTATGCGACGCTCAGCGCCGAAAACGCCGTCGCGGCGCGGTCGCTGGTCGCCCGGCACCCTATCGACCTAGCGCTGCTGGATGTGAACCTGCCCGGCGAGGACGGCCTGAGCCTCGCACGGTATCTGCGGGAGCGCTACGCGCGGGTCGCCATCGTCATGCTGACTTGCGCCAGCGCGGTGGTGGACCGGATCGTCGGGTTGGAGGTGGGCGCGGACGACTACGTCCCCAAGCCGTTCGATCCGCGCGAGTTGCTCGCCCGCGTCAAGAGCGTACTGCGCCGGACCTCGTCGGACCGCCGCGCGGATGCCGGCGCGGAGCAAGTGCGGATCGGCCGATGCGTCCTCGACCTCGCCGCCCACCGGCTGCTCGACGAAGCCGGCCAAGACGTCCCGATGTCGCCGCTCGAATTCGACCTGCTGAAAGCGCTCGCACGGCACCCCAATCGCACCCTCTCGCGCGAGCGGATCCTGAACCTGAGCGAGCGGCGCGACTGGGAGCCGTTCGATCGCAGCGTGGATCTGCGCATCATGCGCCTGCGCAAGAAGATCGAACCCGATCCTGAGCACCCGCAATATATCCGGACCGTCCGCAACGAGGGCTACATCTTCATTCCAGGAGGCGGTGGCGCCCAATGAGCGTGTGGCGCGGCGCGAGGAAGAGTCTGACAGTCCTCGCGTGCGTCGCGCTCGCCCTCATCGCCGGCTGTGCGCGGGAGCCTGAGCCGCCGCTGCGGATCGGCACCAACGTCTGGATCGGCAGCGAGCCGCTCTATCTCGCCCGGGAGCTCGGGCAACTCGATCCGAAGGTGGTCCAGCTCGTCGAATACCCCTCGGCGAGCGAAGTCCTGCGGGCGTTCCGCAATCAGGCCATCGATGGCATGGTGATCAGCCTGGACGAGCTGTTCGGGCTGGCGGTGGATGGCCTGCAGCCCAGGATCATCTTGGCGGTGGATGTATCGCACGGCGCGGATGCGGTGGTCGGCCGCTCCGGCATGCACACGATGAAGGATCTGCAGGGCAAGCGGGTCGCCGTGGAAGGCGGGGCGCTCGGCGCATTCGTGCTGAGCCGGGCGCTCGCGCTCAATGGGATGCAAACCAGCGATGTCAGCATCGTGCACCTGGAGTCGAACGAGCAGCCGAGCGCGTTCGAGAAAGGGGAGGTGGACGGCGCCGTCACCTTCGATCCGTTTCGCGCGCAGTTCCTGCGTGCCGGTGCCGCCACGCTCTTCGACAGCACCCAGATTCCCGGCGAGATCGTCGACCTCGTCGCGGTACGCGCACCGGTCCTCGACAAGCAGCCGAAGGCCGTACGGGCGCTGCTCGTCGGCTGGTTCGATGCGATTGACTACCTGAACCGCGAACCCAAGGAGGCGGCGCGGCGCATGGGCATTCGCCAGCAGGCGAGTGGCGAACAGTTTCTGGAAGCCTTGCAAGGCCTGCACATTCCGTCCCGGGAGGAGAACCTTCAGATGCTCGGCGGCGACCCGCCCGGACTGGTCGTCACCGGCAGCCGGCTCATGGCGTTGATGGTGGAAGCGAAGCTGTTGCGCGCCGGCCTGAAGATCGAAGAAGTGCTCGCGCCGGGGCCGCTCGCGAGCCTGCCGCAGTGATCCTCCGCGTACCGGCGTCGCTGAAGGTCACCGTCCCGCTGATTCTGCTGGGGTTCGCGGCGACGCTGAGCGCGGTCAACTTCCTGTATCACGTGCCACGGGCCGAGCGCGCCGCGGAAGACGAAAGCCGCAAGCGCCTCGCGCAAGAGATGTCGCGCCTGCAAAGCACCTTGGAATATCTGCTGCTCAAGGGCGATGAGGCCGTCGCGCAGCACGAGATCGCGGTGCTCGCCCACAACCACGATTACATTCTTGTCACCTTGACCGATGACCGGTACGCGGTCATCGCCGCGACGCGTCGAGCCTGGCTGGGTCGGCACATCGCGGAGGTCTTGCCGAAGTTCGATCTCGAGCAGGCGTCCCAGGCCATCCGCGAACGTCGCGCGACGGTGATGATCGATCCAAGCGAGAACGCATTGCTGGGTTACGCCGGCATCCTGATGGGCAGTCAGCGGGAGGAGCTGCGCCCCTCGCGCGCGGGCGGCTTGTTCCTCGCCTACGATCTCAACCGGCCCAAATCGGAGGCTCGCGCGCAGGTTCTGCACCAGTCGCTCTACTGGGCGGGCTCGGCGACCGCGCTCGCCCTGGCGATGTGGCTCGCGTTTCACTTCCTGCTGACTCGCCGCACCGCGCGACTGGTCCACGCCGCCGAGCAACTGGCGGCGGGCGACCTTGGCGCTCGCAGCTCACTGGGGGGACCCGATGAGCTCGGCCGGCTGGGCCGCGCCTTCGACGCCATGGCGATCGAAGTCGCCGAGACGCAGACCCGGCTGCGTCAGGATCTTGCCGAGCGGGCGCGCGTGCAGCAGGCGCTGGAGAACAGCGAGGAGCAATACCGGTCGATGTTCAATGCCTCGATCGACGGCATGGTGCTTTGGAATGCCGCAGGCGAGATGGTCGACGTCAATCCGGCGCTTTGGAAGATGTATGGCTATAGCCAGGAGGAGTACCTGGCATTGCCTCCGAACGGGTTTGTGGGCCAGTCCTATCACCCCGACTTCCTGCGATCGATCGCCGCCGGACGGCCGTTGCATGCCGAGATGACCGAATTGCGCAAGGACGGCTCCGCCCTGGAGGTCGAGGTTCACGGAATTCCGATGCAGTATCAAGGGCAGCCGCACGTGCTGACGATCGTCCGGGATATCACCGAGAAGAAGCGCTCGATCGAGGCGCTGACGCGACAGCGGGAGACCTCCTACCAGCGCGAAAAACTCGCGGCGCTCGGTTCACTGCTGGCCGGTGTCGCGCACGAGCTCAACAACCCGCTTTCGGTGGTCGTCGCGCGGGCGGTATTGCTGGAAGAGCAAGGCGCCCCGGCCACGCAGGCCGCCGCGCACAAGATTCGTACCGCCGCGGAGCGCTGCGCGCGCATCGTGCGGACCTTTCTCGCCATGGCTCGGCAGCAGCAGCCCGAACACGGTCCGGTGGCGGTCAACGAGGTCGTGTCCGCGGCGCTCGATATCACCGGCTACGCGGTCCGCACGAGCGGCATCGAAGTGACGCTCGATCTCGCGGACGATATTCCACCGCTCCTCGCCGACGCCGATCAGCTCCATCAAGTGCTGCTCAACTTGATCATCAACGCGCAGCATGCACTGCAAGATCAGCCGACCCCGCGCCGGATACGCGTCGCGAGCCGGTACGATTCAACCGCCGACGTGATCCGCATCACGGTTGCGGACAATGGGCCCGGAATTCCGCCGGAGCTGCGCGCGCGGGTCTTCGAGCCCTACTTCACGACCAAGCCGACCGGAATCGGCACCGGCGTGGGCCTGGCGGTGAGCTTGGGCATCGTGGAAGCCCACGGCGGCACGCTCACGGTGGATTGTCCGGGCGAAGGTGGGGCGGTGTTCAGCATCGCGTTACCGATCGGCACCGTGGAGGCGATCGGCCCCGGGATCGGGCCGACCGGGGAGGCAAGCGCTAGCGCGCGTACGATCCTCATCGTCGACGACGAAGCGGAAATCCGCGAGACGCTGGCCGAGATCCTCGGCGTGGCGCGACATCGGGTCGTGACAGTCAGCTCAGGGCGCGAGGCGTTGGAGCGGATGGCGACGGAGCACTACGACGTGATTCTCACGGACATCCGGATGCCCGACCTCGACGGCCCCGGCTTGTATCGCGAGATCGAGCGGCGCTGGCCCGACCGCGCCGGGCGCGTCATCTTCGTGACCGGGGACACCCTCGGCTCGACCTTGCGCGAGTTCGTCGCCGAGGGCGGGCGGCCGGTGATCGAGAAGCCGTTCCTGCCGAGCGATGTGCGCAGTGTCGTCTCTGCAATGCCCATCCCACCGCCTTCACAAGCGCACCAGCCGCGACCGCGCGCAGCGCGCTAGGCGCGGCCGTTCGAACGCAGCAGCTTCAGCACCTGCGCTGCATGATTGGCGGTGTCGGGCGAGTCGATCACGTGGGCGATTTGCCCCTTCTCGTCGATGATGAACGTCACGCGCTCGGCAACGCCGAGCATTCCGCGCAGCACCCCGCCGATGCCGCCGCCGATCGCGCCGTAGGCGCGCGCCACCGAGCGATCGGTGTCGGCGAGCAACGGGAAGTTGAGGTTGTACTTGGCGGTGAATTTCTTGTGCGACGCTGCGTCTTGCGCCGACACACCGAGAATCGCCGCGCCCGCCGCGGCGATCTCCTGGTCGTGGTCGCGCAGCGAGCATGCCTGGGCCGTGCAACCCGGAGTGTCGTCCATCGGGTAGAAGTAGAGCACGAGCTTCCGGCCGCGGAAGTCGCCGAGGCTCACGCGCGAGCCGTCGGTCGCGAGCGCGGAGAAATCGGGCGCCGGGTCACCGGGCTTGAGGCGTGCCATGACTAGAAGTGGATGCCGCGCATCAGATTGGAGACAGCGATCATGTCCGGCGTGGCCTGCGGCGCGCCTTGCTCCTTCTTGCCCGCGGCCGCCGCGGAGTCCGGGAACATGCGGAACGTCGTATTCATGACGATCTGCGCCACGCGCGGAACGAGCGCGTGGAGCACCTCCCCGAACACCCCGAGCCGGGTCGCGATTCGCACCGGCTTGTAGACGATCGCCTCGGCGATCATGTCGGCGGCCTCCTCGGGCGTGAGCGTCGGAACCTGGCTGTAGATCTTCGTCGGCGCGATCATCGGCGTCTTCACGAGCGGCATGTTCACGGTCGTGAACTGGATCCCCATGTCGGCGAACTCGGAGGATGCGCAGCGCGTCCAGGCGTCCAGGGCGGCCTTCGAAGCGACGTAGGCGGAGAACCGCGGCGCGTTCGTGAGCACGCCGATCGACGAGATGTTGATGACATGCCCGCGCCGCTTCTTGATCATCGACGGCATTAGGCCGAGGGTCAACCGGAGCGCGCCGTAGTAGTTGACCGACATCGTGCGCTCGAAGTCGTGGAAGCGGTCGAATGAATTCTCGATCGCGCGGCGGATCGAGCGTCCGGCGTTGTTGATCAGGATGTCGACGCCGCCGTGCGCGTCGAGCACCCGCTTCACGAGCTCGGCGCACTGACTGGCGTCGCTCACGTCGGCGGAGTAGGTGGTGACCTTGTAACCTTTCGCCTCGATCTCCTTCCGGGCCTCGGCGAGCTTGTCGGCGTCGCGGGCGACGATGAGGGTGGTCGCGCCGGCCGCCGCGACCTTGTGGGCGGTCGCGAGCCCGATGCCCGAGGAGCCGCCGGTGATCAGCACGACCTTGTTTTTCACCTGCCCCTTCAGCGTGCGATCGATGAGGAGATCCGGGTCGAGATGGCGCTCCCAGTAGTCCCACAGCCGCCAGGCGTAGTTCTCGAACGGCGGAACGGCGATCCCGGTGCCCTTGAGCGCAGCCTGCGCATCACGGCAGTCGAAGCGCGTCGGGTAGTTGACGAACGTGAGGATGTCTTCCGGAAGCCCGAGGTCTTTCAGCACCGCCGTCCGGATGCGGCGGACCGGTGTGAGGGCGAGGAGGCTCTTCTTGATGCTGTTCGGGATGAAGCCGAGAAGGGCGGCGTTGACGTAGAGCGACATCGCGGGCGCGTGTGCCGCCTTGGCGAAGAGGTTGAGCACCTCGCCCACCCGCTTCGGTTCGGGATCGACCAGGTGGAAGCACTTGCCGTCGAGCCCCTTCTTGTGCGCGAGATGGTCTAGCGCGTCGACGACGAAGTCGACCGGGACAAGGTTGATCCGCCCGCCCTCGAGGCCGATCGTCGGCATCCACGGCGGCAGGAGCTGGCGCGTGCGCTGAATCAGCTTGAAGAAGTAGTAGGGCCCGTCGATCTTCTCCATCTCGCCCGAGCGCGAGTCGCCGACGACGATCCCGGGCCGGTAGACCCGCCACGGGACCTGGCATTCCGCGCGCACGATCTTCTCGGACTCATGCTTGGTGCTGAAGTAGGGATGGTCGAGGTTCTCCGCCTCCTCGAACATGTCCTCCCGGAACACGCCCTCGTACAGCCCGGCCGCGGCGATCGAGCTCACGTGATGGAAGCAGCCGGCGCCGATGTCGTTCGCGAACGCGACCACGTTGCGCGTACCGTCGACGTTGGCGACGCGCTGCGACTCCTCATCCGCTTTGAGGTCGTACACGGCGGCGAGGTGGAAGAAGTGCGCGATTTGCTTGTGCTCGAGCTTGCTGCGCTCGGTCTTTGCGATCCCGAGTCCGGCGAGGGTCAGATCCCCGTGCACCGGAATCGCACGACTCTTGTCGACGCCCCAGTACTCGAGCAGCTGCTCGGCGCGCTTCGCCGACTTCTCGCGGACCAGGAAGTGGACGATCGTGCCCTTGCGCTCGAGCAGCTTGCGTACGAGCCGCTTGCCGATGAATCCGGTGGCGCCGGTGACGAAGTAGTGCATCGGATTCCTCCTAGGACGGGGTTCTTATCGGCTTGCTCGTCCGCGCGGCGCGCGCCGCCCGCATGGCCGGCGGATTATAAACCTGCGGTCCGCGTGGACTTGCACGTTGGCCGGCAAGGACGAACGTCCCGTTCATCCGCGATCTCGTGACGGGCAGGTAGCCGACGTCGCCTAACCTCTTCGAGAGTCCGCACACCTATCGGTGGTGCCGTCCATCTTTAGTATGAAGCCTCTAATGCATCTCCCTAGACTCGCCGGTGCTTGGCTGCGCCATTCAACCGTCAAGCGACTAGAGGAGATCCACATGGTGAAGAAACTCAAAGCCCTCGCCGAGGGCGGGGGCGAGCGCCAGCTCGCGGACACGGTGCGCCAGTCGGCGAAGCAGATCTGGCTCGCGGGGCTAGGCGCGTTCGCCAAGACGCAGGAAGAGGGCGCCAAAGTATTCGAGGCGCTGGTGAAGGAGGGGAAGGTGCTCGAGTCCAAGACGCGCAAGCTCGCGGAATCCCAGGTGAGCCGCGTGAGCAGCGAGTGGGGCAAGGCGGCCAGTCAGGCGACGGCGAAAGCGAGCGCGACCTGGGACAAGCTCGAGCAGGTCTTCGAGGACCGAGTCGCGCGGGCGCTCAACCGGCTCGGCGTGCCGACGAACCGCGACATCCAAAGCCTGTCGAAGCGCGTCGAAGCGTTGACCGCGAGCGTGCAGAAGCTCACCGGGGCCCGCAAGGCCCACGCAGCTGCGCGCAGGACCTCGGCCAAGCACCGCTAGGCGAACGGCGAGCATCCCGGCCTGGCCGCGCGACGGCCATTCCCCCGCGCGGTCCACGTCGGGCCGCGCGCCCGAGCTCCGGGATGCGATGACCGTGCGTCAAGGAGAAAGCCGTCGGACGGATCCGCCGGGCGTGCGGCGAACCGGCCGTTCGCGCGCGAAGAGCAAGATCGGGATCGCCCTCGCGGGCGGGGGGCCGTTGGGAGGCATCTACGAGATCGGGGCGCTGACCGCGCTCGCGGACTCGCTCCCCGGGATCGATTTCACCGCGCTCGACTTCTACGTCGGCGTGAGCTCGGGCGGCTTCATCGCCGCCGGGCTCGCGAACGGCATCACGCCGCTCGAGATGAGCCGAATGTTCATCGAGAGCGAGTCGCACCGGGAGCCGTTCGACGCGACGATCCTGCTCCGGCCGGCGTTCCGCGAGTATCTGCGGCGGGCCGCGTCGCTGCCGCCGCTCGCCGCGGCGGCCGTGTGGCAGGTCGTCACCAGCCGCGATCGCCCGGCTCTCCTCGAATCCTTCGAACGGCTCGCGCGGGCGCTCCCGACGGGGATCTTCGACAACCGGACGATCGACGCCTTTCTCGCGCGCCTGTTCACTGCGCCTGGCCGCACGAACGATTTCCGCGAGCTCCGGCACCGGCTGGTGCTCGTCGCGACCGACCTCGATAGCGGCGCGTCGGTCGAATTCGGAGCGAGCGGCCGCGATCACGTGCCGATCTCTGCCGCGGTGCAGGCGAGCGCCGCGCTGCCGGGACTCTTCCCGCCTGTCGAGATCGACGGCCACCACTTCGTCGACGGCGCGTTGCAGCGGACGCTGCACGCGTCGGTCGCGCTCGAG
>Ga0126383_10002738_pt1 | contig 11464 bp, 7 predicted proteins | sample PanSoiMetPlot_35_FD_96882 | JGI IMG/M metagenome (GOLD analysis project Ga0126383, IMG submission 96882) | Tropical forest soil microbial communities from Panama - MetaG Plot_35 | ecosystem: Environmental > Terrestrial > Soil > Tropical forest > Bulk soil | place: Panama | collected 2016-02-17
TCACCCGGCTGCTGATCGAGCGCGGGGCCGATCCGAACGATGAGGATACCGTCTACCACGCTCCCGAAGGCGACGACCTCGGGGCGCTGCGGGTGCTCGTCGAGACCGGGAGGGTGACGACGCAGAACCTCTCGCTCATGCTGGTGCGCAAGCACGACTGGCATGACTACGAGGGAGTGAAGTACCTGCTCGAGCACGGCGCCGATCCCAACCTCAGCCGCGGCCGCGGCTGGCATCCACTGCACCATGCGCTGTCGCGCGACAACGGGCTGAACATCATCGAGCTGCTGCTTGATCATCGTGCCGATCCCACGATTCGCGATGAGGGGACATCGGCGATCGAGCTGGCGGCGCGCCGGGGACGGGGGGATGTCCTCGAAACATTCGTCCGGCGGGGAATTGCGCTCGACGTCGAGGGCGTCGATCGCCTCATCGCTGCCTGCGCAATGGACGACGGGGCGAAGGTCCGGGAGTTGGCGCGGAACGAGCCGCAGCTCGTCGCCGAGCTCCTGAAGCAGGGAAGCGCACTGCTGGCGGAATTCACGGGGACGTGGAACACCGCCGGAGTGCGGCATCTCCTCGACCTCGGCGTACCGGTCGGCTCGCTGTACAAGGGAGACGGCTACTTCGACATCGCTCCAAACAGCACGGCCCTGCACGTGGCGGCGTGGAAGCTGCGCGCCGATCTGGTGCAGCTGCTGCTCGAGCGCGGCGCCGCCGTGAACGCCCGGGACGACAAGGCGCGCACGCCACTGATGCTCGCGGTGAAGGCGTGCGTCGACTCGTACTGGAGCGAGCGCCGCACACCGGAGCCGGCCCGGTTGCTTCTCGAGGCCGGAGCGTCCCGGGACGGTGTCCCCCTTCCCTCGGGTTACCAGGCAATCGACGATCTGCTGCGGCCATGAAGCGCGACGCGCTGTTTCAACAGGCGGTGTCCGCCATGGACGCGGGTGACGTGGCGGCACTCGAACGCCTGTTGGCTGCTCACCCCGAGCTGGTGCGGGAGCGGCTCGAGCGACCGGGGCGCTGGCTTCTGGACAAGATCGGTCGCGCCGCCAAGGGGTTCTTCAAGCGTCCCTATCTGCTCTGGTTCGTCGCCGAGGATCCGGTGCGCAACGGCCGGCTGCCGGCGAACATCGCCGCGGTAGCGGCCGCGATCATCGCGGCGGCGCGGCGCGAGGGGGTGCCGTCGCTGCAGCAGCAGCTCGACTACGCGCTGCGGCTCGTCGCCTGGTCGTGGATCGCGCGCGAATGCGGCGTGCAGATCGCGCTGATCGACGTCCTGGTGGATGCCGGGGCTGTTCCCGGACGAACCGCCGATGACGCCCTGGTGAACCACCACTTCGCCGCCGCCGCCCACCTCGTGGCGCGCGGCGGGACGCTGACGCTGGCGACCGCCCTCGGTCTCGAGCGCTGGGACGATGCGCGACGATTGATCCCCGAAACGAGTCCCCGCGATAGGCAGTTCGCCTTCATCCTGACGGCGCTCAACGGCCGCGCAGAGGGGCTGCGGTTGATGCTCGATGCCGGGATCGAGCTCGAGGGGGTGAGCCAGGACCTCTATGCGCACGCCCCGGCACTCCATCACGCCGTGTGGTCGGGATCGCTCGACGCCGTCAAGGTCCTCGTCGAAGCCGGAGCGGACATTCACCGCAAGGACTCGGCCGAAGATGCCACCCCGCTCGGCTGGGCGGAGTACGCCGCCCGCGAGCACGCGCGCACACCGGAGGAGGCGCAGCGCTACCGCGAAATCGTTGCGTATCTCCAGACCCGGGGGTAAGCTTGGCCTCGCGTACCAGGACGCACCCCGTCCGCGGGAAGGGCCGAGCCCACCTGACCAGTCGTCGCAGGTACAACTCTCGATCTTCTTTCGGCCCGACGAGCGGACGCGGGCGGTCAGTGAAAGGAGATCGTGTGTCCGATCCCATCGCCCGCCTTCCAGCGCGTCCGTCGCTCGAACAACTCCGCAAACAGGCCAAGGACTTGAGCCGCTCGGCGGCCATCCCGCTGCACCAGGCGCAGCACGATCTCGCGCGCCGCTACGGGTTCGACGGCTGGCCCAGGCTCGTCCACCACGTCGCCGCGACCGACGCAGCCGCGGCTGGGCGCTTCCGCATCGACCGGGAGAGCAACACGATCGAGGTGCGGGGTCCGATCGCTCCGGATCAATGGAACACGGTGGTCGAAGTCATGCGCGAGCAGGGCATCACCGGTCTCCGCTCCGGCGCCGTCACCGATGCGGCCCTCGAGCGTGTGGCCACGGTCGAGCATGTGACACGGCTCCTGGTCGAGGGGGAATCGATCACGGACGACGGCCTGCGTCGGCTGGGGCGCCTTGCCCACCTCGAGGAGCTCGATGTCGGAGGACCGAAGGCCGCCATCACCGACGCCGGGCTCGAAGTTCTGCGCCACCTGCCCGCGTTGCGAATCTTCAAAGCCTGTTGGGCGCCCCGGATCAGCGACGCCGGCGCGACACACCTGTCCTTCTGCGACGAGCTGGAACACGTCAACCTCATGGGCACGCCCACGGGCGACGGCGCCATCAACGCGTTGCGGGGCAAGCGCCGGCTGCGGCATCTGAAGACGGGGCGGCTCGTGACCGATGCCGGAGTTGCGCTGCTGCACGACTTCCCCGTGTTCAAGACCTGGCACGGCGGGGAAGGAAACCTCAGCCTGATGTCGTTCGACTCCGAGCCGAACCACTTGCTGCTGGACGGTCCCTTCACCGATCGCGGCCTCGCAAGCCTGCGCGGCCTCGACGGGCTCTACGGGGTGCACTTCTTCTGGCACGTGAGTGGAATGACGGCGGACGGCCTCGCGGTTCTGCGCGATCTCCCACATCTGGAAATGCTCGGTTGCGAAGGGACACTGTGCAACGACGTCGCGATGCGGCAGATCGGCGGGCTGCCGGGGCTGCGGATGCTGATGGCGCAGGGCACGGTGGCCGGCGACGCCGGCTTTCAGGCGCTGGCTCGCTCGCGCACGATCGAATTCATCTGGGGGCGCGAATGTCCCAACCTCACGGGTCCCGGGTTCCGGGCGCTCGCCGCGATGCCGGCGCTCAAAGGCCTGGGCGTGAGCTGCAAGACGGTGGACGACGCGTCGCTGGCCGCGCTGCCGGGCTTTCCCGCGCTCACGCAGCTGATGCCGATGGATGTGACCGACGACGGCTTCCGCCATGTCGGCCGCTGCGCCCAGCTGGAAAAACTGTGGTGCATGTACTGTCGCACGACTGGAGACGCCGCCACCGAGCATATCGCGGGCCTGTCCCGTCTCAAGAGCTACTATGCCGGTCGCACGCTGATTACCGACGCCAGCCTCGCACTGCTGGCGGGGATGACCTCGCTCGAGGAGCTCGAGTTCTGGGAAACGGCGGGGATCACGAACGCCGGCATCGCGGCTCTCGCCCGGCTGCCCCGGCTCACGCGCCTCGAGGTCGGCTCGTCGCTCCACGTCACCCGCGACGCCTTCGCGACATTCCCCCCCACCGTACACGTCAGCTACTGGTGACCCCATGACCGCACGCATCGTCGCTCCCGTGAGTCGGCAGCTGAGCGTCGCCGACGTCGATCGCAGCATCGCTTTCTATCGGGACGTTCTGGGCTTCGAGGCTCGTTCTGCTCCCGCGGCGGAGGTCGTGTCAGGTCCGGCGCGGATCGCTCTCACCACCACGGCGACGGCGAACGACTCGACCGGCGAGCCACGCCCGCGTGGGGCGGCGATTCTGTTCTTCGAGACCGATGACGTCCGGGGAATGCACAAGCAGGTCGTCGCGCGGGGCGGGAGCGCGAGCGAGCTCGAGCGGGTGAACTGGATCAAGATGCGGATGTTCCAGCTGCAGGACCCCGACGGCCACACCCTGTGGTTCGGGCAGTCGTTCGCTGAGCCCGACCGGCCGAAGGATCCACGGCGCCAGCTCCACCAGCTGCTCCCCATGCTGCCGCTCAGCGACGTCGCCGCCGGTATCGCCCACTACCAGCAGGCGCTCGGGTTTCACATCAACTACGCCCAGGCCGACCTGGGCGTGATGGACCGGGACGACGTCACGCTGCTCCTGATCCAGCGCACCGCGCAGTACACGGGGATCGGGTCGTGCGAGGCGTATGTCAACGACGCCGACGCGCTGCACGCCGAGCTCGTCCAGCGCGGGGCCAATGTGCAGGGCGCGCCGGTCAGTCATCCGTGGGGTCTGCGCGATTTCACCGTGATCGATCTGGAGGGCAACCGGCTGGTATTCGCGCAGACATTCGAATGACCGTAACGTTGCTCGGCATGAACGCGTTCTCTCTGGCGCTGACGGCCGCACTCGCCGCGCGGCAACCCGCCGCGCCGTCCCCGACTGACGTCGCGCGCTGGCAGCGCGAGGCGCAGCGCGTCACGATCATCCGCGACGACTGGGGCATCGCCCACATCTACGGCAAGACCGACGCCGATGCGGTGTTCGGCATGGAGTACGCCCAGGCAGAAGACGATTTCAACCGCGTGGAGACGAACTACCTGAACGCCCTGGGGCGCCTGGCGGAAGCCGAGGGAGAGCGCGCCGTCTACCAGGATTTGCGGATGAAGCTCTTCATCGACCCCGACACGCTCAAAGCGCTGTACCGCGCCAGTCCCGCGTGGTTGCGGCGCCTGATGGACGCGTTCGCCGACGGGCTCAACTACTACCTCTACAAGCACCCCGACGTGCGGCCCCGTGTCATCAGGCGATTCGAGCCCTGGATGGCGTTGAGCTTCACAGAAGGCAGCATCGGGGGCGACATCGAGAGCATCGATCTGCGGGAGCTGGCGGCGTTCTACGACGACACCAGTGCGGCAGCGCGCGCCGGGGGTGACGGCGACGATCCCATAGCGGAGCCGTCGGGATCGAACGGCATCGCCATCGCGCCGCGGCTCACGCGCGATCATCACGCCCTGCTGTGGATCAATCCGCACACCTCGTTCTACTTCCGCTCCGAGCTCCAGGTGGTGAGCGGCGACGGGCTCGATGTCTACGGGGCGGCGACGTGGGGGCAGTTCTTCATCTACCAGGGCTTCAATCGCACCGCCGGATGGATGCACACCTCGAGCGGCGTCGACAACATCGACGAGTTTCTCGAAACGATCGTGCAGCGAAACGGGAAGCATTTCTACCAGTACGGCGGCGCCGAGCTGCCCGTCGGGACGCGGACGGTGACCGTCCCGTATCGCACGCCCGGTGGAATGGAGCGCAGGACCTTCACTGCCTACTTCACCCGCCACGGCCCCGTCATCCGCAAGGTCGGCGATCGGTGGGTGAGCGTCAGCCTCATGCAGCATCCGGTGTCGGCGCTGATCCAGTCGTACAGCCGCACCAAGGCGAAGGACTACGCTGCGTTTCGCCGCATCATGGACCTGCACACCAATTCGTCCAACAACACCGTATTTGCCGACGCCTCGGGGAACATTGCCTATTTCCATTCCAATTACATCCCGCGGCGCGACACCGCATTCGACTGGACCGAGCCGGTCGACGGCTCGAACCCCGCCACGGCCTACAACAGTGTGTTGTCGTTCGACGAGACACCCAACCTCCTCAACCCAGCCAGCGGCTGGCTCTACAACGCAAACAACTGGCCCTGGTCGGCGGCGGGCGCCGACAGCCCGAAGCGCGAGCGTTTCCCGCGCTACGTCGAGACGGGGACCGAGGAGACACCCCGCGGCTACCACGCCCTGCGCGTGCTGGGCGATGGGAAAGACTGGACGCCCGCGGCGTTGATCGCCGCGGCGTTCGACAGCTACCTCCCCGCGTTCGAGCGCATGATCCCGCCGCTGCTCAAGGCGTACGATGCGCTCCCCGCGACGGACAGCCTGCGTCTGCGCCTCGCGGACCAGATCGCGAGCCTCAGGGACTGGGACTATCGCTGGGGAGCCGCGTCGGTCCCGACCACCCTCGCGGTATTCTGGGGAACGAGCCTTCTGCCACGGTTGCGCGGGCGGCGCGCGCCGCCAGGATCGCCCCGATCACGTATGCCGCCGAACGCGCCACCCCCGAGGAGCTGCTCGACGCGCTGGCCGCCGCATCGGACTCGCTCGTCGCGGACTTCGGGACGTGGCGGACCCCGTGGGGGGACATCAACCGGTTCCAGCGCATCGACAACGCGATCGCCTCGCACTTCGACGACGCGCGGCCCAGTATCCCCGTCCCGTTCACCTCGGCCGTGTGGGGCTCCCTCGCTTCCTTCGGCGCCCGGCCCTATCCCAACACCCGGAAGTGGTACGGGTCGTCCGGCAACAGCTTCGTCGCCGTCGTGGAATTCGGCGACAGCGTGCGCGCCCGGGCGGTGACGGCGGGCGGCGAGAGCGGCCAGCCCGGATCGAAGCACTTCAACGATGAGGCCGAGCGCTACGCGGGCGGGGCGTTACGGGAGGTGTACTTCTACCGCTCGCAGCTCACCGGACATACCGAGCGGGAATACCACCCATAGCGCACCAGTTTCTCCAATCGCTGACGATCGTCCTCGTCGTGGCCGCGGTCACGACGGTACGCGGACGCACCGGCGCGACCGTGCTCGCGGTGACGCGGGCCGGCGGCGGCGTGATCGTGCCGACGGCGAAAGAGCGGCTGCAGGCGGGCGACGTGCTGGCGCTCGCCGGCACGCACGAAGCGATCTCCGCTGCCACGGCGGCGCTCGAGAAGCGAAACGAACCTCCGGCGGGAACGTAGGGGTCGCTCGATGACGAGCCTGGTCAGTCCGGAGATTCTCGCGCTCCAGGACGCGCTCGCCGGTCGCTACTCGATCGAGCGCGAGCTGGGCCGCGGCGGCATGGGGGTCGTGTTGCTCGCGCGCGATGTCGCGCTGGACCGCCCGGTTGCGATCAAGCTCCTGCCGTCCGCGCTGGCCGCCCGTCCCGAAGCTCGGGACCAGTTTCTGCGCGAAGCGCGGACGGCAGCGGGGTTGTCGCATCCCAACATCGTGCCGATCCATCTCGTCGAAGCGCGCGGCGATCTGGTGTATTTCGTCATGGGATACGTCGATGGCGAAACGCTGCGCGAGCGCGTGGAGCGATCGGGCCCGCTCACGCCGCGGCTGGCGATGAAGGTGATGCAGGAGGTGGCCTGGGCGCTCGGCTACGCTCACCAGCGCGGCGTGATTCATCGCGACGTCAAACCCGACAACATCATGCTGGAACGGGCGAGCGACCGCGCAATCGTCACCGATTTCGGAATCGCGCTGGGCTCGGGCGACGCGGCCCACAGCGGGGGCGCGGTGATCGGCACCGCGCGCTACATGAGTCCCGAGCAGGCCTGCGGCGAGCCGGTCGATGGCCGCAGCGATCTCTACTCGCTCGGTGCGACCGCGTTCTTCGCGCTCACCGGCAGGGCACCTTTCGACGCAGCGACCCTGCCCGCCATCCTCGCGCGGCAGGTCGCTGAGCCGGCGCCGAATGTGCAGACGGCCCGCCCCGAGGTGCCGGCGAAGCTCGCTGCCGTGATCGATCGCTGTCTCCGCAAAGCCCCCGCGGATCGTTTCCCATCGGGCGAGGACCTCGCGCGCGTCGTGGGGGAAGCGCGCGGACGAGAATTTCGCGCGCCCCCGATCGTGCGCGCCTTCATCCGCAACGCCCAGGTCTCCACCATGGTGTTCGTGGCGACGGCGCTGGCGAATCAAACGGTGACGGCGAGCAGCTCCGGGGTGTCGATCTCCTTCGGCGGCCCGGGTATCATCGGCATCATCCTCTTTTGCCAGCTGGTGGCAGTCGCCCGGCGCCTGCTGCGGGACGGTTACACCTTCGACGACATCCGGGCCGCCTTACTGGCTGAAGCGCAGGTGCAGGACGAGGAGGCGGACGTCATCAGGCAGCGCAGAATTTTTCGTCGCCTCAATTCGTTCTGGTACAAGCTGTGGGCGGGGAAGGTGGGGCGCTGGTTCTTCCGCGCGTCCGGCTACCGCCTCCACCCGTCCTCCCGACGGGCGCTCGCCGGCGTCGATGCCACGGAGCTGGTGTTGGGACGATCGGCGATCGACGCGTATCGCGCCCTGCCCGAGCAGACCCAGCGTCAGCTGTCCGGCGTGCCGCAGGTGGTCACCGACCTGGAGGCCGCGGCGGAGGCCTTGCGGGCCCGTGGGGACACCGGGGAGCGCCTGACCGAAACCGTTGCGGCGCTGGAGCGACTGCGACTCGCGCTCATCAAAGCCCAGTCCGGCGCCGGATCGCTGCCCGACCTGACCCTCGCCCTCGAGCGGGCGCGCGAAGTCGGCGCGCACGTCGATCGCCGCATCGACGCGGGACGCGAGGTGGATGACCTGCTCCGGCCGTAGTACTATCGTGAGGTCGTCACTCACGGACCCGACATGCGTTTCTCGTGGTGTTGCCTGGTTGCTGTCCTGCTCGTCCCGACAGCGCGCGCGCAGCAGCCGGCGTCGCCGCCGGTCTTCACGTTCCAGGAAGTGATGGTTCCGGTGCGCGATGGCGTGCACCTGCAGACCGTCATCCTCGCGCCGGTCAACCAGACCGGACCGCTGCCGATTCTGTTCCGACGCACGCCTTACGGCGTACCCGACGCGGCGCCGGCGGCGATCCCCCCGAGCATCAAGGAGCTGGTGCAGGACGGCTACATCTTCGTCATTCAGAACCTGCGCGGCCGGTTCAAGTCGGAAGGGACGTTCAAGCTCACGTCGCAGGTCGACCTCTCGGATTCGACGCGCACCAGCGAAACGACCGACGCCTACGACAGTATCGATTGGCTGGTGCGGCACGTCCCGAACAACAACGGCAAGGTCGGGATGTTCGGAGTGTCGTACGACGGGATGACGACGGCGATGGCGCTCCTGCATCCGCACCCGGCGCTGGTGGCGATGAGCGAACAGGCATCGCCCGCCGACGAATGGATGAACGACGACGATCACCGCTACGGAGCCCTGCGCCTCAGCTACGCGTTCGAGTACGCCGTCCTCGAAGAATCCGACAAGAACAAGAACACCCACTTCGACTTCGATCAATACGACACCTATTCCTGGTATCTGTCCCTCGGGCCTCTCGCGAACATCAACGCCCGCTTCCTGCACGGCACGATCCCGTACTGGAACGCGATGGTGGCTCATCCCGACTACGACGACTACTGGAAGAAGGAAGCGTGGGTGCGGCAGCTGCATGCCTCCACGGTGCCGAATCTCAACGTTGCCGGGTTCTGGGATCAGGAGGACCCGTGGGGGCCGTGGCAGATCTTCCGCCACGCCGCCGAGCGGGATCCCGACCACACCAATTTCATCGTGGCGGGTCCGTGGTATCACGGCGAATGGCGCGCGCCGCGGGGCGACAGCATCGGGATCGTCACCTTCGGCGGCCACGAGACGGCGCGCGAGTATCGTGAAACGATCGAGGCCCCGTTCTTCCGCTATTACCTGCACGGAGAGGGCGTCAAACCGGCGTGGGTCGCGAGCACGTTCGAGACCGGTGCCAATCGCTGGCGCACCTACGATGCCTGGCCGCCGCGCGAGGCGAAGTCGACCAACCTGTATCTCCTCTCGGACGGCACACTCTCTTTCAACGCGCCGACGGGCGCCGGCTATCGCGAATACGTATCGGATCCTCGGAACCCGGTGCCGTACCGGCAGCGCCCGATCTCGCCGACGTACCCGGGAGGTGATTGGCGGACGTGGGAGGTGGCGGATCAACGGTTCGTCGCGGGGCGGCCCGACGTGCTCACATGGGTGAGCGCAGTGCTGGACCACGACGTGACGGTCACGGGAGAAGTCGCCGCCGATCTGTACTTCTCGACCAGCGGAACGGACGCCGACCTGGTAGTCAAGGTGATCGACGTCTACCCCGACGGCGCGCAGCCGAACGCCTGGGATCCCGACGCCGGTCCCGCGCCGGGAGCGTTTGCCCGCTCGATGAACGGCTACGAGCTGCCGATCGCGATGGACGTGCGGCGGGGCCGCTATCTCACGAGCTTCGAGCGGCCGCAGGCGCTGGTGCCCGATACACCGCGCCTGTGGCACGTCCCGCTGCGCGACCACGACCACGTGTTTCTGAAGGGCCACCGCATCATGGTGCAGGTGCAGTCGACGTGGTTTCCCATCATCGACCGCAACCCCCAGAAGTTCGTGCCCAGCATCTATCAGGCGACAGAAGCGGACTACGTGCGCGCGACGCAGCGCGTGTACGGCTCGGCACGTTTCCCGTCGCACATCGTGTTGCCGGTCGTGCGGTAGCTACAGGCGCATGCGCCGCACCAGCGCCGCGAACTCCGGCTCGCGGCGCACGCCATCGAGGATGGGGTTGACCTTGAGGTACGCCATCCAGCCGCGGCGGTCGTCGTAGGCGCGCTCCATCCACGGCAGCGCGCGTCCCCACTCGTTCAGCCCGAGATAAATCGTCGCGAAGGCGACGGGGGAGACGTACCCCTCCGCGGCTTCGCGCCGCTCGAGATCGGCGAGCACCGCGCGCGCGGCGTCGTGCTTGCCCGCCCGGCCAAGGACGAAACCCAGCGTCGCGAGGGTGTAACTCCCGGCGGCCGGCAGCTCCAGCGCCTCGCGCGCCACGCGTTCCGCTTCGACCAGGTCGCCTTGCTCCGCGTACGTCAGCGCCAGAATGCGGTACGTCTCCGCCGCCGTGGGGTTCAGGGCGATCGCCCGCAACAGGTGGTAGCGGGACTGGTCGTGGCGGCGCGCGTAGTAGTGGGCCCAGCCGACGCTGCGCCGTACCGAGATCGACGTCGGATCGAGCTGCTGCGCCATCAGGACCTCGGTGACCGATTCTTCCAGCTGCCCCCGTGAGGCGAGCAGGAAGGCGTGCCACTGGCGGGCCGTGGCGTAATGCGGGTCGAGCGCGATGGCGCGGCGGAATTCGTGGGCGGCCTTGTCCCAGTCCCAATCGTAGATAAAGGTGCTCCAGGCGAGCGACGCGTGGGCTTCCGCCAGCGTCTCGTCCAGCGTCAGCGCCTTGCGGGCGTACGCCTTGGCGTGCTCGTGGCCGTCCCGGACGGGGACGTTGCGATAGTCGATCTGCAGCGAGTACGAATCGGCGAGCCCGGCGTATGCCGCCGCATAGCCGGAATCCTCGGCGATCGCCTCTTCGAACGAGGCGATCGCTTCGGTGACGCCCTCCGCGGTGCGCTTGTTCCAGGCGTAGCGGCCCTTGAGATAGAGGCTGTAGGCCTTGACGCTCGTCGTCGAGCGCCGCGCCGCGGGCGGTGCCAGATCGGCGAACCAGGTGGCGCGCAGCGTGCCGACGATGGTGCGGCCGATCTCCTCCTGAATGGCGAAGACGTCGTCGAGCAGCCGGTCGTAGCGCTGCGACCAGAGCAGCCGTCCGTCGTCGGTCGAGGTCAGCTGCGCCGTGATGCGCAGCCGGTCGCCGGCTTTGCGCACGGTCCCCTCGAGCACAACCGGACAGTCGAGCAGGGCGCCGATCGCTCGCACATCCTGAGGTTTGCCCTTGAGCGCGAACACCGACGTTCGGGACGCGACGCGAATGCCCTCGACCTTCGCGAGCGCGTCGA
>Ga0126383_10002740_pt1 | contig 11463 bp, 14 predicted proteins | sample PanSoiMetPlot_35_FD_96882 | JGI IMG/M metagenome (GOLD analysis project Ga0126383, IMG submission 96882) | Tropical forest soil microbial communities from Panama - MetaG Plot_35 | ecosystem: Environmental > Terrestrial > Soil > Tropical forest > Bulk soil | place: Panama | collected 2016-02-17
GAGTGTCGGACCCAATCGACTGCTTCAATCGCTTGCCCAGCGGGTCTTCGTTGAGGAAGTACTGCCGGGCGAGCGCTTCATCAATGACGATCACGGGCGGGCTGTCGCGGTTGTCCTCGGCAGCGAAGAGGCGGCCTTTGATCAATGCAATGCCCATCGTCTGGAAATAATCAGGACTCACGGAATAGCGTTGGCCGAAAGCTTTCTTCTCGGTAACTGGTCGGCCTTCAATGAGGAAAGTCGGGTGATTGACATCTCTTCCAAACGGAAGTCCGTCTGACACTGCGACCGATTTGACGCCGGGCAGGCCGCGGACGTTTTGCTGCAACTGCTCGAAGAAGTTCGCCACTTGCTGACCGTCGCTGTTTCTGACGGAAACGCGCATTGCGAGCAGATTCCGCGCATTGAAGCCCGTATCCACCTGTAGCGCCCGCCGGAAGCTTTGCAAGAGCAAACCCGCGCCCACCAACAACGTCAACGTCAACGCGACTTCGCCCACCACCAACACGCTGCGCAACCGCTGTCGTGGCCCGGACGAACCGCGCTCGCCTTCCTTCAATCCTTCCGTCAGATTCGGACGCGAAGCATGCAACGCCGGGAACAATCCAAACAGCAATCCGGTCAGCAAGGAAATCGTTAGGGTGAAGAGGAGAACATGCGCATCAACACGGGCTTCCTGCAAACGCGGAATGCCGTCCGGCAATTGTGCGGCGATCAAACTCGTCCCCCAGAACGCGAGCAAAATGCCGAGCAACGCGCCTAATGCTGCGAGCAGCGCGCTTTCGGCGAGCAGTTGTCGAACGAGCGTCGCGCGACTTGCGCCGAGCGCCACGCGCACTGCCATTTCCTTTTGTCGAGATGATGCGCGCACGAGCAACAGATTGGCGACATTCGCGCAGGCGATCAGCAATACCAATCCCACCGCGCCCAGCAAAATCAACAGCGGGCGCCGCACGGCGCCGACCACGCTTTCGTGCAACGGCGTCAGCAACACACGCCGTCCTTTGTTCGTCGCGGGATATTGTTGTTCCAGCCGTACGGCGACCAGATTCAAATCCGCTTCGGCCTGTTGCTGCGAAACGTTTGGTTTCATCCGCGCGACCACATCCGTACCGGGATCACTGCCGCGATTCTTGAAACGTTCCGCTGAGAGGCCGAACGGCGCCGTCACATCGGCGTCCGCGCCGTATTGGAAATGCGCGGGCGTAATGCCGACAACGGTGTAGCTTTGCAGATTGAGCGTAAGCTGTCTCCCGATAATATTCGGATCATTCCTAAATCTCCGCTGCCAGAAACCGTAACTCAAAATCACGGTCGGCGTTGCGCCCGCCCGATCTTCTTCCGCGAGAAAGTCGCGCCCTACCAGCGGCTTGATGCCGAGCGTAGAGAGGAACTCCGCCGAAACGAGTCGCCCCGGCAATCGTTCCGGTTCGCCCATGCCCGTAAAATTGAAACTCTCGTTCTGCCGCACCGCTACGATGGAAGCAAAAGCGGTGTTCTGCGCGCGCCAATCCACAAAGTTGGGATAGGACGGCGAGAACCCCGTTCCTCCACCCTCGCCGCGCTCTTGCACGATTACCAATCGCGCTGGCTCCTGATACGCAAACGGGCGTAGCAACACCGCATTGACGATGCTGAAGATCGCCGTGTTCGCGCCAATCCCTAACGCCAGCGTCAGCGTGGCAATCAAGGTGAAGCCCGGTCGCTTCAGCAACATTCGCGCGCCGAAGCGCAAGTCTTGCCACAAGTCTGCAAACATATTTGTCCTCCGGTTTGTTCCGAGCACGATGGGTTCTGGATTGGTGAATCGTTCAACGCGCCGCAATCCATGCGTCAATAATCCACCGTCGTGCAATTCCGCATGCGCGTGACGATAGGCGTCATCTTCGCTCATCCCGCTGGCCAGCAACTCCGCATAGGATTCATCGAGGTGCTGCGCCACTTCCTCGACGATGGCGTTCTCACGCGCGGGCGCGAGTTGCAAACCCGACAGGCGCTTGCGAACTTCGGCTTTCCACTCAGGCATTTTCCAATCCCGTGATTTGGTTGATCGCCACCACGAAAGATTGCCACATGCTGCGTTGCGCCTTGAGCGCCCGCTTGCCTTCCTTCGTCAGCTTGTAGCAACGCCGTCGCTTCTCGCCGGGCTTTTCCACCCAATGGCCTGCGATCCAGCCACGTTTTTCCAGCCGATAGAGCAAGGGGTATAACGACCCCACTTTGAATTTCAGCGCGCCTTTGGAACGCGCTTCGATCAGTTTGCCGATTTCGTACCCGTGGCGGGCACGGGTTTCCACGAGCGAGAGGATGAGCAATTCAGCACTGCCTTTTTTCATCTCGCGGTCGAGCATGGGTGAATGTATATGCTTCATAGCGATATACTATATAGCAGCGCACAAAGCGTCAAAAGTTTGGACTGACGATTGAAAAAAAAGTTGGCAGGTTAGGCGTCACGCCGCCTTAGTTGAGAACCGGCGGAATAGCGGGGTGAGTAGTAGTAGTTGGATTCGTAGCAAATGAAAATGCCAAAGGTCAGATCGCCCGCCGTAAAGATGGGCAGTTCGTTTCCCGCCGCATACACCGACGGCAATGCATTTGTTTCCTGTGCAAGCGATACGGTCCGATATGCCTTCCTTACCCCGCGCGGCTGTGTTCCTGAATGATCGCTTGAACCGCCTCTCCCGCCGCCGACTTCTCCATGAAATCGCCGGCCAGACAGTCATTGGCGAGCAGACGTTCGACCTCGGCCAGCAGCCCCTGATCGGCGGCGCAAACTTCTTGCAAATAGGCATGTCGCTTCTGTCCAGGTCGAATTGATGCGAAAGCGGATGGGCAAAACGATGCTTGTGACCAACAGAATGACTGCCATCCAATCGATCAATGCCACCCGGCCAAGCTGCAACGTCACGACCGCCATCAACGACAGCGACGCCGCATTCACGCCGTCAAGAACCGCCCCTGCCGTAGCGGACCTCCGAATCCGATATCATAACCTGATTCTTATACCGCCCTTCAGGAAAACAATATTTGATTTATATCTAATCCAGAGCTAGATTCGAGGGATATTCAGGAAAAAAGAGAAGCAGCGCTAGTGATGACGCCGGAGGAACTCATCGCGACGGTCGAGGAAGGGAATCCGCCGGTGAGAGTGGTCATTCGCAGTCCGTGGCAGTTCCGCGACGGACATCGGTCGGGAGCGATCAGCATTTCGCTGAGTCCGATCATTTCTTTCAAGCTGAGTATGAGTTTAGACAATGTGTCCTGACATCAGTTAAGAGAGGTGAAATATGACAACCAAAACCACCAATATCCTTCTTGTCCTTAACCTTCTTTTCCTCGGAGGGATTCTGATCCGCCAATCCTTCGCGTCGCAATCTTTCGCCATGCAATCTTCAACACAACCTGCGCCCGGGGATAACGAGGAACTGATGCGTATGGAACAGGAAGATCAAGCCGATCGCACCCCTTCCGCCCGGAAATCTAATGATTGGACAGTGTTGGCGCGGCGTGATGATGCGCGATTGGCGCGTGTGAAAGAGCTCTACCAACAGAATAAGCTACAAACAGGTAATGATTACTTTCGCGCCGCACTGATTCTGCAACACTCCATGGCGCCGGAAGATTATCTGTTAGCGCACGAACTATGCGTCGTGGCGATTAGCAAGGGGAAACCGAATGCCGGAGCGCTGGATGCAAGAGGGTTGGCAGCCGCAACCGAAGACCGATTTTTGATGAGCATCGATCGTCCCCAACGTTTTGGCACGCAATACCGAGTGGAAGACGAAAATGCGCCCGTCAAACATTACAAACTTTACAAAACGGATTCAGGGGTGACGGATGCATTGCGAAGCCTGATGAATGTTCCGTCACTCGCGGGCGCCAAAGCGCTTGAAGCCCAAATGGGCAGAAATAAGTGAACAAGAGTGTGAGCCGGCGCGGCGTGACAAAGTGAATACAATCTGATTCTGACTTGGCCGATGTTGACGCTTGGCCTAGACTGCGCCATAGACAACCGAGGATGGTCTAGCGAGAGTGGCTGCATAACCATTGATTTGATCATCGATAAGACGAATTGATCTTTTTAGCCACAGAAAGGATTCACATATGCCGCACCTCAACTTTTTGGTAGCCGCCGTAAACCGCCTGGTCAAACTCTGCTGCTTCGGTTTTATCCTCCTACATATCTGGACCATTATTTTGGCCTACCGCACCGCCGGCGCCGTCGGCGGCGCACTGAGCGCGGTCCTGATCGGCGTCGCTGATCTGTATTGGGCCGGTATGTGCTGGAAGCATCACGGCTTTCTGAATGTTTATACCCTCACAGTCACCATCATCACCACCCTCGCAACAGCCGGCCTGCTCGCGAAAATATCGGAAAGGAAAATGTTGGCATCAATCAAGGAGCCGACGAAGTAAATCCCTTACAACGAACAATCATCTTTCTGTAAGCCTTCGATGAGCAGGTTTGACATCATGTGATGTGTCGAATCTCTGTGTCCCTTCTGGAATTAGACTTGACCTTCGTTTCAATAATCAAGCCCGATTCCAGAAGGGACACACAAGAGTTCTTCGATCTGACGCCATCACAACCAATTGGGTAATTTATTTCAGCCTGACGTCGCCGGTAATCCGCTTTCTTGAAACCGTTTTTGGGCTGCAAGTGGTCAGGCAATCCCAGAGCGCGGCGGCGCTCCCGGTCAGCGAGCGGTCTTTCCTCTTTACCAGGAAGAACCTGCGCTCGTGTCTCATAAGTGGATCCCGGACAGGCTGAAGCAGCCCGGCTGCCTCTTCCAGCCCGGTCGCCCACGAAGAAAGCACGGCGACGCCCAGCCCTGAAGCCACCACCTGTTTGATTGCTTCGGCGCTGGGTACCTCCACTACGCGTTCGAACTCTTTCAGACGGGCGCCGAGCAATCTCTCCGCCCCGGCGCGCGTGCTCGATCCCTGCTCCCTGAGCAGCAGCGTGCGCCCGCGCAGATGTTCAGGCTTCACCTGTTTGACGCGGCAGATCTCGGCGCCTGCGGCGGCGACAAGTTGCAGGCGGTCAGAGCCGATCTCCACGCTCTGTAAGCTTTCCGCGATACTCATCTCCCCAATCACACCCAGCGGCGCCTGGTAATCCAGAAGCCATTCCAGCACCTCGGCGCTGTCGCCGACTCGCAGCACGGGGCGGACTTCAGGGTAGAGTTCCTGAAATTGCCGCAATAGCTCCGGCACTAGATACGCGCCCGGAGTGCTGGAGGCTGCGACAATCACTTCACCGTGTACCCGGCCGCGCAAGGCGCCAATCGTAGCCGGAATCTCTTCATACAAAGCGAACAGGCGGTTGACCTGCTCCAGCAGGATTGTCCCTGCTGCCGTCAATTGCATGCCGCGCGGCGTGCGCTCAAACATCGGTTCACCGATGGCTGTTTCCAGGGCCTTCAGGTGTGCGGAGACGGCCGGCTGGCTGATGAATAGCTCTTGCGCGGCGCGGGTCACGCTGCCGCCGCGGGCGACCAGCCGAAAAATGTGAAGCGGATAGAGATTATAAGCGTCAAGCATAATCTGATTCTTATGCCCCCCTTCAGAAAAACAGTATTTGAATTATACACACTCCAGGCCTAGATTCAGGGCATGTTCTGGAAAAAAAGAGAATCATTGCCAGTGATGACGCCGGAAGAACTCAGCGCGGCGGTAGAGGAAGGAAATCAGCCGGTGATAGTAGACGTCCGCAGCGCGCGGCAGTTCAGCGAAGGCCATCTGCCGGGAGCGATCAACATTCCTCTGAGCGAACTGGATGGCAAAGCGTGTGAGTTCGACCCTGACGCGCCGGCGGTCTTTTACTGAGACCGCGGATTCAAAAGCGGCCAGGCTGGTCGCCTGATGCGGAGCAGCGGCTTTCAACATGTTTTCAACCTCGCAGGCGGTATCAAAGCCTGGACAGGGCGTGTGGAGAAGTCTCCCGATGAATGCTAAAGATTATCTTCCGACAGTGGCGGCCGCCTGCATCCTGATCCTGCTATTTGCGATGGAGAGTTGGCTCCCCGCTGTGGCTGGCCGCCATCGCCGGCTGCGACATGCGGCCCGGAATCTGGCGTTGGGATTGCTCAATGCGGCGGCGCTTGCAGTGTTGGCCGCGCCGTTCATTGCGCAAGTCGCAGTGTGGGTTGAAGAGAGTCGATTCGGCTTGCTGAACCTGTTGAACCTGCCGCCAGTGATCGCCATCGCCACGGCCATGCTGCTCTTCGACGTCTGGATGTACTTGTGGCACCGCGCCAATCATGAGATCGGCTTCCTCTGGCGCTTTCATCGCGTCCATCACAGCGACCCCGAAATGGACGCCACGACCGCCGTCCGGTTTCACACTGGAGAAATCCTAATTTCATCGGCGCTGCGGCTGGGGGTGATTCCGTTGCTGGGAATCACGATCTATCAACTGCTTGTTTATGAAATGCTGCTGCTGCCGGTGATTCTGTTTCATCACAGTAATGTGCGGCTCTCGGAGAGACTGGATCGATGGCTGCGATTGATTATCGTCACTCCGGCCATCCATCGCATTCATCACTCGCGGTTGAGGGTAGATACCGACAGCAATTATTCCAGCGTCTTCTCCTTCTGGGATCGGATCGCCGGAACGTTTCGACTGCGGCGTGACGGCCAGCCGGTCAATTTCGGGCTGGATGAATTTGACAGCGAGGAATGGCAGCGTCTATCGGGGTTGATGGTGATGCCGTTTCCACCTGCGCGCAGAGGTTCAGCGGTCGGTGTAAAGAACATTTGAAACGAGCAGGACGGTTGATACCAAAGATTCGTATGTCGTTTTGCGGAGATCACGTCTATCCCATTTGTGAGCGTGCTGTGTAATCCGGAATCGCCCGAAATTTTGTGGGGACTGTTGCTGGGGCGTCGCGAATCACAGTCGCGATAGTCCCGGTTAGAAAATGGAGGAATAATGCTCTTTGGAATGGAATGTGCGATTTGGGTTGTGGAAGGACTAACTCTCCTTTCGTGAACCTTCGCTGCGATTGGAATGCGTGAAACGGCTACGCTCAATCGGGAGTCTGTCGCTGCCTACGCTTTTCGTCGAGCGATATAGAGAAAATTAAACCATCAACCAAGTAATGATATGAAGATAAGTATTCTTACATTCATTTATATAGTATTGCTTGCGCCCGCGCTTCCTGCCGCCAAGCACCCTGCTATGCAGGCTAACATTTACCCTCCGGCAAAGATTGAATGGAAGGCTGGGCCGCCGTCTTTGCCGCCAGGCGCTCAGATAGCCGTGCTAGAGGGCGATCCAACGAAGGAAGGGATGTTCGTAATGCGAATTCGTGTGCCGAATGGCTATCATATTCCAGCACACACGCATCCGAAGCCTGAGCGCGTTACCATCATTCAGGGCACATTCAAGCTCGCTATGGGAGAGAACCCCAAGGTCGCTGACGCGCAAATATTGCCTGTCGGGACCTTTGGCGTTTGGCCAGCTGGAATGGTCCATGCCGTTTGGATTGAAGGTGAGACGATAGTGCAGTTACACGGCATGGGGCCGTGGGTGATCAACTACGTAAACCCCGCTGATGACCCTCGCAACAAGAGCGGGGGTCAGAAATGAACTCGCCTTCTTGGCGCTAGCTGTTTCGGGGAGATGAGAGACTCCGCCGAGTAGATCATGTCTACCCCATTCGTGAGTGTGCTCGCACTCCGGAGCCACACGAAGTCGTGGGGAGATTGTTGCCGGGGCGTCGCGATTCCCGTTCGCGATAGCGCCCAGTTAGAAAATGGAGAAACAATGGGTACTGCAAAAGATGATTTGGCGCCAGAGATGGAGGCGCTCAAAGCAAAACTGAAAACGACATGGATGTCGGGCGACTTCGACAAGATTGCCCAAATCTACGCGCCAGGCGCGGCGGAGTTTGTGGAGCGGCTTGCGCTGCGGCCGGGCGAACGTGTGCTCGATGTGGCCTGCGGCACTGGCAATCTTTCGTTCCCGGCTTCGCGGGCCGGCGCGCGGGTAGTAGGATTGGACATCGCGCCAAACCTGCTGGAGACGGCTCGAGCCCGCGCGCAGGCCGAAGGGCTGGAGATACGCTTCGACGAGGGTGACGCCGAGCAATTGCCTTACGAAGACGCGGCCTTTGACATGGTCATCACTATGTTCGGGGCGATGTTCGCCCCGCGGCCTGAAAAGGCGGCGGCAGAGCTGATTCGAGTGTCCCGTCCTGGCGGGCGAATTGCGATGGCCAATTGGACGCCGACAGGATTCATCGGCCAGATGTTCAAGACAACCTCGGCGCACGTGCCGCCGCCGCCCGGCATGCAATCGCCGGTGCGCTGGGGCGATGAGGAAGTCGTGCGCGAACGACTGCGCGACGGCATCACGAGCCTGGAACTAACGCGGCGGCTTATCTCCTTCAAATTCCCGCTGGCCGTGCCCGACGTGATCGAGTTCTGGCGCGCCTGGTATGGGCCGACGCAGCGCGCATTCGCGGCGCTGGACGAAAACGGCCAGCAGGCGTTGCGCCGTGATCTGGAGCGTTTGTGGTCAGAACATAACCGCGCCACTGATGGGACAACCCATGTTGAGTCGGAATACCTTGAAGTCGTAGCCGTCCGCGGGTAGAGCCAACCGCCGTAGATTATTTCCGCGCCGAGGGGCTTTGCTACGGGGCATGGACGAGCAGGACGGTTGATTCCGAAGATTCGTATGCCGTTCTACAGAGATCATATCTACCCACATCTCGTAAGCATGCTTGGCGATCCGAAGCCCATCCGGGAGGTTCGCCGGCGGATTGTCCCCCTGGCTCAAGGGAAGGTCCTCGAGATCGGCGTAGGCCCTGGCGTGAACTTCGTTTACTACAATCCCGCAAGAGTGAGCAAGATCTATGCGCTTGAACCTAATCCGACGATGATTCAGCTTGCCGCAGCGGCAGCGCGCGGAACAGAGTTGGATGTCGAATTTCTGGGCCTTCCCGGGGAGCGCATTCCCTTGGAAGACGGCGCCGTGGATACGGTGATTAGCTGCTTCACGTTGTGCACGATTCCCGGCGTGGTGGAGGCTATTCAGGGTATCGAACGTGTCTTGAAGCCAGGCGGCAAGCTGATCTTCTTTGAACTCGGGATAGCGCCAGACTCTCAGGTGCGACGCTGGCAGGAGCGATGGGAGCCGATTCATCACTGGGCGTTTGCAGGCTTGCGGCTGACACGGGACATTCCTGCTCTCATCACGCAATGTGGCTTCCGGATCGAGCGGATGGAAATGGCTTATCTTGCCGCATTCCCGAAGTCTTGGGCGCACTGTTGCTGGGGCGTCGCGATTTCCAATCGGGATGAGGGTTCGTCAGCTTGAGGAATTGCATGGAGACAAGGATGGAGACCGACGAGATTTTGATAGCCGGTTCGGCCTACCAGTCCTTCATGGGGCGATGGAGCCGGGCTGCCGCGCGTGAGTTCCTCGCGTGGCTTGCGATTCCACCCGGCCGCAGGTGGCTCGATGTTGGGTGTGGTACGGGCGCTCTCAGCGCCATGATTCTGGAGTACGCGTCGCCGAGCGAAGTGCAAGGCGTTGATCCGTCCGAGGCTTCCGTCGCATACGCGCAATTCACCATCACGGATAACCGGGCGAGCTTCATGGTTGGCGATGCGTTGGCGCTCCCGTCCGAGATGGAAGGCTTCGACGTTATCGTCTCCGGTCTCGTCCTGAATCAGCTATCCAGACCCGCGGACGGCGTCGCCGAGATGATTCGGGTCGCCAAGCCCGGCGGCATGGTGGCCGCCTATGTTTGGGATTTCACGGAAGGAATGCAGATGTTGCGGTACTTCTGGGATACGGCGATTGAACTCGATCCCGCGGCCGAAGAGTTGGATCAAACAAAACGGTTTTCGATATGCCACCCCGATCGGCTTCGCGAATTGTTTGATGATTCTGGGCTGATCGATGTTTGTGTTCACACGATTGACGTCACCGCGGTTTTTCGCGACTTTGATGATTACTGGACTCCATTCCTAAGCGGGCGCCATCTGCGCGCTCCGGGTTACGTCATCTCTTTAGATGAGGATCGACGCGCCAGGCTCAGAGAACGCCTGCGGGCCAATCTGCCCATCGGAGCTGATGGCTCTATTCATCTGATTGCACGGGCCTGGGCCGTCCGCGGATCGACCGGCGCCTCGTAGACATGTAGAGATCAGCCGATGAATTTATAACCCATCCGATGCACGGTGATGACGTATTGCGGCTCGGCGGGGTTATCCTCGATCTTCTGCCGCAATCTGGCGATGTGATTATCAACCGTTCGGGTGAGGGGAAAGTTGTCATAGCCCCAAACTTCATCGAGCAACTGATCACGCGTAATCGGTTCGCCCCGATGTTCGATGAAGTATTTCAGGATCTCGAATTCACGCGCAGACAGATCGAGCGGCTTTCCTTTTCTGAAAGCCTGATGCCTGGCGAAATTAAGTTCGATCTCTCCAAAACGATAAGTCCCCGACTCCGTTTCCCGCTTTGACTGGCGGCGTAACTGGACGTGAACACGCGCCAGCAGTTCACGGATGCTGAACGGCTTGGTGACGTAATCGTCCGCGCCGATTTCCAGGCCGATGACCTTGTCAATCTCCTGGCCGCGCGCAGTCAGCATGATGATCGGCGTGTTCATCCCATTGCCACGTAACTGACGGCATACATCCAGCCCGCTCAAGCGGGGTAGCATAATGTCGAGCAGAATTAGATCGGGCCTTTCCTGAAAGGCAAGGCGCGCGCCTTCCTCGCCGTCCCGCGCGGTGATTACTTCGCAGCCCTCAATTTCGAGGTTGTTGCGCAGTCCCAGCGCCAGATCAGCCTCGTCTTCAATGATGAGGATTCTCGGCAACGCTATATCCTCCCATGCTTGCAGTGCTTGCAGCGCCGGATGTATGGGCTCCCAGGGCTGCGTCAGGACTTAATGATTCCGGCGCCGCCTCAGGCGCTTCTGACCTGACGGACGGCAGCAGAATAGTAAACCGGCTACCTTTACCTGGCGCGCTTTCGACCGTCACCCGCCCGTGATGCGCTTCGACGATGTGTTTGACGATTGCCAGCCCAAGCCCGCTGCCTTTCGTGTCGTGAACCAGCCCTGTGCTGACGCGATAGAATTTCTCGAAGATCCGTTGATGCTCCGCCTTCGGAATGCCGACGCCCTGATCGGCGACCTCTATGGCGATATCGCCGCCGCGCAGGCGGACACTCACTTCAATTCTCTTCGCCTGGTCCGAATACCGAATCGCATTATCGACCAGGTTGAGCACGGCCTGCGCCATCGCTTCACGGTCGATCAGCGCCGGCGGCAGATCGGGTTGAATACTCGTCCGCGCCTCGAATCCGGCGTTGGTCATCTGGCGCTCGTAGCTTTGCAGCACCTCAGTGACAACTTCGGCGACGTCGGTCTCGGCGAACTGGTACTGGCGACGGCCGGCCTCGATTTTCGAGAAGTCCAGAATGTTGTTGATCAA
>Ga0126383_10002741_pt1 | contig 11461 bp, 7 predicted proteins | sample PanSoiMetPlot_35_FD_96882 | JGI IMG/M metagenome (GOLD analysis project Ga0126383, IMG submission 96882) | Tropical forest soil microbial communities from Panama - MetaG Plot_35 | ecosystem: Environmental > Terrestrial > Soil > Tropical forest > Bulk soil | place: Panama | collected 2016-02-17
CGTTATCTTGTTGCATCGTGGTAACTACTTCCCGGTTCGGGCCGCGTCCCGGGATCCGAAGGTTCCGATCGGAGAGGCGGTGTCTCGTCGCCATTCGTGGTAGCTACTTCCTTATTCGGCGCGTTCTAGAGAACGGGTCGGGAAGGTGCTTTCTTTGTTTGATTGCGGTAACCACTTTCCGATTCGGCCGCATCTGGAGATCCAACCGCTCGGATCGGAAAGGCCGCGATCTCTCGTTGCATCGTGGTAACTACTTCCCGGTTCGGTCGTGTCGCGCGAATGTCGGTCTCTCTTACAGTGCGCGCACGAGCATAAAAGCAAGCCCCTGATATTCAAGTGAATTTCTTTTGGGTACGCAATGTGCGTCGAGTTGCTCGCTCCACGGAGCAGGGTGTTTGTCTCAATCCTACAAAGAAGTAAAGGGGTAACGTGAAAATCCACAAGAGCTTGTGTCATGCGGTCTTTGCTATTTTCCTCGGCTTCGCGGCGATGGCGAGCGCCACGCAGCCCATCCAGTTCAATCCCAACGGCACCGGAGCGGCGGGATGCCCGGACCCGAAGAAGGATTGCCTCGTTGGCACGTTCGATTGGGCGCCGGGAAGCGGAGTAGGCATCGGCGGTAACCCCCCCAATGGCCCGGTTGCGGGCACGAAAGTGACGACGTATGCCCAGGCGATCCTGAACGCGCTACTCGATCCCAATGGCAAGCTGCTCACGTTGCCGACGACCACGCAGTTCACCTTCGTCATGGGTTATCCCCAAGTTGTCACTTTTGTGAGTCCACCGCCGTTCCCGGTCGTGAGCTCTACCCTGGATTCCAGTCCCCCGACCGGCACGCCGAACTTCTTCGAGATCTGGGTCAGCGGCGTTGACGCTGACCCGCTGGCCGGCACCGGTTTCAACAACGGAAAGCGGATCCTCTTTGGACAGATCACGAGTTCCCTGGCGAGCTATGGCCAGGCCCAGTGCACGCTTTTTGGATCCCCCGAGCCGACCTCGCAGTTCGACCGGTTCCCGAGCATCAATGACAATGACTACCCAGGTGTCAGGACCGTTTGCGTCAGCGGCGGCGATCAAGTCTCGGTCAATATCATCACCGCCGATACCGACTACTTCCCCACCTTCGATCCCACGAGTCAGGCCACGCTGATCGCGAGGTTCAACAATTCCATCGTCACGCCGTTCGATCAAGCGAACCCCTCGCGGCTCTTCGTACCCGGTGACGCGGGCTTCGATGGGTCCGCGCCGCCGCCGCCAAGCATCGCTCCCAAGTTGGGCACGGTGAACGGGCAGGTTCAGGGCACCATGACGCTCGACTTCGAGCACCAAGACGACGACAACCAATCGTTTGAACTCGGCACGGTCGTGCCGGGCGCGTGTCGCGTGACGTACGGCGGCAACGCGCCGAACGGCAACGTTGACGCCAAGAGCCAGGCTGAGAGTTGCTCCGGCAAGGGCGGCCAGACGAATTGCTACACCTTCGGCGGCCAGGTCGGCGCACCGACCGCCAACCCAGCGTTTGGCGGGCCGTTTGGCGAGCATACCCACCACCAGAGGAGCGGACCGGCGGGTGACTTCGTGTTCCACGCCGGCACGCACAGCGCCCCGAAGACCACCCGGATCACCGCGACATCGTGCAAGGATCCGGGCGCATGCCGCCAAGCCGAGGCGAACGCCGGCTTCAAGCAGATCGACTTCGAGGGGACCGGCTCCTTCCGGACCCTGGATCCAACCGCTCAGACGTTTTTGGCGGCGAAGGCCGGCCACCCGGTCCTGCCCGACAACCAGGACAGTCAGATCTACTACTTCAGGGTCGACATGGATGACCTCGGCGAGCCGGGCAGCAAGTTTGATCCGAAGTTCACTAAGGAATGCAAGTCGTTCCTCGACGCCGATCAGAACCTCCCGCTCAGCACGCCGGACCCGCTGCTTACCAGTATTGTCAATAGCGACGCGCGCGTGGCATGCAAGGCCTGCGCCGACGTTTACCAGTTCTATATCTGCAAGGACGCAAATCCGTGTGAGCAGGCAGATGCCATCTACGCCGTTCGAGGCTACTTGACCGGCGGCAACATTCAGCTCCACCAGGTCATCAAATAACGCTGGGCTCTCGCGGCAGAGAGGGGGCGGGGTTGCCCGCCGCCTCGACTACAAGCGGCGGCCATCGAGGTCGCCGTTTTCTTTTCGGCGCTCAGGGCCGGCTCCGCCGGCGGTCCCTGGCGTCTTCCAACTCGCCTCACGATCGGGCGGCTGACAGGATCCGCCGGCGCACAAATGCACGGACCCGATCGAGACAAGGTCTATTGCAGGCCATCTGTCTGGCTTTATCATGAGCCCCCGGCGGGCCGCGGGGCGCTCGCGCCGCTGCGCCTGCGGGCTTTCCAGCCCGCGCACGCCGGAAGATCTATCTGCGGCGAACACTGGTCAGATCAACCTGCCGCCAACCGTATCGAGGCGCTGCTGATGGATATCGCAGACCTGACGCTTGCAATGCGAAATACGCTGCGGCACGGCATGCGGAGTGCAATTGCCATCTCGGCGATCAGCTTCAGCGTGATAGCGCTCCTGCTGGCGGGAGGGTTCATCGAGTGGATCTTCTGGGCCACGCGCGAGAACGTGATCCAAACCGGAATGGGTCATATCAGAGCGGTAAAGCCCGGCTACCTGGAATCCGGGGCCGCCGAGCCGTTTTCCTACCTGCTACCCGCGACTTCCGCCGAACTGTCGGCCCTGGAGGCCGCGCCCGAGGTCAAGGGCGTGGCCCCCAGGCTCAGCGCGAGCGGACTGATCAGCCACGGTGAGACGACGCTATCGTTTACTGGTGAGGGCGTCGACCCGGAGAAGGATCGGCTGGTGAACCAATACCTTCAGATACGGAAGGGAAGCGATCTGTCCGCGCTTGATCCGAAGGGAATTATCGTCGGTGAAGGGCTGGCAGCGAGCCTCGGAGTCCAACCCGGGGATCAAGTCACGTTGCTGGCGACGAGCGCCTCCGGGGGCATCAACGCGGTCGAAGGCAATGTGCGTGGCGTCTTTTGGACCGGCGTCAAGGCGTTCGACGACGCTGCGCTGCGCATGCCGATCGGGATGTCTCGGGAATTGCTACGCGTCTCGGGCTCCCATATCTGGGTCATCTCACTGGACAGGACGGAGCGAACGCAAGCCGTGCTGGACCAGCTCCGTTCGCAATTCAAGAGCGATTCGCTGCAATTCGTTCCGTGGTTCGAGTTGTTCGATTTCTACAACAAGACTGTTGCGCTGCTCTCCAGCCAGTTGGGCGTGGTGCGAACGATGATCGGGATCATCATCGTCCTGAGCATCTCCAACATGCTCATCATGAACGTCCTGGAGCGCACCGGCGAGATCGGCACCCTGATGGCCATGGGGACCCGCCGCCGACGGATCGTGAGGCTATTCTTGAGCGAAGGACTGGTGCTTGCACTGGCCGGAGCCGCCTTGGGCCTTCTCGTCGGGCTCGTGCTCGCGCACATCATTTCGGCGGTTGGCATTCCGATGCCGCCTCCACCCGGGCGAAGCGAAGGCCACTCGGCCGAGATATTGGTTACCTGGCCTGTAGCGGGAGGTGCCGTCGTCCTCGCAATTGGAACGACCTTGCTCGCCAGTCTCTATCCGGCGTGGAAGGCCTCGCGTCTGGTGATCGTCGACGCGCTGCGGCATAACCGGTAATTGGGTGCCCCCTTGCCGCGCGAAACTGCTCGAACACGGTTGCGGTTGAGAAGCTCGGGAAGCGAGCATGCTTAGACTCGCGCTTCGGAACGTATTCCGCCATAGGTTGCGGACCGCGCTCACCCTGGCCGCGATTGTCTCGGGTGTAGTGGGGCTCATTCTGAGCGGCGGGTTCATCGAGGACTCGCTCGTTCAGCTGCGCGAAGCAACCATACATTCCCAGGTAGGGCACTTGCAGATCTATAAGGCGGGCTACTACGCGCAAGGCTCGCAAATGCCCTATCGATACATGATCGACAAGCCGCAACAGCTAGTGGATCTGGCGAAAACCATGCCGCGAGTTCAGGAGGTCATGGCGCGACTGAACTTCACCGGGATGCTCGATAACGGCCGCACGGCCATTCCCATCCTCGGAACGGGACTGGAACCGGAAGCGGAGGCGAGGCTAGGCAGCTCGGTCCGCATCATCGAGGGACGGCAACTGAGCGACAAGGACGCCTTTGGAATCCTGCTGGGCGAAGGCGTGGCGAGCGCGGCGAAGCTCAAACCCGGTGATCGCGTCACATTGCTCGTGACTGCCGTGGAGGGCGCGCTGAATACCTTGGACTTTGAAGTGGTAGGCGTCTTCCGCAGCTTCTCCCGGGACCATGACGCCCGAGCCGTGCGCATCCCGCTCCGCGCGGCCCAAGAGCTGCTCGACGTCAAGGCAGCCAACGCAATTGTCGTTTTGCTCGATGACACGGCGGCGACGAACGAGATCGCCGCGGGACTGAAACAGAAACTGGAGAGCGGCGGGTACGAGGTAATGACATGGGATCAGCTGGCCGATTTCTACGACAAGACGGCGGCCTTGTATCGACGGCAGTTCGGCGTGCTGCAGCTAATCGTCTTGATCGCGGTGCTGCTCAGCGTTGTGAACAGTGTGAACATGAGCATCTTCGAGCGCACCGGCGAATTCGGCACGTTGATGGCCCTGGGCAACAAAGGGAAGGCGGTCTTCCGGCTGGTTCTCACCGAAAACCTGATCCTCGGCCTCATCGGCAGCGCGGGTGGCGCGCTGTTGGGGATGCTGCTTGCGTGGGGGATCTCCAGCGTCGGGATCCCCATGCCGCCGCCGCCAAATTCAAACAGCGGCTACACCGCGCTCATTCGTGTGGTGCCGTCGGTCGTCCTGGGTGCATTTCTGGTCGGCTTCGCCGCCACCATCGTGGCGTCGCTTCTGCCCGCTCGCAGGGTGGCCCGCCTACCGGTCGTCGAGGCGCTACGACAGAATCAATGATCGCGCGGTTCGACGCCCTGAGTGCGCGCCAGCGTTCCGCCCGCGCGCGATGAGCGACACGTGAATCCTCGGACACTCAGCCAGGCCGTTCAAGAGGCTTTTCTCTTTCATCAACACGGGAAGCTGTCAGAGGCGGCGCGGCGATACAAGGCAATTCTCAAGGTCGACGCGGGTAACTTCAATGCCCTGCACATGCTCGGGGTGATTTGCGTGCAGCAGGGAAGGCACGCGGACGCGGTGAAGTTCATCCGTGACGCGCTCAAACGTAACCCCGACTCCGCCGAGGCCCATAGCAACCTCGGTCACGCGCTGCTTGGTCTCGCCCGTTACGAAGAAGCAATCTCCCGCTGCCGGAGCGCCGTTCGGCTCAAACCTGACTACGCGGACGCGCACAACAACCTCGGCCTAGCGTTGCAGGCGGTAGGGCGGCATGAAGAGGCCATCGCGTCCTGTCAAAAGACGCTCGCGCTCCGGCCCGACCATGCAGGGGCGCACAACAACTTGGGCCTCGCCCTCGAAGCGCTCAATCGGCACGATGACGCGATTGCTTCGTACCGGAAAGCAACTGCGCTCAGGCCGGACTACGCGGAGGCCCATAGCAATCTCGGTAACGGGCTCCAGGCGCTCCTCCGGCACGAAGAGGCGATCGCCTGCTACGAGAGGGCCCAAGCGATCGCATCCGAATCCGCCGATGCGCATTGGGGCGAAAGCCTGGCCCGCCTCGCGCTCGGCGATTTCGCTGCGGGCTGGCAGAAGTACGAGTGGCGCTGGCGGACAAAGCTGTTCGCTCCAAGGAAAAAAGATCTTCGCCGCCCGCTTTGGCTCGGTGAGCCGGATCTCGCCGGCAAGCGCATTCTCCTCCACGCGGAGCAGGGGCTCGGGGACACCCTCCAGTTTGCGAGGTATGCGCCGCTCGTCACCGCGCAGGGCGGCAAGGTCACTCTGCTGGTCCAGCCGGCGGTCAAGCCCTTGCTCGAAACGCTCGCCGGGGTGGACGCGGTTGTTGCCGAAGCCGTTCCGCCCCGGGCCTACGACTTCCACTGTCCGCTTCTGAGCCTGCCGCTTGCTTTTCGCACGACGCTGGAGACGGTCCCCGCCGAAGTACCGTATCTTTCTCCTCCCGCGAGCAAGATCGCCCAGTGGCGATCAAGCCTGAGCGATCTCAATCGCCCGACAGTGGGCGTGGCGTGGTCTGGGAACCCGACGCACAGGAACGACCGCAATCGATCGATTGCTCTGCCACGGCTCGCGGCGCTCTTGTCGACGCCTCGCGTCCAGTTTGTCAGCATTCAGAAGGAGCTACGCGATCACGAGCGCGAATTGCTCGGAAGCTTTCCCGCGCTGACCCATCTGGGCGAGAAGCTGGAGGATTTTGCCGACACCGCTGCCGTCGTGTCGCAGCTCGACCTTGTGGTCACGGTCGACACCGCGGCGGCGCACTTGGCGGGTGCGCTCGCCAAACCTGTCTGGGTGCTCTTGCCGTACGCGCCCGACTGGCGCTGGCTGCTCCATCGCGAAGACAGCCCCTGGTATCCCACGATGAGACTGTTTAGGCAAACACAACCCGGGGATTGGGAGAGTGTGATCGCTCGAGTCGCGCACGAGGTTGGTTGGCTTACCGGGAATCCGTGAGGGCGGAGATCGAGGTCTTCCCACGACGTGCTTTGCGGGACGGTGACCGGCCAGGCTCCAATACGAACGCTGCAGGACTCGCTCAACGAGATTGGGGCCGAGTCTCGTACTGCCCGCGTCGGCTTGCCCACTCGTGCGGTTTGGCCGCGAGATACGCGGCGACCCTGAGCGCATTGGCGGCGATCGTCAGCGACGGATTGATCCCGCCGCTCGAGGGGAAGAATGACGCGTCCACTACGTAGAGATTCTCCAGACTATGGGCGCGGCACGAAGGATCTAGAACACTCTGATGCGGATCGGCGCCGAATCGGCAGGTGCCGCATGCATGAGCGAGCTGCTGGTTGCGCTCCGCCTGCTTGACCATGGAGTACTTGCGGGGACTGAGGGTTCGTCGCATGAGGTCGCGGAAGAGCTGAGCGCGAGCGCGCTCGTGGAGACGCATGCGGTATCGGATCGCAAGTGCCCTTCCCGCTGTCGTGGATAGCGTCACTCGGTTGTCTTCGTAGGGCAGGTCCTCGAGGGTAGACGCCAGCGCGATCCGCGCACCCACGAGTCGCGAGAGCACGCGTCTTACAAGGGGCTTTGCGAGCCACAGGAGCGGCCTTACCCAGTCGTACCCGGCGTCGACGAGATCCTTGGCGAGCGCCTGGTGGAGCACCGAGACGGGCGGGAGCCGACCGAAGGACTGGACGCTGCCCAACTTCTCGCCCTGCCACAAGTAATAGTCGTTGAATGCGACTTCCTTGGACCGGTTCTCGACCGCGCGCGCGCCATCCGCCGGCGCGAGGAGATAGAGATCGACGAGATGTCGCATCAAGTTTCGGCCGACGAGACCCGTGTCGTTCGCCAAGCCGTTCGGCCATTCCGGGCTCGCCGAACGAAGCAGCAGAGCCGGCGTGAGCAGCGCGCCGGCGCCGAGCACGAAGAGGCGTGCGCGCAGCGTGATGACTTTTCCGCGCCACGAGCAGTCTGCGGCCTCGACCCGGCGCCCAGGCGCACGAAGCTTCAGGACCTCGCATTCTTCCAAGAGGACGGCTCCGTGGGCCCGTAAAGCCGGTTCGATGCAGATCTTCGCGCTGTCATTCTTGCAATCCTTCGGACAGAGATAGCCCTGGCAGCTTTGACAGCCCGGCACGAAATCGCACGCCGTCGGTAGCCGGTAGGGGTGAAGTCCCTTGCGCGCGAGGAAGTGGAGCAACTCTTGCCCTGGCGCCGTCGATTCGGGAGGAGCTGGCAACGGCGCGTCGGCGGGGGCGTTTCGCAGCGGGTCCCGCCCACCCCTCACCCGGTACAGCCGCTCCGCCGCGTCGTAGTACGGAAGGAGGTCTTCGTAGGCGATGGGCCACGATTCGGGAAGCGAACTGCCTTCGGCCTTCGGGTGCAGCCGCCGCGGTGTGAAGTCCACCGGAAAGAGCCGCTCGAGCGCCATTCCATAGAGCGCCGTGGAACCGCCGGTTCCAGAGCCGATGAAGGGAGTGAAAACGGTCGGCCTTTCGGTCGACAAGTCCTCGATTTCGTCCGCGAAGCGCCCTGAGCGGGCGAGCTCTACTGCGCGTCGCCGTGAAGGCGCCTCCTCGACGGGGAAGAAGGTTTCCGCATAGTCGCCGCGAAGCGCCGATGGCTGAGCAAGGTGCGATCGCCCTTTCTCGCAGAAGAGAACCCTCAGACCCGCCCGCGCTAGCGCGTACCCAAGAGTCGCGCCACCCATTCCCGTCCCGACGACGAGCGCGTCCCAGAGCGTGCTGGAAAGTTCCTCGGCGTCAGGCGGTTCCACTCGCAATCGTCCGATCCAGTGCAGTTCTGAAGATTGTCGCAGGTGAGTACCGGGCGATTGATTGCCTCATCGCCGCAGCCCGGTCCGCGAGCGCTGGATCCTCCAGCGCGTGGAGCACGGCATCCCTGATCTGGGCCGGGCTCGAGTGATAAGCCCGGAGGAGCTTGCCACACCCCGCGTCTTCGACGGCGGCCATGTTCAGAAACTGGTCGGTGTTCGTCGCGACCCCGATGACCGGCCGGCCTGCGGCAAGCGCCTGATAGCTCGTAGGACTCCCGCCGTTGCAGACGACAAGCGCCGCAAGCTGAGCGGCCGCGTCTCCGGGGAGCAGGTGCGCAACGTATGTGTTTCCCGCCAGCCTCGCGCGATCGACGGATCGAACACTCGCTGCGATGACGGTCACACGCGCGGGGGCAAGAGCGTCCAGGACTTTCGCAAAGACGGCCGGGGGCCCAGAGCTCCCTAGGGTTACATATACGATCCGCTCTCGCTGAGCGTTGGTGCTCACCTCCGCCCACCAGTCTGGCAGGGCAACAGACGGCGACCAAGGAATCGGGCCGCAAAAAGAGTGGGAGGCAGGCAGCGGTGCGATCTCGATCATTTCCGGGACATCGCAGTAAAGCGTGACATCGCCGTCGGCAATTGCGTAGCGGAAATCCGACGGATAGGGCGCGAAGCCGAACTGCCGTCGCACGCGGTTCACCGGCACGACATGCACAGCGTAGGCGGCGGGGCGAAAGCGGTCGAACAGGATCCTTGCGCCACGCAATCCCAGAAACCGTACGAGCGTGATCTCAGGCACGACGTGCCGGAGCTTTGCGTACGGGCTCCAGTACGCGTTCGAGACGTTAATGTACGGAATCCTGGCGATGCGCGCGCTCACCGCCAACGATAGTCGAAAGTCGCCGACGACGGCGTCGGGCCGGTGACGCCCGAGCAGCTTGAGATCCTCTTCGACATAGCTGCGAAAATCCGCGGCGCCGTAGATCGGCGTCCCATGCGTGAGCGCGCGAAAGAACCGCTCGCTGGTAATCGTTCGGATGCGATCGACGGGGAAGGGCAGCGCGCCGATCACGCCGTCGTAGCGCGGATCGGTCGCGAAGAGGATCTCGTGACTTGAAGGCTCGAGCGAGCGGGCTAGGGTCACGAGCCGCACCACGTGCGCGAGCGTGACCGCCTCGGCGACGAACAGGATGCGGCGCCGCTTCACGCGGGCGACCCCTAGACTCCGTATTTCCCGGGCGCGAGGATAGAACGAGGATCGATCCCGGACTTCAGCGCGCGGACCAAGCCGACGAAAGCGGGCGCCGAATCGGCCAAGCCCGGCATCCCTCGCACGCCCACGCGATATTGCTGGTAGCCGGCACTCTTCGTCGCTAGGCTGAGCTCATCGTACAGCCGTCCGGCGCGCGCGGTCTGCTCGGGCGAGTCCTTCAGATAAAAGATCGACATGAGGACGATGATCGAGCGCGCGTTCTGCATCAGCAGCGCCGCGTAGAAATCGAACTCGAAGCGCTCGAAGAGCGGCCGGCAAAGGGCGAGCGCCTCCGCCACGCTCCGCCCCGTCATCGGTGCGATCGGCGCGAACCAGATCAAACCGACGTCGTCGCGATCGGGGTCCGCGATCTCGGGCCGAGGCAGGCGGGATTTGAAGTACGCGTGCCGGACGAAGTAGTCGCTCGGCCTCCCCTTGAGGACGGAATGGATGTGCGGTCCGGCATCGAGCATTTCGGGCGATTTCCCGGTGGCCGTTCGCACGAACGCCGAGATCGGCTTGCCAGCGCCTGGCCAACGCATCGCGCGCCGGAGACGATCGACGGCCGCGATGGTGCGGTCGGAGACGAACATGAGCCGCCCGAGCGGCGACAGGCTTGCGCGGAGAGCGGTCTTGACTGCCCTCACCTGGCCCTTGGTGCCCTGGATGCCGCCGCCGAGGGTCCACGGCGCGATCCCGAGATCGCGCTGGAGGGAGGCCACCGTCTCGGCCGGGAGCCGCGAGTAACGATCGAGCAGATGCGCCGGGTACTGCCACAGCACCGACAGCGCCACGATGTCGTTGATGAGATGGAAGCCGGACTGGAGCACCCCGCGGAGCGCTAGCTCGCGAAGCGCGTCGACCAGCCGGGGCAAGTCGTCGGGCCGCGCGAGATCGAAGGTGAACGAGCAGAAGGCCTCCGGCTTCGGTATCAACCAAACACCTGCCTTGACGACAACGCCGAAGCTCGACTGGCTGAAGAGCCCCTCGAGATAAGGGCCGACTCCCCACTTGTGGGTGTTCCAGGTCTTGCAGTCGCGTGGCCCGCCCCCGGTGCGGACGATCTCGCCATTCGGCAGTACGACTTCGAGGCCGCATAGCGTGCCGAAATGGTCGGCGTAGTGCGTCACACCGAGGCCGCGGTCGAGCGCGTTGCCGATCACGCTGCCTTCCGGCGATCCGTCGGTGGAGTCGCACCAGAGCGTCGGGTGATGCTCCTCGAGATGCGCGCGCAGTTGACGATAGCTGACGCCCGGCTCGATGAGCGCGTAGGCGAGCTCCTCGTCGACCTTGAGAATACGGTTCAACCGCTCCAGCACGACGACGACAGTCCCTTCCCTAGCCGGCGTCGCCGACCCGTAGCCCCAGTTCTTTCCGCGGCTGACCGGCCATAACGGCACGCCGAAGCGATTGGCGATCTTGACGACTTGGGCCGCCTCCTCCGCACTCCCGGGATACACGACCGCCAACGGTCGCCGCGGATCGGGAATCGTGGCTTTCGCCGCCCGATCGAGCTCGTCCGGACGATCCTTCACATGCGCGTCGCCGACGACCGTGCGCAGCTCGCGAATGGCGACCGTGAACGCCGACTGTGCGTTGGTGGCCGGGCCGGATTGATGATCGGCGTGGGGCATATTGAGCTCGTGGATTGCGTTGGCGTCCGAGGAAGATGACATATCATTGCCGAGACAATCAACCAACCCCTTCTCATGCCTCGCTGCAAACGTTGTCTGCTCCCGAGCCAGGTTCCTGGCTCGGATCTTGATCGCGACGGCATCTGCGCGCTATGCCGCGACCGGCGCCTGGACGACGATGACCGACACCGCTCGCGCAG
>Ga0126383_10002742_pt1 | contig 11458 bp, 4 predicted proteins | sample PanSoiMetPlot_35_FD_96882 | JGI IMG/M metagenome (GOLD analysis project Ga0126383, IMG submission 96882) | Tropical forest soil microbial communities from Panama - MetaG Plot_35 | ecosystem: Environmental > Terrestrial > Soil > Tropical forest > Bulk soil | place: Panama | collected 2016-02-17
CTGCTCTCGCCGGGAGCGAATGTGAGCGTGCCGGCCGCATATTCAAAATCACTTTTCTGGGTGGCTGTTCCATCGACAGTTTGGTAGTCGACTGAAGATGCAGCGCTCGTGTCGCCGCTACGGGTGACGGTGACAGTAAAAGCTCCGAGATCTTCCTGGACGCTGAAATTTCCCTGGCTAAACTGGATCGTTGCCGACGAAGCGTTGCTGTCATCATCAACGATCGTGCCGATGCCCGTGACTTTGCCGACGCTACAGTTAATCAGGTTGTAGAGATTAACGGAGAAGGTTTCGCTCGGTTCAACCTGCGTATCACCGTTCACGGCGATCGTAAACTGCTTCGAGGTCTCACCCGGCACAAATGTCAGCATCGCATTGGCCGGCTGATAGTCGCTGCCCGCCTGGGCCGTGTTGTCGGCAGTCGTGTAATTTACGCTGACGGTCTGGCCGCTCGCCGCCGACAGCGTGACCGTAAAGGTGAAATCGGTGGTGCCGCTGTTGCCTTCCGCGAGACTAACGTCATTGATTGATACCTTTGGAGCTGGATCATCATCGACGATGGTGAGCACCGCGGTGGACGGATTACCGAGCGTCGCACCTCCGCCGGGATTGCTTAAGCCTATATTTACTGTTTCATCTAATTCGTCCAGCGAATCATTAGTGATTGGAATTGAGAACGTTTTGGTGGCGCTATCGCCATCCGCCCAGTTCAACGTTCCAATCGTCTCGTTATAGTCAACGCCTGCGGTTGCGGTCCCGTCAGACGTGGAATACTGAAGTGACACAGCTCCACTATTACCAGCAGAACGGCTGACACTGATCGTCACCTGGCCGCCACTTTCGCTAACGCTGTAAGACGAAGCGCTTAAAGCCAAAGTGCCAGGTTGGAACGTCTCATCATCAATGATTGTCAGTACTGCATTTGCCGGACTCCCAAGAGTGGCGCCATTCGTCGGATTGCTTAATGAAAGATTAACGGTCTTATTGGGAGCCTTTACCGAATTGTCCTTAATGGGAATCGTGAATGATTTGGGTCCCGAATCGCCGTCGCCCCAGGTGAGCGTGCCGGAAACCGAGGTGTAGTCGGATCCTGCGGTGGCAGTACCACCTGCTACCGTCGCGTATTGGACAGTATCTGTTCCGAAACTACCGCCCGTACGTTTGACCGAGATCGTCGCCTGAACACCGTTCTCGGTGACGCTGAACGCAGCAGAACTGAACTGTAAGCTGCCCGGTCCATCGGCCGCGATCACCAAGCATTTTGAAAACTCAGAAGTGTTGCCGTTCGGATCAGTAGCCGTTGAACTGATGAACTGGCCCACGGCGAGATTGGCATAACCGCCGACCTCGAAGCTCGCGTTGCCATTGGCATCGGTCGTAACGTCAAAACCTCCCATATAGGTTTGACCTTCTCCGAAACCGCTGCTGTCTGCGGCGGTATTGGCAAAGAGTTCGATATGAAACTTTGTGTTTGCCGTGCTATTCAATGAGCCGGAGACGAACGTCAGGCCGTTCGTCAGTATCGACGCGCGAGCCAGCACGGGATAGTTCTGCATATTGTTAGCGCCTGTATCAGCATCACCGGGATCGTTTAGATCGACGCCAAAGGCGCCGTTAGGATTGGCGGAGAGGTCTATGCCCAGGTCATGATTCCCGGTAATGGAATTCGCACTGAACCAATTACCAGTGCCGTTGCGCACCCAAATGCCTGAGGCACCATTGAAAGCGATGGTATTCGGCGCGTTTGGGGTTCCGAAATAATTATTACTGCCGTCGTATAATCTGATTCCCTCGATGCCATTTCCCAGAGGTGTGACGCCGTCTGCGCCTACCCCAATCAGGTTACGATTGAAGAAATTGTTTTTTGAGCCGCCGGTGATGTAGATGCCGGCACTGCCATTGGCTGTAATCACATTGCCGTCGGCAGGCGTACTGCCACCGATGGTTTGGGAATTACTGGCAATCACCAGTCCAGTTTGCTTATTTCCCAAGCCTACTTTGCCGGTAATGTCCGTGCCGATGTAGTTCCCGTCAACGTCGGCCCCATCGCCGGTAATGAGGTCGATTCCATCATGAGTGTTCCCCGAGATAATATTGCGCGCCACGGGTCCTGGACCGCCGATAATGACGGGCACAGTAGTAGTGGACTCAACGTAGATTCCAGTAGCACCGTTGCCAAGCGCAGCGGTTCCGGTGACATTTGTGCCAATCAAATTTCCCTGAATCTTCAGCTGATAGCACGAACCTGAAATATCAATTCCGTGACCTCCGTTACCAGAAATGAGGTTGCCCTCTCCCGGGGTCGGTCCACCTATGTTGCCGGCTGAACTTGCGGTGCCGACATTCAAGACAAGAATGCCCTCGCCTTTATTAGGCAACGCGCCGGTTCCACTTCGGTTCACGCCGATGAAATTCCCCCAAATTCCGTTGTTATAAGCGCCGGCCTGTTGAATGTAGATACCCACGCCGTTACCGGAAATCAGGTTTCTTTCGGCTTTGCCACCGCCAATATTATTGTTATCGCAGCCCTGGATCAGGATTCCATTTCCATTGGGAATCTGGTTAGTGCCATTAGGATCGGTGCCAATGAAATTCCCATCAATGACATTTTGACCCTTACCGCTTAGGACTATTCCGCTCCCAACCCCTGTGCTGGTTCCTTTGAAGCCGTTGATGATTAGGCCCCTGACGGTGGTCAATCCCGCAGTGATGACCAGACCGTTGTCTACCGAAAAGTTGAAGGGATTGGTTCCTGTGATTTCAATTAGCAGGATGGCGTTATCGTTATTCGCCAGCGTGTTCGCGACGGCCCCCGGTTGTGTGTAGCCATCGATTGTCACCGGATCACTGATGACCGGCAGCGCCGTGATCAGGCTGAAGATGTGAACCCCAGAACCCGGAATGTTGAAATCAATAGTGTCGGTGCCCGCCGTGTTATTCGCATCAATGATTGCCTTGCGCAGAGATCCGGCAGTGGGATTTGAATTGTTACCGTTGTCCGTGGTCGTCGTAACGTGAAACGTCGCTGCCTGTGCAGCTGAGGCGAAAAGGACAATTGCGATCACGGTCAGCGCAATTCGTGTTACTTGCATCGCCCACCATGCGCGCAGACTTGAAAACTGATCGTGCCTCAATTCAAACCGTGAAATCTCGTGACTCAACCTCTCCCGCTTCATTGTCTTTCTCCTTCAATCAATTTGAATTTCGTTCTTTTCGCCTGACGCTTCGGACAGCGAGTTGCCGCAGATGCGCTGGACGCCGGATGGTTCTTCGACCGCATGCAGGTCACCGCTCGCCAGCAGTCCGTGAATTTCGCCGGGCGTGGTTTGCAAAAGTCCGGCGGCGTTTTCGGGCGAGACGAGCGGCACCTCAGCGCCACATTGGTGGCAACGCACGCGTAAGCCGTGCACGACCACCCTTTGCCGGGTCCGAATCGTTACTGTTTTTTTCTTCATCACTAAACCGTTCCCTTTCACATTTGCCGTCTGCTATCATCCGGCCCGGACATTCACGTGTTCCGCCTGCGAACTGTCCGTTCGCCTGTCCGTTCGAACGCGACGCATCTTCGACGGGAACGCCCCGAAATGTCTTTAAAATCAGGCCGAAATCTTCCGAAAAGACCCGAAATGCACCTTGGTTGAAGAATCCCCGCAGGTTTATGAGTTCGACGAGTTCCGCCTCGACGTGGCTAAGCGACAGCTGCTGCGCGAGGGGGAAGTCGTGCCGCTCTATTCCAAGGCGTTCGATCTGCTGCTGCTGCTGGTTGAGAATTGCGGGCGCGATTTGAGCAAGGATCAAATCCTGGAACGGATCTGGCCGGGGCAGGTACTGGAAGAATCAAACCTCACGGTGAATATTTCGGCGGTGCGTCGCGCTCTGAGTGATAAAGCTTCCAGCCCGCGATATCTCGTCACGATCCCCGGCCGGGGTTATCGTTTCGTGGCGAACGTCCGTGAGATCGACACCGCTCCTGATCAGGTGGTTATTGAAACGGAAACGATTTCTCAGGTAACGCTGGAAGAGGATGACGACCGCGACGCCATTGCTACCCGAGAGCAACGACAACTTTCCCCAGGACCGCCGCGCAGCTTCCTCCACAGACCTTTCGTCATTACGGGTTTGGCGGTGGCAATTGTCGCAATCGTCGGCGCAGCGATTTATGGCGCGTACACAATGCGGTCCGCGCGTACAGCCAATCATTTCAGGCAGATCAAATTGCGCCAATTGCCGACCGATGGCCAGACTATCGCCGCGGCAATCTCGCCAGATGGGAGGCTTTACGCTTACACGAACTTGCAAAAGGGCTTGATGAGCCTCCGTCTCGGTTCTTTCGATGGACAGCCATCGATTGAGCTGCGCCCGCCGGGGCCGGTCTCTTACCACCACCTGGAGTTCGCCCCTGATGGTCGCAGCATTTATTACGTGATGAGCGGCGATGAGCACGATGCTTTGTACCGGATGCCGGCGCTGGGTGGCATTCCGGTAAAGCTGCGCGAAGACGTTCCCTGGTTTTTCAGTATTGCGCCAGACAACACACGGGTGGCTTTTCTCCGCTTCCTTGACGGCGGCCGGAGTACCAGCGTCTTTATATCGAATGTTGACGGCACCAACGAGCGGACTCTCCTCACCGTACCGCGCAAGCGAAATATGACGTCCTATTGTCTGGCGTGGTCCCCGGACGGAGCGACGATCGCGCTGGGAGCCTCGCGCGAGGATGATCCAACCGTGGCCTTCCTGTTCCTGCTCTCGATTGACAAAGGCGAACTGAAACAGTTGAGCACGTTGCCGTGGAAAAGCATCGGGCGGATAGCCTGGCTCCGGGACGGCAGCGGCATCCTGACAATTGCCGCGCAGGCAGGTCCCGAAGAGGCCAGCCAAATCTGGTTGGTCTCGTGTCCCGGTGGCGAGGTTCGACGCGTGGTCAACGATCAAAACACTTATGACTTTGACCTGAGCGTGGCCGCAGATTCAAACATCGCGCTCACCACGACGCATCAGCAAATGAACAATGTGTGGGTGGCGCCCGCCAAAGACCTGCTGAAGTCGCGACAGATAACTTTCGGATCGTTGAACCGCGCGGACGGCTTGCTGGGTGTGGACTGGACACCCAACAATAGGATTGTCTACACGGCCGAGAATGTGCAGGGAAACACGATTTGGATCATGGATGCAGACGGCTCGAACCCTAAAGAGCTTACTCCGCCGGGCGCGAGCGATATTATTCCGAGCGTAACCGCCGATGGCCGCTTTCTCGTCTTCAGTTCCAACCGCAGTGGTCATCGCGAGATCTGGCGAGCCAATTTGGATGGCTCGGAAGCAAAGCAGCTCACCCACTGCGGCAGGAATGCTCAGCCGGCCGTGAGTCCGGACGGCAAGTGGATTGTTTACCGATCAGACTGTGAAACCACCGGCGAATTGTGGCGGATGACCATCGACGGCGGCGAGGCGCAACGCCTGACGGACGCCTCAGTTTCATGGCCCTGGATATCGCCTGACAGCAAGTTGATCGCCTGCGAATACGCAACCGGGAACAATCAGTCCCAGCTCGCCGTCCTCTCAATCGATGACGGACATCTGACGAAGTTGTTTGAAATTCCACCGCAAGCAAACTTCCGCTATGCCATCCGCTGGACCGCAGATGGTAAGTCAATCACCTACCGGGATTGGTCAAAAGGACTATGGCGTCAGCCGTTGGATGGTGGTCCTCCGCAACAAGTCGACGGACTGCCGGATGAAAAAATATATTCGAACAGCTGGTCACGTGACGGCAAGCTATTCGCTTTCACGCGCGGCGTCGAAATGCGCGACGTGGTGCTGATAACGAATCAACCCTGACCACGTTCTCGCTTACCTGACCACGTTCTCTCTCTTCGTAATGGCTCGGCCATGCTCAATGTAGTTCGTCTGTGGTTGGCTTAATTAGAGAATCAGCAATCAAACCAGCGGTAATCTCGATGCTGCTATCGCCCGCTCCGCGGGCTGTGACCCTTTGATACTTGCGATCCTGAGCTCGCGGCCCAGGCTCTACGCTGACTGCTGAGGGCGTGCCTGTCGCTGTAAGCACTGATTCACTGCCCAAATCGCTGCCGGTATTCAAGTGAGACCAGGAACGATCTGACCATTTCGGCAGCGAGGTAATCGCCGTTGAATTGATTCAGTTTGTTCAGCCAGAAATTGTAACCGCCCAGATCGCTGTCAGGAGCCGCGTCCGGGTCGCGACGCAGATAACCAAAGTACTGCATCAGCACGAACGCGCCGTTCTGTTCCTTTTGACGGAACACGGAATTCGACGCCACTTCCAGTACTGCCGCGGACCTGGTCTCGGTCGCATTATCCAGCCGCGCTACCAGCGCGTCGCGATCTGATTGCAGCGGAACAACGCCGGCATTCGCGTACAAAGCATTAACGAATGCCAAGTTGGACAGGCCATCGTATATGGACTTGAATTCGGGACGGCTCACCCACTGGTCGGCAAACTTCTGCTGATTGTCGGCCAGCTTCTGCTCCCACCCGGGCGAATTCACGATTACGCCGCGGCTGGTCTCCTGCAAATCACGGATAAACGGCGCATACTTCGGCAGCGTCGTGTAAGACTCCTTCTGCATCAGATAGAGAAGATAACCCGTCTGCTGAAATTCGATTGAAAGGTAAAAAGCCGCGGAAACTGTCGTGCGCGCTGCATCAATGCACGCGGCGTTGCCCCCGCATGCAGTAATCTGATTGGTCCAGAACTGAAGCCCAGCCGCGTCCGGCTCACGATTGAGAAAATCGTGATAGTGAGTATAAACGAACACCGTCGGGTCATCGATCGGATTCGTCATCGATTCCGGCGAATCGTCTGTGATGTTCACAGTCGCGGTACTTGGGACGCCCAGCACCGCTCCGCTGGGGTTGCTCAAGGCGACTGAGAAACTCTCAGGGCCTTCGGCATACATGTCTTCATTGAGCAGTAGCTGGAAAGTCTTCCCCGTCTCGCCCGGCGCAAAAGTGAGCGTGCCGGCGGTGTATTCGAAATCAGCCTTCTGCGTGGCAATGCCGTCGATGGTTTTGTAATCGACGGTTGACTGACCACTGGTATCGCCGGTGCGGATGACGGTAACGGTAAGTGTGCCGAGGTCCTCCTGCACTGTGTAACTTCCTTGAGCAAATTGGACGGTGGTCGTATTCGAAGGCGCATCGTCATTAAGAATCGTGCCCAAGCCCTGGCCCCTGGTGATCGTGGCGTTTACCGCATTCGAAAGACTGACGAAGAACGTTTCGTTCCCCTCAACCTGTGCGTCGCCGGTGACCAGCACATTAACCGGTTTGCTCAGTTCTCCCGGATTGAAGGTCAGCAATCCGTTGGCAAATTGATAGTCGCTTGCATCGGCCGTCCCGTTGACCGTGGTGTAGTTCACCGTCACTGTTTGGCTGTTGGGGTTTGAAAGCGTCACGGTAAATGAGAAAGTCGTGGTGCCGTTATTGCCCTCAGCCTGGGCCACATCCGAAATGGAGAGACCGAATGCCGGCGTCGGTGTGGGTGAGGGCGAAGGTGTCGCGGACGGTATCGCCGTCGCCGCGGCCCAGAAGCCGGCCGTATGCGAAAAAGGATCATTCGAGTGTGGCCCACCAGCCGCAGACTGTCCCGCAGTGCCGTCGATCCGCTTGTCGCCATTGGCGCTCGAACCGCCGCCACTCCCGACGACTGACGAAGTAATCGAGTATTTGTCCCCGCTCAAAACCTGAGCCTTGACGACGTGGGTCACGGCCGAGGCCATGATGATCGCAGTGAGCACCATGATCAGGCGGCCACCGACTCTTCCGATCGATTGTTGATTCACACTTCGCATTTCTTTCTCAGCTTTCCGCGACTGACAGTCGCGTATCCGGTCTTTCCGACATGTTCAGAAAAGTTCACCTGCACACACGCGCGCCCGCGTGACGCCGGCAGACGAGTGATTTCAGCGTTTCAATCTCGGTCTGTTGTTGTTTGATCTGTTGCTGCTGCTCTTTGACGGCATTTACCAACACTGCGGTAATGCGGTCATATTTCACTCCCTCGACTTCGCCGTTGGCGTTCCGCGTGACGAGCAACGGCTCAATCGCGGCAATGTCTTCAGCCCCGAAGCCGAGATCGTCTGAGTTGTCGGCCTTCCATTTGAAGGTGATCGGCTTGAGTTGATTCAGCAGCGAGAGTCCACGGGTGAATGGGTGCAAGTCTTTCTTGTATCGAAGACTCGATGAACACGCTGAAATTTGATTGAGAGCATTTCGGCAGAGAGAGGTGCTGCCGACCAGCGCCAGAATGCCAAAGCTGAAGGTGCCCGGCACCTGGACGGCATCGCTGCCGTTGCTGCGGCCGAGCACAATCGTATTGGAAGCGGAAACTGTGGCCTGCGAACCAACTGCCGTGGCGAAACTCAGCCCGCTCGATGCAACGTTCGCGCCAGTGCCGATAATGGTGTTGTCGTTTCCGGAGATGTTTCCACTTCCGGCCTGACGTCCAACGAAGACGTTGTCGAAGCCGTTCTGGTTTCCCGAACCGGCTTCCTTGCCAAAGAATGAATTGGCGAAGCCGATGCCGTTGGCGGCGCCGGCGCTGCTGCCGAACATTGCGTTGCTGGCGCCTGTACTTACGACACCAGCTTGATAGCCAAAGTACGCGTTATCACTCGCTGTCTGGCTGGCGTTACCGGCGGCAAAACCAAAGAAAGCATTGCGGTTGCCGCTCGTGTTGCTGTGTCCACTGGCGGCGCCGAAGAACGAGTTGCCGGCCCCGTCCTTGTTTTCATTCCCGGCTTGATTGCCAAAGAATGAGTTCTGAACGCCAGTATCATTCTTGCCTCCCGCGTTGGCTCCGAAAAAAGAATTGCCGTCAGCGCCGAGGTTAAGTTGCCCGGCGGCAAAACCAAAGAAGGAGTTCCCTGAGCCGGTTGTGTTCGAAGCCCCGGAGCTTTTTCCAAAGAACGCGTTGGCGTTTCCAGAAACGTTGCTGTAGCCGGCATTAACACCGAAGAAGGAATTGCCGTCGGCCGCGTTTACCTGGCCTGCTTGAAACCCGAAAAAAGAATTGTCGCTCGCGCTATTTCCAAAGCCTGAACTCTCGCCAAATATCGAATTCCGCGAACCACCCTTGTTGTTGGCCCCGGCCAGCCCCCCAAAAAAAGCGTTGTTGATTCCAGTCGTACTGCCCTGGCCGGCGCCGGCGCCGAACATTGAGTTGCCATCACCGGTGCTAATGACGCCGGCGCTCGAGCCGAAAAAGGAGTTGTTGCTGCCCGCTGTATTCGTGAAACCAGCGCCGGAGCCGACGAAAGTATTCGCAGTGCCTGATGTATTACCTGCGCCGGCGTTTCTCCCAAAAAAAGTAGCAGCCTGGGCGCTGATGTTTGCAGCTCCGGCTCCAAGACCGCCAAACGTGTTTCCAGCTCCCACAGCGGTCAACATCCTTTGTCCACCAAGATTGTATTGCGTCACGGCATTAACGCTGTTTGCCGACAGCGCTCCGCCCGCAGTGCCATTGCCGCTGATATTGAAATTACTATTGGCCTGCAGCGCATTAGTGTTCTGAATGTAGTTCGTGCTGCCGGCCGTCGGCGTGCGCGCATCCGCCAGCCGCGAGTCGGTAGTCTTTACATATTGACCGGCAGCTACGCCCGCCAATTGATTTGAATTATCAGAAGTCGTCGCGCTGCCGGCACGAATGGCATAGACCGCCGAAGTGAGTTGCAGCGATGGTTCAAGCAATGTGAAGTCGTCACCGCTGCCGCTCTTGCGGATAGAAATCTTCAAGAATCGGTTCTCGCCACTAAAGGCTGCCGCGCCGAAATCGAGTTGCACGGTAAACACTCCGTCGATAACTGAGACGGAGTTGCTGGTGATCGTCGATCCGATCTGATTTTCACTGGCGTCGACCAACTTGAACTGCATGTCATAACTTCCGTTCGCAGTGGCACCTTCCTCGGCCAGGCGGCCCTGGTAGGTGAAGGCGCTGGTCTGCGCTCTCGCGACGGTCACAGCCACGAGCAATAGAATGCAGACGGCGATCAGCTTGATGTTTTTCATGGCAATCCTCCTGCTAATCAAAATCGAATCCTCAGCGACCTCTGTACGAGGTTGCGCGCGTTTGTCTCTGACGTGCATGTTTCGAAACGAGGCGCTTTAACTCCTCGACCTGTTGCTGCTGTTGGACGAGTTGTGATTGCTGGCGTGAGATTTGTTCCTGCTGTTCCTTGACTGCGTTAACCAGGACGGCGGTGATGCGATCGTACTTCACACCTTCGACTTCACCTTTGTCGTTCCGGGTCACCAGCAGTGGTTCGACGGCCGCAATGTCTTCAGCGCCGAAGCCGAGGTCGTTCGAGTCATCGGCCTTCCACTGGAAAGTTATCGGCTTCAGTTGATTTAGGAGCGTCAGCCCACGCGTGAAGGGCTGGAGATTCTTCTTGTAGCGCAGCGAAGAGGAGCAGGTGGAGATCTGATTCAAGACGTTACGGCAAAGACTGGTAATGCCCCCGGCGCCGAGCGTAGTTAGCGCAAAAGTGCCGGGAACCTGTACGCCGTCGTTGTTTCTACCCAAGACGATCGTATTTGAGGTTCCGACCTTGGCGCCGGCACCAATCGCCGTGGCGTAGCTCAAGCCACCAGAAGCTACGTCAGCATTCGTGCCGAGAATCGTGTTGTCATTGCCGGAGACGTTCGTGCTGCCTGCATTACGGCCGATGAATGTATTTTCAAAGCCGCCGGCGTTATTGCTTCCCGTGTCCTTTCCAACGAATGAGTTGGCAAACCCCGTCGTATTTGATGCGCCGGCGTTACTGCCAAACATTGCATTGGCGCCGCCCGTACTCGAGTAACCCGCCTTATTGCCAAAATAGGAATTGTCACTGGCAGTCTTATTGAGGTAACCGGCTTCCGATCCAAAGAACGAATTACTTGCCCCGGTCGTGGTCAATTCTCCAGCGAAAGCGCCAAAAATTGAGTTGTTACTTGAGGTCGCACTGGTGCCCGCGAAGGAACCGACAATTGTGTTGTTCGCTCCCGTCGTATTGTCGTGACCGGCGAGCCTGCCGACGAACGTATTGTTTTGGCTGATCGTGTTGCTGGAATCACCGGCGCCTATCCCTACGAAGGTGTTATTTAGCGAGATCGCGCCGACGAGACGCTTACCTGCCAGGTTGTATTGAGTAACAGCGTTGACGGTGTCGCCCGACAGCGTGCCGCCGGCCGTGCCGTCACCGCTGATATTGAAAGTAGTCGTCAGCCGTGAATCGTTCGTCTGCACATATTGTCCTGAGGCGACTCCGCCGAGTTGTGTCGCATTGTCGGCACTGCCGGCGCGAATCGCATAGACCGACGAACTAAGGTATTGACGCGGCGATAGAGTCGTAAATGGATCGCCGCTGCCGCTGGGGCGCACGCTAATCTCCAGAAAGCGATCGGCTCCGGGAAATGCCGCGGCGCCGTAATTCAAAAGCAC
>Ga0126383_10002745_pt1 | contig 11453 bp, 10 predicted proteins | sample PanSoiMetPlot_35_FD_96882 | JGI IMG/M metagenome (GOLD analysis project Ga0126383, IMG submission 96882) | Tropical forest soil microbial communities from Panama - MetaG Plot_35 | ecosystem: Environmental > Terrestrial > Soil > Tropical forest > Bulk soil | place: Panama | collected 2016-02-17
ACCACCGTTCCCACTTCATTCGAACAAGACAACATGATCACATTCAGGGTGCGGTCGATCTCCATCAGTTCTTTCAGCGCATCAATACCGTTCATCTCCGGCATCAGCACATCCAGAATGATGAAGTCCGGCCGTTCGCCCTTGCTCACTTTGTTCAAGGCTTCCCTGCCGGAACTGACGGTCTCGACTTCGAACCCGTCTACTTCCAGAAGTGTCTGCAGGTACTTTCGAATGCTCGGCTCATCATCCACCACCAGGATTTTCTCTTTCTCACCCATCGGTTCTTCCCTTTCCTACGCGATTTCCTAGACTTTAGCCTTGATCCATCGGCAGCAAGAACGTAAATCGGCTTCCGGCATCCGGGTCGCTCTCCACCCAGATCTTGCCGCGGTGCGCCTGGATGAGTCGCTTCGCAATCGCCAGCCCTAGCCCCATCCCCGAGGTATTCCGGTCCACTCGCACGAAATCCTCGAAGATTTCCTGATGGTGTTCGGCAGGAATGCCCGTGCCGGAATCCTTCACGCTAACTTCTACGCTGTTCGGGCGTGGCAACCGAAATCTGCGGCGCTCTTGCATAGGCGACATGGTGGCGACGCGGCGCTCCCAGAAATGGGGAGCCGCTCGCAGCACCACTGTGCCGCCGCTCGGAGTGTGCTTCAAGGAATTGTCGAGCAAATTCGCGGCAACCTGCTGAACTTTCTGATAGTCGAAACGGAATGTCGGTATCGAAGGATCAATATTCGCTTCGAGCCTGACTCCTTTCCTCTGAAAGGCCTCAAACCACCTCTTGGAAAGTTCATCCAGGCAATCGCGCAAATCGTTCTCACGCAGTTGCAAGACAAGCTTGCCGCTCTCCAATGCCGAATAGTTCAAGAACATGGAGACCAGGCGCACCAATCGTTCGCAACTCTCTTTGGATTCCTCGAGGATGTCTTTCTGCTTGTCGGTCAGCCGCCCGAGCGAACCCGCGAGCAACAAGTCGTAATAACCTTTGATCACCGCCAGCGGCGTCTTCAATTCGTGTGCGGCAGAAGCGAGAAACACCGTTTTCTGCCGGTTCACTTCCTGTAATTTCAGGTACGCCGCCAGAAGGTTCCGGTAAGTAATCTCCCGTTCCTGGAGCAACTCTTGCACGGTAAGCTGCGTTTCAGGATCGCTGCCCGGCGGCCCGTCTGCATTTTCGATTTCCGCCACCAACCAATCGGATTCCGGCATCCACCGAATCCGCATCGAGGTTCTACTCTCCGCCGCCCCGATCGGCACGTTGACCAGGTGCTCTCCCTTTTCCACTTGCCTGAAGATGTTGGCCGCGTCCATCTTCAGAAGATCACTGAAGAGATTGGGCTCATCAGTTTCCTTGAATCCTTGAGTTTCCAAGCAACGGCGCGCTCGCGCGTTTATGAGCACAAGACCTCCGCTGCGGTCGGCGACAACTAATGGCTTTTCCAGAGTATCCAAGACTTGCTTGACCGTCTCTAAGGGAAGAGACCGGCGATTGCGATCTTCGGCCACGGGGGGCACGGCTATCCTTCCGGTCATATACCAGCTCAGTCCTTTTTGAGGGGTGGTAAATGTTTTCCCTTGTCGGAAGAGCACATCCTTACAGAGTGCGTCCCGTCAAGTCAATGGTAAAAGCGTTCCATTTGCACATTTGCGGAAGTCCAGTGGAGCTTGAAGGTCTAAGATTGCAGCAAAGATACGCGCCGATCTCGAGGCTGCCGGTACGCTATTCTTGACAAAAGACTTAACGTTTCATTGAATCTGTTCGTCTGGTACACTAGGTGCTGCAAGCAGTCCGTACTATATCTTTGGTACTGTCCCGGGGGGCCCTGTGTATCGCGCAATTGAGGAGATAAAGGGAGTGGAGACTCGCCCGATAAGGCGCTCGCCCCGCATACGCCTTCAGGTTCCCGTGTTTGTTCGCGGCACTGACGCCTCTGGGTCCGAATTCATTGAGCTCACTAAGACCCTGGATATCAGCGCCTTTGGCGCGTGCATCACCTGCCAGCATGTACTGCGAGCAAACCAGAGGATCCATCTCACGATCCCGGCTCCCTCTCTCGTGTCTCCGAGCTTTGTTCCTAGTGAGACTCCCCCGATTCTTGCCCGGGTCTTGAGACAAAACATGCTGGGCGATGCACGGCTTTTCGGTCTAGAATTCCTCCACCCCCTCGAATAGCATTGGGCAATTTTGTTACATCGCAGGTCTATCCAGCCTCTCTTTCCTAAGTTTTTGCCTCGTCTTTCAGCGAATCTTATATTAGGATGCCCCAACTTATTGGGAGGGTCTAAGATTGCTCGGAGGCTGCCAAGGTCCAGTACGAATGGTCTCTTGGTTGCTCCACATGGTTGTACAAGACTTTACATGCTTGCCCCATACCCCGCGGGGATAGGCAGAGGTTAAGTTTATTCCGGATATGCCCAGCCCCGGCGCCCTTGCGCCCCCGCGTTTGCCGGTCGAGGACACGTATCTCGAGTTGCTTGCCGACACACTCGAGAGTCTTGACCTTCCCGCACGGGGACAATTTCTCCAGCGCTTTCTCCGCGCGATCTGTCACGTTGAATTGCGCGAATCTGAATGTGTGCAGGTCTGGGACGAAACGCTCACTCGCCGTCGCGCCCTAGCCGATCAAGCGGGACGTCCTGTTGCACTGAAAGCTGCTCTTATGGATGTGCTCGCTTCTTCCGGATTTCTCCGTGTGCCCATCATTATGGAGTACGAGGAACTCAAGAAGCTCGAATTGAATGCCGTCACGGATCCCCTGACCGGCCTCTACAACCGCAGGCTTTTTGGAGAATCTTTCGAAAAGGAACTAAATCGCGCGCGTCGGTACACGCAGCCGCTTAGTCTCGCGATTCTGGATCTGCACCGTTTCAAGGAAGTGAACGACAAACACGGCCACCCGCGCGGGGACGAAGTCTTGCGCGCCACCGCCGCAACGCTCAAGAAAGCGTTGCGCACTTCCGACTCCGCCTTCCGCATCGGAGGCGATGAGTTCGCTTTGCTCTTGCCGCAAACCGACTCGCAGCAAGCCCTTGCGCTCAGCCGTCGCGTCGAAGCTGTCCTGGTGGAGATGCTTGCGCCCCTGCAGCTGCAAGTTGCCGTGAGCATGGACCATGGCATTGCCATTTTTCCGCAAGACGCAGAGCAGGCCGACCAACTGATCCGTATCGCCGATGAGCGCCTGTACCGCCAAAAGCACGCCAATCACGAGAAAACCGTTGGCGGCACCATGCAAACCGCCCCCTCGGCTGACCAGACACGCGTCCCCGCGGTATCCCCGGAACCCTCCAGTCCGCTCCCTCGGCCAATTTCCATCGAAACCAAGCGCGCACCGGAAAAACCGGAAAGCAACGTTGATGCCCGCGCCACGATTAGCCCCACGCCAGCGCCTGTGATTCCTGCGCCGCGCATGGTCCCCGTTCCGCGTAAGGCCGAGCGCGTCTCCATGGCCGGCACCAACGCCTATGCCGTCCTCGGTGAAAAGGGAGCGTTACGCGCTCGCGTCCTCGACCTGGGTTTTGGCGGCGTCGCCATCGAGCTTGATTCCCGGGAAGATCTTCCAGAAAATCTGTTCGCGGTGCTGCACGTGCCGATTCTCCCTCCCGTGCGCGTCAACCTGAGACCCGTGTGGAAACAGCAGACCGCGCAGGGCGGCACGCGCGTCGGCTGCTCTTTCGTTTCCTGAAACGCAATGCGATTTCCACTAGCGCGTCGCGTAACATCATCGCCTTTTTTCTTGCGCCTCCCATCCGCTCTCTGATTCGTCTTCCGATTCTCTCTGACCGGCCTCGCTCACCTCCTGCTACAATTCATCGCGATCCGGCATCCCGAAAGGACTCACTATGCCCGAACCGAGAGTCAGCCGACCTTATTGGCCTGATGCCCTCAAAAAGCCGCCCGAGGATACCTCCAGCCTGAAACCCTGGGCCTGGGCCGTCGAGCGCCTTGAGCAATCTCACAACTATTGGATTTCGACCTCGCGGCCCGATCGCCGTCCGCATCTCATGATTGTCTGGGGAGTCTGGTGGCGGGATGCCCTCTGGTTCAGCACCGGCCCACGCACACGCAAGGCCAAAAACATCGCCGCGGTTCCCCACGTGGTCATTGCCACGGAAAAGGCGGACGAGGCGGTAATTCTGGAAGGTAGTGCGGAAGAAATCGTCGATCGCGGGGTCTGGAGGCAGCTTGCCAAAGTCTACAATCAAAAATACGGCGGTGACGTCGAACCCCTCCTTATGGCCTCCGATGGCTGTGTCTTTCGTGTCCGGCCACGGGTGGTCTTTGCGCAAGACGAACACGCGGAAAACTTCGCCGACGCCGTCACGCGTTGGCACTTCGATGAGGAATAACGTTCAGATTTGCGGCGTAGTCCCGGTTGGTTTCAAGGCTTCGGCGATGAATTCCACATTTCCTGCTTAATTTTCCATCCGCTGCCGGCCTCACGGTGCAGCACCAGCGCCATCTTCCCGTATCCGTCGAAATTCGGCTTCCCTTCCGGCGCTTGCGCCACCTGATGCTCCGTCGCCCACTCGGTCGCCCAGTCTCGGCACAGTTGAATGTCGTGAAATTCCATCTCCTCTTTGGTCACTTTGTACGCCGGCATTTTCGCCAACACGCCTTCTATCCACGCCGTGATGGTTTTCCTCCCTACCAGCGGCGCCTCTCCCTGCATCAAATCCACGCCATCTTCCGCCCACAGCGCCATGATGCCAGGCGTGTCCATCCTCAAATGCAGCTCCACGAACTTCTTGTTGAACGCATCAATCTCGCTTCGCGCGTCTCCTTGCGAGTCGCCCGCCTTTACCCCGAGGCAACAAACGACTGCGCCCAGAATACCCACGGCAATTGCCACTTTTCGGAAGCTCGGCATGTAATCCTCTCATTCCAAAGCGGCTCCAATCTATCGGATCTCGGCGGCGCAAGAAAGATCGAGGTTCTTGCTGTTCTGTTCCCGATCTCCGCTGTCAAATCTCCGTTCTTCTTGCTCCCGCCATTTTGTGAAATTTGACTCTTCGCGTATGATGGGGAGTTGCTCGCGACCTAGCGACGCGGCTGTATGACCCGGCTTTGCCGGGTTTGCCGTGCAGACCGGACGCGACGAGAGGCAGCCCATGAAACCCGGTATTCATCCAGACTATCATCCCGTTACGGTGCACTGCGCCTGCGGCCACACGTTCCAGACGCGCTCGACGATCAAAGGCGACATGCTGCGCGTGGAAATCTGCTCGAGTTGCCACCCGTTTTTCACCGGCAAGCAGAAACTCGTGGACACCGCCGGCCGCGTCGAGCGCTTCACCAAGAAATACGCCGACGCCGCTTCGAAAGCGGGCGGCGCCAAGAAGTAGGACTGACACGGCTGTCTATCTCTTGTGGGCCGTAAGCTCCCGTGGGACAAACGGTCTCATTTGTCCCACATTTTGTTTTTTTTTGGCACTTTCCGAATCCCTGCTTGGGGGCTTCCGCCCTGCGCTCTCTGTGTGTCCTCTCTGTGCTAATTCTTTCCGGGCCGTGTAAAATACTCCTCCAACGTGGCTACCCAATCGCGCATGTTTGACGGCTCGGGCCCCGATGAGCTCATCGAATCCGCACCGCCCCGCGTCACGCTCCGCAACGCTTTCGCGCATCCATTCGACTCCGCCATCGCCGCGGCGCGCACCTGCTACGCGCCGCGCCTGATCACTCCCGAAGAAATCACCGACAAGCAACGCCTCAACATCGGCGCCGCCACGTTCTACAGCGGCCACCACACCGTCTATCAGCACGCTCATTTCGAATTCGGCCTCGAAAACGTCAGCCGGCAATTCGTTTGGTCTTTTCTTCACGCCCATCCTTTTTACAATTCCGAGCAGCAAAGCCAGCGGTATGTACGCCTCGACCGCGCGCAGGCCTACGTTCCTCCCGTCTCCCTCTTCTTCGACGAAAGATCCAAGGAAATCTATGAAGGCGCCATCGTCCGAGCCTGGAATTACTACCGCGAACTGGCGGCTGTTTTGGTCGGCGACGCCCGCAACATTCTCAACGACATCTGGCACGTAAGCCCGATGTCCCATCCGAAGCGCCTACAGAAAATTGAACGCTCTGCCGACAAGCGCGCGATCGAAATCGCCCGCTACGTCCTTCCCGTCGCCGCTTTCACCACGATGGTGCACACTCTGTCCGGCATCGTCCTGCACCGGCTCTGGCGCATGTGCTCCGCTTCCGACACTCCCAGCGAAGGCCGCGCCATCATCGGCGAAATGGTTTCGCAGGTGAAAACGAGTGACCCTCAGTTCTTCGATCGCTTTGGAATGGAACCGCTCGAAGAGCTCCCAGAATGGAAAGATTCGCAACCCGCAGCATCAGCCGGCGGATCCTTTGCCGGCGAATTCGATGCCAAACTCGGCGGCAAAACTTCCCGCCTTGTGGACTACTCCCCGAACGCCATTCGCGTCGTCGCGGAATCCTACCGTGCCGTTGCCGGGCTCACCGCCTCGCAATGTTCCGACAACGAGGCGCTGGACCGCCTACTCAATCCTGCGCGCAATAGGTATCGCCTCGAGACCCTCAACGTCGGAGTGCACGCGCCGATGATGCGCACGCTGCAGCACCCCAACTACACTTTTGCTAAGAAAATCAGCCACACCGCGGACAGCCAGGACCAGCGTCATCGCATGGTTCCCGGGTCGCGCCCGCTTCTGACCCTCCTCGACACCCGCGAGCCCGACTATGTCACGCCGGCGCTTCTCGCCGCCAATCCACGGGCCAAAGAAACTTACGACCGCGCGATGCGCGATGCCTGGTTTGCCAAAAACGCTCTTCTCGACCGCGGCGTCCCTCTGGAAATCGCTCTCTACATTCTCCCCAATGCCAAATCCATTCGCCTGTACGAATCCGGCTCGCTCCTGCATCTTCTCCACAAATGGACCATGCGCACTTGCTTCAACGCCCAGGAAGAGATCTTTCAAGCCTCCATGGACGAAATCGCGCAGCTTCGCGAAGTCCATCCCGAACTGGCACGCTATATCGGCCCGCCCTGCTATCTCCGCGCCGGAATCACCACGCCGATCTGTACCGAGGGCGCACACTTCTGCGGCGTCAAAGTGTGGCTCGACTTCCCCAACACCCCACGCCGCATCTGAACGCCCGAGGCCGTTACCCCGTCTCGGTGATCACCTCTCGAGCCCGCCGGTTCATTTGCCTCAACGTGTCCGGGGGAACCCTAATCGAACATAGTTTCACCCTCGCTGTCTCGCGGAAACCGCAGTATCACTTGCTCTCGTCTAATGGCTAGAGAGGCTCAGCTATGACCCAGTCCCAGCGTTCCGGTTTCGCCATCGTCACCGCGGCCCTACTTTTGGCATTACCCGTCTTCCCATTTCAAGCTCCCCTCTCCGAAGAAGCCGTCCGCGACGCCTACTTCCTTGGCCAACGCAACGACGAATCTACCGCCGACTTTTTTTCTTCCTATTTGAAGACTTTACCTCCGCCAAAGGCCGGTCCGTACATCTCCGAGGTCGAGCTCTACACACCCTATTCGCAGCTCGTCGAATGGTCCCGTATCCACAGCGTGGGCTACAGCGCTCAGCAGGCCACCAAGGACTATCACGCCACCTCGGACGCCATCTTTGTGCGCATCCGGATCGATTTCACATCCACCTACGGGGCTTTGGAGCTGTATCGTTCCGGACGGCTCATGGAGCCACCGAAGAACGGCTCCGCAGCGCCCCACCCCGATTACTACCGCGATTTTCGCGCCGGCCTCTCGCAAAAAGACCAGTGGATCGAACCGCTCAGTATCCAACTCATCGCCACGAGCTGGCCGGCAAGTGGCCATGTTCCCTTCTCCAATTTCCTCGAATCGGCCTTTCATTCTCCAGTGTCCTTCCACAACGCCTCCTTCAATGGTCGCGGCTCCTCCTGCGGATATGACTGGTGCTTCATCGGTTGGTATGTCTGGCTGCAATATGATTCGAGCGATGTCGACTCCGACAAGGCCACCGCCGAAGTCTTTACCACCGACGGTCAGCATGTCGTCGTCCCCTTTGACCTCGCCCGCTTGCGCTGATTCCGTGACCCTCTAAAGACGTTTCTCGGCTTCCTCCGGAGGATCTCCCCTGTGGCGACGATTTCCGGGTCTCGGCAACAGGGTTACAAATCTGGCAAACATCTTTGGTCGGTTCCGCTCGATACGAGCCCTTTGGACACGAAGCTTCTAACGAATAGACTAGGCGCAAACCTTCTTAGATTATTTGGAATCACTACTGACAGAAAATATCCGGTGGGCCCGGACCAACTAGAGGACACGCAGAAAAACCGAGCCACCCCTACCGCAAACTCGCTGAGTAAGGGATTTCAAGGACCGGGGTTACCGCACACGGGTCTCGCTCCTACGATCTCCAACGCAGCGTGACCGGCCCGTCCATGGGATGCACCATCGGCGCGCCCGTGTGCCGTGACTCGAGCAGGTTGGCTTTCAGAGTGAAATACCACTTCGCTTGCCGGTCCGCATCATCAATCAGCATCAGGCGCGGGTTATGCTTCAACCCTTCGGCTTGCTTGATCATTGTCTGCTGATCCTGGCGCAAAAACTTCTTGGCGAAGGGCCGAAACAGGAGAACCGGCAGTGGCAAGTTCCACGCCGCCACAAAGTCAATCCGGCACAAGTCGCGCCGCATCGGCGTCACCGTCGCGCGGCTAGAAAACCACAACTTCCCGCTTTGATCGATCTCCGTCCGCAAATTCGGCAGCACGAAATCGATCGTGGTCGTCACCGGCTCGCCCGTGATCTTCTTGAGCAACTGGTACGGCGCGCTGTTCGCACTGGGCGTGTGCGGGCTCATGCGGAAGCCATTCGGAATAGGCTCGAACTGCTTGGCCTTTTCGTGAATGCTCGCGCGCTTCCGCCAAAACCACGACTGATGAACAAAAGGCCCGTGCGCGGGATCCATCAAGCCGATAATGCCATGGTCAATGTGCGACGGCAGCTCGCACGAAAGATGCGTGATCTTGCACTTCTCGCTGAAGATCTGGAGCGCTGGCGCTTCCGGAATCCTCTCTGGCAGCCTCGTTCCGGGTGCATTCATGTAAACCCAGACGTAACCGTCGCGCTCTTCGCAGGGATAATGTCCGGCGAAGATGCGGTCCGCTTTCAACTTGTCCTGCGAAGTCAGCGAAGGAATTTCCAGGCACTGCCCGCTCGACGCATCGAATCGCCAACCGTGGTAGCAGCATTCCAGGACCTTGCCATCCACGCGGCCGTAGGACAGCGGGATTCCGCGATGCGGGCACGAGTCCCGCAGCGCAAAAGCCTTTCCTTCCGCGGTCCGCCCGAGCACCAGCGGCACCTCCAACAGGAGCGCCGTGGTCAGCTTCTGCCCGCGGATCTTCGCACTCAACGCTGCCGGATACCAAAAATCCCACAAAAACCCAGGATCCGCCTCGCTGGCAGGCGTCAGTGCCGTCCCGCCGCTTCTCTCGATCCATGTTCGTACCGCTTCGCTCATGTTCAACATCATTCCAGGCATCGTAGTATAGCGCGCTCGATCGGGGCAACGGGTCCGCGCATCCCATTGCATGTTGCGCCGTTCGGCGCTATTCTTTCCCTAGAGCAACCGATGTACGCCGCATTTTATTAGCTGACTCGCCTTTCGCCCCTGTTTCGGGGGAGCGCACTGGTCGGTAAAACCAATAACAACTTTCCCTCAAATCTGGCTCTTTTTTCATTACTTAAAACGAAGAACTTAGAACTAAAAACTGAGGTTTCCGATGGCCGTACTCACATTGACGGAAAAACTAGATCAGCTCGATTCGCGCTACGAGGAGATGACGCAACAGCTCTCTTCGCCGGAAGTAGTGAACGATTCCGCGCGATTCCAGAAAATCGCCAAGCAGCACGCCGAACTCGAGGAAATTGTCGCCAAGCATCGCGAGTACAAGCAAATCGTTAAAGATCTCGCCGGCGCACACCAGCTTTTTCTCGAAGCAGAGGACGCCGAAATGAAGCAAATGGCGCATGAAGAGGAGAAAGCGCTCGCTGCGGGCAAGGAAACCGTGGAGCGCGAACTGAAACTTTTGCTTCTTCCGAAAGATCCCAACGACGAGAAAAGCGTGCTCATCGAAATCCGCGCCGGAACAGGCGGCGACGAAGCCGCGCTCTTTGCCGCTGAGCTTTTCCGCATGTATTCGCGGTACGCCGAGACGCAGGGGTGGAAAGTGGAGGTGCTCGAAAGCTCGCCGTCCTCACTCGGGGGAATGAAAGAAGTGGTGGCCGCGATTCAGGGGAACAAAGTATATTCCAAGCTGAAATATGAAAGCGGCGTGCACCGCGTGCAGCGTGTGCCCGCGACCGAGCAGCAGGGACGCATCCACACTTCGGCGGCAACTGTTGCGGTGTTGCCCGAGGCGGACGAAATCGACATCAAGATCGAGCCCAAAGATTTGCGCATCGACACCTTCTGCTCTTCCGGCCCCGGTGGGCAGTCCGTGAACACCACGTATTCCGCCGTACGTATCACACATTTGCCTACGGGCTTGGTCGTTTCGCAACAGGACGAAAAATCCCAAATAAAAAATCGCGCCAAGGCCATGCGCGTCCTACGCGCGCGTCTCTACGAACTCGAACAGGAAAAGCAGCAAGCCGCCATCGTCGCGGAGCGCCGCGGGCAGATCAAAAGCGGCGACCGATCCGAGAAAATCCGCACCTACAATTTTCCGCAAAACCGGGTGACCGATCACCGCATCGGTCTGACGCTTCATCAATTGACCGAGGTCATGGATGGCAAACTCGCCCCGCTCGTGGACGCGCTCGTTTCCCATTACGAGGCCGAGCGCCTCCAACAGGAACTTGCTGAGGCATAATCGTTCCGAAGCGTTGCTGTGGTAAGGAGGCGCCGCGGGCTCTCCGGTATGCGTATGGAACGGTATTGCGCTCCGATATCACGAGGCAAGCGGTAAGCAAAGGGAAAGTCTCTTTGGATGAACCGCGTTTTCGAAGAAAAATCGGTTCGCGCCCTGCTAAGATCGGGCATCGCCGAGCTACGTGATGCCCATGTGCCCTCCTACACGCTTGCTGCGGAACTGCTACTGCTGCACGTTTTGGGCCGCGACCGCACCTGGATGTATTCCCATCCCGAAGAAGAAATCTCTCGAGTGCACGCCGAGCGCTATTCCGCGCTCATTCGTCGTCGCGCGGCGGGTGAGCCGACCCAGCATCTGACCGGCAAACAGGAATTCTGGGGCCTCGAATTCGAGGTCACGCCGGATGTCCTGATCCCGCGCCCGGAGACTGAACACGTCATCGAAGTTGCTCTCGACCGCCTCGCGGCCCGTGAAATTCGCGCGGGACGGCGTCAACCGTTTGGCGGCGAAGGGCTGCGCATTGCCGATGTCGGCACCGGCTCCGGCTGCATCGCCATTGCCCTCGGAAAAGCGCTCCCCGGCGCAGTCCTTTTCGCCCTGGATATTTCCGGCG
>Ga0126383_10002747_pt1 | contig 11450 bp, 11 predicted proteins | sample PanSoiMetPlot_35_FD_96882 | JGI IMG/M metagenome (GOLD analysis project Ga0126383, IMG submission 96882) | Tropical forest soil microbial communities from Panama - MetaG Plot_35 | ecosystem: Environmental > Terrestrial > Soil > Tropical forest > Bulk soil | place: Panama | collected 2016-02-17
GCGGGTTTCTCCGGGCAGCATTGTGCCATCCCCGGCACAGAGGCAAGCGCAATCAGCAATGGCAGAAGAAGTCTCTTGGTCATCGCGTGAGTGTACACAGACGGTCGCAGACAGGGCAATGGGCTTTGAGAAGGAGAAGGCACAGCCGTTTTACAAATTCAGTACAGCCGCGTTTCGGTGTCGTGAACAACTGGAGATCGCCGATAATTAACGAATGCAAGGCTCAGTTCATGTAATCCGGCATCCTGCTCCCTCCGATGTGGATCCCGCGGTCCACCAGAATATCCTCACGGCCATTCATGAGAAGAGATTGCTGCGGTTCTTCTATCACGGAAAGATTCGCATCGTCGAGCCGCAGGATTACGGCATTCAAAAGGGCGCTGTGCATCTCTTCACCTATCAGTTTGCGGGCGAGAGCGGAAGCGGCTCTCTGCCGGACTGGCGCAAGTTCGCCGTGAAGAGCATGTCCAAAGTTGAATTGCTGGAGAAGACCTTCCCCGGCAGCCGCGCTGTCCCATCGCAAAAACATCAAGAGTGGGACGTTCTCTTTGCCAGGGTTGACCATACCTAGATACAGACTAGCTGCAACGCACACTTCACACCGCTGGCGTATACTTTTCTGCCTATGGCAAACATTGATAAACATCCCGCAGGTTCGTTTTGCTGGGTTGAACTGGCCACCACGGACCAGAATGCAGCCAAGAAGTTTTACACGTCCCTGTTTGGCTGGTCAGTAGTTGACAGCCCCATGGGGCCCGATGATTTTTATTCCATGTTCAACCTCTCCGGCCGCAACACCGGCGCGGCCTATACCATGCGCAAAGAGCAGCGTGCGCAAGGTGTGCCGCCGAACTGGATGCTGTATATAGCGGTGGAGAACGCTGATCAGTCAGTTGCTAAAGCGGCCCAGGCGGGGGGCACCATACATGCGCCGGCATTTGACGTAATGGACGTAGGCAGGATGGCCATTCTGCAAGACCCAACCGGCGCGGTCTTTTCTGTGTGGCAACCCAAAAAGCACAGTGGCATTGGCGTCACTGGCGACAACACATTTTGCTGGGCCGATCTCAGCACGCCCAATCCTGAGCGTGGGGGGAAGTTCTACGCTGAAGTTTTTGGCTGGCAATTGACCAGGGACGAAAAAGATCCTTCCGGCTATCTGCACATCAAGAATGGCGAGCATTTTATCGGCGGGATTCCCCCGGCCACGCACCGCAATCCAAACGCGCCTCCGCACTGGCTGGTTTACTTCCAGGTGGCAGATGCTGAAGCCGCCACCGCACAAGCCGCCCAACTGGGGGGAAAAATCCTGATGCCGGCGCGCAAGATGGAAAACGTGGGCACATGGTCGATCGTCGCCGATCCCCAGGGCGCGGTGTTTGCGTTGTTTAAGTCAGCGAGATAGCGCTTAACCACAAAGGACACGAAGGTTCACAAAGGTAATCGGTGCAACGTTGCACGCTCAACTTCGTGTTCCTTCGTGTCCTTTGTGGTTTTTCTTCAGGCCGCGATGTCCAGCTTGGTCAGCCCGCTGGGGCCTTCATCCTGTTTGATCTTGCCTTTACTGGTCTCTTTGGCGAGCTCGCAATTCAGCTCCGCTCCCACGAGCATGAAGAAGCTGGTCCAATAGAGCCAGACCATCAGCGCGATCACGGCGCCCATGGCTCCATAGGTCTTGTTGAAATGGGCAAAGCTGCGGAAGTAAAAACCCAGAGCGTAGGAAAGGCCGATCCAGCAGCCCACGGCGAGCACCGCGCCGGGAAGCGTGGCCCAAAAGCGCTGCTTCACGTTGGGCGCCAGAAAATATTGCGCTTCCACGGCCAGCACGGTGAAGAGCACCGCCACCGTCCAATGGATGTACGGCCACGCTTCGGCAAAGAGCCAGGAGAGATTGCTTCTCTGGGCCAGCCACGCGCCAAACTGCGGGCCCACGATCATCACAGACAGGGCAATCAGTAAGAGCACGCCGACTAACAACGTGAGGCCGACGGCCAGCGGACGTGTGACCCAGAACGGCCGCTCCTCCTGCACGTCATATGCGATATCGAGCGCTTCAATGGCCGCAGCAAAGCCGCCGGAAGCAGTCCACAGCGTGCCCAGAATGCCGAACGAAAGCAGCGTGCTTCTGTTGGGTGCGACCATCGTCGCCAATACTTTGCGGAGTAATTCAATCGATTCTTTGGGCACGAACCCGGACATGAGGGCGAGCACCTGTTCAAACGGATGCGTGCCGGGCAGGTATGCCAGGATGGCCGAGATCAGAAGAAAAGCAGGGAAGAGCGAGATCACGAAGTAGTATGAAAGCGCGGCGGCCATCTGGAGAGTGTGTTTTGCGGGAACGGCCTCAACCGTCCTCCAGAGCGCGTCTTTAATCCTGCTCAAGCTTCCTCGTAAACGCGTCATATAGGTTTGCTCGACCCTGCGTATGCGGCTGATAGCGGCATACGCTTCTTCATTAGATGCGATCCGTTGCATCTGCGCCCATTGTGGTCGAGTGGAAGTGATCGAATGGAAGGGCGGGGGCCGGTGCGCAAGAGAGAATCAATTTCGTGCTTGAGCCTGTGGTCCTGGACAAGATGAAGGAGATGGCGGAGCGAATCGCAGGCCAGCTGCGGTCGGGGCGGCAAGGCTTATGTGCGCACTTTTCTTTTTCGTCCGCGGGAAACGTGCGCGAGCATGCGCTCTCCCAGGCAGCCAAACAAAAACGCTAAACCCATCACGGCGCTTATGTGGCGCTCGCCGGAGTGGAAGCTGAGTAGCGGCATGTATTCGTAGACGGCATAGCCCAGCAAGCCCGCAACAGCCCCAAAGAATACCGGGGTGAGGGTAATAAACAGATTGGCGGGCCTGGACTCATTGCGGCCCAGGACCAGTGACTGAGCTGAGCAAACGGTGGATCCCAAGAGGCCAAAGAAAAGGACTGCCGCCACGATTGGACTGCGTCCGGAGAGAAGCAGGAATGGCGACATGGCAACTGCCGCGAGCCCGCAAATCATGAGCAGGACGCGAAGCTGATCGCCGGTGGTCCGGCTCCGGTTGTACTGGCTGGAAGCGTCTTCATTGCGCAATGCGATGGCGTCCGCCACGTTTTCCGCGGTCAGCTGGTCGTCGCCCATGGAGAGCAGTCCCTCCATGGCTTCGCCGCGCCAGGAGTTGATCTTGAGCGCTTCTTCGCGAAGAACGTGGGCACGGTTGGCCAGCTCGTTCTGGTTCATGCCAAACACGGCATAGCGCTGGGCGGCATGCAATCCGAACCAGCCGCCTTCAATGTCGTCACTTTCCAGGCAGCGCAACACGTTGTTGAGTTGCTCATGCGCCGCGGCCGCCCAGTGGTTGTCCGCGCGCGGATTGCGTCGCTCCAGGAAGCTCAGCTCAACGCGAAACGCTTCACATTCACGCAGCAAACGCGATTGCGCGCCAGGGTCCTGTACAGCGCCGGGCTGGCTTGTGCGCGGCAACGCCGCTGCCGGGTAGCTTGCTGAAGCCGGCGCGGGCTCCGTGGGTGCTTGCGATTGTCTGGGAAGGCTGCCAAGACGCGAGAGTAGTGCTTTTTCCTGTGCGTGGGTCAGGCGTTCAATGGCGGCAGGCAGTTGCAGCCACAAGGCCTGGCCAATTTCCTCGTTGTCCGTTATGCCCTTATCTTCAACCAGCGTCATCTTCCAGAAGAGGACGACCTTTGGCACGCCCTGATCGGAATAACTGATCGTGCCCAGATAATTTCCGATGCGGCAGGAGCAGCCGGTTTCTTCCAGCACCTGACGCATGGCGGCTTCCTGAAATGATTCGCCGTCTTTGACTTTGCCGCGTGGCAGCGTCCAATCCTGATGGCGTTTGCGGTAGACGACCATCACTTCGTCGCCGCGAGGAGTACTGCGCTGCAGAATGCCGCCGGCGGCTTTGATGACCGGCGGATCTACGGGAGCGATCGGAGCAATCGATGTCGCCATAGTTAGTGAGTACTAATTTTGGATTGTAACCCGTATCAAGAAAAATGAAAGAGTGAATTTTGTGTCAGGACCGTTCAGGGCCGGTGGCTGGCGTCTTCACTCCGACTGTTTCCAAATCCTCAGTGTCATATTCCTGATAGCCTCGCAGAACTTTTCCCGCGGAAGCAGGCCGCAGGATGTAAATAAAAGCCCACGGTGGCGATGCTTGCTCTTCTCTTTCCACCTCGAACCATTGCCCCCTGATTCCAATGGTGATGCTTGAGTTCCAGCCCGCCTTCTGGCTGGCGGACGAAATCTTTATACGGCCATCCGGCAGGCGATCAGCGATATCTGCCACGGGCGGGACTCTTGTGCGGAACGCCGAATCGGTGGTCTTGAAGCAAAGAGAAACCAGCAGACTGGGGACGATTTCTTCTGCGACTATCCCGCCGGCGAAACGAACGAACCCTTCGATCGCCAGGTACAGTAACAGCAGAGAAAGAGGATGAATCAGGAAATCAAGGAAAACAATCAGGACAATGATCGCGTGGCCGGTCTCATTCGATGCCGCTATTTGAGGTCCTAATTGCTGCGCGCGCAAAACAAAATGGCTCTTGAGCCGCATGAGCAGCAAAAGCGCCGCCAGCAGCAGCTGCGCCAGGCCGCCCCACGTTGCCGCACGCAAAACCGTGAGCTGGGAGCCAGGCCTGTGCTGGCGCCTGATCCTGGCCGGACAAAATGAAAGCAAGAAATCCCGCAATATGCTGTGCATGCCCTGTTGGTGTTGGGAGATTACATCTGACCGTGGGCCAGGGCAACAAAATTGGCTGCAAGGGCCACCCGAAAGTTCCACTCCACGGTCTCGACATGCTTAGCTCGTTGGGGTTAAGGGGTAGCGGGAAATTGTTAAAAAACGTTGAACGCACAGGCCAACTGGAGAGAGAGGAGCCGACTCAAACTTGAGAGAGAGGTGCGAAGTCCCTTGAGCCGAGCAAGTTTGTTTTTTTTCAACCCTCTGGTTCTGGCCCTAATCATTGGATGCGGCGGTGTGAAGAATTCGTCTACCCCTCCTCCGCCCACTCCAACTCCCCTGACACAGCAAGCCGCGATTAAAAACGTGGTGGTCGTAATCATGCAAAACCGTTCATTCGATCATCTTTTTGGCGTTTTTCCGGGCGCCAACGGCATCCGCGCCGGAGTCCCGGGCTTTACGCAGACAACCTCAACCGGCGCTACCATTACACCGCAATTGCTTACCACCACAAGCACTCCTGACCTGCCGCACACCCGTAATGACTTTTTGCGCGTGGTTGATTCGGGAGCCATGGATAAATTCGCCTTTTTCAATGGCGTTACGTCCATGGGGCACTATGACAATACCTCGCCCGGTGTGAGCACATTGTGGGGCTGGGCCCAGCAATTTGCGCTGGCTGATAACTTCTTCCCGTCGGTGATGGGAGATGCTCCCTCAAACCAGCTCTACCTGGTGGCGGCCGACGACAACAACACGCCGGGTACTCTTCAGCCATTTTTCCCTCCCTGCAACACCCAGGTAAAAGCCACAGCGGGCTACAGTTTCATGCACGTGGGAGATCAACTGGCAGCCAAAGGCCTGCAATGGGGCTGGTACGCGGAAGACCTGAATAATTGCACTCTTTATGTGTCCCAGGAAAACCCGTTCCAGTTTTTCACTGACGTGCACAGTGCGCCAAACGTGAAGGACTTTTCGAAGTTTGCGAGCGATCTAAGCTCCGGAAACCTACCCGCGGTTTCATTCGTACAGCCGGCGCCGGGGCATAGCATGCATCCCGGCAGTGGCGCTGTGACCAATGGCATTACATGGCTGGATGGTTTGATTAAGCAGATACAGGCAAGCCCAGTCTGGTCGAATAGCGCGATCATCGTGATCTGGGATTCGAGTGGGGGCTGGTGGGACCATGTTCCGCCGCCGCAGGTCGATGCCCAGGGTTTCGGTCCGAGGGTGCCGATGCTGGTGATCTCTCCATTTGCAAAGAAGAATTACATCTCGCACGTGCAGATGGATGACGTTTCGATTCTGCGCTTTATCCAGGGCACGTTCGGGCTGCAGCCTTTGAATGCACGAAACCAAATAAGCAGCGACCTGGCCGACATGTTCCAATTTTGACCGGGTGTAGCTGGGGCTAGAAAAAGCAAGAGAGGGCTGCGCTGAATGCGCGGCCCTGAGTTTTTATACTGAAATCGCCGATCATCAGGTCGCTGGAAATTATTTGGATGGCGTTTCTTCCGCAATGCCAAGATAGGCACGGCGCACGAACTCATTGTTCATCAGCATTTCGGTCGGGCCTTCCAGGGTAATGCGGCCGGTCTCCATCACGTATCCGTAGTGAGAAATCTGCAGCGTGTAATTCACATTCTGGCCCACCAGCAGGATGGTGACACCCTGGCGCGCTATGTTGGTGATGAATTCAAAAATCTCGTCCACCAGTTTGGGCGCCAGCCCGAGCGAGGGCTCGTCGAGCATGAGCAGTTGCGGCTCTGACATGAGTCCACGGCCAATCGCGCACATCTGCTGTTCGCCTCCGGAAAGTGTTCCCGCCATCTGGTGACGGCGTTCCTTGAGGCGAGGGAAGAGTTCATAGATCCGCGCCAGACCGGAGTGTGCCCGCTGGCGAAACTGCTTGAGAAAACAGCCCATCAACAGATTTTCCTCCACGGACATGCCGGGCCAGAGCTGGCGTCCTTCCGGTACCAGGCTGATGTGCCGACGCACACGATCGCGCGTGGAGAATGAAGTGATGTCGTCACCGTTGAGCAGGAGGCGGCCTTTTTGCGTCTGTAAGATGCCGGCAATGGTATTGAGAGAAGTTGTTTTGCCCGCGCCGTTGGCTCCGATGATGCACGTAACCTTGCCTCGGGCCACGTTGAATGAGACGCCCCACAGGACCTGGGTGGCGCCATAGCTCACCTCAAGGCCTTCTGCGATCAGAAGCTTGTCGCTTTGTGGCGCGGGATTTTGTGGCGAGGAGGTCTCTGGCTCAGGCACGCTTCTTGCTCCCAAAGTCGGTCTTGCCGAGATATGCCTCAATCACTGACGCATCGTTCTGAATGTCTTCCGGCTTGCCTTCCGCCAGCTTCTGCCCGAAGTTCAGCACCGTGATGCGATCGCAAACGGCCATGATGGCCTTCATGTCGTGCTCGACATACATAATCGTGGTGCCGCCTTCGCGTACCCGGTGAAGCAATTCCATCATGGCACGGGTTTCAGCGCCGGTCAGGCCGCCGCATATCTCGTCGAGCAATAACAATTCAGGCGCCGTAGCCAGAGCACGCGCTACTTCCAGCCGCTTTTGCTCGCCCAGGGACAGGGCAGAAGCCATAAGGGGCGCCTTGTGGTCCAGACTGACCAGCTTCAGGGCTTCCATTGCGTGCTCGCGGGCTGCGCTGGTGCGGGTAACGGCGCGGCGTCCGTAATGGACCGCGACCTGCACGTTTTCAATCACGGTCATTGCCTTGAACGGGCGAACCACCTGGTGAGTGCGGGCGACGCCTTTCTTGACCAGTGCCGCGGAGTCCATTCCGGTAATGTCTTTGCCGTGAAGCTGGACCCTGCCGCCAGACGGGCGATGAGCGCCGGTGATCACGCTGAACAGCGTGGTCTTGCCTGCGCCGTTGGGGCCTATGAAGCCACAGATCTGTTTTTGCGGGATATCGAAGCTGACGTCTTTAAGCGCCGCTACGCCGCCAAAGTACTTGGTCAGCTTCTCGACTTCCAAAATCGCCACGTTTACTCCTCATCCGGGACTGGGTGGTCATCCGGGATCTCCGGCAAGCCTGGTTTTAGCCTGCTGGTGTGGAAAGAGCCGAAAGAGCCGCCGCAAGAGTCCGAGCAGGCCATCAGGCTCCAATAAGATAATGATAATCAACAGCGAACCATAGATAAGCAAATGGAAGTTGGGGAATTTGACCGATATCTGCTCTTCCACGATGACAAAAATCACTCCGCCAAGCACCGGCCCCCAGACGGTTCCGATGCCGCCGATCACCGGCATGAGCAGGATTGAAATACCGGTTGAAAAAGCGAAGACATCGCCGGGATAGAAGAACGCGGCGCGTCGCGCATAGATTCCTCCGGCAATGCCGGTGAGACCGGCAGCGATGGCGTGGATCCAGAGTTTTGAGGTGTACGGATTTACGCCCAGGTCCGCGGCGGCGTCCTGGTCCTGCTTGATGGCGCGCAACGCCAGGCCAAACTTGCTGTTGGCAATGATGGTGGAAACAAGGACGGCCAGAGCAACAGCCGCAATCGCCGTGTAGTAGTGCTCCAGAGGATTGAAGGGCTTGTTTTCAGTAATCCGGTAGCCGCTGGCGCCGCCCGTAATTTCGAGATTGTTCATGATCACGCGAACGGCTTCCGTCACACCGATGGTTGCGATGACGAAATAAGGGCCCCGCAGGCGGAAAGTGGGCAATCCGATAAAGAACGATGCCACCATAGCCGCGGCTGCAGCACCAACGAAGCCGAAGTATGGAGTGTGCCCATACTGCATGAACAGCGCCGTTGTGTATGCACCCAGGCCGAAGAAAACGGCGAACCCGAATGAAACCTGGCCCGTCATGCCGCCGATCAGGTTCCAGCCGAGGCCGGTGGTTGTCCAGACTGCGGTAAGAAAAAGCAAACGGATAATGTTGTCACTTGGACCCGTGGCCGGGAGCAGCAACAACGCCGCAAACAACAGCCACGGTAAAACGAGCTTGAGCCATCCGCTGAGGTTTTGAGGGCGCGTCATGCGGTCTTCCATTTGCGATTGAACAACCCCGCCAAGCCCTTGGGCATGATCACCAGCACCACCACCAGCAAGACAAATGGAACCACTGGCTGATAGCTGGGGGGAAGGTAATACGTCTTCCAGCCCTGGTGGTACCAGGGAAATGGAATCACGGTACTGAATGTCTCCAGAATGGCCAAAACGATGGCCCCTAATGCCACCCCAGTTACGGATTCCAATCCGCCAAGCACGATGATGACGAATGACCGCAGCAAAAACGGACGGCCGAAGTCGGGACTGAAGGAGTAAAGCATGCCCAGGAGCGCTCCCGCGAATCCGGCAAACGCGGTGCCCAGTCCAAAGGTCAGGCGCGCGGTCCGCTGGTCGTCCACCCCCACGATTTGCGCCCCATAAGGGTTCTGGATCAGAGCACGCATGGAACGGCCGAACCAGCTGCGGTGAAAAACGATCTGTAACACAATCATGCAGAACACGGCGGCGGCAAACACCACCAGATTCACCTTCGGGATGGAGATCGTGTCTCCTATGTGCACCGCGGAAAGGGTAAGAGGAGTGAAAATCGACTGGTCGTCATTGCCCCATTTGGCATACGCCAGATTTTGCAGGACGAGCCAGAAACCGAACATCAGCAGCAGAGAAGCAAGTGTAGGCGTGTCTGACTTCGGCAGCCAGCGCACCAGAACCCAGTGCACCAGCATGCCAAAGAGAAAAAAGACCGGGAGAGCCGTTACGGCGCCAAGGACTGGATCGACGTGGAAGCGGTTGAAAAGCTCAAAGGAAAAATACGCTCCCAGCATCAGGAACCCGGCGTGGGCCAGGTTCACGATCTTCATGACGCCGTATACCACGGTCATGCCTACGGCCATGGCGGCGTAAACGCCGGCCAGCAGCAACGCCTTCAGCAGTAAGTCGAGATACTCGGCTGCATCCATGTAAACGACAGGGCCCTATTTGTTCGGTATGGGCGCTACGGGCTCGCCGGTGGCTGCATCTTTAGGAAAGACAATGTCCACTTTGTTGTCAGGCTTGTTTTGCGTGATCACAAAGGGATACTCCGATTGCCCGTTAGCGCCGAACTTCAAGACCTGGCCTGGAAGCACAGAGTTTTTTAATTGGGCTTTCTTCAAGGCATCGCGGATCGCAGTTTTATCCAGCGAACCGGCGGCTTCAATTGCCTGGGCCACTATGCGCATGCCGTCGTATGCCGGAGCGGCGTACCAGGAATCCACATCATGGCCGGTGAATGCCTTGTAGTCGGTGGCAAACTGCTTTGCCTGGGGATACGGCAGCTTGTTCGACCACCATATGCCGGCGAAGATGTAGTCCGTGCCGGCGCCCAGCGCCTGGCGGGCATTGGCTTCTGGGCCGCGGGCGCCATAGCTGATCATCTGATGATGGAGTCCATTTTGCAGGTACTGGCGTTGCATGGTGATGTAGTCCGGCAGGTGTGCGTCAGAGAGAAAAATATCGGCGTGGCTGCCTTTCACACGCTGCAGGATGCTTGAGAAATCAGTGGCTCCCAGCTCAAACTTCTCATTCATTACGACATCAAAGTAGCCCTTGTGCTTGCTGGTCCATTCATTGAAGCCGTTTACGTAATCGGTGCCGTGATCGGTATTTTCCACGACGATGGCAACCTTCAATCCCTTTTTGAGCTTGCCCTGGTCCACCAGGCTGCCCAGAAATTCACCGGTGGTGGTTCCGATCAACGCTACCGGGCTCAGGCTTCCAAACGCGTACTGGTAGCCTTTGCCAAAAATGGCCGTTGCGCCTGCTCCTGTGGTGATCCATGGGGTCTTGTAGCGGTCCGCCATGACGGATTCGGCGGTGCCCAGCGCGGTGGAATAGCCGCCCAAAACGGCGACAACGCCATCTGAACTCATGGCCCGCTCCACCAGAGAGGCGGATTTTTTCGAATCGGTGCCGTCATCGTAAAAAACTTCTTCGATCTTGAGCTTCTTGCCCTTGCTCTTCACCATGATGCCGCCGCCGTCATTGATCTGTTTGATGGCCAGCTCTATGCCTTCTTTCTGGTATTGGCCGGGCTTGCTCTCGCTGCCGGTGGTGGGCAGAACCACGCCAATCTTGATCGTGTCGTCAGCGGCAAAGGCGGGGCTGGGGCCGGCGCAAAACGCGGCCATACCGCAGAGCGCCAAACCAAGAATCGTACCGCGACGGATGTAAGTGTCAACGAAAGCTAAACGCCCCTTCATGTTTCCTCCTCAAGGCAGTATGCGGCCCATACGATAAGAACCGAAGGTTTTTAAGGTATCCGCGACATGGCCGGTAATACAGAATGGGCATGATATCCCTACGGCCTATGATTCACAAGGAGCTCTTTTTGGGCCGTTAAAAAGAGGCCTTCCGGGCGCGTTCCGTGAACGATTCATGTTCATTTCTTGATTTCCCCTTGACATCTGCGGTAATCCGGCTACCCTAGGGTGCCAAATGACGTGATCCAGTCCGGCCAACTGTGGCGGACGAACGGCACGTTTCCCAGAGCCAATATTCTTCAGTCATGGGACGCCGGATACGGGCTGAAGCCAATCCCCTCAGGTTTGGACAAATAGAGGGTAAGGTTTGTATTCATACGGCATTATGCTCGGTTTTGATGTTATAGAGTCAGCTCAACTTAACAGGGACCAGGTCCGGCCGGCCTGGCTCCTTTCCAGGAGGGCCGTATGTCCAGCGCTGCAATCCCGGTGACTTCATCGGACCAGATTTCAACTCAAAAGATCTGGATGGTGATTTTAGC
>Ga0126383_10002748_pt1 | contig 11447 bp, 9 predicted proteins | sample PanSoiMetPlot_35_FD_96882 | JGI IMG/M metagenome (GOLD analysis project Ga0126383, IMG submission 96882) | Tropical forest soil microbial communities from Panama - MetaG Plot_35 | ecosystem: Environmental > Terrestrial > Soil > Tropical forest > Bulk soil | place: Panama | collected 2016-02-17
ACGTCGCCGACCGCGTGGTCGTGTCCCAATATTGCTCGCCAATCGAGCCGGTGATCGTCACCTTCGGCCGGTACCCGGCCAGCGCCTGCGGCACGCCTTCATCGGTCGCCCGCACCGACGCGCGCTGCGAATTGAGCGACGGATTGTTCTGATACGCCTCAACCAGCGCCCCTTCCAATGTGTCGGCTTGGGATGCGAGAGGCGTGAACAATCCTGCGGCGCACGCGATGGTGCCAGCCACAAGCCCACGTGCCCCTCTACCAGGACCCCGACTGGTCATCCCCAATATCCCATCCCCGCGAACGGCATGGTGCCAGATTCGCGCTGCCACAAGGAACCGGAAACCATAGGCGCACCGGCCCAAGCTTAAAACCCCCCCCGGCGCGTTCCTTGCAAAAAGACGGGAAGACTGGGATATTTCCGCAACATCCCGGAACTATTTGCAATCAAAAGGCAAAGCTGGGGGTCTTCGCAAAGCCGGGTAGTACAGCAGCGCTGGCATCGAAGATCGGGCGGCCGCCCAACTCTGCTCCGCTGCGGCTATAGAGCATGGCCTTGGCGGCGGGACCGCTGCCAAGAATGCAGACTAGTCGTCCGCCCTCCTTGAGTTGTCGCAGAAATGCGTGGGGAGCGAATTCGCCTGCTCCCTCAAGGAGGATTGCGTCATAAGGCGCGGTCTGCGGCCAGCCCTCGGTGAGTGGCCCAATGACGATGCTCACATTGGGCTGCGCGGCAAGCGCCGCGCGCGCCGCTTCAGCGAGCCCGGCATCTTCCTCAAGTGCAACCACCTGGCCCGCGATGCGGGCAAGTACTGCAGCGCCGTATCCCGTGGCGCAGCCAACATCCAGAACGTGATCGCCGGTCGCAATCTCTGCAGCCTGAACCAACTTGGCGAGCACCATCGGCTTGAGCAGCCGGCGGTGTCCCTCGCCAACTGGCAGGTCTCGGTCGAGGTAAGCCAGCGCCGCCAATGATGGCGGCACAAACGCTTCGCGCGGGATTTCACTCATGGCCGAAAGGATGCGCAGGTCGGTGACGTCCGCGGTGCGCACCTGACCATCCACCATGTGTCGGCGCGCGGTAGCGAAATCAATCATAGTGAACCCCGACTGAAAGCAACCCCGAAACGTGCGGCTCTTGTGCGGCAATGCCGCCAAAAACGCAAGGTTGGCCTTCCGATTGTCGTAGGGCTGTCGCTCCTATATAGGCTTTGGGCCGAACCCTACGCCTGTTTTCACGGTTGGCCACGTGGCGGAGTGGTTACGCAGCGGACTGCAAATCCGTGTACGCCGGTTCGATTCCGGCCGTGGCCTCCACCCTTGGCCGCCGCACAGGGGCGGCGCGGGCAGCCCTCGCACAAAACGGCTTGCCTCGTGGACAAAGACGTCGGGCTTTCATGCTTTGCAAAACAGGCGAGCTTTGTTATAGGCGCGTGCCGTAGCTCCGGATTGTTCCCCGGTAGCTCAGTGGTAGAGCAACCGGCTGTTAACCGGTTGGTCGCTGGTTCGAATCCGGCCCGGGGAGCCACAGCAAGTCAAACACTTAGCACCAGAACCAAACGCATCTTCCGTATCTGAGACAGTGCTTCTGGCAGCAAACTGCAAAACTCGCGCGGCAATAGTATGCGGCAATAGTATAATGAGTGGCATCACGTCTTTGAGTGGCGCATGATTGACAAACGACCAAGGCAAAGTGAAGAACCAGGTTCCGAGCCAGAGATCATTCCTCCGGATCATGCGGGAAGAGGTCGGCCGAGCACGCGCGTCTTTCCCGATTCACACAGCGCCGAGCGCATTTATATTGGGAAGCCTGGGCCGCTCGGGACCATCGTGATGGTTTTGATTGCGGGTCTTCTGTCGGCTGCGATGCTGATTATGCTGTTGGGCGCGTTCCTAATCTTTCTGCCTGCGGTCATCCTGTTCGTTACCGCCGCGATCGTTGTCGGGCTTCTGCGTATCTACTTTCAGCGTGCGCCCTGAGGGCTGATGCCCCACGACGGGCCGTCATCCTCGCTGACCTCGTCGGCAAACAACACTCCTTTGCCATCTGTGCGTCCACTGCGATGAGAGCCTACACGAAGGATCGCACTACCCTTGAGCCGCGCCGCTTTCCTCGGGTGCGCGGTCGCCCGCCATCCGATACGCTCAAGCTTGCGCGGTCCGCCGCGTCAACTCTGCAACTGTTGCGGGGCGCGGCATGAGCACTGCAAGTACGATCGCAACGAGAATAAGCGCAGGCACATCTCCCACGAGATGACCACGCTCGGCCGTATCGCTGAAGGCCTGAACTCCCATGATTACCCCATGAACTGCACTCGACCATACGGTGAACCAGATGAGGCTCTTGTGAGCGTAGGGATTTCTTGAAGCGATGAGCAAAAACACGCCCAGGATCGCATACACTCCAATGATCATCATCAGATAGTGTGAGTGTCCGTGCCCCCATGCCCAGCCCGAGGGCCAGAGCATGCCCAACGTATAGATGCCAAAGATAAAAGTCAGACCGATGGCCACAAGAGCGATACGGAGGAAAAGCAGGCGATTGGTATCAGACATCTTGTATCTCCTGTACATTAAGTCGTTCATTCGAACTGGATGCCAAAAGGCACCCCAAAAGACTTTGCCAGGAGCTTGAGTTGCTCTTGAGATACGCGTGATTATTTCCCGAGATTCGTCGGCTTTGGACCCGATAGCGGCGGCGCGTGACCGGGAAATCAGCTGGTTTTGCGCCCTTGAGGATATGAAGCTTTATCGGCATCTTTCGCCGTGACCAGTTTCTCCAATTCTATACAGACGGTGTCGGTAACTGTTGACCATTCGCCTCTACCTGTCTGCCTGAATAACCTTGCGGTTGGATACCACGGCGAGTCACCGCGCTCCAACAGCCACCGCCAATCCGGATTAGACGACAACAGCACCCAGATTGGTCTACCCAGGGCACCAGCAAGATTGACGACGGATGTATCGCTCGAAATCACTAGATCCAATGACATCATAATTGCAGCCGTATCTTCAAAATCGTTTATCTCCTGATCCAGCCGCACGATCTCGGAATTGACCTCCAGTAGTTCTTTGTCTCCATAACGAAGATCTTTTTGAAGACTAAAATATCTTGCGCCCTTAACCCCGAGGATTGGCAGAACGTTTTTCAGAAGAATTGAACGATCAAGATCCTGAGGATAATTCGGATTACCTGCCCATGCGATGCCAACCTTTATTTCCGCTCCATTTAATTTAGGGCGCCACTTTTCGATTATATTTTTTGACACAACTAAATAGGGAACCTTGGCTGGGATTGTTTCAATTGTTGTTTTAAACGCGAAAGGCAAGCTCATAATTGGACAATGCACATCGAAGTGCGGAATTGTCTGTCCTTTAGCAATCAGCAGTGAAATGCCCTCAAGATTTTTCAGCAACGACTTCAAGGACGGCTGCACTTCGGCAATAACTTTCGCCCCCAGCGAGGCGAGCATAGGTATATAGCGGCAAGCCATTAATGTGTCGCCCAAGCCCTGCTCTGCATGAATTAGGATAGTTTTGTTTTTTATATCGCTGTCACCTAACCATAACTGCTGCGAGAAGTTACGTTTCAAACTCCGCATCAGTTTTGTATCCCATCGATACTCATACTTTTTCCAGCCGCATTCTGTATCGCCCAATACCAATCTGATAAGTCCTTCATTACACTGCGCTTCCGCTAAATCAGGTTTAAGCGCACGAGCTTTTTCATAGGCAACAAGAGCTTCGTCGTAGCGCCTGAGATCTTTAAATACATTGCCACGGGCAAGCCATGCTTCCGCCAGGTCGGGTTTGAGTGCGAGCGCCCTGTCATAAGCAGCAAAGGCTTCGTCATAACGCCTGTGGTTGTTGAAATTATCGCCACGAGCAAGCCACGCTTCCGCTAAATCGGGTTTGAGTGCGAGCGTTTTGTCGTAAGAGGCAGAAGCTTCGTGATAACGCTTGAGACCTGTAAACGCGTGGCCACGACCAAGCCATGCTTCCGCCAAGTCAGGGTTGAGTGCGAGCGCCCTGTCATAAGCTGCAAGGGCTTCGTCATAACCCTTGAGAGCGATCAAGACATTGCCACGACCAAGCCATGCTTCGGCCAAGTCGGGTTTGAGTGCGATTGCATTGTCGAATGCAGCAAAGGCTTCATCATAACGGTTGAGACCGTAAAAGATACCGCCACGGCCAAGCCATGCCTCTGCCAGGTCAGGTTTAAGTGCGACCGCCTTGTCATAAGCAGAAAAGGCTTCGTCATAGCGCTTGAGGCGTGTAACAACATGGCCAAGCCCAAGCCATGCTTCCGCTAAATCAGGTTTGATTGCGAGTGTTTTTCCATAAGAGGCGGAAGCTTCATCGTAACGCTTGAGACCGGCAAAGACGTGGGCCCGCCCAAGCCATGCTTCCGCCAAGTCAGGTTTGAGTCCGAGTGCTTTGTCATAAGCAGCAACGGCTTCGTCATTGCGCTTGAGATCGTAAAAGATATTGCCACGGCCAAGCCATGCTTCCAACAAATTAGGTTTGAGCGTAAGTGTCTTGTCGTAAGCGGCCAGGGCTTCATCATAGCGCTTGAGACCGGTAAAGGCATTGCCGCAACCAAGCCAGGCGTCTGAATAATTAGGATCGATTTTGATAGCGCGCTCGTAGTCATTAAGCGCCGAACGATAATCTTTTTTCCTGAAATGGACGTTTGCTCTATTATACCAAACCATCGGAACGTTCGGAGCAAGACCGGCTGCTTTGCTAAGACTCGCCAGCGCCTCATCAAACCGACCAAGCTCTTTAAGCGCGGACCCGCGGTCACAATAAGCGGGGAAAAAATTCGGGAAAAGCGATAGAGCTTTGTCAAATTGCGTTATGGCGGCGATATACTTCTTCTGTTTAACAAGCAATGATCCATAATTATAAAAGCAGGGTGGAAAGTTCGGATCCAGAGACATCGTCTCAAGAAATAACCTTTCACTCTCATCATACTCACCCTTTTCAGAACAAATGACTGCCAACATGTGCAGGGCATCAAAATCTTTTGGCGCATGTGCAAGTATTTTTCGACAGATAACTTCCGCCTCTCCCAATTTCCCGCTTTGCATCGCTTGTAGCGCTTGATCAAACAACATCATACTGTCCGTTAATTTTCACTTTGTTCATTGACTTATCTGGGCTGCCTGGATCGCCCCTTTGACGAAGATGATTGGACTTGTCGGCGGACTATGATGTCTGCTTTACCCTGAAAGCAGGACATTACATTTTGCATCCAATTCCACACCCAAATTCTCTCTACTGGCGGGCCGATTTTGGACTGGTGGCTGACGCCAGGCAAATTCGCAAAGCTGCGTAAGCTCATCCTCCGGCTGTTCTCGCTGCATTGAATCGCGCTGCGCTCTCGGCCGGCCAGTAATCGGCTGGCCGGTAGAATTCTGCAACTGCAGGAACGCTGTTTGGCAGGACAACCCAAGGCTGCTTGGTAGACGTGTAAATGTGAATGTCAGGCGGAGCACGCGAGGGATCGTCGAGCGTTCCCACCCGTATGAAATGAATGCTCGGGCCGGCCTGAGGGTAATTGCTCCACAGGGTCACACCACAGTCGGCACAGCGCCACAAAACCTGACCTTTGCCGCTCGCACTGGGGACCGTCGTTTGAGCCTGTTTGCCATTCAAGCGTTCGACTTGCGACGCCTCGATGATAGCATTGACAGCGAAAGCTGATCCGGTCTCACGCTGGCACCACGTGCAATGGCAACAATGCACAAACAACGGTCGGGCCCTGAGGCGGTAGCGCACCGCGCCGCAAGTGCAGCCACCCTCCATCGCGTTGCGCTTCTGATCGGTCATTGCAAAAAAACTCCTTGATATCGAAGCAGATGAAAATTTGCCCCACGGCGGCAGGATTGTCAGCTTTCGTCGTGTCAAAGCAACTGCCCGAGCCTCACGCCGATAAGATTGCTGGCTGACCAGTCTCCTTGGCTGTATTGACCTTCCAAACCGACGGATGCTGCGGCAAGGCAATGATGCGCGGCCTGCGGCACGAGGTCGCGCGAGCAGCCGGCTGCTGATCAGACGTTTTGCGGTGTAATCGCTCATGTCCGCCTTAACCCCCCAGGAGGAGCCGACATCAACACACGCCGAGACCGTTTTCTCGAAGTTCCGATTACGAAAAGTTCATCTACGCGGCGTTGAAACCGCCGATGCAAGCAACAAATGCCAGGTGGCCATTCTTCGGGTCGGGAGCCGCCACACGACTCCCACCGACCGACCCGGAATGGTCAAGGGCCGCGCTCTGGTGGCAAAGAGCGCGGCCACTTGTTTATAGCGACCCCGTGAATCAAAAACAGCCGTACGCTTTCGCAACCAGGTGCGAGAGCCGATTCAAAGACATTTTGCTAACCAAATATTCCCGCACCCAAAAATCCGAAACCGGCAGTGAGCACAGTCATGATCACGATCGTGATCATCGACGCGACGTCTGAATTTTCGATATACCGATGCGTTTTGCCCTGGCGCGGCAGCAAATACCAAAAACTGCCGCAACTGACGACGATCAACGCCAACCCTATGATCGTGTAAAGCATGTCGAAGGCCCCGCTGTGATTGTTCCGACGCAATTGTACGGCGCGGCGTCCAATCGAGTCGTAAAGTCTGTCGGCTTCGGAATAAATTGCGCGTATTCGCTGCGATTGAACTAATTGAGCTCATCGCCAGGCTGGTCGGAAGACTCCTCCTTCTGGGCATTTGCAACGCGTCGCCCGGCTGCTGTGCGCAACTGAGCGTGAGTTTGCATCACGAAAGGAACTGCCTACATCCGGCCCAGAGGAAGAGCCGCCGGGGACCGACGGCCCTTCCAGGACAGCAGCCCAGCCTTGTGGCATTGAAACTGCGGTCGCCAGTCCCGTGTTTTTACTCTCGGAGTTAGTTCCAAGTTCTAAACCAGAACATGGAACTTTCCCCATTAAGCCACCGACCTGTCCGACGATATCGCACGAAACTTTGATGCGGTTCCGTCTGTGTGTGTGACCAACAGCACAGCGTCGGAGCTCGTGGCCGCTTAATTTCCTTTTGTCGCACTCGTAAAGCGGAGGCGCACGTGACGGCTAATGGTTCTCACATCCATGCTTCCGACACCCACAATGAGGACCGACAGAGCGTCATCACGTGCAAGCGGTGCGGTGGGGACTCAAATCGTGTCGCAACCTTACCGAAACGTTTCGAAAACGCTGCCTACGAAATCTTCCAGTGCGTGACGTGCGAGTTTGTCGACTGGATCGAGCGCAAGTGATCGCGCCAGGATCTGCGCGTCTGCTGGGAACGCCTTGTTGCGCGATCTGCGCTCAATGCCGCTGCAACTTCAGTATTTCCGGCGCAGCAAGCTGACAATACTGATGTCTTGCTGAAACCAATGCGAAGCAAATCCCGTTCAACCGCTAAATCGAATTTAGCTCACCGATCGCAATCGAAATTGCAGACGTCATAAGACGCACCGGAATCCAGCTCAACAGAACGATCCATGCAATCATCAACACACCGCCCAAACCAAGAATGGCGTATGGCGAAAACTCCCTGAAGGAAGTCACGACGTGCACATGACTATTACTGAAAACACGAAGATTCATTTTACCCTCTGAAATGCAAACCGACGGGGGGGAGCGGAGCCGCCGGTGTGGCATTACGGCGACTCCGCGAGCAATCGAGTGCTCTTGTGAAGCTCTCGACACCTTCCACGTTTTTAGCCTGCAGCGGCTTCGAAATGGCGTGAAACGCGCGAGTAACCTGACCAAGTAACCTTAAGAAATCCGGGGCCTTGAACGGCACGACTCAGGCGTGGCGTTTGGCGCAACCAGCCATTTGATACACGTGCCCTGGCGCCGCATACTCATGCCGGAGCCGGAAATTCTCATTATCGCTCCGGCAAGATCGATGCTCGCGTGGATGACCCACTCATAGGAGCGGCGCATTCAAATTGCCCCGGTCGGCATCCCAAGGCATCATGACGCTCCTATGACGCCTCTCACCAGCCCCCTCACGACCGACCTCTACGAACTCAACATGGTCCAGGCCTATCTGGATCATGGCGAGGACAAGGAGGCAGTGTTCGAGTTTTTCGTGCGGCGGCTGCCAGCGCGTCGTGGTTTCCTGCTTGCTGCCGGCCTCGACGACGCCCTCACCTACCTTGAAACCCTGCGATTTTCGGTCAATGAAATCGACTGGCTCAGGCACACGAAACGCTTCCGCGGTAATCTCATAGACTATCTCGCAGCCTTTCGCTTTACCGGCGATGTGCACGCGATACCCGAAGGCACGGTCTGCTTTGCGAACGAGCCCCTGGTCCGCATCACTGCGCCATTGCCGATGGCGCAGCTGGTGGAAACGCGGCTGATCAATATCCTGCACTACCAGACTCTGATTGCGTCAAAGGCCGCGCGCATGGTGTTGGCCGCGCCGGGAAAAATACTTTCCGATTTTGGCTTGCGCACCGCGCATGGCGCCGAGGCCGGACTATTTTCGGCCCGCGCGAGCTACATTGCGGGCTTTGCCGGCGCAGCAAATGTGCTGGCCGGCGAGCGCTACGGCATTCCGATTGTTGGCACGATGGCTCATTCTTTCGTGCAGGTGCACGACGACGAGATTATAGCGTTCGAAAAATTCGCGCGAGCACGGCCAGACGGCGTGATTCTCCTGATTGATACTTACAATACCGAAGCCGGCGCGCGCAAAGTCGTGGAGCTCGCACCAAAACTGAAAGCGGATGGCATCGCGGTGCGCGGCGTCCGCATCGACAGTGGCGACCTTGCCGTAATGGCGTGCAAAGTTCGCGCCATCCTGGATGCCGGCGGCCTGGAGGACGTGATCATTTTGGCGAGCGGCGGCATCAACGAGGACGTGCTGCAAGGGATGAAGGCCGCGAAAGTACCGATTGACGGCTTCGGCATCGGCGTCAATCTCGATGCATCAATGGATGCGCCATCGCTCGATTGCGCCTACAAGCTTCAGGAGTATGCCGGCAAGCCACGTCGTAAGCTTTCCGAGGGAAAGGTGACGTGGCCCGGCCGCAAGCAAATCTGGCGCGCCTATGGCAGCGACGGTCGCATGCGCGGCGACATCTTATCTCTTGAGAATGACTCCCCGCCGGGTGAACCGCTCATGCAGCCTGTGATGCGTGCCGGAAAACGTCTGGCACCCACGCCAACCCTGGCGCAGATCCGCGAACGCGCTGCGCGCGAGCTCGCGCGGCTGCCAGAATCCCTGCAAAGGCTCGAAACGGACGTCGCGTATCCAGTGCAGATTTCCGGAGCACTCAGCGAGTTGGCCACACAAATCGACACGCAGACGCGTGGCAAACGCTAGCGCGCTGATGCCCCTGCGCGATTCCAGCCGCGCGCATCCTCACCGTAAATCTCGTGGCCCATGTCGGTGACAACGACCGTATCCTCGAGTTTGATAAACCCGCGCGTTGGATGCATCAGCGTGGTCTCGACCGAAATTACGGCGCCAGCTTCGAGCGGACGATTCGCATCCTCAGCCGGATACGGTACAGGCCCCCGATCGGTAAGCCGCGGCGCCTCATGGCTGACCATCCCCATGCCGTGGGCAAGAAACTCCATATGATTGTGGTGCTTCGATTTCGCGACCAGGGGCGAGGCGGCCGCGTAGATCTCCTTACCCATGACACCGGCGCGGATCGGCTTCATCGCGGCGCGCTGGATGCTTTCAATTTCCGCGAGGAGATCGTTGAGCTCGGTGTCAGGCTCTCCCTGGATCGCCATACGGCAGACGTCGCCGATGTAGCCGTGGTAGTTGCCGCCAGAGTCGATGGACATCACGTCGCCTTTTTCCCATTTCTGATCAGAGGGCGCGCGATTGAAGCTCGTACCGGCTGTGATCAAACAATATTCAAAAGTCAGTCCGCGATTGGTCTCCTCACGTCGTAATGCCTCGACGACCTCGGCCTTCGTAACACCAGGTTTGGCGGCAGCGATTACAGCCGTCATGGAATCGATGACAGCCTCGGATGCGTATTTGAGCAATTCCAGTTCTTCAGGCGATTTCTTGACACGCTGACGCTCGAGCACGAAGAGCGCGTCAACCCAATCGGCGTCCGGGAATGCAGTGCGCAGAATGAGCGCGGCATCATAAGGGAAAAATCCGAACTCGACGGCGATGCGTTTGGTTTTGAGGCCCGCCTTGCGGATGTAGTCCACGGCCTTCTGCACGGCATCGACGGAGCCGGCGGTGTTGGTCTGCGTCTCCGGAGTCCACATAGGCTTCACATCGCGCTGGAACTTCTCCAGACGGTGGCCGATATAAGCGGCCTTTTCGGGAGCCCCCTTGGGATATACGAACACCGGCAGATAGCGGGTGACGCCAGTTGCATCCATGTAGTCGAAGAAATTGGCGCGGTGGCCGCCGAGCAAATATTGCACATTGTGCTTTGAAGTCGCGACCACGACGTCGATGCCGGCCTCGTCCATCAGGCGATCAAGGCGATGGTGATCAAACGGGATTGCAAGTTTGCCGGAATGTTGCGCGCTGATGTTCATGGCTCGGGCTCCCGGCGCAAATCGGATTGCGCCATTTGAGGACAGCCTATTGCCAGAGCTCGTTGCTCGCAAGCCGGGCTCCTTCGCTGAGTGCTTCCAGCTTTGCCCACATAACCGAGGGATGCACGCGGCGATAGAACGGCCCCTGCGCAAAACCGCAATCGGTGCCGGCAATGACGTTCTCGCGTCCAATAATTCCTGCAAGCCGCATGATGCGCCCAGCGACCAATTCCGGATGTTCCACCACATTGGTGGCGTGGCTGATAACCCCTGGGATGAGTATTTGGCCGCCGCCGAGCCTGGCATTTTTCCAGACCTGCCATTCGTGCTCGTGGCGCGGATTGGCGCCCTCGATCACGTAGGCGCCAACCTTCACTTTCAGGATGAGGTCGACGATGTCCTTGAGCGGCACGTCGCTGGTATGCGGGCCGGGCCAGCTGCCCCAGCACACATGATAACGGATGCGGTCTAGCGGCAACCCCGCGATCGCATGGTTGAGAATTTCGACCTGCCTGGCGAGCCAGCGCCGGTAGTCAGCAAAGCTCGCCGGCGGCACCATGCGGTCGTACGTGACAGCACTGCGCGCATCGTCGAGCTGCAACAGGAATCCATTATCGACGATCATTTTGTATTCCGTGCGCATCGCCTCGGCGATGGCCGCCTGCATATCTTCGTCGCTTTTGTAGTATTCATTCCTGCGGTCGGGGATCACGCTTGCTGGCGCTGCGACCGGAAGAAAAGCTTCCTCGACTTTCACTTCTTTCAGCGCGGCCTTGAAGTTGTCGATGTCGCGCTGGAGTTCTACCTGGCCTGTATATCTGATCGGACCGGTGCAGACAGCCTCGGTGGTCGTCGAAACTGCCTCCTTCGCATCGAGCTCGGCGTAGAAATCGGCAAACCGGGCGCGATCGGC
>Ga0126383_10002750_pt1 | contig 11439 bp, 8 predicted proteins | sample PanSoiMetPlot_35_FD_96882 | JGI IMG/M metagenome (GOLD analysis project Ga0126383, IMG submission 96882) | Tropical forest soil microbial communities from Panama - MetaG Plot_35 | ecosystem: Environmental > Terrestrial > Soil > Tropical forest > Bulk soil | place: Panama | collected 2016-02-17
ACTTCAATTCTCCATCCTGCTTCCGCACGCTGGTGAAGGCGCTGACCAGATGTCCCAAACCCGAGCTGTCGATGTAATTGACGTCGCCAAGATTGAAAAGAATCTTCTTATGTCCCTTGGCTAATAGGTCGCTCACCAAGTTGCGCAGCGCGGCGCTCTCTTCGCCGAGAACAATTCGCCCGCTGATGTCCACAATGGTGACGCCGCCTACTTCTCGAGTGCTTGTCGTCATGTTCATTTGGCAACCTCCTAAACTGCCTAAGCCCGGAAGACCACGGCCTAAGGTCACCAGACCGCGGTGCTCTTTAACCTTTCCTGGAGTCCCACATTAGCGCAAATCTTGGTACCTAGGCTAGGAATCCCTTCCGGATGGGTGTGCAACTTTTTGAGATTTGTGGGGTTGTGCGTGAAAGCCGGGGGGGGCGTGCCGTCTTGGTAACAATCCGGGGTAGCAAACGCTTTGCAACCGGCTGCCAGCAATTTAGCATCAACTATGCCAGGGGTGCCGGGGATGTCTGGAGACGGCACCCAATGGGACTAAGGCCGTGGTTTTGCGGAGACGCAGCCCTATTTCCAAGATCCAAGTCGGGAGGCGTAATGCGCAGCCTGAAGATTCTGCCAGCGGCGCTGGCCCTTAGTGCGATCCCGGCCGGCGCAACGGCCCAGCAACTGGGAAGCGCCAACCAAGTGGTGGACAAAATTGTGGCGCAGGAGCAGGCGGAGGTGCAACTACTTCGCCAGTATTCACCATTGGTCGAGACCTATATCCAGTTTCGGCTGCCAAATAAAGAGGCCGGGGTGGTGCCGAACGGCGACAAATACTTTCTCGGCCGGGCCGATTTGGCGAGGGGAGTGGAGCTCGAGCCGCTAGAGCGCGACAATGGTAGTTTGAAGCACAAACTTCTGCTAGGCTTGCGAGAATTCTTCTCAACGCAGTTTGTCCCACGCGGTTTCCTGCAGATGATCTACCTGGACATGGACGGATTCGACCGCCAGCACTACAACATTGAGTATCTCCGGCGCGAGTTTTTGGGGGAAGTTCGCTGTCTCGTCTTCGACGTCGAGCCATTGCCGAAATCAGGCAAAGGGCGGTTCGTAGGGCGCATCTGGGTGGAGGATCAGGATTATCACATCGTGCGCTTTAACGGCGCCTATGGAGGGTTCTCGCTGACCAGCAACTACTTCAATTTCGATAGCTGGCGGACCAACGTCGGAAAGAACCTATGGCTGCCGGCTTTCGTGTACGTCGAACAGGGCAACGTACATGATCCAAAGCTGACGAAAATGGGATTCAAGCCTTTCCGCGCGCAGACGCGGCTTTGGGGCTACAACCTTGGGCACGCTCTGGAAGAACAAGAGCTAAGCAAGGTGCTTATTGAAGCCCCAACGCCGATAAACGATCTAACTGAAAACGCCAACGACTATTCGCCAGTTCAAGCGGAACGTTATTGGAACCGGCAGGCGGAATTAAACGTCATGGACTATTTGGAGCGTCGGGGCTTGCTGGCGCCGCCAGGCGACGTGGACAAAGTGCTGGAGACGGTGGTCAACAACTTGGAAGTGAGCAATAGTCTGGACATCCAGCCGGAAGTTCGTTGCCGCGTCCTGATGACTTCAACGCTGGAGTCCTTCAGCATGGGGCACACGATCGCTTTGAGCCGTGGCTTGGTCGACGTGCTTCCCGACGAAGCCAGCCTTGCCGCCATCTTGGCGCACGAGCTGGGTCACGTCCTACTCGGACATCCCGTGAACACGCAATTTGGGTTCTTTGACACCCTGCACTTCGACGAGAAGGAGACCTTCCGCCACTTTGACTTTGGCCGCTCACCGGAAGAGGAACAAGCTGCGAACCAGAAAGGCATCCAACTGTTCGGGAACTCGCCGTATAAGGAGCATTCCGACACTGCGCAACTCTTCCTCCAAGCGCTCAAGAACCGGTCGAAGGAGATCCCCAACCTTATCAGTCCGGACCTAGGCAACAGGGTCCCGACCGACTGGACCATCGCCCCGGCAGCGTCCTCCGGAGAGTCCGATGCGAAGCCGACGGCCAATGTCATCGTTGCCTTGCCGCTTGGAGGACGCATCAAAGTCGACCCGTGGAATGATCAGTTGCGGATGATCAAGTCCAAGCCCGTGGGCACGGTGGCGGAGAGCGAGAAGATGCCCTTCCAGATCACTCCTTTCCTTTTCTATTTGACGCGAGATAACTCACCAGTAGAGGGTAAGGGCAAGGTGGCAGCGAAGTTCCCCGGCGATTCAAAACCTTAGGCAGCTGGAGGCGCGGGCCTCAGCCCTTCCTGTAACAAACGTTTTATCGCATTTGGCAGGAATATGAAGGAATGGAGCGAGGGAGGAGCGCTGGTGTACAAAAACTGGAGTGCCCTGCTGGTTGCGAATCGACGTATAATCACTACCGCTAATATGGCATCGGTACTTTACCTGTTTTAAACTCGGCAGCAGTGACGGTCGCAATCGAATCAGGCCGCCGCGATCGGGAGGTACGCGGTGGAAACCGGGCGTAGTTGGCCATTGTGGAATACCAGGAAGTCGATTTCCCCACAGCAAACTGTGATGTTTGTGTGCCTGGTGGCCGCGGTGTCGTACCTCGCTCCAAAACTGGTATGGGCCTTGATACTGCATCCGCGAACGATCTGGCCGCTTTGGCCGGGTTGCGCGCTTTTGCTGCCCGTGTTGTTGCTGGTTCCGCGAAGGCTTTGGCCAATTCTCATCCCCGTGGCCCTCGCGTCGTTTGCCCTGTACGACTTGCAGACCGGCGTGCCCCTTCGTTCGATCGCCTGGTTTCTTCCCGCCGATGCCATCCAAGTCCTCATCGCGGCACTTTGTCTTACTTATTTCTTCGGAGGGTTTCCCGAGCTGACGAGCGTAGAGGCGTTGGCCAAATACCTGTGCTTTGCGGTGATCCTTGCACCATTCACGGCAGCATTCCTAAGCGCGCCCGGTATCGGCGGCCCCTACTGGAATGGCTGGGGGATTTCGTTTTTTTCCGAAGTCCTGGCATTCCTTACTTTGACTCCGGCCGCCTTGAGTTGGGTCAGTAACGGGCGCTCTTGGGTGCGAAAACCGCCCTCCTACCACCTGGAGGCGGCGACGCTGTTCGCCGGGTTGGGCTTTCTCAGCTACCTCACCTTCACAGCCTCCGTTGGGAGCAACTGGCCGGCATTGGTTTTTTCTCTCGTGCCATTCTTGCTGTGGGCCGCGCTGCGGTTCGGATCGCTTGGTATCAGCTCGGCCATGATCATCGTCACCTTCTTATCGATTTGGGGTGCAGTCCATGGCCGCGGGCCTTTTCTCGACCGCGTTCCACTCAGCAGCATGTTTTCGATACAGCTTTTCCTGATTTGTACTGCGACCCCGTTCATGGTTCTGGCTGGCGTGGTGGAGGAGCGCAAAAGGGACGTAGAGGTACTAAGAAGGACGGAAGAGCGGTTTCGTCTGGCAAGTCGCGCCGGAAAAATGTTCGCTTATGAATGGGACTTGGCCACCGATGTGATGGTTCGCTCGGCCGGGAGCGCGGAGGTTCTCGGCCTGGAGCCGGAGGTGCGCACTACGGGTGAGGAAATGATGGCCAAAGTTCACCCGGAGGATCTAGAAACGCTCAAGTACGTGATTGCCGAGCTTCGTCCTGATAGGCCCAACCTTCAAATCACTTATCGCATGCTGCGCGCGGATGGGACGGTGATCTGGGTCGAGTGGAACAGCCAAGCGCAGTTCGACGAGCGAGGCAAGGTGCTGAGAATGATAGGTATGGTGGCGGACGTCACGGGGCGGGTGCGTGCCGAACGAGAACTTTCCGAATTGAGCGGCAGGCTGATCGATGCACAGGAAGAAGAGCGCGCCCGGATTGCCCGAGAATTGCACGACGATTTGGGGCAGCGGATGGCACTTCTCCAGATTAACGTCGAGCGATTCAAGCACGATACAGCCGAGCTTTCGTCCAAGGCGCGCCGAGAATTAAACAACATTGCCGAAATGACTTCGGAATGTTCGTCTGAACTCCATGACATCTCCCACCAGCTCCATCCGTCCAGGCTAGATACACTGGGGCTCGTGGCCACACTGGGGAGTTTCTGCAAAGAGTTTTCATCGCAGCACAATGTTCGAGTGCAATTTGTTCATAAAGACGTTCCCGAACAGGTCCCGAAGGATATCAGTCTCTGTCTATTTCGAGTCGCGCAGGAAGCGCTGAGAAACGTTGTAAAGCACAGCGGAGCCACAGAGGTTGCTATAGAACTGACTCGTCATGGCGATCAAATCGAGCTCTGCATCTCGGACGCTGGCGCAGGGTTTGACCCTGCGTTCGCAAAGGGAGACGCGGGTCTCGGCTTAATTAGCATGCGTGAGCGCCTGCGACTGGTGGGGGGCCACCTTTCCATCGAATCGGAGGTGTCGCACGGCACGCGAATTCGAGCGCGAATTCCGCTTTCGGACATTGCCGAGCAAGGCACCGACGATGCCAGAAGGCGTGCCGCAAGTGCTTGAACATCCCCTCGGAAGTATTGGGTGAACATCGCAAGGTAATTTAAGAGAACGTCGGACGAGCTTGCCAACAGGTGCGCCTCCTTCCGGCATACAAATTAAGCGATGCTTTGGTCGTTCGGCTGTGTACCTGCACGTTTTGACAGGTGATCCCCCGGTTACCTTGCGTTTCACTATCCTCGAGGCCCCCGGTCGCCTCGAACTTGGTGGTTCTTGCTTATGGATTGGCGGCGCCGACTCCTTGAGGACGGCCCAAGAGATGACTCAAGTGTTGTGAACTATCAGAGGAATCTCTTTTCTACGATGAACGCACAAATGAACACATCGCCTCGCGGTGCGTGCTACACCAGCACAAGGGCGGCGCGACGCCCGATGGCAGGTGAAACAAGTCTTTCATGACAGAGTTTTTTGGCTTTTACCTGGTGTGAAAGCGTTCCGCGCGGATCAGCATGTCTCCGAGCGAGATGGCCCAGTTGGCGGCGCCGAATGGGCTAGGAAACCTAACCAAATGGAGAAAAAGGCAAAGTCGGACAAGCCCGTCAGAGTGTTCATCGCAGAGTCGAGCAGTATGGCCTGTCAGTTAATGGCCATGGCTCTGCAACAGGACAGCCAACTGATCAGCGTGGTGGGCTCTGCTTCGGAGTCGGGTGAGATCATCGGTGGTTTAGGTGCCATCCCCTCCGACGTTGCCGTCATAAGCGCTGACTTAAGAAACGGACCGGCCACAGGTCTTCGTGTCGTGCGAGACGCACGGATTTCTTACCCTCATCTTCGCACCATCGTGCTGGTCGATTCTCCCGAGCGCGCCGTGGTCGTTGAGTGTTTTCGAGTCGGGGCCGACGGCATATTCTGCCGTGACCAGCCCTTTGAGATGTTATGCAAGTGCATCCGTGCGGTGTGGGGCGGACAGATCTGGGCTAGTAGCGAGCAGCTGCGTTTTATCATGGAAGTCATGGCTAAGAACGAGCCGCGACCCATCCGGAGCGCCAGCGGGACAAAACTGCTCACCGAGAGGGAGGGGGAGCTGGTCCAATTGGTGGCTGAAGGCCTGACGAACCGCGACATTTCCCGTCAGCTCCATTTGACGGAACACACGGTCCGCAACTACCTGTTCCGGATTTTCAACAAACTAGGCACGTCGAATCGGCTGGAACTGGCCCTTTACGTCATCAAGCAAAGAGGCGGGGACCACGGCTCAGATTTCGGCAGGATGCTTCTCACCGAGCGCGCACCGCGATTGAGCAACGGGCGATCTGCGACTGAATGTTGATGAGCCCTAATCGAAGCGGTCGGAAAACGCGCCCGCCGCTTTTTTCACAAGAATCCATTCTTGATTGTTGTAGGTACTTTGCTTCCTTCTACTTTTGTTTCGGCGGATAATTCTTCAACAATTTCTCCATGGCCTTGTCCAGATTCTTCTGGTTTTTCTCCTGATTCGAGCCGGGGTCAAGAGTCTTGGTGGCATTTCCGGTCCAAACCAGCTGCTTCGTAGCCGGGTCATACAGGTCAAGAACAAGAGTCCCTACGCTAATGGTGGAACTTGTGGCCGTCGCCAATCCACCCCAGCGGATGCCACCGCCCATGCCATAGGCGTTCCATTGCTTCTCCTGATCGACCGCGATCTGGTAGCCGACATAAAGATCAGCCGTGTCGCCGGTGGTTTTGGTCAGACCCTTCGACGCCAACTGAGTGTCAATGGCCTGCTTGATTTGCGCATCCACGATCTGGTTGGCGTGAGCCGCGCCTTCGATGCTGACCCACTTGTAGGTGTGATACTTCGAAAAATCCGTTCCTGGCATGAAGTTGTAGCGTACGTCCTGAGCTTTGATAACAGGACCCGCCATCAGCACGCCCGCCCAAAGCACGCCGATCCTTAGTAACGTCATTCGCTTACTCATGGAATCTCTCCCCGCTCTTCGTACCGCTTCCCTCGGCCGTTTGCTGTTCTCGGAAATTCCTGCGGAAATCAGGGGTTCGAAGGCCAGTAAACAAACTGCCCTCGTTCCAAATTTCCCCTGACGATTCTCGTTTCGGCGATTTACGTCAGATACTGTCAAAACTCACAGTTTCCACGGGTTGGACGGCTTCGTGGCGCCGTTCTCTTTGTCTCGAGTGCATTGAGTTGCATCTACTCCGATCTGCTGGACCACACATCGCCGAAACGCAAGTAGCCTAAAGACTGGTCTTCTTTTCCACTGCGTCCGTCAGATCAAAACTCTCCCATGTCCGGTGCACGGGAGGCAGCGCCTGGGAGTGTGGTGATGCCCAAACCTTTCAGCGTGAGGCGCAGCACGCTCTCGTGCTGATAGAGAGTAGTCGATTGATATCTGAGTTTGGAGAAAGCTGGACTGATTGGCGCGCAAACCACGCGGCCGCCACCGTTCGTATTATCGTTGCCGGTAGCCCTCGCGAGCACATTCCTCAACCGAGCACTGTGGCTCGGAGCGCCGTACGTTTCCGTGCAACGGCGAAATTTCCCAGCGACGTGACCGCGTTTAGCTCAATTGAGGTCTCCAAGTCGAAACAAGTCAAGTCCGTTTTTGGGGCGGCGCATTCCTGATCCGTCTTCGAGAGCTGCACGCCACGCGGGCCTTTCCGCAGCCGCAAGGAGCTAAAAGCCCTCTTACATCAGAGACATTTGTACCAAGGACGGTTACAAGACTTGTGTCTGGAGACGCTGAATGAGCCAGGCTCCATCGATCAGTTAAGACAAATGTCCCGCGCTTGAAGGACATTGCACCTCTTGTGAACATCTTGAGCGGACGCATAGCATGGGCGGCTTACTCGAGGTGACGGGTGCATGGGCAGGGACACAGCAGAAGAGTCATGCGGTTTCCCTTGGAGGCGCCGACAGTGTTTTGGTGGACGGACCGCGGGACGGTACGACAGAGCGAAGGTCGAACTCGGGACATCAGCGAGGAAGGCGCGTTCGTGTTCGCCAGCACCTGCCCACCTCGGGGAATCCAGGTTGGTTTCAAGGTCTTCCTCCCGGTGCTCCCTGGAATTGACCGTAAAACAAGAATGGAAGCGGATGGGCAGGTCGTGCGCGTTGAACAGGCCCGAGGGCGCGAGGAATGCGAGGGGTTCGCGATTTTGACCCAGCACGTGGTGTTGCGCGTCAACAACGAAACTTACGAACGTGAACAGCGCGGTGGCGACGGGCCCCGACTGGGTTGAGACGGCTTGAGCGGTTAGGAGCTCCGGTGATCGGGGCTCGATTGACCAATGGTTGTTGTTACAGGACTCGGGAGGATGGAGTACGCAGGCAGACATCCCTTTGTGAGTCACAGGGCGAAGCTACGCCTACTAGCGATGTCTATTGGACGGAAGTAGAAAAACACGGCTGACTGCTGAACGGCAGGACACCACGCTATGACCGAACACGATCTCAACCGCAAGTGGTATGCGGTGTGCACACGACATCAACACGAAAGGTCTGCGGCTCGAATCCTGGAATACAAGCAGTGTGAGGTTTTTCTCCCGCTCTATAACGCGCGCCGGAGATGGCAAGATCGTGTCAAGGAGCTCTCTATTCCGCTTTTCCCCGGCTATCTATTTGTCAGGGAGGAGCCCGAGAGAATGCTTCCGATCCTCACTACGCCAGGCGTGTGCAGTATTGTCAGTTACGGAGGCCGGCCAGCCGTCGTTCCATTTTCAGAAATCGAAGATGTGCGGAGGATTGTGCAAAGCGCTTTGCGCGTCGAACCTCATCCATTTCTGAAGTGTGGCGATTGGGTCAGGGTTAAGTACGGTCCGATTGCGGGCGTGGAAGGCATATTGCTCCGCAAGAAGAACATCGTGCGATTGGTTCTTTCTGTTGAAATGCTTGGCAAATCTGCTGCCGTGGAGGTTGATGCGACTCACGTTGAGCGCATACCTCCGAGAGGGGCTTGGAATTAATCTCAATCTGCGAAACAACTTTATCCCCGCGCGGACAAGCGAGTAAACGCCACTTCCCGCGGCGCGAGCCGACGCGAGCCCGGACGTTCCTGGATCGCCCACCCGGTGATGATGCGGTCCAAACTTACGGACAAATTATCAAATGCGGCTGTTGCGTGTCGGCCGATTGGCAGGGCGGTAAGGTGCTCGCAAATCGCGGGCCTTTCGAGGCAGCCGAGCGGAAACTCGGAAAAGATGTCTTGTCAACACGGAGGAGTCGCTGTCTTTGTAGCGCTGTTTGTTTTCTTGCTCGGAATAGCTCTAGTTCTAGGCAGGCTCATGGACAAAGAAGTTCGTAAAGCAGCTCTCCAGTCCACATCCGATACGACTCTCGGCTACAACCCTCTGGGGAACACCCAATTACCTCCTCCACGACCTTCGCTCTCAGTCGAACCATCTGTTTTCATGCGAAGGCCTGGATCAACAATTCGCAATGCCTTTCTAGAAGCGTACGGCAAGAGCCCTTTGGTTTTTGAGGCGAATCAAGGCCAAGCCGATTCAAGGGTGAAATTCCTAACGAAAGGTTTTGGTTACGGCGTCTTTCTAACAGCGAATGAGGCCGTTCTGGTTTTGCGCGGGCCGGGGGAGGACGTCCGAGCGCCCGACGCTCTTCCTCAAACAGAATCTCTCTCGGTGCTGCGGATGCGTTTTGTGGGAGCTAACCGCTCTCCTGGTATTTTTGGCGCCAAGCAGCTTCCCGGCAAAGTGAATTATTTTATTGGCAAAGATCCGAAACAGTGGCGTTCTGCCATCCCCACTTATGCCCAAGTGCGATACCAAGACGTGTACACCGGAGTTAGCGTAGTCTATTACGGCGCTCCGGGCCGCTTGGAATATGACCTCCTTCTGGATCCCCGCGTCGACCCAAAGATCATCACACTGGCTTGTGAGGGGGCGCATAAAACGCGAATCGATGCCCAGGGGAATCTTCGGCTGAAGGTTGCCGGCGGCGAAGTGCTCCTAGGGAAACCCCGCATTTATCAAAGGACTGCCACGGGGCGGAAACGGATTGCAGGCGGATATGTGTTCAAGACCGGAGGGCTCATAGGAATTGAAGTCGGGGAGTACGACCGAAGCCAGCCGCTGATTGTCGACCCCGTGTTGAGCTATTCCACATATTTGGGAGGGAACGGCTACGACGCGGCCTATGGCATAGCTGTGGACGCCTCGGGCAATGCCTACATCACCGGCTTCGCGAGATCAGGCAATTTCCCTGTGACCTCGGGCGGCTACCACACGACTTGCGGCACCGCCGGTACCTGCAACGGCGGTTATGCCGATCTCTTCGTGACCAAACTAAGCTCGGGCGGGACAACGTTAGATTACTCGACCTATGTTGGAGGGAGCCTGGATGATATCGGAAAAGCAATCGCTGTGGATTCTTCCGGCGCAGCCTACATCACAGGGCAGACCTTTTCGAGCGATTTCCCAACAACGACGGGAGCCTTTCAGAGGACGTACGGAGGCACAGGGGACGCTTTCATTGTCAAATTGAATTCTACTGGCTCCTCTCTTGTGTATTCCAGTTATGTTGGCGGCAGTAAATCGGATACAGGCAACGCTATTGCTTTGGATTCCAAGGGAAATGCCTACATCACGGGCGCGACATATTCAACCGACTTCCCTACCACTAACCCGGTTCAAACCATCAAAGGGGGCGACGCCGACGCTTTTGTGACCGGAATCAACGCAAACGGGACGGCACTCACATTTTCCACTTACCTCGGCGGAAGCAGCCTCGACTGGGGAAGTTCGATTGCGGTAACTCCTCTCGGTGACACGGTTTATGTGACCGGATCGACGAAATCAAGTGACTTTCCGACTGCCAGTCCGATGCAGGCCATATGCGCGAGCTGCCCCACATATGCCGATGCTTTCGTCGCGGCGATCAACCCCAGTGGCGCACTCCGCAACTCCACTTTCCTCGGTGGAAGCAGCGATGACAAGGCTACGGCTATCGCGCTTGATCCCACTGGCAACCTTTACGTGACGGGCTTCACGTTTTCTACGAATTTCCCCACGACAACCGGAGCCTACCAAACCTCCCTGCCAAGCGGTACCTCCGGCGCATTTGTCGCCAAGATTGCACTGAATTTAAGGTCGCTTGTTTATTCAACTTATCTCCACGGAAACGTGCTCGACTTTGGAAGGGGCATCGCTGTTGATACCGGAAACGTCTTTGTTGCCGGTCAAACCTATTCCACGACCTTCCCACTGGCGAACGCGACACAGACCGCCTGTTCGTTGTCCAACTGTTGGTATGGTACCGGCTTCGTTACGGAGCTAAATGCGGCAGGTTCAGGCCTGATCTTCTCGACATATCTTGGAGGCAATCATGGCGATCAAATCGCCAGCATTGGCCTAGACTCCTCGGCGAACCCTCATGTAACAGGCGAGACGGCCTCCGCCAACTTTCCCGTTGTGAACGGTTTTCAGGGCGTTTACGGTGGTAGCTACGGAGACGCTTTTGTGTCGAGTTTTTCTCTTTCACCCGCCGTAGCCCTTTCGACATCGAGCGTGACCTTCAACAACCAGGGCGTCGGCACGACCAGCCCACCCCAAACAGTGACATTGACCAGCAACGGCACGGCGCCGGTGCACATCACGAGCGTCACAGCAACCGGGGACTTCACCGAGACGGACAACTGCGGAAACGGAGTGGCCGCTGGTTCGATTTGTACCATCAACATTTCGTTCATCCCGGCAGCGACGGGGACGCGCACGGGAACACTGACGATCACGGACAACGCCAGCGGCAGCCCGCAGACCGCAGCGCTCACCGGCACGGGAGCATCGTCGCCAGTGCCCGTGGCGGGCGTCTCGCCGACGAGCTTGACCTACGCCAGCCAGATGGTGGGGACGACGAGCGCGGCGCAGGCGGTGACGTTGAGTAACACCGGGAACGCGTCGTTGAGCGTCACGAGTATCGCCATCACGGGGACCAACGCGGTCGATTTTGCGCAGACGAACAACTGCGGCACGTCGGTGGCTGCGGGAGCGTCC
>Ga0126383_10002752_pt1 | contig 11436 bp, 10 predicted proteins | sample PanSoiMetPlot_35_FD_96882 | JGI IMG/M metagenome (GOLD analysis project Ga0126383, IMG submission 96882) | Tropical forest soil microbial communities from Panama - MetaG Plot_35 | ecosystem: Environmental > Terrestrial > Soil > Tropical forest > Bulk soil | place: Panama | collected 2016-02-17
AGAAGGTGGATATGCACCTCGTTGGCCCCGATCTTCGCGCCCTGATGGCGGAGATGGGCAAGGTTCAGCGTATCGGCATCATCCTTGGTCTGACCGAAAGCGAGCGCCACGCGGATCCCGTTGTCATAACGGCGAACGAGGATGTAGTTGGCCCGCGGCAGGGCAGGGCAGCCCATCAGTGTGTAGACGCTGTGCAGATAGCGGCGGCCAGAGGCCCCGCGCCAATAATGGAAGGCCTGGTCGAATACCGCCTCAGAGCAGACAACTGCTGGCTCGTCGGCCGGGCCCCAATGGTTACCCTCGACTTGCACTTTGTGCATCCACATGGGTTGGAGCCCCGTTAACCAGTAAATCGCCTGTCAAATGGGTTGACGTATGGCGATTTCAAGACAGCACCACGATTCTCTAGAACAAAGATGGAACATCCGCCCGCGATGAGTCAAGCATTCAAAGGTTAACGGCGGCAGAACTGGCTGGTTCCTTGGCTTTTACCTCGGCCAAGAGGCGGTTCGAGGCGGTCTCTATCGACTCGATGAGTCGCGACAGAAACTCGCTCTTGGGCAGGCCGGGCGGAATCGGGTCGAGGAACTCGACCACAATCGTTCCCGGCCTTCTCAGGAGGCTTCGCCTCGGCCAGAACAGGCCTGAGTTGAGTGCGACAGGTACGCAGGGGATGCCCAGCGCTTCATAAAGCAGAACGACACCGGTCTTATAGTCGGGAGGTGCCCCAGGCGGCCGCCGGGTCCCTTCCGGGAAGATGATGATCTCACGCCCGTCGACCACGCGCTTCCTGGTTTCCCGCAGCATGGCGCGAAGGGCCGCCGGCCCCTTATCGCGATCGACCGGGATCATCTCGAACTTCTTCGAGAACCATCCGTGGAACGGGATCCAGAACAGCTCGCGCTTCATCAGAAGCGCCGGATCGCGAAACAGAGGGATCAGCGCAAAAGTCTCCCACGCCGACTGATGTTTCGAGGCGACGAGACAAGCGGTCCTGGGCAGCTTGTCGTGACCTCTCACCTCAAGCTTGAGGCCGACGATGTGCCGGAGGAGAAACAATTCGAAATGCGCGTGGTTGGCGAGCGCAGCCATGGCCCACGAGCGCGGGGCAAACAGCAGAGGACTGCCGAGAACGACATAGAGCGCCGTCGTCACATAGAACAGAAGATTGAACAGGAGCGAGCGCGCCATAAGACTGAAGGGCTATTACGGCTCTGGCAAGTCCATCGACCCGGTGCCGCTAGAAAGCAACGCGCGGAGCAAATTGGTGGCTCCGAGCCGCCCGAGCGCCGGCAGATATTTCAGATATTCGGACAGCAAGAGCTTGGTCGTGCCGGGATAGGCCCACCACGGCTCGAGATGCACGTTGTTATCGACCACGGCGTAAGGGATGAGGGTGACGCCCGGCATGACTCGGCCAAGCTCCGCGAGCGCGCGCGGCATGTGGTAGTTCGAGGTGACCACGATGATCGTGTAATATTTGTGAAGCGCGGCCCACTCGCTGGTCTCGGTGGCGTTGTCGATGGTGTTGCGCGCCTCCTTGTCGATATCGACGCAGCAGGCGAAATACTGGTCGCCTTGGCTTGCCAAATCCTTGAGCTCATCGGTGGTCACGGTGCGATTGACGCCGGTGATCAGGACGCGCTTAGCCCGCCCTTGCGCGAGCAGCTTCATCGCCCGGTCGATGCGGGCGACGCCTCCAGTCAGCACGGCGATACCGTCGGCCTTCTGCTTCGGCGATTTCTGTTCGCGCTCGATGCTGTTGGCAAACACCACGAAACCGATGATCAGCATCACCAACAGCAAGAGCAGGAAATCGAAGATGAGCCGGACGCCGCCCACGAAGCCGCTGAAGCGCTGGAAGCGCTCGGGACCTTCTTCCACTTCCTCCCTCACCATGTACTCCTACGCTTCTTAGGCGGCGCAAGAATAGGCACAAATCGCGGCTGCGCGAAATCGCCATTGCTCATGCGTTGCGGAGTGAGAGAGCCGGATCAGGCGTACGACTTCAGCACGCGGATGACACAGAGTCGCGAGGTGATCATGCAAAGACAAGCCACGACGATGACCACCAGCACGCACAGAAAATAGCCAGGAAGATCAAGCTCTCCCGAGCCGATCAGCCGCTGCGTCTCGGCAGCGGTGACGGTGCTGGCGCCGAGCATGTGGGTCGCAAGCGGCAGCAGCAGGAAGGCGATCGCGGCGGCAACCGCGCCCATCAGCCCGGCGCGGACGCCGAGCCCCAAGAAGTGCCGCTCGAACTCGCTGCTGATGAAGCGCTCATTGGCGCCGACGAAATGCAGCACCTCGATGATCTCGCGATTCGAGGCCATGGCGCTTCGCGTCGCCGACACGATCACAGCGATGGTCGCCGCCGCGACCAGGCCAAGCACGGCGATGCCGCCAAGCGCGGCGGAGCGGGTCAGCGTGCGGATCTCGGCCTGCCAGCGGCGATGATCGTCGAGCGTGACGCCTTCAAAGTTCTGCGACAGCGCCGTCTTGATGAGATCGATGTCGGGAGGATTCGACCGGTCGATCTCGACCGCGATCAGCCGCGGGATGGGCAACGCTTGAAGCGCGCTCGACTGACCGAGCCAAGGCTCGAGCAGCTTGGCAGAGTCCTCTGCGGTCAGCGGCTTTACCTCGGTGATCCCCTTCTGCTTAGCGAGGAAGAGCGAGACAAGCGTCATCTTCTTCTCGATGTCGGCCTCGTTGACGGGATCGAGCTCAACGGTGATCTCGCTAGAGATGTCGTTGACCCACGCCTGCGCGGACTGATTGATCATGTACACGGCGCCAGCGGTCAGGCAGGCGAGGAACGACATGATGGCGATCACCACGGTGAGCGCGTTGCCTGCAATCGAGGCCAACGGCACGATCGGTGACTGCTTGCTCTGGAAGCGGGCAGGGAGCCGCGCGGCAAGCCCGACCGGCAACAGTCCGGTCAGAAGGTTCGTCCATGGGTAGTGCCTGATGTCGGAGAAGAAGGTCATGAGCGTTCAGCGCACATGCAGATGGCCGTTGTGGAGCATGAGCCGCGGCGCATTGAGCTGGTCCATCAGGGCATAATCGTGGGTCGCGATGATGATCGAGGTGCCGAGCCGGTTGAGCTCGACGAACAGGCGAAGCAGACGGTTGCCGATGACCGGATCGACGTTGCCCGTGGGCTCGTCGGCAAGCAGCAGCTCAGGGCGGCCGATCACCGCGCGCGCGATCGCCGCACGTTGCTTCTCGCCGCCCGACAGGGTCTCGGGATAGGCGTTGATGCGCTCGCCGAGCCCGACCCAGCGCAAGAGGTCGGTCACGTCCTCGCGGTAGTCGGACTCCTTCTTGCCCATCACGCGCAGCGGCAGCGCTACGTTCTCCCAGGTGGTGAGATGGTCGAGCAGCCGGAAATCCTGGAACACGATGCCGATACGCCGCCTGAGCTCTGATCGGCCGCCAGCCGAGAGGTCAGATACATTCTCGCCTAACACGAAAATGAGCCCCCTGCTCGGCCTGAGCGACATGAAAAGGAGCCGCAAAAGCGTGGTCTTGCCGGCCCCCGATGGTCCGGTCAGGAAGTGAAAGGACCCGGGAAGCACGTGGAAGGTGACGTCGCGCAAGATTTCGGGGCCAGAGCCATAGCGCAGCCCGACATTGTCAAAGCGAATCACCCAGGTTCCCTAAGCCTCTTAACATTGCGGAAGATAGGCACTTTATGCTGAACTCGGGCTCCGGTATCAATGGATTTGGGCAAGGGCATGGGGCCCGGGGCAAATCCTAAGATAGCGAGCCGTTCTGGCTGATTTCGATGGCAACACTGATCATCTGCCCGGTCTGCGAGACGCGCTACGAGGTCAAGGCGGCGTTCCCGCCTGAGGGCCGCAAGGTCCGCTGCTCGAAATGCGGCCATGTTTGGCAGGCGCAACCGGTGGCAAGCGCGCCGGAGCCTGCGCCGGCCGTAGCGGCTCCGTCGGGCCAGCCATTTGCGCCGAAGCCTGCACCGGCACCTAAGCCCAAGGCGAAGCCAGCGCCAGCTCCTGCGAGCGCAAGCCCGAGCTTCAGCGCCTTCCCAGGCGTCAAGCAACCTGCACCGCCTCCGCCTTCACCAGAGCCGAGCCTCACCGATCGCCTGTCCGAGACAACAGCCGACGCCGAATTCGATGTCGGCGACGACCTTGCCGCCCAGGTCGCGCAGATCAACGCCGAGGCAGCCGCAGAACCTCCGCCGCAAAAATCTGGAGGCATTTTCGGAAGGCTCGCGGCGCGGCGCTCTGCCAAGGCACCCCCACCCGAGACAGCCACCGCGAAAAGCGACACTGCAACAGTCGACGCCGCTATTTCAGATGCCGCCATGACCGATGAGGGGCTCGACCCTGCCCTGGTCGCTGCCGCGATGGCCGGCATCGACGACAAGACCCTTCCCGGCGATAGGCCAGCGCGCAAGAAGCTCTCCCCCGTCACCCTCGGCTGGGCTGCACTTGGGTTGCTTGTCGCGCTCATTCTCGGCGCTTTGATCTTCGCGCCCTCGGCGGTGACATCTGTCCTGCCGGGAGCCTCACGCCTATACGCCATGTTCGGCGGCGGCGGTGGCGGCGAGGCCGGGGGGCTAGCCTTCGAAGGCGTCCGTTACGGCTGGACCAACCAGGACGGCCAGACCGTGCTCGAAGTGCAGGGCGACGTGGTCAACACCAGCTCGTCTCCGGTCGACGTTCCGACCGTGGTGATCGCACTCAGGGACGAGAGCGGCGCAGAAATCTCGGAATGGACGACCGAGGTCGGCGAGCAGGAGCTTGCTGCCGGCCAGCACGCGCCCTTCTTGAGGCAGATCCCTTCGCCGCCGAGCAACGTCCGCAGCGTCAAGGTGCGCTTCGCCAAGGCCGACTAGGATCATGGCGGAGACGGCTGCGGCGCTCGATATCAAGCCGCTGTTCAGCGCCGAAAGAATCTCCGAGCGGGTGGAGCAGCTCGCGCGCGCGATCGCGACGGCGCGGCTCAAGGACCCCATCATCGTTGCGGTGCTGAAAGGGAGCTTCATCTTCGCCGCAGACTTGATCAGGGCGCTGCACCGGCATGGGTTCAAGCCCGAGGTCGATTTCATGTTTCTTGCAAGCTATGGCACCGGCACGCATTCGAGCGGAGAGGTCGAGGTGTTGCGCGAGGTGGAGAGCAAGCTTGAGGGCAGGGACGTGGTGATCGTCGACGATATTTTCGACTCCGGCCGAACGCTCGCCTTCGCCAAGGCGTTAGTCGAGGCGCGCGGCGCCCGCTCGGTCAGGACTTGCGTGCTGCTCGACAAGCAGGTGCCGCGCGCGGCGGCGATTGCCCCGGATTTCACCGGGTTTCGCTGTCCGCCGGTGTTCGTGGTGGGCTACGGCATGGACCTCGCCCATCGCTATCGCGAGCTTCCCTTTATCGGGCAGGTGACAGACAGATGACCGCGCTCACTCTCATCTTTGCCATCGTCGGCGCGATCATTCCGCTGATCGTGATCGTCCAGGCCTTCCGCTCCAGAGCGCAAGACCGCTGGCCCGAAGGCGTGCTGGTCGGCATCTATCTCGGGGTGCTCGGCTCGATCAGCGTGATCGCGCTTCTCGCCCTGTTCGGCGACTAGAACGGCTTGATCAGGCGCTCCAGATAGTCGAGCTCGATGGTCGGCCGCGATGGATCGCCGAGCCGGCGACGAAGCTCGTCGAGAACCTCGCGTGCGCGCTGAATGTCGATCTCGTCGGGCACTTTCACCGAGAGTCCAAGGTCCGGCCGGTTCGAGCGATCAGGCCGTCCAAGCGGATCGCGGCCATTATTGCCCGGCCCTTGACCGGCTTGCGCCTCGCCGTTCTGCATCATCTGCTCGGCCATCGACTGCGCGCCTTTCCGCAAGCGGTCGAGCGCAGCGGTTTGGGACTGCGTGGCGCTTTCGAGATCGCCCTGACCGAGCTGCTCTCTCGCGTCCTTCATCGCATCCTGCGCGCCCTGGAACTCGCTCGGAGCGTCGGCGCCTTCGATGCGGAAGCGATCGATCAGGCCTTGCAGCGTTTTGCGCAATTCCTCTTGGCGCTGGGCAAGGTCGCTATGCTGGCCGGGCTGGCCTTGAGGCTGCTCGCCCGTCTCGAGTTGTCCAGGCTGCTGCGGCTTGCCTCGCCCGCCAGACGGGCCCTGCGTCTTCGAGCCGCCTTCATTCTCGCCCGGCACCTCGAACAAAGGCGCCATACTGAGGCCGTTGCCGAAATCCATCGGCTGCCCGGGAGGACTCACCTCGAACTGCCCGGCCTGATTCTGATCGCCGCCGGAATTCTGCTGCTGCTCGCGCTTGGCCTTGAACGTGTCGTCGAGCAGCTTCTGCTGCTTCGACACCAGGTCGCTCAAATCCTTCATCATGCGGCCAGCGCGCTGCTGTTGCGGGTTATCGGCGAAGTTGCCGGTTTGCAGCCGGTCGAGGATGTCTTTGAGCTCCGACAGCATGCGCTCGGCGAGATCCTTGGAGCCGGACTGCGCCAGGTTCTCAATGTTCTTGAGGAGCTTATCGAGGTCCTGCTGGGAGACGAGCTGGTCGCCGTTTTGTTGCTGCGCCTGCTCGGGCATGTTGCCCTTGTTCTGCTGCTGCGAGGCGAGGGCCTGCAGGTAGCGCGACAGAGCATCGCGGAGCTCATCGACCAGGCGCTTGATCTCCTCAGGCGCGGCATTCTCCTTCAGCGCCTCAGATAGCGCATCCTGCGCCGCCTTCACGTTGCGCTCAGCCTCCGGCAGGTCGCCGTCCTCGATCCTAAGCGCCACGTCCCAAAGCTGGTCGACCACGCTTGCGATGCTTTGCCGCGAATCATCGTTATGCAGGCGCCAGTAGGCGTCGCGCAGCGACAGATAGACGAAGCTGTCATCGATGACCTTGTCCTCGCCCAAGGTCAGCGCCTCAAGCGCGCGGGCCACGACGTCGGACGAAGCAGGATCGCGCACGAGCTTCTTGCGCTGCTCGACTACCGCCTTGGCGAGCGGCTTGGTGAATTTGCGCTCTGGCAGAATGAACTCGTAAGGCGCACTATTGCCCTCCTGGCCTGCCTGGTCACGCGCGACGAGCGTCATGCGCACCTTGAGCCCGGCCCAAGGATGGGCCGTCAGATCTTGCGTAGCGCGTCCGTCGACACGCTTGGCATTGGCATGCGGCAATTGCAGAGGCATGGTCGGAGGCTGAAGCAGAGGATCGGCGTCAGCCTTGGCGCCAGGCTCGGAAGAAGCCGGGGCAAGGTTCGCGTCCTGGCCGTCGGCGAGAGCGAAGCGGGCTTCTGCACTTGCTACGCCATGGTCGTCCTCGGCGCGGTAGACGAGGCGCAAGGCTCCGCGCGGCGTCGCCGTGGGGTTGCCCATGAGGTTGATCGTGGGCGGCTCATCCTTGATCAGGTCGAACCGCCACTTAGAGACCGTCTCGCCGCCAATCCTCACATCGGCGCTCAAGGGCTCGTCGAGAGCCACGTTGAACTCGATCAGGCCTTGCGTGCCGCCGGTCTTCGGCTCGATCACTTTGAGGCCAGAGCCGTCTTCGTTGCTGGTGGCCAGGGTCACCTTCTCGCCTTGCGGAGCATGGGTGCGCACGATCAGCTCGCTGCGCTCAGGCACCGACAGCGCTCTGAAGCTCTCCGCGCCTGCGCCAACCGGTTCGCTGCCGTCGGCGAGCACGATGGGGGCAATCCCGGTATAGACAGGCGGCGTCACCCAGGCATCGAGCCTGAGCAAGGCAGGTGTCGCAGTCGCCGCCGGCGAGAACGCGGCCCGCAGGCGTTCGCGCACGTCGCCTCCGGCGGCGAGCACCGCAGCGACGAGGACGAGCAGGATCGCAGCCCTGAGGGCATAGGGGTCCATGCGGTCGGTGCGCGGCGCAGGCCATGACGGCTTGAGCTTGGCGATCAGGCGCGACAGCCGCTCGCGATGCGCGGCCCACAGCGCCACGGTCTCCTTAGGCGGCGTTGCGCTGAGGCGGTCCTCGTAAGAGGTAGCCGGGCGGTGCTTGAAATTGGCATGCTTCTCGAGGCGCCTCAGAGCCTCGAGCCGCGTCGGCACTTTAATCCTGACTAGCGGTAGGAAGGAAACGAGAAGCCCAATCCCGAAGGCGCCAAGCACGACGCGGTGGAGTAGCGGCGACATCAAGCTCCACAGCTCGACGAGCGACACCACGAGGAACAGAGCGACGACCAGGAAGGGCCAGAGCAGGGCCTCCCAGATGCGCTCGGCAAGGAGCGCGAGCCAGCTCAGCCGCACCTTGCGCTCGAAGCGGCGATGAAGCGCACTGTCCTCGGGCTTCTCGGGTGTGGTCTCGGTCTTTCTAAATCGCATCAACGGCACTCTTAGCACAGGCGCGAGCGGGCGGGCTTAAACTTGGGTAATGATGCGGGCGAAAGCGAGGCTCCTGCCTGCGCCGCCGCTCATAGCCAATTCGGCAAAATCTCTTTGACCAGCAGGTCGTCGTAGCTCGGTCTCGGTCGCGTCACGCTATATTTGGCTCCCGCTACGAGCACCTCAGGGACGAGAAGCCTACTGTTATACTCAGAAGCGAGTACCGCGCCATAGGCGCCTGCCGTCATCACAGAAATGAGATCGCCAGCGCGAAGTTCCGGCAAAGGACGGGCAAGCGCGAGGTAATCCCCGGTCTCGCAGACCGGGCCGGCGACGTCGGTGACCACGATCGGCGTCCCCGGCGCCGGCTCAGCTACCGGCAGGATCTCGTGATAAGCCTCATAAAGCGTGGGGCGCATCAGGTCGTTCATCGCCGCGTCGACGATGGTGAAGGTCTTGGCGTCGCCGCGCTTGATGTACAGCACGCGCGAAACAAGGGTACCGGCGTTGCCGGCGATCATGCGTCCAGGCTCGAACAAGAGCCGCACGCCGAGCCCGCCAACTTCCTGCTTCACCAGTTTGGCGTAGTCGTTGGGGAGCGGCGGCGCGGGCTGGTCGTCGCGATAGGGGATGCCGAGACCGCCGCCGAGATTGACGAAGGAGATGGCGAAGCCTTGTGCGCGCAGCGTGCCGATCAGCTCATGCAGCAGCGCGAATGCATTCCTGAACGGCCCAAGTTCTGTGATCTGACTGCCGATATGCATGTGGATGCCGGAGACCTCGATGCCGGGCAGCTTGCTCGCGAGCGCATAGAGGGAAGGCGCCTCGGCGAACGGCACGCCAAATTTGTTCTCGGCCTTGCCGGTCGCGATCTTGTGGTGTGTCTTGGCGTCGACATCCGGGTTCACGCGGAAGGCGATGCGGGCGATGCGTCCGCGCGCCTTTGCCACCTCGCTCAGCGCGCGAAGCTCAGGCTCGGATTCGACGTTGAAGGCAAAGATGCCGCTGTCGAGCGCAAAGGCCATCTCCTCGCGCGTCTTGCCGACGCCCGAGAACACAATCTTCTCAGGAGGAACGCGCACGGCGAGCGCGCGACGAAGCTCGCCCTCGGACACGACATCCATGCCTGCACCTTGCCGCGCGAGCGTGGCGAGCACGCCGAGATTGGAATTGGCCTTGATCGAGAAGCAGACGAGCGTGTCGGGCGCGCCGGCAATGGCGTCGGCGAACACCCGGTAGTGGCGCTCGAGGGTCGCCGTCGAATAGCAATAGAAGGGAGTCCCTACTGCGGCGGCAAGATCGGTAAGGTCGACCTCTTCGGCGTGGAGCACATTGGCCTTCGACACGCCTCGCCGGTAGGCGAAATGGTGCATGGAGAAAGGGTCAGTCTATTGGATTAGTCGGTCGATCCAGAGACTACGGGCCGGGGCTCTCGACATCTTGGTTGACGGGTCGGCTTGCGCCTCGGGATAGGACGGTCTAGGTCGATCGAGAGACCCACGCCGTCCGCAGGCTGAAAGGCCGACAGCCGATACCAGAACAAGCGTAAAAAGGATGCGCAACGCGCGTCCCATGGTCGTGCCCCTGTTCCCTCTGGCCTGTAAACGGCCCTTTTGCCTATCCTTTTATCGCGACAGACCCTCCTTCTCCAAACGCTTTATCCACCGTTTGGCCTCCCGCCGCACATTTGCAGGGGCTGTACCGCCATAGCTTGTGCGGCTTTTGACCGAGCCTGCGACATCAAGGGCTTGAAAGGCCTCCTTGGTGATGCGGGGCTCGACCGATTTGAGATCTTCGAGGGAGAGGCCCTTGAGGTCCGAGCCCTTCTTGTCGGCCAGCGCCACGATCTTGCCCGTGATGTGGTGGGCCTCCCTGAAGGGCAGCCCAAGCTTGAGCACGAGCCAGTCGGCGAGGTCGGTTGCGGTCGAATGCCCGACGTCGGCCCACCGCTCCATCGCTTCCAAGTTCGGCTCGAGGTCTGCAACCATGCCGGTCATCGCGGCAATCCCAAGCTTCAGCGAATCGAGGGCGTCAAACACTGGCTCCTTGTCCTCCTGCATGTCCTTGGCATAGGCGAGAGGCAGGCCCTTCATCACCATGAGCAGCGTCTGGAAGGCGCCGGCGATGCGCGCAGCCTTGGCGCGCACGAGCTCAGCCGCGTCAGAATTGCGCTTCTGCGGCATGATCGACGAGCCGGTGGTGAATTTGTCGGAGAGGCGGGCGAGACCGAATTGCGGCGAGGTCCACAGCACGATCTCCTCCGCAAGCCGCGACAGATGCATCGCAGCGATGGCTGCGGCGGCGAGAGTCTCCAGCGCGAAGTCGCGGTCTGAGACCGCGTCGAGCGAGTTCGCTGTTGGCCGCGCAAAGCCGAGCGCTTTCGCCGTCATGTCGCGGTCAATGGGGAAGCTCGTGCCAGCAAGCGCCGCTGAGCCGAGCGGGCATTCCGCAAGTCTCTTGGCGGTGTCCGCGAAGCGGCCGCGGTCGCGCGCAAGCATCTCGACATAGGCGAGCAGATGATGACCGAAGGTGACGGGCTGCGCCGTCTGCATGTGCGTGAAGCCGGGCATCACCGCGCCCGCGTATTCAAGCGCCTTGGTCGCGAGCGCGAGCTGAAGCTTACGGAATGCGCGATCGATCGCGGCGATCTCGTCCTTGACATAGAGCTTGAAGTCGGTCGCGACCTGATCGTTGCGCGAGCGCGCGGTGTGCAGCTTTCCGGCAATTGGACCAATTAATTCACGCAAACGGCTCTCGATATTGAGGTGAATATCCTCAAGAGCGCGCGAAAATTTGAATTCACCGGCCTCGATCTCGCCGAGAATCTTGTCGAAACCGCCGGCGATCTCCTTCGCCTCCTTGGCGGTGAGAATGCCGGTTGCGCCGAGCATGGCGACATGCGCCTTCGAGGCCGAAATGTCGTGGCGCCACAGCCGCTTGTCGAATTCGATGGAGGCGTTTATGTCCTCCATCACCTCTGCTGGACTTGCGGCAAAGCGGCCGCCCCACATGGTGTTAGTCATCGACTTTTAAGCCTGGACAGGCGAGGTGAGCGAGGAAGACTTGAGCGAAACCAAGCTACGCGAACGCGGCGCGTCGCCGGCCATCTATCTCGTCGCTGCGGGACTCGCG
>Ga0126383_10002753_pt1 | contig 11433 bp, 11 predicted proteins | sample PanSoiMetPlot_35_FD_96882 | JGI IMG/M metagenome (GOLD analysis project Ga0126383, IMG submission 96882) | Tropical forest soil microbial communities from Panama - MetaG Plot_35 | ecosystem: Environmental > Terrestrial > Soil > Tropical forest > Bulk soil | place: Panama | collected 2016-02-17
AACTAGAACGACCAATCTTGTAATCAGCCAGATGGTTGGCCGGGCGCTTCAACCGGACTCGTTCTTTGGTGACCTACTCGGGCCAGCCAGGCTTTGTTACCAGTCAGGGACGGGGCGGGCTTCACGAGCAAAGTCAACGGCAATGCCCGCCGCCACGCATTGAAACGAGGAGAAGCCGCGACCACGGCGACCATCCAAGCTCCAGGCTATGCTCATTCAGAAGGCCGGTCACCAGGTTTAAGGCGGTGCCTGGACGCAAGGCTGTGAATGATTCACTAAGTTGTCAGGTTAATTGTTTCAACTGCTTCCGACCTCTCATGTCAGCGAAGATCCGACGCCAGTTTCGAAACTGCTCATAGCCCGCTGCTGTGTGGGAGATGGCGAAAGCATGGCTGTTGAATGTTTTCGTAGGAGTGCTTCTTAGGATAATGTCCTGAGGGATATCATGGGCGGAACCCTCGGATGCGACCCGCTTTACTGCCGCGCGACCTGGTACTGCTCTAACCTCCCGTCTGGCATCTCGTAGGTCCATACCCGCAGAGTCTGCTTGGGAAACCGCACCTGATAGACCCGTTCCATCATGCCGCCGCGCTGGCCGTGGCCAACCGCGGTGAACTCTTCGGGAGTACCTAGGGGAGCGAGACCGGTCTGGAAATCCTTGAGCGCCTGCTCGCTGAAATAAAAATTCGCATTATCGGTGAACCGGGAGCGATCGATCGTGCCAGCCTGCAGGCCCGCGAAGATCTGCTTGGCTTCCTCCAGTTTCGCCGAAGTCGCAGGATCGCTCATGTTTAGCAGCAGGGGTTGGATTCGCTTGGCGATGGATCCGGCAGCTTCGGCGGCATCCTGATTGGTCAGAACTATAATTGCATCGCGGTCATCGGGGAAGACGAAGTTCTCGGCCGTGAATCCCGACACCTCGCCGGAATGTTCCAATATGCGGTGTCCGGATTCGGAGCGAACACCAACCCCCAGTCCATAGCGCGTGCCCGCGCCATTTTTCAGGACCACCTCAGTCTCGAGTTCTTGGTATGAAGCCGGCTTGAGCAGTTTCTGATCAATGATCGAAATATCCCACTTCGCCAGTTCCGATGCAGGCATGGCCAGTTCGCCGGCGGCAAACATCCAGCCCGGAGCTTCAGCTTTTGCCACACGTAGCGGGCCCAAAGCATAACGCATATAGCCACTCGGGTCCTTATCGCCGAGCTTGTTCCGATCGATGTTCGCTACGCCATTCATGCCAACCGGGGCAAAGACTCTCCTCTGCAGAAAATCGAAAACTGTCATGCCACTGGCCTTTTCCACAATAGCCCCGGCAATCACGTAATTGGTATTGCTGTATTGCCACTTGGTGGCGGGATCGAAATCTAGCGGCTTGCGCGCCCAGCGCTCCATGATCTCGCCCGCGGTGGTCGGGTGTGTCATAAGAGGCGGCGTGTAGTCCTGCGGGTAATAGTCCTGATAACCGGAAGTGTGCGAGAGCAGTTGCCGGATGGTGACCTCGTTGGAGCGCGTCAGGTCAGGAAGGAATTTTGCGACTTTATCGTCGAGCGAGAGCTTGCCTTCCTCCTCGAGCAAGAGAATCGCAGACGCGGTAAATTGCTTGCTGATCGAGCCGATCGCGTAACGCATCTCTGGGCGTGCCGGCACAGCTGGTTCCAACCGCGCCATGCCATAGGCCTGCACAAGAGCGATCTTGCCATCTTGCACGATGGCCACCGACGCGCTGGGAACGCCGGTCTGTTTCAGCACTTCTTCTGCAGCTCTGTCGATTTTCTGCTGGAGGTCGGCAGCAAAGGGAACTTCGACCTGCGCCAGAGCGGCCGAGGTGCATAAAAGGCATATCAAGGCAAGAAAGACACTTCGTAAAGAAAGTGGCATTAAGAAAATACGCATGCGGGAACTCCTCACGGGAACGCGGCAGTTTAGCACGCCGTTTGTAAGAGAGATTTGTGAGCATCAGCAAGCAGCATCAACGGCTAAAAACCTTGCGATGGCACTGATCGGCGCCTCTAGAGCCGTGCTCATAGGAAAACCTGAGGACAAAGGTTTGTTAACCTTTTAACTGTTTTTCGTTCCAGCAGCATAGCTGCGCAGACGTTCAAGATTCGTGCGATTGGACCGCCACAGCGGTGCCGCGCGTCCGAATGCCCTTTAGAAGCCGTCTCTTTCGATTCCTATCACTCACTTCGTGCCGTCGGGATAAAGAAGGATCTTGCTTGCTTGGCCGCTGGTCAACCGTTCCATGCCTTTGCTGAAATCCGCCATGGTCATGCGATCTGTGATCACCGGGTGCAGTTCCAGTTTTCCGGCTTTGAGCAGGGCGGTCATCTGATACCAGGTCTGATACATGCGGCGCCCGTTGATTCCCTGAACGGTGATGCCCTTGAAGATGATGTCCTCGGAGAAGTTGAGCGAAATGGGCTTTGAGGTCAGACCCAGTAGGGACACGCGGCCACCGCGGCGTACGATGTCAAAGGCTGTGCGAATGGCATTTGGATGTCCCGCCATTTCGAGCACGACGTCAACTCCGGCGCCGGACGTTCGTTCCGCGACGATTTTGCGCACGTCCTCTTTGCTAGGATCGAGCACCAGGTCTGCTTTCATTTCCTTGGCGATACGTCGGCGGTACTCGTTCACTTCCATGGCAATGACCTGGGCAGCCCCAACCGCTCGGGCTACCGCAATCGAAAACAGGCCAATCGGACCGCATCCTGTAATGGCTACGGTTTTCGCCGCGATCTCTCCGGCTAAAACGGTGTGAACGGCGTTGCCCAAGGGATCGAGGATGGAGGCGTATTCAATCGGAATGGCGGGATCAAGCTTCCAGATATTCGATTCGGGAATGCGCACGTACTCGGCGAAGGCGCCGTCGGCATCGACGCCAATAATTTTCACGAATTGGCAGATATGAGCTTCGCCGGTTCGGCACTGCAGGCATTTGCCGCAGGCGACATGCATCTCGGCGGATACGAAGTCGCCCTCCTTTACGGTGGTCACCTCACTACCACAAGCGACGACTTCTCCGCAAAATTCGTGGCCCGGAATCAGCGGTGGATGAATACGGCCTTGCGCCCAGCGGTCCCAGTTATAAATGTGCACGTCGGTACCACAGATCGATGCCACTTTAACTTTAACCAGAACATCGGTGAGGCCGATCTGAGGGATGGCTACGTCGCGGATCTCCACGCCAGGCTTGGCCTGCGGCTTCACCACGGCCAGCATATTTTTAGCCATCAATCGCGCCTTATGAGTGCGGAATAAAATTGCAAAACTATTTATTTTAGCACCGCGTTTGTCGGCGCCTGGCGAGGCCGTCACACCCGCCTGTAGAGTAGGCTCACCACTTGTTGCGCACTACTGTCCGGCACGAGGTCCAGAGGATCCCGGATCCCCCTTAGGCGAACCGGTGCGATATTCTTCCGACTTGCCTTTGGGGATGCTGAGCGATTTCCAGTCGTGTGACTGCAGGTGCTTGGCGAGAAATACGATCTGGCCGATATGATAAGCATAGTGCGCGATCTGACGGTTGATGGCCTGCAAAACTGTATGCGGTTCACCCCGAATCGTGACCGTTCGCTCAACGTCCTCTGGCTTCAGCGATGCGAGTGCAGAGAAAACTATCTCCCAACCTTGTTCCCACCACCGCATAACTTCGGCACGAGTCGGATTGGGCGATAACTCGAATTCCTGATCGCGGTGGCGATCGGGTTTCTCACCATCGGTGGTCAGAAAATTCGTGAACCGGGAACGCATGTTGCCGGCGATGTGTTTCACCAATGTGGCTATGGAGTTTGCTTCAGGGTTGATGGTGACGAAGAACTGCTCGTCCCTCAGTTGCGCGAAAGCGCCCTCCGCCAGGCGCTTATGTCCGCGGAACTGGCGGCGAGCTTCCTCAAGGTAATGGGTGACAATGGAGTTTGCCATATGGTCTCTTCCTTCACGCTGGTGAACCAAAACCGCCCCCGCCCGGCGTTTCGATGCGAATCCTTTCTCCCTTGCGAAGGCGAGTATTGAACTTGCCCGGCAGTTCCTCGCTACCGCTTGCGCGAATCACCTGAGCTTTCCCGGAAGACCCGGCACAGCCGCCGTCCAGACCATAAGGACCGCGGCTCCGGCGCTCGGCGAGGAGCGTGACCTCGGCATCGGCGAGCACCTCGATCTCGCGAACAATACCATCCCCGCCCTGGTGCTTTCCCTTTCCCCCGCTCCCGCGTCGCAAACAATAGCGGCGGACGCGTAAGGGATAAGCGTATTCCAGAGCTTCTGCGGGAGTGTTCAGCGAATTCGTCATATGGGTGTGTACGCCAGAAACGCCTTCCTTACTCGGCCTTGCGCCCATACCCCCCGCAATCGTCTCGTAATAGGCAAATGGTTGGTTGGTTCGAGGATCGATGCCGCCGATGGTCAGATTGTTCATTGTGCCGGAAGCGGCCGCGGGAACGCGATCTGGAATCGCCTGGCTAAGTGCATGCAGTATGACATCGACAATTCGCTGCGAGGTTTCGACGTTCCCGCCGGCGACCGCTGCCGGAGGACGGGCATTCACGACGGTTCCGGCTGGGGCTATCACACGTATGGGACGCATGAGGCCAGCCGTAGCCGGGACTTGTTCAGATAACAGGCAGCGAAAGACATAAAAGCACGCCGAATAGGTAATCGCTTGGACAGCATTGACACTGCCTTCGACCTGGGGATCGCTTCCCGTGAAATCGATAGTCACTAAGTGGCCGGGGTTTTTCCGTTTGCGAAGGCCTCGGTAATGGAAGTGGATAGTGGTTGCGATCCGCACCGGAAATGGGTTCACCCCATCGTCGTCGAGAAAATCCTCTGCCCGATAAACTCCCTCGGGAATGGTCGCGAGAAAGGCCCGCATCATCTCTTCGGAATACTCCAGCAATTCGGTAGCGGCGCGCCGGCTTCGCTTAGTCCCATACCTGGCACAGACTTCCTGCAAGCGCATCGCGCCCGTGTGACACGCCGCTATTTGCGCGTGCAAATCGCCTTCACGCTCCTCGGGCGTGCGCACGTTGTTCAGCAGGAGGGACAGCACATCACCGTCCACTTCCCCGGCGCGCACCAGCTTGATTGGTGGAATGCGAAAACCCTCCTGATAGATCTCTCGGCATAGTCCCATGGAGCCGGGATAGGTCCCGCCCACATCAGCATGATGGGCGCGGCAGGCAACGTAAAAGTTCGCAATCCTAGCCGACTTCTCGCGAAAATTAGGCCGTCGAGAAGCTCCTCTAACACTTTGGTTATTGTCACTTCGTCGCGCTCCCTTACCGACGAATACGGGCGCGACCAAAGTTATGTCGGGCAAATGGGTTCCGCCGCAGAATGGGTCGTTCAATATCGCAACGTCGCCCGGTTCGAGCGTGAGATGATCGAGAGCAGCACTTACGGACATGGGCATCGAGCCAAGGTGCACGGGCATGTGGTCGCCCATGGCAATGACTTGCTCATCCGAATCGAATACCGCACAAGAGTAGTCGCGACGTTCCTTAATGTTCGGCGAAAAGGCGGTTCGGCGCAGTGCCGCCCCCATTTCTTCGGCGATCGAGTGGTAAAGGTTCGCGAAAATCTCGATTTCGACGGGATCACGCATTCGGCAGAAGTCTACGACAAACCGATCCATTGGCATGGACATTCGTCACCCCGGCAAAACGAGAAGTCGCGGGTGAGAATACCTGCGCGCGGGCCAACAGACTTTACATAGCTATTGACAAATAAGCCAGCACACCCCAATATCTTGGGCTAGTAGTTGTGCCTATGCAACAAATGGGCAGCATTCTGGAATTACAAGGGCCAAAGTCAAACCCTTTGCAAGGGAAATCGTTCACGGAGGAATACATGCCAGCAAAGAAGAAAGCGGCCAAGAAGAAAAAGAAACACTGACCGGCCCGAGAGATGAGTTCCCCCGGGTCAAGTATCGCAGCCTCCGCGGAGAAGCTCCTCTGTGGAGGCTTTTGTCTTCTCATCGTTTCCCATTAGTTGCTGGCAAACGCTTCCAACTTCGTGGCGGGCTACTACATCAGCGGTTTTTCTCCTCGGGAGTGCGACCCTAGTGCCGCAACAGAGCGCCAACGACCAAGCTAACCACTGATTTAGACCACTGAATTTAGAGTTGTGCGCCGACGTACATCGTGTTATTAACGGGCTAGCATCTTGTGAAAAGCTGGATAAGGCGCGCCGCTCCTGGATATGCCATGACTACCAAGAAACAGGCACGAAGACCCAGAAAGAGCAGCGAGATCATTATTCCCGAAAAGCTTTATTTCCGCATTGGCGAGGTGGCTGATCTGTGTCGCTTGCCCGCCTACGTTTTGCGGTTCTGGGAATCGGAATTTCCACAATTAAAGCCTGTGAAGAGCAGTACTGGACAGCGCATGTACCGGCGCAAAGATGTGGAAAACGTGCTGCGCATCAAAGAACTGCTTTATGAGCAGGGATTCACGATTGCGGGCGCACGTCAGCAGTTCCGCACCGATCTCAACGATCACAAGAAGCAACATCGTTTGCCCTTTCCAAACCAACACCCCGCGGAACTTGCCAACATCCGTCACGGACTGCGAGAGATTCTCGGGATTCTCTCGAGCCGACACTGAGATAGGCAACTCCGTCCTTTGCCAGATCACTCTACCTTAAGGTACAGCTGTGCCTTGAGCCTTCGTTGTAGTAAGTTGAGACTACTCCTTACTTCAACAAAACCGGTCTGGGTGAAGACTTGGGGAACCGCACCACGTTAGACTCGCAAAGGAGCACGAACGAATGTTGCCATGGTGGAAGAGCCGGTTAGTAATCCTGTTCTCGGTGGCGGGGCTTGCCGGCTGTGGGAGTTCCGGACCACAGCACCCAGCATATGTAACCATTCCCAGCACGAACCAGGTGCTCGGGTTCAATGTTGACGATAACTCTGGGAGTCTTTCCCCAATCGGAGGGTCGCCATTTAGTACCGGTCCCTCCCCATTGGCAATCGTCATTCATCCTACCCGGAAATTTGCTTATGTCGCGAACTCGCAGGAAAACGACATCTCTTTGTTCACGATTGGAACTTCGGGAGCGCTCACGGAAGTGCTGCCGCGAACGAAAAGCGGCATCACTCCGTTGGCGCTGACGATGGACGGGAACGGCGGCTTCCTATACGTCGCAAACGAAGGCTCAGGCGATATATCGGCGTACGCTATCGACAGCAGCTCGGGAGGATTGACCGCTGTGGCGGGGTCGCCATTTCCCACCCCCAGTCCAGTGGCGCTGCGTGTCGGTGCCTCCGGGAAATTTCTGTATGTGGCTAACGCGAACGAAAGTGCCATCTCAATTTTCGCGATCGCTTCGGGGAAGCTAACGGAGATTTCCGCCTCACCGGTCGGAGCCGGCCCGAATCCCTCGTCCATCGCCATCGACCCGGCGGGGCACCTTCTCTATACGACCAACGCGACCTCCAACACGGTGGTGGGATTCACGATCAATGCCGCAACCGGAGCGCTGAGCTATATCCCGTCGGTGTTCTTCTCGGTTGGCATAAGCCCCATATCGGCGACGGTAGATCCTTCCGGAAAGTTCCTCTACGTAGCCAATCAGGATTCAAATAACGTCTCCGCATTCACGATTAACGGCCGCACCGGGGCTGTCACGGCCGTCAGCGGATCGCCTTTCGGAACCGGAACTGGGCCCGTTTTCGTGGTTGCAGACACGAGCGGCAAATTTCTGTTTGTGGGAAACGAATCGTCGAAGAATATTTACGGCTACAAAATCAACGCCAGCAGTGGTGCCTTGACAGGCACAAGCCAGCCGACAATCAACACGATAGTGGCGCCCACTTCCATGGCGATCAGCCAGTAACTCAGCGTCCATCAGGAGGGACTGCTGGCTTCGGCGACCGCCTGCGCTGTGGCCGAGTTCCCAGCCTGCGTGCTGGCAGGGTTAAAGGAGTCACCGAGCTTGACTCGGCTGGCGCGTTGCATCTCCTTCACCAGCTCGGCGTTGAGCTGAGCGCGGTTTTCGCCCGACATAACCGAACCGGCGGCAAGTGCGAAGCGCAACGCGGCAATCTGGTCGTCGAAGTAGAGGATTACTTTCCTTGCCCCCATGGGACGTCTCCTGAGCAAAAGTCATGGCGCGCGCAAACGGTTATTGTCATTCTGAGACCATTGCCGTCATCTTAGAAGTGACCTTTTTGGTACTAGAGTTTTTCACCTACTCTGAAATTGGCTTCTGGGCAATCCGCCGTTTTTCCAGCTTGACCGTTACCTAAACTCAGTGCACACTCTCACTATCGCGTCTGAAAAGCTTTGGGAGCGGTTTATGCAGGGTTTAGCCCTTGCCGTCGGTGTCCAACTGTGCCTGATCGTCGGCATTGCCGGCCTGCTTTGGCCAGAGAAGTTGAAGCCTGTATATGAAGTCCTGATGTTCCCCTGGCATCCCACCTATCGAACCGTGCGCCTTCACAGCGTAGGGGCGATCGGGATTTCCGTCATGATTTTCCTCATGTGGTTCGTCCGGGCTCACTGGCAGCAGGCTTCTTTCGCAACCTACAAAATCAACCTGCTTGTAAGTATATTCGGGATCTTCACAACGCCTTGATCTCAGAGGGTGAGCCTTGGTTAACCAGGTGCGAGGCAGCGCCCTTAGACTAGAAGACCCTGTTGCCTGACAGCACGGCTTTGGCCGCTTCGAGATCGGTTGCGGCTGGGACTTCGAAACCACACCCCGAGCGCCCGCCTGGCGCGCAGCCCGAGTAAAGTGCAGTGACAGGTACATGGAAAATATTGCAACCGGGAGGGCGGGCGCAAAGGAAATAATCTCGCGCATTGCCAGAGCCCATTCACGATGGGCACTTCCCGCACAGCTCCCAGCGAGGGTTAGTGGCAGCAGCTGACGAAACTGTTGGCGGACAAATATCGTCTACGATCAGAAGTCGTACCTTCGGTTCAGCTTCATCTGGCGTGATTCTTGTCACCCGGGTCACTTAGCAGTTTCCGGCGAACAGGAAGCGAACCGGCCGTTGGATGACAGCTCTTCAGTCGGGGGATCGCAGGTTCACAATGTTGCGCAACAACACGGCAGGGACGCCCGGCTTCGATATCCGTCGAGTAGCTGGGACATCTCGACGGAGGAAACCACATAACTTGGTCGGGTTGTCAACGGCCGTATAACCAAACAGACCTCAAAGCGAATATCTGGTCGTCACTCACGATCTTTACTGCCACGCTCAGAGGAATTTCTTTAACCCGCTCGGGGGAAGCATAGCTTCAACGCAATGACACGTCAGTGGTTCCTATGGACGATCACCTGCATGTTACGCACGTATCGGAAATGATGGGAGCGGTTGGCGGATGCCTAGGCCGGTTATATCCGATCTGATGGGTCGTGGTGCTGGAACTGGAAATACAACCGCAGATGGCCTGCATCATCAAACCACGCAGTGCCACGCGTCTAACCTACACCGAATGCTGGACGGCCGCCCAATGCACATAGTGGCATTGGGCGACTACCAGATCCAGACGTACCAAAAGAGATGAACGACAAAACGCATTTATCCGTACAAACGACGGAGGCCATCGACGAATGAATAGCGCCTTGAAGACTCCATTAATAATAAGTAGAGGCCTACTTGCTACGGCTCCCGAGGTTGAAATTGATTCCCGCCGTATAACGGAAATTGTTCTGATTCGAGTTGTTGAACCGATTGCTAAAGTTGGTGAGCAGATAATCCACCCCGGCCGGTCGAATGGACACAACATGACCCACCGGAATATCTATGCCACCGCCAAATGCAAATGCAAAGGCATTGCTGGAAGGCGCTCTCGAAAACGCGCAGGCTCCCAACCTCGGCGTGCAAATGCTCTTAAATGCATTCGCATACACGTTCGAGTGCGCGCCTCCAACCAAGAGATGAACGAAGGGCTGGACACTGTGAGGACGAATCTTAATCTGAGGGCCGAACAGATAGGTGAACATATTACCTTGAACGTTGGCTACCGCTCCGCTGGGGAAGAACGGACGAGGCGAAATGAAGAAAGTATTCGTGTGACTTCCGTAGCCTTGCAGATCCGCTTTGAGCCCAAGGTACTGGTTGATGTTGTAGACCAAAGTTCCGCCTCCGCCATTCAAGCTGTGACTCTTGGTGAAAATGGCACTGGGGTTGTAGTGGACGTAAGAGTAGTCAAATCCCAGTTCGGCTCTGGGGAACTCCTGCGACCAACCGGCTACACTCAATAGCAAACTGGCTGCAACCAAGATGCATTTCATCGACTTCTTCACGACGGCCTCCTTAATTCCCTGAGTTACAGTTTAGGGCTACTTGAATTATTAAGCTCTCAATATAGGAAGACACCATCACTCTGACAACTGGAAGAAGTAGCAGAGACAGCAATTTTAGGTTCTATTGAGCCGAACTGGACAGGGACACTGGTGAGCAAAGCAATCCATCATGCAAAGGATAGGGTCGAAAACGAGCAAACGTCGAAACCTGCAGGAAAACCAGTAGAGTAACTGCTACTGTCAAAAGTTACAAATGAAAACAAGTTCTTTCTTATTAATATTAATCTTTTCATGTTATGTACTTTTATGAGGGGTCACAGGATTCAGGCGCAGTACTCTAATATATCCTGTGCTCGCCAAAGATCTTGATTATTCATCGAGCGGCGCGAGATCTCCCTGCTTTCCCGGCGAGAGAAGGCGGATGAGAGCCGTGCTAATCCTGTGTCAAACGGGTGGCCTTGGTACCAGAACCTACTTCAGCTCCCGAACTGCCGTCGCTACCAGCCCTCAGGAAACAATCGCCGTAAGCTCTGGGTTTTGTTATGTTTCGTTAATAATGGTGAAGCACAAACTGCTAGCGCAGCAGGGCGATCGATTGCTGTGTCTTATACCGGATCTCACCGCCATCCCGAGCTGCTGTCTGGTCCAGCGCACAACTTCCAGGCTGCTCTAAGTGCGATCGCGGCCAGGGTAGCCATCTGGGTCATGGTGGGACCCTTTAGAACTCTTACGTTTGAGGAATGTCGAATCTCCAGACGCGCAGCGCACCGAGAGCCTGAGTTGTCCGCTCCAAAATTCGACTGACGCTTAGTCCTGTTCTGGATGATACTCACATCATTTACGTGTCGGTTCCTTCAAAACATGAAGCAGAATCAGGTCACCCCTAAGCTAAGTAGATGCTTGAACCTTGTCTGTCTATGTGTCCTCGCACTTCTTTTGACGTGCTTTGCCCAGGGTCAATCGGCCGATGATGTGCACATCGTGCCACGAAGTGGCACGGCGTCGCGCGGGCCGACCACCTCTGTCGCGCCAGCGCACGATCCATCTGCACAGCACGCGCCCCTAAAGCCCATCCATGTTGACGTGGATTTGGTTTTGGTGCCGGTGGGAGTTATCGATACCATGGATCGTCCGGTTGTCAGCCTGCGCACGCAGGACTTTGTGCTTTAT
>Ga0126383_10002754_pt1 | contig 11432 bp, 10 predicted proteins | sample PanSoiMetPlot_35_FD_96882 | JGI IMG/M metagenome (GOLD analysis project Ga0126383, IMG submission 96882) | Tropical forest soil microbial communities from Panama - MetaG Plot_35 | ecosystem: Environmental > Terrestrial > Soil > Tropical forest > Bulk soil | place: Panama | collected 2016-02-17
GAGCACGAACTTCGGCTTCTCCGGGAAGAACTGGATCCGACCGGCCTGTACCGTCACTAACGGACCTCTACCTACAGCAACCGCGCATTTGTACAACCGCGGCGTTCCCGGCCGGCGAGAGCCTGGATCAGCCGTCGCGCCTGGGGCGGTCCCTGTCGCCCCGGTAGCCACCGCCGCCGCGACCACCACCCCGGCCGCCGCGGAACCCTCCGCCGTTGCGGTCGCGCGGCTCGCGCACCGGCGGCGGCATTGCCAGAGCCGCGGCCACGGCGTCCATGTCGATCCGCTCTTCGATCGGCTCGCCGCGCGAAGACAGCTCCTCGATGGCGTCCTGCCTGCTCAGGTTGAGCCGCCCCTGGCCGTCGATCTCGATCGCCTTGACCATGATCTCATCGCCCAGGTTCACAACCTCCTCGACGCGCTCGACGCGATGGTCGGTCAGCCTCGAGATGTGGACCAGGCCGTCCTGGTTGGGCAGCACCTCGACGAAGGCGCCGAACGGCATTATCCGAACGACCCTGCCCCGATATATCCGCCCAACCTCGACCTCGTCGGTGAGGCTCTTGATCCAGTCGATTGCCTTGCGGGCGCTGCCCTGATCAGACGAGGCGATGAAGATCTTGCCATCGTCTTCCACGTCGATCTGTGCGCCGGTCTCCTCCACGATCTTGCGGATGACCTTGCCGCCCGGGCCGATCACGTCTCGGATCTTGTCGGGGTTGATCTGGATCGTCGTGATCCGCGGCGAGAACGGGCTCATCTCCTTGCGCGGCTCGGGGATGACCTCCAGCATCTTGCGGAGCACGACCAGCCGTGCCTCTCGGGCCTGCTCCAACGCCTGCGCCATCATGTCACGAGAAAGGCCCTTGATCTTGATGTCCATCTGCAGGGCCGTGATGCCATCAGCGGTGCCGGCAACCTTGAAGTCCATGTCGCCCAGCGCGTCCTCGACGCCCTGAATGTCCGTCAGGATGGCGTAGCGGCCCTCTCGCGTGACGAGGCCCATCGCGATGCCAGCAACTGGCGCCTTGATCGGAACACCGGCGTCCATCAGCGCGAGCGTCGATCCGCACACGGACGCCATCGATGTCGACCCGTTGGAAGACAGGATCTCGGAGACCAGCCGCATCGTGTAGGGCCATTCCTCCATACCTGGGATCACCGGCAGCAGTGCACGCTCGGCCAGCGCACCATGGCCGATCTCACGCCGGCCCGGGCTGCGCAGCGGCTTCGCCTCGCCGGTGGAGAAAGGCGGCATGTTGTAGTGGTGCATGTACCGCTTGAATTCCTCCAGGCCGAGTCCGTCCAGGCGTTGAGCGTCTCCGACGGTACCGAGAGTGAGGATGGTCAGCGCCTGGGTCTGGCCGCGCTTGAACATGCCCGAGCCGTGGGTGCGGGGTAGAACTCCAACCTGGACGTCGATCTGACGGATGTCAGTCACGCCGCGGCCGTCGACGCGAACGCCATCGTCAATGACGCGCTGTCGAACACGGTCCTTCAGCTTCTTCTCGAAGAGTGTGCCGAGCACGTCCCCTGACTCCGGCCAGCGTGGCAGCAGCGCCTCCTTCATCTCCTTCTTGAGCGCGGAGAGCCTGTTCTCCCGCTCGGTCTTGTCGGGGTCGTAGGCGACCTCGTCCAGCCGAGAGCCAAGGACCTCCGCAACGGCCGCCACCATGTCGGGGTCGTACTCGGGGGGAGCGAACTCCGCCTTCGGCTTGCCGGCCGTCTGGCGCAGCTCGAGCAGCGCGTTGCAGATGGCCGCGATTTGCGTGTGGGCCAGCTCCAGGGCGTCGATCACCACCTGTTCGCTGACGCCCCTGGCGCCCGCCTCGACCATCAGAATGGCGTCGCTCGTACCAGCCACCACCAGGTCCAGATCGGAGCCCTCCATGTCGGACAGCTTTGGATTGACGACGAGCTGGCCATCGATGTAGCCCATGCGGACCGCGCCGATCGGGCCCTGGAACGGGATGTCCGAGATCGTCAGGGCTGCCGACGCCCCGTTGATCGACAGGATGGCCGGATCGGCCTCCTGGTCGACGGAAAGGACCGTTGAGACCACCTGGACGTCGTTGTGGAAGCCGTCGGGGAACAGCGGGCGGATCGGCCTGTCGGTCAACCGTGACGTCAGTATCGCCTGCTCGCTGGGCCGGCCCTCACGACGGAGGAAGGCGCCGGGGATCTTGCCGGCGGCATACAGCTTCTCCTCGTAGTCGACCGTCAGCGGTAAGAAGTCGATGCCTTCGCGGGGCTCCCTCGACATCATGGCGGTGCAGAGCACCACCGTCTCGCCAGTCCCGATCAGGACCGCGCCACTCGCTTGCTCAGCGACAATTCCGGTCGTGATCCGCATCTCTCGACCGGCAACCTCAAAGGTCTTCGTGACTTCAGCCACGTACGAATACACCTCCAGCCGGGAGGCCTGGGACCTAAAAGCTGAGCTTGAAGCGCCGAGCCTCAAGGCCAGGTTTTAGGGGCCGGGCCCCCCGAAACTAATTCAGGCGGAATCTCCCGCCAGGCGAGGTACGCTCGCCTCTACCTCCTGATGCCGAGCTTCGAAATCAGGGCGCGATAACGCCCGACGTCGCTGCGGCTCAGGTAGTTCAGCAGTCTGCGACGCTTGCCGACAAGCAGCAGCAGACCGCGACGCGAGTGATGGTCCTTCTTGTGGGTCTTCAGGTGCTCCGTGAGCTGCGTGATTCGCTCTGTGAAGATCGCCACCTGGACCTCGGGTGAGCCCGTGTCCGTTTTGTGGAGGCCATACTGCCCCGCCAGCTGTGCCTTGACTTCGTTTTCGACTGCCAAACTGGCAGGGATTATACCCACCAAACGTCAGCCCCGCCGTTCAACCGGCGGCGGCTGCCAGCTCGGGCAGGAGCTCCACCACCTGGCGCAGGGCGTGCATGGGTAGGTCGAGGGCTCGGGCGTCGCGGTACGTCTCGATCGGGGGATACTGGCTCACGAGCTCTCGCGCCTGGTTCTGAGTCACACCTTTGCCGCCCCGGGTCAGTGCCTCCCGGAGTGAGCTGCCCAGCGCCGTCGCCGGGTGCCGGATCAAATGGCGAGCGAGAGCGGCCGCCCCGGCAAGTGGGCGCTCGTGACCCTCGGCCTCGACAGCCACCACGCCGGCGTTGCGGGCAAGGTGTCTCAGGTCGTAGGCGCTGCCGAAGAAGCGACCCAGCCACGCGGCTGCGTCTAGAAGGGCTTTCGCCTGCGGTCGGGCAGCACAAGCTGCAGACAGCGGATCCGGTTGGCCATAAGCAGGCGCGGCGCGAGCTCCGGCGCCGCGGTCAGGTCCACAGCCGCTACGTCCGGCAGGGTAGGTCGCCACTCTGGCCTCGCGGTGGCGTGTCGCTCGCACAGCCGCCACAGCTCGGCGACCGGCACCGGCTGGTCGATGCATCCCCGAAGCTCATCCGGCAGGCGGCTGTCCCGCGACTCGATCGAGGCCAGCCCCTGTGAATAGATTCGGGCGGCTGCGGCCGTCCCGCGGTCGACGACCTCCCAGGTGACCCGGACAGGACGGGTTACGTACAGCGAGCTGGCGCCACCGATGGCGTGCGCCCCGATGTAGCGGTTGAACTGCGGCTGGACCTCCACCAGCACGAGCCGCAAGTGGTGGAGAACCGCCTGGACCTTGAGTCCCAGCGAGGCCTGCCGCTCACCAAAGCCGTAGCACAGCAGCAGTCGAGAGCGGTCGTCTCGCTTGAGGGCCTGGCAGCCCCGCTCCGCGAACAGCCGCATGCCCTCGGGCGTGTAGGGGGGATCGGTGAAGACCAGGTCGGCGGATTCTCGAAGCGCCCGCGGAAGGCCCAGTCGCAGGTCCGCGAACCAGCAGTCGACATCGACGCCGAGCTTCGAGCCGGCGTTGACGACGTACTCCAGAAGGTCGTCATCGACGTCCACGACCGAGAGTCGCGCGCTCGGCCGCAGGAGCCCGAGTGCAAGCGAGGTCAGGTCATGGTCGCCGAGGAAGACCACATGCGCGCCCTTCAGCCAGTAGCGGCTGGCCAGGAACCCCGCTCGGCGCAGGCACGTGTCGGGTGTCGCGGCCACCTGGTCGAGCCGGCGCCGCCGTGCAGGCGCGCCTTCGACCAGGCCCGAGATGACGCGAAGAGCGGCCTCCTCAGATTGTCCGGCCTCTTCAGATTCAGGCATGGCAGCCTGCAACCGGTACCCGTGCTCATGGAGCGTTAGCCAGGGCTCCAGCCGCCGGAGAACAGCCATGACCGAACGGTGCGAAAGGCCCGTCACGCTCACCAGGCGGTCGACTGGGTGTGGCCCAGACTCCAGGACCTGGAGCAAGGCAAACACCGGCCGGAAGTGTACGCCCCACTCCGCCTGCAGAGCCGCCAGCTCGTCGGTGAGCGAAACCGTCGACTCAGACCTCGATCACCGCGCCATCCGAGCGCGGGTCCGCGCCGGCTCGCCAGCGTCCAGGGCCGTCGACCACGAGTGCAGCCGCATGACCCATCTGCCAGCTTAGTGCAGGCAGCAGCCGGCCGCCGGCGACCCCTCGAGCGACTTCACCGGCATTGGAGTAGTCGGCCTCAACCCACAGGCCGGCGCCCCCCGGCGGCACTCGCAGACGCGGCTCGGACACAGCCTCAGCCGGACTCAGGCCGCGCTCCACCATATTCAGGAAGACCTGCGCCTGGATCTGCGGCTGCCCGTCCGCGCCCATGGCACCGAAGGCGGCCCAGCAGCGCTTCGCACGGCCGACCATCGCCGGAATCAGCGTGTGCATCGTGCGCTTGCGCGGTTCCAGCCGGTTGACGTGGGCCGGATCGAGGCTGAAGTACGCGCCGCGGTTCTGGAGCAGAACGCCGGTGCGCTCGGCGATAAGGCCCGAGCCAAAGGAGCCTGAGACGCTCTGAATGAGCGAGATCACATTGCCGTGCTCGTCGGCGGCGCACAGGTACACGGTGTCGCCCTCAGGCAGCGCGGCCGCAGCGCCGGCGGCCACCTGGTCGGGATCCAGAAACGGCTCCCACGGCACACTGGTGAAGTCGGGGTCACTGATCAATCGATCGCGAAGCGGGTAGACCTCGTCGCGCAGCCGGACCAGCTCACGGGCAAATCCCGGGCCCGGATCAAAGTGATCGAGCCGTTCGAAGCGTCGCAGCATCGCAGCAGCGCAGAGTCCCTGTGTCGGTGGCGGCATCTCGTACACGGTGAGGTCGTTGCCGTAGGGAAATGCCACCGGCTCGACCCAGGCCGAGTGGTGGCCGGCGAGGTCCTCTGCCGTGAAAAGGCCGCCCTGGCGCTCGAGGGTTGCCACGATCGCGGCGCCGACGTCTCCACGGTAGAAGCCGATGAAGCCGTTGCCTCCGATCTCGTCCAGAACGTCGGCCAGGTCCGGGTTGCGCAACAGCATCCCGCCCTTGACGGGCGGGAAGAGCCGGCGCGCCTCCGGCTCGCGCAGCAGCCAGTCCGCGTGGTCGGCCAGGAAGGCGGCCAGGCGCTCGGTAACCAGGTATCCATCGCGGGCGTGTCGCGCCGCGGCCGCCATCAGAGGCTTCATGCCGAAGCTGCCAAAGCGTTCCACGAGCCGTCCCCAGGCCTCGACCGTACCCGGCACGGTGACCGTCAGGGCTCCACGCTGCGGCATGGTCTGATGGCCCGCGGCGTGCACGGCCGCGATCGTCGCGAGCGCGCCCGAGCTGCCCGCCCCCGCCAGGCCCACGGGCGCGTCGTAGTCGGCCGGCCAGATCATTGCGAACAGGTCCCCGCCGACCGACGTCATGTGCGGATACACCACGCACAGGACGGCGTCGGCGGCGACAGCGGCGTCGACGGCGTTGCCACCCTGACGCAGAACGTCGGCACCGGCCTCAGAGGCCAGGCGATGAGGAGAGGCGATGATGCCGTGGGTCAGGGGCACACCACCTCCAGGGCGGCGGGCATGACCTCGAACACCGCCGGCAGCAGACCGGGCTGCTCGCCGTCTGTGTCCACCCGCACGAACTCTGGCGAGCTTACCTCTACCCGCTTCGCCAGCGAATGGCTGATCTTGGGGTTTCCGGAGTCGAGGTGGGCACCCTTGCGGATCTCAGACAGACCACGCAGGTTTTCCCACGTGCCCATGTCGCCCGCGATCACGATATCGAGCAGCCCGTCGTCCGGAATGGCACGCGGGGCCACCCGCATTCCGCCGCCGAAATACTGGCAGTTGGCGACCACCACCTGCTGAGCGACCAGCTCGCGCTTCACGCCGTCGATCGCGACCGTCATCGGCTTGTTACGCCACCGCAACAGGGTGAGCAACGCCGCCAGCGTGAAGGTGAGCTCGCCGTTGATCAGGCGGCGGCCGTTGTTGACGCGGGCGACCACGTCGCCGCCGATGCCCGCGTCGGCGATGTTCACGAAGTACCGGACCACGGGTCCACCGCCGGCTGCGGTGCACGTGACCCTGCCCGCGTCTATAAGCCGGGTGCGGCCGGACCGGAAAATGGCGGCTGCTTCAGCGGGATCCTGGGGGAAGCCCATCGTCCGGCGGAAGTCGCCGCCGGTCCCGGTCGGCAGGACGCCAAACCGTGAATCGCTCGCCAGCCGCTCGCCCGCCTCGAAGAAGCCATTGACGACCTCGTTGATGGTGCCGTCTCCCCCAGCGGCCACGATCAGCGGCCTGCCCTCGCCGACGGCGACCCGCGACAGCTCTATAGCTTCTCCGGGGCACGAGGTCATCACGAAGTCGAAGTCCAGGCCCGCGTCGTTGAGACGGCCGGCGGCGGCGGGCCAGCCGCGGCCTGTCCGACCTGCCCCGGAGGCCGGGTTGACGATGATCAGTGTGTCCTTCACCCCGGGTCCCATCCTCCCATCGCGTTCGGGTTCAGCTTTTCATGCGGATCCAGGGCCCGCCGAACCCGACGCCAGACTTCCCACCAGGCGCCGAGCTCCGTCCTGACCCAGGCGGCCCTGGCCTGGCCGACGCCGTGATGATGGCTGATCGTAGCGCCAAGGCGGAGTGAGATCTCCATCGCGCCGCGCCACGCCTCCAGGTAGACCGCTTCTGCCTCGGCCTCGTCGGGCGTAGAGCCGGCGAAGGTGAAGTAGGCGCAGCAGCCCTGCGCGTAGCCATGGCTGAAGTGGCAGAGGGCAACGCCGGCGGTGGCTGCGAGGTGGGCTTTGACCTCCTCGTACAGCGCCGGCAGCGCCGTCCACGTGGCGGCGAGCTCGATCGTGTCCAGGTAAGAGCCGGTTGGCTCCAGGAAGTCCGTCAGACGTTCGGCCGACAGGTCGAAGCGGTGCGCCAGCCAGTGGGTCCACGGCTCTTCGCCCAGGGCCTCGCCGCCCTTCGACTCCAGAAGATCCGCAAGCAGGCTCGCCTCGGCCTCCGCGAGCTTGCGCGGGCCGGCCGACGCCGCGACCAGGAGGCAGCCATTGGCGAATCCCTGGAACGCCGAGTCCTCCGGGTCATACAGTCGCAGCACCAGCGGACGGAGGTCGTGCTGCATGACCTCGCGAAGAGCTTCCAGACCAGGGCGGACCGCTGGCATGCGCCAACCTCGCCCGATCACCGCCTCTGGCAGCCGGTGGACGCGTAAAACCGCCTCCAGCACCACGCCCAGCGCACCCTCAGCCCCGATGAACGCCTGGTGGAGCGCCGGGCCCACTGCGGAGCGCGGCTGGGTGCGGGCCTCCACGATCGTGCCGTCGGCCAGTGCCACCGTGAGGCCAAGCGCCATTTCCTCGATACCCCCGTGGCGGCTTGACTCCTGGCCTGATGAGCGCGTCGAGACCAGCCCCCCCACGGTGGCCACTGCCAGTGAGCTCGGGTAGTGACCCAGCGTGAGACCCGCAGCGTTCAAGCGCCGTTCCAGGGTCAGGCCGTTGACACCCGCGCCCGCACGGACGATCAGGTTGTCCGCGTCGATGTCGACGTGGTCCAGCGCGCTCAGGTCGAGTACGAGGTCGCCCTCTGCAGGCGCCAGGGCGCCGCACACGCCGCTCCTGCCGCCCATGGGCACAACGCGGCGGCCTGAACGGAGCAAGGCGCTCACGCCGTCGAAGTCGTTCGGCCTGGCCACATCAACCGAAGGCACTCGAGCGCCGCCCCTTGTTCGCATCAGACCCAGGGGCCACAGATCGTGAACCATCCTGCGGGCTGTAGAGGCGCTCATGGCCCCGCCCAGTGGCCGGCCGTGCAGCCGGTCACCATCGCATCCGGCGTCGGTCTGCCGCCAGGGCGCATCTCGCTCTCCGATGCGTCACAGCTACGACTCAACCGATTCGGCTGCGGTTGGCTTCCCGCAGGAGCCCGCGCGTGGCCTCGACGTCGCGAGCGATCTGGTCGCTCAGCGAGACGGCGTCTGGGAACTTCACCTGGTCTCGCAGCCGGGCCACAAAGCGCAGCTCGAGCCGGCGCTGGTAGAGGTCGCCTGCGAAGTCAAGCAGGTATGCCTCAACCCTCAAGTCCGTCTTGTCGAAGGTCGGGCGGTAGCCGACGCTGATCGCCGCCTGAAACGTCCCCCATGGGGTCATCGCCCAACCGGCGTAGATGCCGTGACCCGGCACAAGCTTCCCCGGCGGCACCGCCATGTTCACGGTCGGCCATCCGATCTCCGTGCCGATACGGTCCCCTGGCTCAACCAGTCCGCTCATCGCAAACTGCCGGCCCAGCAGCCGGTTGGCCGCCTCCATTTCCCCGAGAGTCAGGAGGCGCCGAACCTCGGAGCTGTGCACCTCCTCGCCACCCAGCCGGAACTGCTCTACCACCTCGACCATGTAGCCGTGCTGGCGGCCGTGCTCACGCAGCCATCCAACATCTCCAGCACGCCCTCGGCCCAGCGCGAAGTCGTACCCGACGACAAGCCGGCGCAGCTCCATGGACTTCAGCAGGTTTGCCACGAACTCCGCCGGAGCCAGGCCGGCCAGCTCCCTCGTGAATGCTAGGACCACCACGTGTTCGGTCCCTGCACTGGCCATCAGTGAGAGGCGCTCGTCGAGCGTCGTGATCTGCTGTGGACAGTTGACGGGATCGAGCACACACCGTGGGTGGGGGTCGAACGTGATGCAAGCCGGCGTCAGGCGGTGCCGCCGCGCCGCCCCGACCAAGCGCTCAAGGACACATCTATGGCCCAGGTGCACGCCGTCGAAGCTCCCGATGGCAAGCGCGGTCGGGCCGAGCGGCGGGTCGGGCAGCCCGAAATGCCTGTGCACCGTGTCTAGCCAATCCCGAGCGGGAGGACCTTGTCGGGAACGAACGTGCGCCGCAGCGGATCCACGTGGCCGAGGGCGATCAGGCGCCCCCGCTCGTCGTGCGCCCGGAGCGGCCCAGGCTTGGGCTCTGGTAGTATGCGGACGGAACGGCCCTGCCGTACCAACGTCTCCTGCTCGGCAGTCAGCAGAACCGGCTCCATCTCAGGGAGCAGAGCCTCAGGCGGCAACAGGTGCTCCTCCACAGCGCGGAGCTCGGGCACATCACCGGGCGGCACTGCATCCTCGACGCGCAGCCGGCCGTACGCGGTCCGCGTGAGCTGACCCAGATAGCCGCCGACCCTGAGCGCCTCTCCCAGGTCCCGAGCCAGCGACCGCAGGTAGGTGCCGCTGCCGCAGGTCACTCGAATTCGAGCCACTGGCCGCTCTCCCGAACGATAGCCCAACAGGTCGGCGGCGTAGACCTCAACCAGACGAGCCGGTGGGCGCGTCAAATCCCCGTGGCGCGCGCGCTTGTATGCACGCCGCCCTTCGACTTTGACCGCAGAGAATGCCGGCGGCTCCTGCTTGATGCGGCCGACAAAGCGGCTAAGTGCAGCGCTCACCTGGTCCGCCTCGATGTGTTGGGCGGGAGCAACCGCCACCGGCTCGCCCTCGGCGTCGTCGGTCGCCGTCGTGAAGCCGAGGTGGACGTCTGCCTCGTAGGTCTTGGGCAGTCGAAGAGCGAACTCCGACAGACGGGTCGCCGATTCGAAGAGGATCGGAAGAACGCCTGTCGCCAGGGGATCGAGCGTCCCGGCGTGGCCGACGCGTCTGGCGCGCGTCACTGCCCGCAGCTGCGCGACCACAGAGAACGATGTAACGCCGGCCGGCTTGTAGACGTTGAGAACTCCCGCCTGCATCTGACGTCAGCCTCTGGTTGCGGTCTCGATCGCTTCTCTGGCTACCTCCAGCACCAGTGGGATGGCACGGTCGAGTGGCTGTGGGACCTCAGCCCCGGCTGCACGCCGATGGCCACCACCGCCGAACCGGCCGCATAGCTCGGCTGCGTCGACGGCACCCTGGCTGCGCACGCTGATCTTGGTGAGCCGGGTGCTGACCTCCTTGAAGATGATCGCCACCTCAAGCCCAGCGAGGCTGTTCAGTGTGTCGATGATGTCCTCGGACTCTGCCATGACGGCGCCGGCCTCACGCAACATGCGGCGGGTCACCTTGGTCCAGGCGAGCCGGCCGCTCAGCTCGACCTGCATGCCGGCAATCGCGAGACCACTCAGCTTGACCGTGGACAGAGGCCTGGACTTGTAGACCATGAAGGCCACATAGCTCGGATCAGCCCCCAGCGCCGCGAGCCTGGATGCGTCGCACAGCGCTCGCGAGGTCGTGTTCTGATGACGAAAGCCGCCGGTGTCGGTGATGAGCGCCGTGTAGAGGTTCGTCGCCATCGATGGCGTTATCTCCCAGCCGAAGTGCTCGAGCATGTCCAGGCACATCTGGCCTACCGCCGAGGCGTCCGGGTCGATGATGTTGACCGTCCCGAAGAGCGAGTTGGACGTGTGATGGTCGACATTCACGATGATTGCGTTCTCTGTGATGTGGTCGACCGCGCTGCCTGATCGCTCCATGTTGCCGGCGTCGAAGAACAGGACGAGGTGGACGTCGGAGCCTTCGGGTGGGCTCTCCACGATCTGCGCGAAGCCAGGCATCCACGAATATTTCTTCGGCAGTGGATGCGGGAAGACGACGAACACCTCTTTGCCCCTGGCCTGAAGGGCTTCGGCAAAAGCCAGGCTGCAGCCGAGTGTGTCGCCATCCGGGTCCTTGTGGCCCAGGATCATGATCTGCCTGTGACTCAGGCTCAGCTCGAGGAGCTGGTCGATCGCGCTGTGGAGGGACGCGATGCTCAAGGCTCGGACTCCTGGCCCTCACCTTCTTGAGGGAGAATCTCACGCAGCCGCTTCGAGATCCGTACCGAGTACTCGATCGAGGGATCGATCTCGAACCGCAGTTCGGGCGTGAACTTGAGGTTCTCGAGCCGGCGCCCCAACTCGTGCCTGATCAAGCCCGAGGCGCTGCGCAGGCCCTCGATTGAAGCTCGCTCCTCCGCCTCGCCACCCAGGACGCTGACCCGTATCTTGGCCGACCGCAGGTCGGGTGACATCCGCACCTCCGTAATGCTGACGAAGCCGATCCGGGGGTCCTTCAGGTCACGATGGATGATCTGCATGATCTCCTCGCGTATCTGGGCGCCCACTTGAACGGCGCGGTGGCCGCTC
>Ga0126383_10002756_pt1 | contig 11430 bp, 9 predicted proteins | sample PanSoiMetPlot_35_FD_96882 | JGI IMG/M metagenome (GOLD analysis project Ga0126383, IMG submission 96882) | Tropical forest soil microbial communities from Panama - MetaG Plot_35 | ecosystem: Environmental > Terrestrial > Soil > Tropical forest > Bulk soil | place: Panama | collected 2016-02-17
ACGTGGCCGAGCGTAAAGACGGGGGCACAGTGGTTCCCGCGCATTCTAAGAAGACCAAGGCGGCGGTTGTAGCCTGCGGAGTTCTAATCGTGGGTTCAGTTTTGTATGGGGCGCTAGGGCCATTACAGCAGGGTGTTCTCGCGAAACATCCCGTCGTCCACGTCGAAACTTCCAAACCTCCTGCTTCCTCTGGATCATCCAAAGGTACACACTCAGGAGGGGATCCTGGCGGCGAGGTCAATCCCCCGGTCCACACCGGGCTTCCGGAAGTGGCGCCCCCTATCCCTTCGCCAACCACTCAACCTAAGGGCGACGTTGGGACACGGGGACCCACCCCCAAAACCCCGAAGGCTCTCGCTCCCGCGGAGAAAAAGCCCACCTCACCGACAAGCCGCAAAGACCTTACACCAGGCACAGGGGATTCGAGCTTGGCAATCTTGAATCGCCGGGCAGAGGCTGGGGATTCCAGCGCAATGGTGGACTTGGGTATGAAGTACGCCAACGGACGCGGCGTGCCTCAGAACTACCAAGAAGCCGTCAGTTGGCTTCGCAAAGCTTCTGACGCCGGAGATGCCGCGGGCATGAACAACATGGGCGTCATGTATGCCAACGGGTACGGCGTACCCAAGGATTACGAACAAGCGGCCGCTTGGTATCGCAGAGCCGCCGAAACAGGCTATGTGGTTGCGATGGCAAACCTCGGCAGCATGTATGAGAACGGTAAGGGAGTGCCAAGGGACAGCCAACAGGCCCTAGGTTGGTACCGCAAAGCTGCGCAGGCTGGTAGTATCAGCGCAATGTACGACCTGGGAGTCATGTACGAAAACGGCGACGGCGTTGTCAAGAACCAGCAACAAGCGGTTGAGTGGTATCGCAAAGCCGCTGTGCTCGGAGAGCCGCACGCCAAGCAATCACTCCAACGGCTTGGTCTAACTCCGTACTAACGGAAGTTCCCGCACGCTAGCCGATGTACCCAATCGGGCTCATTCTTGTTTATTTCTTATTCGCACTTTTGTTGAATCAGGGCTCATCCGCGACCTCCAAGGAAGTCGTTGGAGGTCAGCCTCCGACCTACTTCTTTCAGAAGCTCGACTTCATAGCCACGGAAATCACCCTTATCTGGGTGGCCGAGTTGCACGGGTGCTGGCGGGGCATCGTCGATGCCTACCCGGACTGTTCGTTCATAGCCTGTTCGTTGCTCGCCTTAAATGATCGCGTTTACGGTCCGCGCGAGACGAATCACGCTGGTGGCCAAAAACATTGCGGGAGTTGATTCGGCAGAAATACATCCTAACCGTTGCTCTCGTCGTGTTAAAGCGCAGTCGGATGTTCGGCAGAGTCGTGCTGGTCGATCACGGCCAACCCTTCCATTGTCCGTTAAGGGAATGTTTGTCGGCGATACGACCGTATCAGGGCGCGCTGGAATGCTATGGGAGTACACTCGATCGGGAGGTCTCCATGACCGAGGCCGACCTTTACGTTTTCATGGCGAGACATAGACTTGGCATTCTCGCGACGATCTGCCCTAATGCTACCCCTCAGTCAGCGCTGATGGGAATCGCGATCACACCACAACTTGAGATCGTCTTCGATACGGTCAAGAGTTCACGCAAATATCCGAATCTCATCGCTCGGCCGGCCTGCTCATTCGTAATCGGCGGCTGGGGGGCGGGCGAGCAAACCGTCCAATACGAAGGCGAAGCCCAAGAACTCAAGTCGCCGGACCTGGAACGGTACCAGACAATCTATTTTCAGGTTTGGCCTGACGGCCCTGAGCGGATGCGTTGGCCAGGGATTGTCTACTTTATTGTGCGGCCGACGTGGATTCGGTACAGTGACTTCGATCAAAATCCGCCACTGATACGCGAATTTATTTTCCGAAGCGGTCGCGCTGCTCAGGCGTGATCACACCGCTCTTTTCACGATCTTGATTGAGGGTTTATTAGAGGAGGTCGTGTTAGGAGGAAAATCTTCCAATTTCCCAATTGCCGGCGATACAGTCGCTAAAAGACTCTCGTCACCACCTCCCTAGCGCGGTTAGCGCAGCACTCGCCATATTGCCAGGTTGACACCGCTCAATTCGTGGAACAATAATCCGTAGCAACTGCGGCCTGTGTTTTACAACCAGCTCCTCACTTCCTCACAGAGGAGGTCAAGCTTGATAACTACAACCCGTCGGGATTTCCTGAGGAACGGCACCGACTGAAGGAGCGGCAATGAACGCAGATTTGCCCCCCACACACCAGCTTGAGCACCACCACCAAACAGTTCCCTCAGACCCCGCGCTGCGAGTGAAGGCATTGGAATCTTTGCTGGTAGAAAAGGGTCTGGTGGATCGGGCGGCGTTGGATGCCTTAGTCGACGCGTACGAGCACAAGATTGGTCCGCGAAACGGAGCGCGGGTAGTAGCTCGGGCGTGGTCAGATACAACTTACAAGCAGCGGTTGCTGAGCAATGCCGATGCTGCGATCGCCGAAATGGGCTACGGCGGGATGCAAGGGGAACACATGGTTGTGGTTGAGAACACTGCGAAAGTTCACAACCTCGTGGTTTGCACGCTATGCTCCTGCTACCCATGGCCGGTTCTCGGTTTGCCACCGGTCTGGTACAAGTCCGCACCTTATCGCTCTCGAGCGGTGATTGATCCGCGCGGCGTGCTTCGCGAGTTTGGAGTGGAGCTATCGGAAGAAGTGGAAGTGCGCGTGTGGGACAGTACCGCGGAGCTGCGGTACCTCGTGTTGCCGGAAAGGCCAGCGGGGACGGAGGGGCTGAGCGAAGAAGAGCTAGCGGTGCTGGTGACACGCGACGCGATGGTAGGCGCGGCCAAGGTTTCCTTTTCGAAAGCCGGGAGTGCGGCATGAACGGCATACACGACATGGGCGGTATGCACGGCATGGGGCCGATCCTAAAGGAAAAGAACGAGCCGGTATTTCACCAGGAATGGGAAGGGCGCATCGTAGCGATCAATCGGGCCATAGGAGCATGGCGGAAGTGGAACCTGGACGCCTTTCGCCATGCAGGAGAGCGAGTTCCGCCTGCTGAATATTTGCGCATAAGCTACTACGAGAGATGGTTGACGATTGTGACCGAATTGATTGTGCAAAAAGGACTAGTCACGCGTGCCGAGATCGAGAGTGGCATGCCCGCGGCGGGATCGGAGAAAGCGGTTCCGGCGTTGAGTGCGGAAAATGTTGCAGCTTTTATTGCGAGAGGCATTCCGGCGGCGCGAAACCTGGATGTGGCCGCGCGGTTCCAAGTGGGTCAGCGAGTGCGTGCCCGGAATATGCATCCTTTGGGACACACACGGTTGCCGCGGTACACGCGCGGAAAATTCGGGACGATTCACCGCGATCATGGTGTTTTTGTTTTCCCGGACAGCAACGCGCATTTCCTCGGTGAGGACCCTCAGCACGTTTACTCCGTGCGTTTCTCGGCGCGTGAATTGTGGGGCGAGCAAGCCGCACCGCAAGATTCCGTTCACGTTGACATGTGGGACAACTACCTTGAGCCAGCCTAGTCTTACGAAAGGACCTGAGAGCTTAGCTGCGCTGCCGAGGCTTCCGCGCGATGAAGGTGGACCGGTCTTCGCTGAGCCCTGGCAGGCGCAGGCCTTCGCTCTCGCGGTGGAGCTCTCAGAGCATGGGCACTTCACTTGGAAAGAATGGTCGACCGCGCTTGCCGATGAATTGAAAGTGGCGGCCAGCCGCGGCGAGCCTGACGATGGCTCGCATTATTATGAACACTGGCTCGCAGCACTCGAGCGATTGGTGGCGGCCAAAGGGCTCTCTGATTCGGGTGCGATGCTTGCCAGGAAAGAGGCTTGGGCCGACGCCTACCGGCATACGCCCCACGGCAAGCCTGTGGAGTTAGCCTCCACCCGAGAGGAAAGCCCTCAAAATAACGAGAGCCTGTGAAATCCTCTCTTGCCAAGGCGAAATGACTCTCGGCGTTTGTCGGGAAGATCCGACAAGATTCTCCCATCAACCCACCAAAGCGGATAACGCGACGCCAACACCGTGAAGCCGATCTCGACGGATTTTCGACGGGGTTGCCGACAATCCGGGAGCGATCTCGCGTGCTAGCGCAGATAGTGACGCCAAGTGCGACCATCTCTGCGGATAGTGCGTCCACCGAGCACTGGACCAAGACTATAGGTGCAACGAGCTAACAATGTTACAGGCCTCGTGGGCAATCCCTTGATTTTGAGGTCGCCCGTCATTTTGGCGAACGATAGATCCGCCGGACTCGGTGGTCCACCTTCAAACGCGCGTGATACTCACGAAAATTTCCTCGCCACTCAGGGGCAGCCTCACGCCGTCCGGCATGGAGGCCCGCTCCAGCCGCTCAGCGAGCAGTTCATTTCGCAAGTATGCCTCGTGCGCCTTAATGGCATCGGCAATGCGCGGCGACGCGGCATAACGCACCGCAATGCGGTCAGAGATATCCAGATTAAGCGCCTTCCTCTGATCCTGCACCAAGCGATTAAAGTCTCTCGCCAGGCCTTCTTGCACCAACTCGGGTGTGAGAGTCGTATCGAGCGCCACGAACGTTCCTTGTTCCAAGCCGCACTTCAAATTGGCAGGTCCTTCGAAATAAACAGCGATCTCTTCCGGAGCTAACTCAAACGCCTGCCCGTCTACCTCAACGGAGAACGGCCCGGGCTTTAGAACGCTCTCTGGATCAGCCTTCTCCAGTGCTTCTCCGATGGCCTTCAAGCGCTTCCCCGCGCGCGAGCCCAGCTTTTTCGCATCGGGCTTGAAGCGCACTTTTACCAGGTTTTTTTCGTCCGCAATCAAAACCAGCTTCTTGAGATTTGCTTCCTCCAGGATTTGAGCAGCATACTCAGCGTTCTCTAGAACGCGGCGATCCTCAACGTCCTTTGGCCGCACATAAAGGGTGCCCAACGGCTGCCGGATCTTTACCCTCATTTGCGCTCGCAGGCGCAAAGCAAGATTCTTGATTCGAATCACTGCTTCGATGTTCTGCTCGAGCGTTTCATTGACCAGCGAAGCTTCGACTTGCGGATATCTCGTCAGATGCACCGATTCAGGCGCGCCGGGGTCCACGGAACGCACCAAATTCTGATAAACCTCCTCCGCCAGAAACGGCAGGGCCGGCGCCATCACTTTCGTAACGGTTGTCAGCACTTTGTGCAAGGTCTGGTAAGCAGCGCCTTCGCTTTTCCAGAAGCGCCGACGCGACCGGCGCAAATACCAGTTCGATAGCTCTTCGTCGAAAATCTGAAAAGCTTCAATCAGCCGGTAGTGTTCGAAGTTCTGAAACGCGCCATTCGCTGCATCCACCAATCGTTGCAGCCTGCTCAAAACCCAGCGGTCCAATTCGTTGGTGACCGGCGCCGCGGCGGCGCCCGGCTTCCAGCCGTCCGCCGTCGCATACATCACAAAAAAACTGTAGCAATTCCAGAACGTCAACAGTTTCCGCCGCGCCTCTGCGTCCAGCGTCTGCGACACGTTGCCCGAAGGATGCAAATCCGGAAAGTTGAGATTCTGGGCAGTCTTCTGCTCCGTGTAGATGTAGCGCATCACCTCGGCGCCGAAAGCCTCCGCTGCTTCGTCGAATGCGATGGAGTTGCCTTTGGACTTGTGCATTTCCTCGCCTCGCGCGTCGCGCACCAGCGCATGACCGAGCAGCGTCTTGAACGGCGCGCGTCCATCCAGCATCGCGCTCATGGCCAGCATCGAATAAAACCAGTTCCGGAACTGCCCCGGAAAACTTTCCAGCACCAGATCCGCCGGGAACCACTTCTCCCAATACGCCCGGTCCGTCGAATACCTCACCGTGCTGAACGGTACAATTCCCGCGTCCAGCCAAGGATTGCCCACGTCTTCAATCCGCGCAGCCTTCGCCCCGCATTTCTCGCACCGGATTTTCACCGCGTCAATAAACGGTCGGTGCGGCGAGTTGCCTTCAAAAATTTCCCATCCCTCAGCGGCCTTCGCTTTCAACTCTTCGCGTCCGCCAATCACCGTGAAGTGCTCGCACTCGTCGCAAACCCAAATCGGCAGCGCCAGTCCCCAGAAGCGCTTTTTCGAAATCATCCAGTCGGTCATGTTGCGCAGCCAGTCTTGCTCGCGCGCTTCACCTTCTGCCGGAATCCATTGGATACCAGGCACTAGGCGTTGGATCCGGTCGCGCCAATCCATCCGGATGAACCACTCGTCTACCGGCATGAAAACTAGCTCTTCCTTGCACCGCCAGCAGTGCGGATAAACGTGCGGATATTTTTCTCGGGCCACGAGCAACCCTCTATCCTTCAGAGCCGCCACCACATCGTCCGCCACCTGATTGGCGTTCTGACCAGTGAACTTTCCGAACGCGTCGATAAAAACAGAGCTCTCATCTAGCGGCGCAAGAAACGGCAGCTTGTTCTCTTTCCCTAACTCCTGGTCCTCCGCACCGCAACCCGGTGCGATGTGCACAAGGCCCGTGCCCTCCGCCTCGCTCACTTCTTTCCACGCGATTACTCGGTGCGCTTCCGCCGCGCTTTTCCCTTCCCCAGTTTCGCCGTAGGGAAAAACTCCACCAGCCCTTTTTTGAGCGGGCAAATCATCAAAGGGTCCTTGATAGGTCAGCCCCAAAAGTTCGCGCCCGGGAAGCTCCTGGAGAACTTCGACTCCACCGCTCCCTTTCAAAATCGTGCGAATCGATGGCAACTTGTGCGTCTCATGTTTCCCTTCGACTTGTAAGTCCTGCACGCGTTCGCGCTCGAAGTTCCCTTTCGCGACGTAATACTCCCAGTCGCCGTGCCGCACCTTCAGGTAGGTCACTTCCGGATTTACGGCCACCGCCACGTTGGACGTCAAGGTCCACGGCGTCGTCGTCCAAATCAAAAGCGCCGCCTTCTCTTGCCCCTTGATGGGGAACCGCACAAATACCGCCGTGTGCGTGGTGATCTGTCGCCCTTCCGCTACCTCCATCTGCGAGAGTCCCGTGCCACAACGTCCGCACCATGGCATCACGTCATGGCCGCGGTAGATAAATCCCTCGCGGTGGCATTTCTTTAGGAACGACCAAATCGTGTAGTTGTTCTCATCCGAAAAAGTGAAGTAGCTCCCGCCGTACTCCGCGCAGCCCAGTTTTCGAACAATCTCGCTTGCCTTCGCCGTCTCATGACGCCCGCTCGGCAGCGTGACACTGACGATGCGATCTCCCTCCGCCAATGCGTCTCGCAGCCCGAGCAAGACTTCCGGATCGTCCCAGTCGCACCAATACCCCAACCTCACAGACTGCTCAGTCTGCCGCGCCGCGTACGTCAGCACTCGCTCTTTGCACTTCCGAACGAACTTCTCGATCCCGTAGTCGCGAATCTCCCGCTTCGTCTTCAGCCCCAGGTTCTTCTCCACCTCAACTTCCACCCACAATCCCTGGCAATCGAATCCGTTCTGGTAACGCAGCATATGCCCGTTCATGCCGTGGTAGCGCTGGTACAGGTCTTTGAGCGACCGCCCCCACGCATGGTGCACCCCCATCGGGTTGTTCGCGGTAATTGGCCCGTCGAGGAATGACCAATGCGGCCCATTCGCGTTCTGTTCGCGCAGCTTTTGAAAAATGCGCTTCTCTTCCCAGAAGCGCAGCATCTCGCGCTCTATGCCGGGGAAATCGGGCACTCTTGGCACTGGTTTGTACAGGTTCGCAGACATTCGTTTGTCCGGTTACAATCGCTAGCGCGCTGATTTTAGTGAAAATTCTAGCGAGAACGGAGAGGTTTTTGCGGAATACAGCACCGAGCATTCTTGCGGAACGGCACGGATACGTCGCTTGCACCTACGGCGTGGCGTCTCCCGTCACGGGTCCGAGATGTCTAAGATCTTCGTGGTAGTGAGTACAACAATGTCGTCTTTCACTGCCCGCTAGGGTTGCGGCGATGTTTGCTTTTCTTGGTCTTCTTTGTTTTAGGCTTCCTTTTGAGTTGTTCGTTCTCCTCCTTTAACCTTGCATTCTCCTGAGTTAGCTCGTCTACTCGATTACCCAAGCTGCCGCTTTCTTTAACCAATTCCGTCACCCGGGCCTTCAGCTGTTCATTTTCTTGCCGCGCTTTTGTATCCTCACACCCTATCAGCGACGCAACCAATGCCACCGCGAATAGCAGACTGACCATGGTGTTCTTACGCATGCTTCCTCCGTTCCAAATGGCGCCACCAGTGTAACAGCCGGCGTGTTCGCAATGGCAGCAAAGCGACTTCAAGATAAACCTTGAGCATCGCCAGAGCTAGGAGAGCCCTAGAAGTACCGTAATGCCGAGTGGATTTTGATTCTTCAGGCCAGGAATTCGACTTGAGATTGAATTTGGTGAGCTGATTTCTCGGTCAGTTGAGTTTAGTTTCGGGCGTTGCTTGACCGAGCATGGAAGCACGCCTGCCGATCTGCTGGCGCCACCGCCAAGTGTTCGACCTAGAGGTCTACTCCTTGAACGGATGATCGGACGCAAGATGACGAAAAGTGTGGCCAGAGAAGTAGGCAAGGAAGGAGGGACGTCGGAAAGTATAATTCGCATCGACTCGGATCGTTCCGGATTTCGAAAGGCACAGTACGGCGGGAGGCAGGCGACAGGCAATGATCGAGAAATTCGTCCACGGGTGGCGAGTTTTGTGAAATCATCTGTCGGGATTTCTAGGATGCTGATATGAGAAGACTCTCTGCAGATGGCAGGCGAATGTTCGATCGGGTGCTCGTCGTAACTGCCCTCATGGCGCTACGACTGAGTCTCTCAAGCGCGGAGCCCGTACCGCTGAAAGATGTAGTCACTCCGTCGTCTGTGCTTATGAAAGACGGGAAGCCTGTGATGTTCGCGATTCACGGGTTCGTCGAGTTCCACTCGCTGGCAGAGGCGTTTGCCTACATCGAATTGCAGCGAAAGCGGTGGAAGGGAAAGATCAGCGAGGAAGAATTGAACGGGCTGGAGAAGGCATTGCTGCGGGAGGCGGTGGAGAGCCGGGTGGTGTCGATGACCGACGAGCGGCCGCTGGAGGCGCTAGTAACGCATACGAGCGCAGAACTACAGGACGCGGTTGCGGCCGTGAAAGAGACGATGCCGAGGGGGTACGCGGAGGCGCTTCTGGCAGTGCAAGAAAAATGGCGGCATTCGCTGAACTGCTGGAGCGCTTCGCCGGTGATTGCGGCGAGAGTGCTTTCGAACTGGTATCCGATTGAAGAGGGAATCCGGTTGTATGGGGCAAGGTATGATTCGACAGAGCATTTCTGGCAAGCGGTGAAGTACCACCCGGATGTGACTGTCGGTGAAGTCAAGGAGTTGGCGAGGGTATTCGAAAGCCGCGATTGGAGTGGTTGGCTGAAGCGGGTAGATGATGATCCGAAGATTTACTTGCCGAATGCGTATGCGGTGGAATTTTTGCGGGCGCATCTGAAGACGGAGAAAATGCGATGGTTTGTGGAGCAGCTCGGCGCGCACGGTCTTGCAGATAATGAACGCGCGCGGCACGCGCAGGAGCGAGTAAGCGCGCCTTTTCGATTCCGGGCAATCGAGGAGAAAGAGTTGTGGGGCGATCTGGCCGATACGTTTCACCTGGTCTATGTGTTTTCGCCGAAGGGCGATCCGTTGCGGAACACTTTGGCTGAGCACCATTTTGACGGCGTCTATCTGGGCGATCGAACGATGGGTTTTATCAGCGAGGAGTTTCGTTCGCAGATGCTCGAGATTTGGAAGGTGAAATATTTGGAGATCGCGAGACTGCGACTGGTGATCACGGGCATACCAACGGAGATACAGCTAGAACATTTTCTGAATGACGGAGATTCCCCGGATATTCCGATCCCGGTGTATGTGGGGTATCTGAACAAGATTCGGGAAATGGCGCGAACTCGAAAAACGGAAAATCGAAATTAGTTGTGATCGGGGCGATGCAGGGGCTGGTGTTTTCTCTTGGACGAGGTTCCTGTGGTTGGTTTCGGTTTGGGAGTCGGGGCCTTCGCTCTTACGGCATGGGGAACTGGGCCGCTGAAAACGGTATTCGCGCGAAGGTGCAGGTTCTAACTCTTTCCCACCCCTGTCCTTCCTGAACCGCGATCAAGGTCACGAATTCGCCCGTAGTGGTTTTTGAAGCGGACGCCGTCCCTTCCGAAATTCTCTGCGGCCTATCGCGATGTCACGCCTGCTCGACCTGATTGGAAGATGAGCAGGGCTTAAGTTGCTGATCATAATTCAGATCAATATTTTGGCGAAGCACAAGAAGGATTGACCTATCGCCTTCTCATCGTGTCGCTTTAACAATCTGGTGGCTGTTCGGACTTCGTCCGCGCTCCGGCTGGTGTCACGGCTGGCCAATCGGCTTTCCAGGCGTCCTCCGATGTCGCGCTCAGGTACCGGACGCGGAGCGGCATCGCTGCCAGTCGGTCGGAAAGCCGAGCCTCATTGCGAATGGGCCACCAGTCATACAAGAACACCTCCTAGCGGACGCCACATCGAGACCCAGCCTCCGATCGTGAGGCTCTCGCACAGGATTTCGCCGATACGGCTGGTCTTCAGCAAATTAGCCAGAAAATCACCTAGCGCAATGGCCCCTGCCAATACCGTGAGCCCGATGAGGAGGCTGGTCCTGCCGTGGCGGAACAATTCGCGCAGACGCCGACGGTAAGCCTCTGCACGTTGTCTAAAGAACTCGTGGATAGCGTCGCGTAGCACGGCGGCCTCGTCCGGCAAACCGGCCAGGCGATCAAGATCGACGACGAGAGCAAGCGCCGCCTCGCGCGGCAAGTCCTTCGCCGAGCCAACGATGAACTCCTCAGCCCCGGGGTCCAGGTCCTTGTCGCGAAATGGGGACGGATCGATGGAGTTGAAGAGCTGCTTCAATTCGCCGACGTGTACCTCAATCACGGCACACTTGGGCGGGATCGGATCGCCTGCGGATGCCTTATCATCGATCACTGAGGAGGTTTTTGCTGGATTCACTCGCGTCATTGGTCTGCCCGAGGAGCAACCATGAGCTGCTTGCCATGATACTCGGGATTTAGCCCCCTTCGGCGCGGAAATAATAGCGAGTTATGAACGCAAAGATAAGCCTCATGCGATCAGGCATTTCGAGATTCTGAGAGACACAAGTATAATTCGTGCCTGACTTCGTCGTCGCCAGCTCCCGAGGGTGTAATCGTCGATCGGTCTCGCGTTCCTCTTGATTTTTGCGATTCGGACGCAGCGAGTTTTTCGAAATCGAAAAAAACGCTGATGCGAATTGAAAAGGGGGTTCTTCAATGACTACAAGCAAACACTACGACGCCATCGTCATCGGCTCAGGACAGGGAGGCAATCCGCTGTCTATGGCTTTGGCACGGGCCAATCTGCGGACTGCTCTGATCGAACGCAGTCACGTCGGCGGGACATGCATCAACGAAGGGTGCACCCCAACGAAAACAATGGTGGCGAGCGGCCGAGTGGCGTACCTGGCGCGGCGAGCC
>Ga0126383_10002757_pt1 | contig 11429 bp, 18 predicted proteins | sample PanSoiMetPlot_35_FD_96882 | JGI IMG/M metagenome (GOLD analysis project Ga0126383, IMG submission 96882) | Tropical forest soil microbial communities from Panama - MetaG Plot_35 | ecosystem: Environmental > Terrestrial > Soil > Tropical forest > Bulk soil | place: Panama | collected 2016-02-17
CCTTGTCGTGCTCCCAGGCGGCGGTCTGGCGGGCGCTCTCGGCGGCCCGCGCCTCGCGCTCCGCGACCAGTGTCGCGAACTTGCCAGCGTCGGCCAGCGCGCTGTTGCGGATGAACACGTAGTAGACCGGCTTGCCCGCCCGAGCGTTGCCATCGGCGGCCCATTCCTGAGCGAAGGCCAGGGCCTTGTCGAGTGTCCCCAGGCTTTGCGCCGAGGCGATGATCGCGAAACCGTTCAGCCCGCTCGCGTAGCGCACGCCGTACCCGTAGATCGTCGAGACGATCTCGGCGGCCACGGTCGGCTCGCTCTGGATCTGCCAGCGTGGCAGATCGAAGTCGGGTTGGGCGGCGGCCTCAGCCAGCGCCTTCTCGTAGAGGGCGGCGGCCTCGAAGCCCGCGACGACGGTGAAGTGTTGCTTGTCCATTGTGTGTGTCCTCACTTCCTACACAGTGAGTATACGTGCTAACACGTGCGAATGCAAGAAGTATGGGCCGGTCTTAGATGACCGGCCCATCAGCGTCTCGATGCGCCTGGCGGATGCGGCCAGGCGCGCTGCCCTCGGGTGACTGCGTCTGCCGCTGACGTACGCGCTCACGACGTCGCACCTTCTCGCGCTCGGGCAGCAGGCTCATGACGTTGGTCCAGCGCAGCGCGGCCTGCTCTTGATTGCGGATCTCGGCGTTGTCGGCTGGCACCGTGTCTTCGATGGCCGCGCGCAGCGCCTCGATGATGTCCGTGTCAGGGTCGTCCGCGACGTCGCCCACGGCCTGTGAGACGGCAAACTCGAGGTCCGAGCCGACCCAGCTTTCGGTGGGTGGGCCGAACTCGAGCAGGCTGACGATCTCGACCGGGTTGCCGTAACGGTGCAGCAGGCGGTACAGGATGTCGACCCGCTCCTCGGCCGTCTCGGGCGCGAGCATGGGGGCCTTGATGTCGACGCGGCCTGTACGGATCAGGGCTGGGGGCACCTTGTCAGGGTAGTTGGTGGCTTCCATGACGAAGATCCGACCACGGTGCGACTCGTCGCCCAGCCACTCCTGCAGGCGCTTCTGGATGGCCGCGTCGACTGGGTGGTCATCCTGGCCGCCGCCCGTGCCGAAGGCCTTGTCCACCTCGTCGATGAACAGGTAGGTGGGCGCGAACTGCTCCGCACCCTCGATTAGCGACTCGAGGTTGCGCTCGCTGTTGCCGTACCACTTCTCTTTGATCAGCTTGATCTCGATGGCGTTGATGCCCGTCTCTTTGGCGGCGGCCATGGCGACGGCGCTCTTGCCCGTGCCTGGTGGTCCGATCAGCAGCACGCCCATCGGCACACCCTTGGTGACGCCACGCTTCATGCGGTCGATCACCTTGCGCTGCAGCAGCGCTTTGAGTTTCACATTGCCGCCGATGCCCTCGAAGCCGAAGGTTGGCTCGAGTCGCTTGAGCACCGCGCCGTAGCGCACGTCCATGAGTTCCTGGCCGCGCTCGAGGATCAGCTTGCGGGTGAGCGGGTGGTCGCCTGCGCGCAGCGTGATGTCCTCGATGTCGCGACGGTTGCAGCCGGCCGTCAGGCTGGCGAAGACCTCGGGCGTGATGCCCTCGTCCAGCGTGAGCCACGGCTTCATGTCGATCAGGTCGTTGATGAACTGCAGCCGTTCGGCCATGTCGGGCAGCGGCACGCGCACCTGGCGCAGCCCCGAGGCCTTTGCGACGTCCTGATGCACTTCGCTGATGTTCTGCGCCATGAAGATGATCGGGTTCTGCGCGTCCTCGAGGTCCGTGTCGGTCGAGGCCTCCTCGATCCACTCGAGGATGTTGCGTGCCTCTGGCGTCATGATGTTCTTCTCGGACGTCGGGGTGAAGGTGTCCATCCTGGGGATGAACAGCGCGGCCGACTTCGCGCCGCCAGGCACCATCGGCCCGCTCTGCGGGTCGTCAGGGTTGACGCGCCGCGCCAGCTTCAGGAAGTCCAGCGCCAGCTTGAGCATCGCGGACGGCTCGGTCGGCAGTGGGAAGTCATCCGGGTGTGGCTTGCTCCACATATCCGTCTGTGTGAGCGCCATGCGCTCGGCCTCGTCGGTGGGTAGCTCGAAGCCCATGGTGGCCTCGAACACGCGCCGCATCGACGGTCGCAGGAAGTCGATCCGGTCGCCGTGCAGCAGCATGACCACGTCACGGCGCGGCTCATCCTCGGTGCCGCCGAACTGCGCCTCGAGCCATTCCTCGACCGGCCAGCCCGGGAAGATGAAGTCGTAGATGTTCCCGTGCAGCAGGAACATATGCGACTCACCGCCCGCGAAACGCGACCGCACGATGTCGAAAAACTGCGGCGCGAGTCGCTCAGCGTTGAGCGCATTGGTGGTGGTTTCGATGGTTGACACTGAGTCTCCTTTCGTTCGGTACAGACGTATTCTAGCAAGTGATCGCACGTGTGCGCAACATTTAGCGTGCTATGCCACGCGCGTCCAGTGCACGGTGACGCCGGTATCCCAGTCGAAAAACTCGACGAAGGCGGGCACGCCACGGTCGGCCCGACGTCGCACCTGGCCGTAGTGACGCAGCAGCCAGGCGAAGGCCTCGGCAATGTTCTCGGCGTCGGCCACTAGCTCAGGCTCGTCGTGGCTCTTGAGGAAGTGCAGGTACAGCGCCAGCCGTTGCGAGGCTGGCGGCCTCATGGCTTCTCGACGGCCTCGAGACGGAAGGTGCCAGCGCCAGCGCCCGAGATCTTCAGTTCGTAGTGGTAGATCAGGCGATTGACCGCTTCGGGCGTGCCGAAGCCACCCACCTCGACCGAGCCACCCTCTCTGAGGCAGAGCGCGATCAGAAGCGCCTGGCGGAACAGATCGGCGTTGGCGATCTCGGCCGCGCCGCGCGGGACGCGACCGCCCGAGTCGACGTACTGGATTGGCATCAGTGGTCCACCACGTAGGTCTTGCGGATGAGCGGCAGGTTGGTGTCGCCGCAGAGCGCGGCGCTGACGTACACGGCCCGCTCGTTGGGCGTCTTGCGGAAGATGACACGCGTGTGCGCGCGTCGCCACCAGCAGTGCAGCCGCTTGAAGTCGCGGCCCGGTCCCTCGACCTCGCTGAGCGCGGGGCGTGGCTCGGGTGAGCGCAGATGCACGACGAACGCGCTGTAGTCTTCGGGCGGCTTCTCGTGTTGCGGCTTGAGATTTCTCTCGACCTCGCGCCGCAGCGACCTGTGGGGCCGCATCCTGGGCGTCTCGACGTACTTGCTGTTCAAGAAGGCCAGGCGCTTCAGAAGGAACTGCGCCAGGTCGCCGGCCGGCTGGTTGGCGAGCGTGTCAGGCCACTTCGCGCCGTACGGAATCAGCGCGCCCGTAATCATGACGCTGCCGTCGCGGGTGACGTCGTTGGCCTGCGGGCACCACACCTCGTAGCCGCGCGCCGTCTCGAGGATCAGCATCCAGTCGATGCGCGCCTCGGGGATGCCGAGCGCCGTCTCGAAGGACCAGAACATCGCCGGGTGGGGTGTCAGGCCGCGCGTGACGTGGTGCACGGGCAGATCTGGCTCGGCCGCCAACTGGTCGCACTTCTCGGTCCACAGGTAGGGCACCGAGTCGTGCAGCGCGCGCGCCAGGTACAGGCCCATGGCCTCCTCGCGCGTCTTGCGCGTGCCGTCGTCGGGCCACGAATTGATCAGGCCCGGGTCGAAGAACATCAGGCGTGGCATGTTCTGCATGGGCGGCAGGCCGAGCGTGAGCGCCGCCGTGAAGGTCGAGACGTACTTCTCGGCCAGCGCCATCCAGCCTTCGGTGTTGCGCCACAGGCCGTGCGAGGCGCGGCTGGCGTTGACGTGCTGCATGTAGCGGTCGACCAGCGGGTGGCCGCGATAGGCGTTGGTCAGCACGCGGCGGTCGATGGCGTGGTCAACGGCGTGGTCGCCCTCGGCCACCACCTCGCGGTTGCCCTCGTTGTCGACGGTGACCATGGCGACCTCGCCCGTCTCACGAACGCGCCTGGCGATGTCTTCGGCTCCCATGGCGCGCGCCGCCTCGAGGTCGTCTGCGGAGATCACGTTGATCTCGCCGCCCTTGCCCGCGCGCCGATCCGCCTCGTCGATCACGCGTCCGATGTAGCTCTTGGCGTGGCGCTTGTCACCGTTGCGATGGCGATAGAACTGGTTGTGCAGCCTGGTCGTCCACGGCCGCAGCAGATCGCGGAACTGCCTGGGCTTGGTGTTCACGTAGCGGTTGACCAGCGCCAGGCGGTCGCTGCGGTCGATCAGCGAGGCGCAGCGCTCGCACGCGGCCCACGCGCCCTCTGAGACGTACGGCTCGCCGGTGGGGGTGGGGATCTGGAAGTCTTCGCACGGGTATTCCCACAGTGGGTCCGTGTCGTTGCAGAAGTCGCAGTGACCCTCCCCGAAGTGGCTGCTGTCCATGGACCTGAAAAACTCCCTGACTAGTTGCTCCTCGCCGCCGCCCGCCGAGTAGACGTCGCGGTAAAACTGGGCGATCTCGGGCGTAAACTCGGGGCCGCTGTACCCCTGGCGGCGAGCTTCCTCGTTGACGTCGTGCGCCCACTGCTCGACGCTGACCTTGTCGCTGTCGCGGCCGATCAGGGCGTTGATGGCGCGGTTGATCGGGTGGCTCTCGGGCTTGGTGGGGTCGATGAAGGGGTTGCCCGTCTCGGAGTTGAGCAGCCGTCCGCCTCGAGAGGGTCGGTTCGGCAGGCGCAGATTCATGCCGCGTTCGGTGAACATCCGGTCGGCCGGACCGGCGGGCGTGACGCCGTAGCGCGCGGCCATAACCTCGGAGACGGCCTGGCTGATGGCGTCCTGACCGCGCTGAGCGCGGGGCTTCGGGAAGCGTTCGGCCAGCTTTGTCAGCGTCATGCGCGCCGACTCGCCACCATCCGGGGTCATGCGCGGGTCGTTGGTTTCGATCTCGATCTCGCGGTGGCCCAGGCCGCGCGCGAACAGCCGCTCGATGGTTTCGGTCAGCATCTCGTTGCTGGCCTTGCCCTCGTCGAAGGCGCGTACGACGTCGGGGTCGCCCGTGATCAGGGTCAGGAAGTTGTCGTTCTCGTCGGCGTGGCCGTCGATAGCCCCGCTGTAGTGGAAGCGGCGCTTCTCGGTCTGCACGTGCGAGGCGGTGAAGCCGCGACCGACACTGCCTGGCCCGCCGCCGATGCGCACGTTGAACTGCTTGTCGTCGGGTGCCTTGCGCTTGGTGGTTTTGAGCCAGCGCTGGCCCTCGGGCGTGTCGATGGCCCAGGCGATGTGGTACGTCTCGTCGTCGACGACGATGTTGTAGGCCGTCCCGTCCTGTCGGGTGTGGCCGACGAGGATGTCGTCGATCCACACCGGGTCGCCCCAGGCCATGCCGGACGGCAGGTTGAAGGCTTCCTCAGACGTCATAGCTCGACGACTTCGCCCTCGAACAGCGTGGCGTGCATGTCGATCACGCGCTGGTTGCCGGAGCCTGTCCAGGGGCCGGCCCCGCTCGAGAGCGCCACGACGTAGGGTCCGTCGATCAGCACGTCGATGTGATCGAGTACGTACTGCACGTCAGGCCCGCGCATTCTCAGCGCCTCGTAGGTGAAGCCCGAATAGACGAGGATGTGCACGTCAGGCTCGCGCGCGCGTAGCTGCGAGATCAGCCAGGACAGCGCCTCGGGCTGGGCGAATGGCTCGCCACCCAGGATGGTGATGCCCTCGTGCGGCTCACTGAGCAAGGCTTTGGCGACCTCGCAGACTGAGACGTCGGTGCCGCCCTCGAAGGCCCACGTCTCGGGGACGTAGCAGCCCTTGCAGCGAATCGGGCACCCCGGGAAGCGCACCACCGAGCGTCGGCCCGGTCCCTCGATGACGCTGTTGTGCCAGACGCCTCCGATCCTGACGGATGGCCCGCTGCCCGCCTCTGGCAGGCTCATCGCCTGGGGCCGGGCGCACGCCAGGCCCTCGGGCACGAGGTCGAGGTCGGCCGCGATCTCTGCGGCGAGATCCTGATCAGTCGACTCGACGAGTAAGCTGCCGGCCTCTTCGTCCAGCAGCGCCAGTAGTAGTTCGGGCATCAGCGTCTCCAGAATGGTCGGCGTTGCCGAGTCTGGATCTCGCCTAGTGTGACTAGCACGCGGGCGAACGAGTTGCCGATCTCCGTGCGTAGGGAGTCGATCTCCTCGTGCAGGTTGGCGATGTCAGCCTTGGTAGCAAGCTGGCTCTGCAGAAGCTCGAACTGAGCCTCGAGCCGAGCCAGTCGTTCTTCGGTTGACACGGCTCACCGCCGCTGCTTCTGCGCCTGGCGTTGCGCGGGGGTGGCTTTGACGACTTCCTTCTCGGTTAGCTCGGTCTTCTCGACCGTGGTCGCCGCGCCGTTCAATTCGGCCAGGTCTTTGTCGAAGTCGCCTTTGAGGGCGTGGATCGACTTCGGACCTTTTAGCTCGAGGCTCTGGTTACCGTCCGCGTCGACGGTGAAGGTGATGGTTGGCATTGGATCTCCTGGCGAAGAATGGGTGCTCGCCTCAGTACGAGACGAGCACCTTGGTGGTTCCGTTGGGGAGGGCCTGACGTCGGACCGTCGCGTTGGCTGGGATCTTGCCCAACTGCTTGAGGCGCGGGATAGTCTTGGTGAGGATGGTCTTGACGGCCGCGTCACCGTTGACCCGCGCGTACGCGGTCTGGATGGCCTGCTCGAACTTGACCATTGGACCCTCGGGGTTCTTGGGGTCTTTGACCATGGTCGGCAGATGCCCGTCCGTCTGGCACGTGAAGGTGCCGTCCGTGCCCTCGAGGAAGCCGATGTCGAGGTAGCTGTAGGTGCCGATCTTGGTGAACTCGGCTTTGGGGATGACGATCTGCGCCGTCATCTTGTTGTCCGTCCGGTAGTAGCCTGACAGACGGGTCGCCTTCTCGTGGACCTGGGCCTGAAGACCCATGGTCGCGATGGCGGCGAGCAGCATTTCCCGGTTCTTGATGCCGGTCAATGCGTACGAGGTGTAGGTGGACAGGGTCGGAACCCTCCTTCGCTTGTGATACCCAATTCTAGCAAGTCTTCGCACGGATGCGCAACCTTTTCCCGGCGATCTCGCGCGCTACACTGACGGGCGAGGAGAGCACGCGTGGCAGACTTTGACGAGGCCCAGCACCCGCGCGTCGAGAGCGGTCCGGGTGGCGGGCAGTTCACCTCGGGTGACGGCGGTGGGGGTTCCGAGGACAAGGCTGACGCGGCCAGCAGCAAGGCCGTCGACGCGGGCAGCAAGGCTGAGACGTCGGGCAGCGCGGCCGACCACGCCGCTGCCGCTGACGCTCACTCCGACGCCCAGGCGGCGCATCAGGACGCGGCGGCCAGTAGCTCGGGTGACGCCAAGGACTACCACCAGGCGGCGGCCGACGCGCATGGTGACTCGGCGCAGGCGCACGCCGATTCTGCCAAAGCCGCCGAGCAGTCGGCGGTAGCGCAGGGGGCGAACCAGACCGAGATCGACCGTCGCAAGGCGCTCGCGGCGCAGATCGCCGCCAAGCACGCCAAGGCTGGCGCGGGTCACGGCAAAGCTGGCGCGGCGGCGGCCAAAGCTGGCAAGGCCAACGCGGCAGCGGTGCACCAGAAGGGCGCGTACAACCACGACGGCATCGTCGCCAACGCCGCTGCCAACGCCAAGCTGCCGCCAGGTACGCACGTCATGACCTGGGGTGCCTACGCCCCCGAGAGCAAGCTCGCCAGTCAGGCCGGCTGGCGCTTCACCTAGCCAACTGCAAGCAGTCAAGCTGATTGCTGTAATAGCGGCGGTAGCAGCGCACGCCGTCTGGCAGATCGGTGTACAGCAGTCGTGTATCGTTGCCGACCTCGATCCAACCGCTCGGGGCCATCCCCGGACCCGGGCTGGCAATGACCCACACCAGCACCGCGATCTCGAGGCCGAAGATCACGACGAACGGCCAGTAGAGCGGCATGCGCAGCACGCGGCGCAGCAACCGCACGGCCTCAGGCGAGCGCTGCCTCGCGTTGCAACTGGTTGATCGCGGCGTTGTACGCGGCCTGCTTGATGAAGGTCTGGTACGGCACACCGGCGTGCTGCGCGGCACGCTTGATGACCTCGACCGGCTCGACCTTCCAGCGCAGCGAGACGTGCGTCTCGGGATGCTCGGCGTCCGCCTGCGCGATCTGGCGCTCGGCCTCCTCGGCCTCGGGACCGCTGAGTTCGACGCGGCCCATGACCTCGTAGTGTCCGTCGAAGGGCCTGGCCCCGCGCTCGCGGAGCAGTTGGCGGCGGTCGAATGCTGGTCGGTTCATGCCTTGATCCTCATGCACGAAAGAATGACGATGGCCCCGTCGTGCAGCACCTTGAACGTTAGAATGTGTGTTCTACTGCGCATTTCGTAGCGCTGATACGCGTCGTTCCAATCCTCGACGAGCGACTCGTCGAAGAACACCTCGAACGCATCCTCGGGCGTGGTGAGATGCCGCACGTAGGTGTGCAGCATATCCGTACCCTCGTGGATTTTGAACAGGAATGTGAATCCCTGCTCTTCAATGCGTTCGTATGCCATGGCACGCCGACAATGTACCGCAAATGTCAATGCACGACAAGATTATTGTTGCGCCTGCGCTGAAATCCACGCCTTGCGCGCCTCAACCAACTCGTCGAGCAGCGGCTCGAGCTTCGCCCAGTCGTCGTGGGTGATGCCACGGAACGAGAAGAACGTCGGCTTGCCGTTGACCGCCATCTCGCCGGCCTGGCTGACGTACTCGTAGATGTGGGCGTACTGCCGCACGCGGTCAAACTCCTCGGCTGACATCAGCGCAATCGGCAGGAAGACCATGGCCGTGTACTGCGGCTCGGCGCGCAGCAGCCAGGTGCCGTACACGCGACCCTCGATGATGTCCAGCGCCAGGGCGCGCAGTTCGGGGTCGGTCATCGCCCGAGCCACCAGAGCCACGATCCCCAGCGCCGCTTGCCCAGCACGATGTAGGTGAGGGCGCTCGCCAGCCCCGGTGCGAGCGCGATGCTAAACACTTCCCAGTTCACGCTGCTGGCGCTCCTGCCACCACTCGCGCAGTTCCTTGGTGACGTCTTCCATAGGCGACAAGTCGTTCGGGTCGTGGTCGTGCGGCCAGTCGGTCCACTTGATCGAGCCGTCGTAGCGCTGGACGCCGTAGCGCACGATGGCTTGCTGCGCCTGCTCCACGGTGTCGACGCTGAACACCGGCAGCGCCGAGCGGGTCGCCTGACGCTCGCGGGGGCCAGCCCACTGTGCGATGGGCTTGCCGTTGGCCCAGCGCGGGCCACGCCCGTCGCCGCGCTTCTTGCGGACCCTGTAACTCAGGGTGCCGTCCGCTCATATGCAGATCTGGACCTCACGGTCGATGTCGTCGTGCTCGAGGTGGCTCATGGGGATCTCCTTCGACGTCGGTTGCGCCGCGCCAGGTCGTTGCGGCGGCGGGATTGGGCGCTCGAGTACAGGCCGAAGCCAGCCTCGTAGCCAGCGTTGTATTGCTCGCGCAGCGCGGCCAGCGAGACGGTCGGGAAGATCGCCTTGCAGTCGCAGCACACGTGGCGGAAACGCGGCAGGCCGTCCGACGTCTGCTTGAGGCGCTTGCGCAGCGTCTCCTTGACGGTGTGCAGGCCCAAGCACTCGAGGTCGCACGCTGGCGGCTCGGGGTGGTCGTGGAAGTGCACGTGCTTGGCCCATTGCTCGTGAGCCAGGTCGTCGTTGAAGGTGTTGGCACGCTCGAGGCCGCGCTCACCGTCGCGCCGCCCACGTTCATAGGGGTTCAGTGGCATCGTGCCTCGTCACCATCTCGGGCTTGAGTCGCACCAACCGCAGCGTGCAGGCCTCGGTCATGCCTTGCCAGAAGTCGCCCAACTGCTCGGTGGTCAGCGCGGTGTACTTCGGGTTCTGCTGGAAATGCCGCTCGAGGGCATCAATCGCCTGGTGCCCCCAGGCATTCATCTGCTCGTCGGACATGGCCGCTTAGTAGCACGTGTCGCACGAGCAATGGGCGTGACGTCCGCCTGAGGCCGGTGATCCAGAGCGGCAGCGCGGCGAGCCATTGTGCGATGGGCCAGGTCCGCCACGCTGACAGACGACGCAGTCGGGGTTATCCGAGTAGGCTGGCGGTAGCGTGGGTCGTGGCTCAGACGTCTGACGCTGCACAACGGGTGGTCGGACGTGACCAGCACGCTGCTGCCGGCTGACGGGGAAGCCGTCGCCTACCAGCGAGCGTGTAGGATCTGCGGGCCGCTGCTGCACGGCCGGTGGTGACTCCTCGCGTCGGGCAGCGGTGGTCTGCATCGGCTCAGGCTCAGCGGCAGCCGGCCGCACCCAGGTTGCGATGTCGCCGCAGCGACGGCAGGTTGCTCGTCGGCCAGTGAAGCGGACGTTCGCGGCGGGTGCAGGCGCTTCCCACTCGCGGCCGACCTCGGGGCAGCGACGGTTGTTGCACGTGTAGATCGCGCGGCTCTCACCTGGCGTGAAGCGCTCGGGTGGCGGCGCGGGTTGGGGTGGCTGCGGTCCGTTTTCGACGCAGGCCAGGTGGCTCGAGCGGCTCTTCCGGCCGCCCTCGGCGGGCAGGTAGCTGATGCGCTCGCCCTCAGGGAAGGGCTGACGACAATCCCAGCAGCGGCCCGCGAACTTCGCGGTAATGACTCGAGGTGTGGTGGACACTGGTGCTCCTCTGGCTCTTTAGCTACGTCGAGTATACGACTTCACACACACGAGCGCAAGATTTCGCATGCTATTCGCGCTTCGGCTCGAGTGCCTCGCGCCAGTTGCTCGTGTAGGTGCGCTGCCAATCACCCTCGCTCAACGTCAGGGTGTACTGGACACCCTGAGCGTCGAGGTCGCGCAGGAAGGGTGCGAGGTCAGCCAGTTGCCCGAGTTGACCCTTGATCGTGAGGGTGATGCTCAGGTCTGGCATCAGAACGGCTCGACGAACTCGAGCAGGGCTGGCTCAGACTGGATGATGCGCGACAGTTGCGCGTCGCCGCGCTCGGGCCGCAGTTCGATGGGCACCGCGCGAGACGAGCGCTCGCGCAGCAGGTTCTCGATCTGGCCCAGGATGGCGGCCTCTTCGGACGGACGGCTGAGCGCCTGGCGCAGTTGCCCGACGAGATTGTCGAGGGTCTGGCCGTTGGGCAGCGAGGCGGCGAAGTCCTCGAGTTGCTCGAGCAGGCTTTCGATCTCGGGGTCTGGCCCGGGCTGCTCGCTCGAGAAGTCCTCCCCCTCGCGCTCGAGGCGCTGCAAGTCGTCCAGGCGGACGCGGTACGCGCCGCCGATGCGCACGCCCGGGATACGACCTGTGCGAATCCACCTTCGCGCGGTGTCTTCGTTGACGTCGTAGCGGGCGGCGATGTCTTCGGTTGTCAGGTAGGTCGGGTTCGCGGCCTGGGTCATGTGTTCTAGCGCTCCTCGGTGACACCCACGATGTCGGTGGTGTCGGGATAGGTGGTCATGGCGACCGTGTGGGCGTCGATCAGGTTGTC